>Ga0315273_10004406_pt1 | contig 17247 bp, 7 predicted proteins | sample YL17G02_0_MG_FD_205753 | JGI IMG/M metagenome (GOLD analysis project Ga0315273, IMG submission 205753) | Sediment microbial communities from Yellowstone Lake, YNP, Wyoming, USA - YL17G02_0 | ecosystem: Environmental > Aquatic > Freshwater > Lake > Sediment | place: USA: Wyoming | collected...
GCCGAACCCCAGACTGGTGACCAGGCCCGCCTTGAGCCCGAAGCGGTCGCCGAGCCGCAACGTCTCCCGCGGCCAGACGAAGTGGCCGGAGACCGCCAACTCGTCGTCAACGCAATCGAGGCTGCGGTTTGGCGGGATGACGCCGCCGCGCAAGATCTGGCACAGGCCAAGCATCTGGAACACCGCCGCGCCACCCTTGGCGTGGCCGGTGAGGGTCTTCTGTGAGACCACGAACAGCGGCGCCCCGGCGGATCGGCCGAGTGCGTCGGCGAGACGCTCATGCAGTTCGGTTTCGTTGGGATCGTTGGCCAGCGTGGAAGTGTCGTGCTTCGAGATCACCGCGACGTCGTCAGCACCCACCCCGAGCCGGGCCAGCGACCGGGCCAGGGCCGAATCCCGGCCGCCCCGGCCGGCACCGAGGGCACCCAGGCCGGGCGCCGGGATCGAGGTATGTACTCCGTCGGCGAAGCTCTGCGCGTAGCCGACCACCGCGAGCACCGGAAGGCCCATCTTCAACGCGAGGTCGCCGCGAGCCAGCAGGATCGTGCCGCCGCCCTGAGCCTCCAGGAAGCCCAGCCTGCGCCGATCGTTGGCGCGGGAGATCTTCGAATCGCTGATGCCTTTGGCGCGCATCATCGCGGTGTCGGCGGTCGCCGCCATATCGCCGAAGCCGGTGATGGCGTCAGAGGTCATGTCGTCGAAGCCACCGGCGACCACCAGGTCGGCCTTGCCGAGCCTGATCTTGTCCACGCCCTCCTCGACCGACACCGCTGCGGTGGCACAGGCACCCACCGGGTGAACCATCGCACCGTAACCGCCGATATAGGACTGCATGACATGTGCGGCAACGACGTTCGGCAATACCTCCTGCAGGATGTCGTTGGGCTTTGCGTTGCCCAGCAGGTTGCCATGGAACATGGTCTGCATGCTGGTCAAGCCGCCGATACCGGTGCCCTGCGTACTGGCCACCAGGCTCGGATGAACCCACCGCATCAATTCCTCCGGGGTGAAACCGGAAGACAGGAAGGCATCCACGGTGGCGACCATGTTCCACAGTGCCACCCGGTCTACGGACGCAACCATGTCGGCACCGATACCCCAGACCGTCGGGTCGAACCCGGTGGGGATCTGGCCGCCCACGGTGCGGGACAGTTTCGCCTTGCGCGGCACCCGGATCTCGGTGCCCGCCTTGCGAATGACCTCCCAGTCACCGGAGTCTGCGACCGGCCGCACCACGGTGTGCTCCGGGTCGGCATCGGCGAACGCCCGGGCCTCGGCCTCCGTCGACACCACGAACTGGAAGTCGCGATCGAGGAACACGCTGACGAGTAATTCCGTCGAATGATCGGCGTTCAGCGCCCCATCGGCGGCGAATTCGCGGATGCCGCATCGTGCCACGACAGCGTCGTGGTAGTTCTCGACGATCTCGGACTCGTCCACCATCGCGCCCGTCGCGGTGTCATACCAGCCCGGCTTGGGATCGTCCTCCCACTTGAGAAGTCCGGTTGTCCAGGCTAATTCGAGCACTCCGGCCGCTGAGAGTTCGTTGTCGACCTCCATCTCGTACCGGGTGCGCGACGAACCATAGGGACCCAGTTCGGCTCCGCCCACGATCACCACCAACTCGGCGGGGTCGACGTCGAGGGCGGCCCAGGCCGGCGGCGGCGCCGCGCGGTAACCGCGCGGAGGTGACGGCAACGCGGCGATCGTGCCCGACGGCGGGCCGTCCTCATCCGTGCCACCGGCAGCCGCAGTGATCTCCTCGCGTGCCCGAGCGGCGAGTTCGGCCATGTCGAGTTCGATATCACCGAGGCCGCCGGTGAGGTCGGCCCGCAGTGGGGCGGCGGCGGCGGCAACCCTGGCGTCAGGTGTGCACAGATCCAGCAGCATGGCCGCCATCTCGGCAGTGGTGTAGGTCGTCACACCGGCGGCCTCCACCGCATCGACGATCGCGTCGTTGTGACCCATCAGTCCGGTGCCCTTGGTCCAGCCGATCAGGGCGTGCGCAAGGGTGACCCGCGCCGCCCAGGAGGACTCCGCTCCCCACCGAGTCACCACTGCGTCGAGCGCGGACTTGGATTCGCCGTAGGCGCCGTCGCCACCGAACATGCCCCGGTTGGGCGAGCCGGGCAGCACCACGTGCAGCCGCGAGGCGATGTCGCGTTCGGAACCGATCGCCGAAAGTCCGCCGACGAGCCGTTCGACGGCCCACAGCAGAACCTTCATCTCCATCTCTGATCGCGACCCAGCCTCGGAGAGATCACCGGCGACCCGCGGCGCAGCGAACGGGAACAGCATGGTCGGAGTCTGGGCGTCCTTGATGTGGATGGCCTGGGGGCCAAGGTTTTCGGTCTGGTCGCTGCCGACCCACGACACCAGTGCGTCGATGTCGGCGTAGGACGCCATGTTTGCCGGCACTACCCACAGCGCGGCGCCGAAGCGGGCGCTGTCGCGATAGAGCGACTTGTAGAACGAAAGGCGGTCGTCATTGAGTGAGGAGGTGGAGGCGATGACGGTGGCGCCGCCGCGGAGCAGCTGGGCGACCACCGATGCCGCGATAGACCCCTTGGACGCACCGGTGACGACCGCAACCTCTTCGGCGTAACGTCCGGCGCTGGGGTTCTCCGCACCGGCCGCTATCCGGGCATACAGGGCAGCATGGACAAGACGGCCCTGCGCTAACGCGCGTCCGCGCCACCAATCCGCCTGGGTGGCCACCACGTGTCCGGTGCCTTCGAAACTCTCCGACAGCGTCGCCCAATCCGCATTGATGTCGTTCTCGTCGGCAAGCCACAGCTTGACCAGGTCCTCCCTGGCGCTGGCCCACCGATCATCAAGCAGGACAGCTTTTTGGGCGTCGAATGCCGGTGCGACCAGTCGTGGCCACTCAGAGCCGAGTTCACTGGTGACCAAGTCGATCAGTTCGGCATCGGTGGCTACCGGGAGGGCGCTCACCGGGTTGTCCAGTCCGAGTTGACCCAGTACCAGCCGGGCGGCCGAAGCCAGCACGCCGGTGGGGCCGGTCACCGTCTCGGCGAACTCATCCAATGCGGCCGAGTCGACCACTCCGCCGGCACTGGCGCCGCCGGCCGACGGCAGTGCCACCGCAACACCGTTTCGGGACGCCACTGCGGCCACTGCCGCGTCGATGGCCCGGTCAACCGCGGCGGCGTCCGTAAGGGCGCCGTCGTGCAACCCACCGAGAGGCCCACCCCGAACGCTGGTGCCCTCCCGGGTGCCCAGCATGAGTTCGACGATGACGTGTTTGGCCCAGCCCCCGCCGAGTTCCCAGGTCTTGGTGACCCTCTCGGCAATCGCGCCCGGCCGCTTACCTGACGGTCCGAGGACGCTGCGCAGTGAATCGTTGACGGCGTCGGACAGCACCGGGCCGAACGGCTTGTAGGTACGTGCCAGTTTATTCACCTGGCCACGAAGTGCGGTGAGGTCGGCGTCGGCGGCGCCGTCGATCGCGCCGAGGTCCAATTCCGAACCCAGGTCGACGAGCAGTTGGTTGCGTCGTGAGGATGCCCCGTCGGTGATCGACTCGATCGAGTCCAGAGGCGCAATCTGATCGAGGCGCATCTTGGCCGACAGCGCGATCAACGCGCACGTTGCGTCAGCGGCACCGAATCCGATGTCGTCGGGTCGAGCGGCGCCGGGGGTAGCCGTCGGGGTGGGAACAGTCACTGGGAGTGCAGCCACTGGGGGGACAGCACTGGGCGCTGTCTCAGTGGCCGTCGGCGCAGACTCTTCGGCCGCCTCGGACTCAGGCTCCGGCTCGGGATCGGAATCATTGGCGAACAACACCGCCGCGTCGCGTTCGACGTTGAGTACCTGCACGGTGCTGTAGGCGTACTCCGGGAGTTTGAGGGTGTTGTTGGCCAGTCCGGCCACCGTCGGGGCGGACTTCACGCCGATCTCGACAAAGCGCTCGACGCCCAATCCGCCGGCGGCCTCCTCGGTGAACAACAGGTCCTGGGTTTCGATCCAGCGCACCGGGCTGGCGAACTGCCAGGCCAGCAGTTCGATGATGACCCGGCGGCCCACTTCACCCGGGCGCTGGGTGATCCAGGTGTCGTAGTCGGCGAGGATCTCATCGAGCGACTCGGCGGGCACCAGGTCGCGGATCTCGGCGATGAAGTCGCGGTCCAGGCTGAACAGCCGGGGTACCAGGTTGGGGATGTAGCGCCCGATCAGCGCGGAAGCATCGGCGTCATGGGGCAGGATCCGCTCCAGTGAACGGCGGAACTCGTCAACTCCGATGCGCAGCACATCGGAGTGGAACGGCACGTCGATACCGGGAACCAGAATGTAGGCACGCTTGCCCCCGGTGATCTCCCGCCGCCGTTCGACTTCTTCTTCCAATGCCTCCAGTCCACGTACGGTGCCGGCGATCGCATACTGCGCGCCGCGCAGGTTGAAGTTGACGATCTGAAGGAACTCCCCGGCGCGCTGGGCAATGTCGGCGACGAACGTCTTCACGTCGGCATCGTGGATGTCGATCTGCGACGGCCGGATGGCCGCCAACCGGTAATTGGAGCGTCCCTGCTCGTCGCGCGGCACGATGTCGTGCATCTTGCTGCCGCGATGGAACACCACCTCGATTAGTGCCTCGAGTTCGAAGACCCCGGTGACACAGGCGACTGCGGTGTACTCGCCCACCGAGTGCCCGCAGGCGATCGCACCCTCGACAAAGGCGCCCTGCTCGCGCATCTCGGCCACCTGGGCGGCGGCTACCGTCGCCATGGCGACCTGGGTGAACTGCGTCAGATACAACACACCCTCAGGATGCTGATAGTGCACGCCGGCAGCGATCAGACTCGTCGGGTTGTCGCGGACCACGTGCAGCACCGAAAATCCGAGGGTTTCCCGGGTGAACTTGTCGGCGCGATCCCACACCTTGCGTGCCGCCTTCGAGCGGGCACGGACCTCCATACCCATGCCCTTGTGCTGGATGCCCTGGCCCGGGAAGGCATAGGCGGTTTTCGGGGCGGCCAGCCGGGCGGTCGCCGCCATCACCAACTCGCCACCGACTTTCGCCGTCACCTCCAAAACCTCTGCGCCCAAGTCGATTCCGACGCGGTCTACCCGAAGATCGATCTCGTCACCGGGTTTCACCATGCCCAGGAAGCGGGCGGTCCACCCGACCAGCCTGCCGGGCGGGACCGGGTTGCCGTCGGTGGCGGCAACCGCGTGCTGGGCGGCTGCCGAGAGCCACATGCCGTGCACGATCGGGGTGTCAAGACCGGCCAGCAGCGCGGCGGTCCGGTCGGTATGGATGGGATTGTGGTCACCTGAGACCTGTGCGAACGGCCGCATGTCCACCGGCGCGGTGATCGTGACGTCGCGGCGACGCCGACGCGGGGTGTCGGTGGCGTTCTCCGAGACCGCTCCCCCGGCACGCACCGGATCGGTCAGCTCGAGCGGCCCGGTGCGGCCACGGATGGCGAAGCGCTCCTCCAGAACCGCGAGAACCACACCGGCGCTGTCGATGACGTTGACGGTGACCGGCACCACTCGGCCGACCTCGCTATCGACTGCCACCGAAGCCGTTGCGGTGACCGTCAGCTGGGTCCGCTGCCGCGGCAGGGGCTTGAGCAACCGAGCGGCATGATCGAGGTGCACCAGGCTCAGCAGGCCCTCGATGACGGGAAAACCGTCTTCGGTGGCCGCACCGCCGATCGCGGCGAATACCGCGGGCCAGCAGCGGCCGACCAGTGCATCGGGAACCGTCGTCAGGGTCGGAGCCAACGGAGCGCCGAAGGTCGCGGTGACACCGGTGTGGTCAGCAACCCGTTCGGGATCCCAGTCGACCGTGACGGTGGTGGAACCGCCGACGAGACCGGGCAATGCGTCCGGCCCGTCGGCGCCGGCGGCAACGGCCAGAACGGCCCGCATCGCGGCGGCGGCATCGGTGGTGAGCACCACCGGTGCCCCGCCGTCGACAACGGTGGCCGGCAGAGTGAACGTAATGTCGATCCACGTTCCTGACAACGGGACACTCAGAACGACCCGGTCCGGCGCGACCGCTTCGAGTCGCGCGCCGGTGGAATGACATGTCGCGGAACGGCTGTCGTGCACCTGCCACTGCGACGGCGGCGCCAAACGATGCACGGGATTGATTGCCGTGCGGCCGGCCCACAGCACGTCGGGAGAGTCCAGGACGATGCCGAGTGGACCGGTGGCGTCGGGGAGCACCTGAAGCCTCGAGGCGACCGGCTGGGGGTGACCGCCGCCCGCGAGCACCTCATCGACGGCGGCCTTCTCGAACCGGTCGAGTAACTCGCCCACCGGTTCGTCGATCCGGGTGATACCCGCAACGGCAGCGATGCCCGGGATGATGCAGACCTGATCGGCGGTGTAATGCTCGTCGTGGGCCTGCCACAGCGAGTCGCTGCGCCACCATCGGCGGACGTCTTTGTCGATCACCGGCACGAAGTTCACCGGTTTGCCCGGGGTCTTGCACTCCTGGACGAAGAACGGAACATCGGCCGGATGCAGCAGCACGGTGGCGGCATCGGAGTAGCGCTCCACCAGAGCCGCGATCGCCCGGTCAGGCTCGTCGGTTAACTCGGGGGCGTCGAAGAGCGTCTCGATCGGACCGCTGTCCAGCGGATGAAGTCGGGCCTCGGTGCGCTGCAGCATTGCGGTGAAGCGGTCCCGCCAGGTGACGTCAAGCCAGGTGCCGCGATCACCCATCGCCAGTTCGACGTAGCGCTGCAGCCACTGCAGGTACGTCATGTCGGCGACATCACCGAAGTAGGGCTTGGCAGTGAGCGCCATCGCGGCGATGATCTCCCCGCGCCGCGCCGCCACCGCCTCGGCATCACCGGCGACGTCGTCGAGCAACCGGCCGCAACGCGATGCGGAGTTGTCGATCTCGTGAATATCGGCGCCCAGTTGACTTCGCCCGGACGCCATGCCGCCGTTGGCTTTTCCGGCACCGACCCACTGATCGGTGCCAACCGTATCGACCAGCAACTGCTTGACCGATCGTGAGGTAGTGGCTTCCAGGCAGGCCATCGTGGCGGTGCCCAGCAGGATGCCGTCGACCGGCATCATCGGGTAGCCGTAGGACAGTGACCAACGGCCGGTCAGGTAGTCGGCGGCGCGCTCTGGCGTGCCGACCCCGCCGCCGACGCACACGGTGATGTTGGGTTGCGAGCGCAATTCGGAGTAGGTGGTCAGCAAGAGATCGTCGAGATCCTCCCAGGAGTGGTGCCCCCCGGCACGGCCACCCTCGATGTGGGCGATGACGCTCTTGGCGGGTGCCTCGGCGGCGATCCGGATCACCGCACGGATCTGCTCGACGGTTCCGGGCTTGAAGCACACGTGCGCGATGCCGACGCCATGAAGCTCATCAATGAGTTCGACGGCTTCCTCGAGTTCGGGTATTCCGGCGCTGATCACCAGACCGTCGATCGGGGCGCCTGCCGCGCGGGCCTTTTGAACCAGACGTTTACCGCCGACCTGGAGCTTCCACAGGTAAGGATCCAGGAAAAGAGCGTTGAACTGAATTGCCCGGCCGGGCTCGAGCAGCGCGCTCACCTCCGTCATCCGCCGCTCGAAGATCGGCTCGGTGACCTGACCGCCGCCGGCGAGCTCGGCCCAGTGCCCGGCGTTGGTCGCGGCGGCGACGATTTTCGCGTCGACCGTGGTCGGCGTCATGCCGGCCAGCAGGATCGGTGAGCGGCCGGTGATCCGGGTGAACTTGGTGGATAACTTGACGGAACCGTCCGGAAGACTGATCACCGACGGCGCATAACTCGACCACGGCTTGCCCACCTCCGGCGCGGCACCCACGGTGAACAGGTTGCGCTGGCCGCCGCGAGTTGCGGCCGCCACGATGCCCACACCCAGGCCGCGGATCACCGGCGCAGTCACCCGGGTAAGGATGTCGCCGGGCCCGAGGTCCAGGATCCACCGGGCGCCGGCGTCAGAGAGGCCGGTCACGGCCTCGACCCAGTCGACCGGCTGCACCAGGATCGCGTCGGTCATCGCGCGCGCCAATTCAACGTCGAGGCCCACCACACCCGCCCACCGCGCCACGAGGTCAACCCCGTCGGCCAGCCGCGGCGTGTGGAAGCCGACCTCTACCGCTACCGGGTCGAAATTGGGCGAGAAGGCGGCGCCGCCGCGCAGTTTGTTCTTCCGCTCGGCGGCCTCGGTCTCGGCGATCTGCTCGCAATACAGTTCGAAGCGCGACAGCTGCTCGGGCGTGCCGGTGATCACGACCGAGCGACGCCCGTTGCGGATCGAGCACACCGGGGGTTCCACCGTCCGCACGTCGGTGGCGAACTCGGCGAGTAGCGCACCGATGCGCTCCGGATCAGCGTTGGTGACCGAGACCATCGGAGGTCGTTCACCAAGAGCGACGATGCCGCGACGCCGGGCCACCAAAGTTCCAGCGGCGCCGATCAGTTGCGCCAGAGCGAGCAGTTCCACGTCACGCGCGCCGGCGGCTTTGAGCGCCTCGACGGCAAGCACGCCCTGGGAATGGCCGGCCACCGCCACCGGCGGTGCCCCGGTGAGATCCAGCCCTTGCCGATACAAAGCGCGTATCGCCGCGATCTGGCTGAGCAGCACACCGGGCAGCGACACCGCCGCCGACGTCAGGTGCCGCGTGGAGGGCGCTGGTTCCTCGGCAGCGATCTGGCGCACCCAGCGCAGCGGCTCGAAGCCGATGGGCCGCACCACGACGAGTTCGTCCGCGACCGGTTCCAGCAGCAGTTCCGCCTCGCCGACCACGGTGGCCAGCTCCGACTCGATCCCGGCCATCGTGACGAGTTCTTCGAGGTTCGACAACCACGCACTGTTGCCCTGGCCACCGAAAGCCACGGCGTACGGCTCGCCGGCGTTGAGCCGGTCCACAAGTGCCTGCACGCTGGTGCGGTCGGCATCGTCACTGCGCAAACTGTCGTGCTCGTGGATCGTCACCGGTATGTGTCTCCCTCAAACGGTCTCGTCGCGCTGGAAGACAGTCACGCTGGACTATCGCCATGTCACTGGCCGGCCTTCGCAATAACTGCTCGGCCTATTCAGCTGCACTAAGGTTCCCACAACAATTGAGCCCATTTCCTGCCGAAGATTGGTTACTGATCAGTTCTACGGACGGGTAACCGACAATGGTGTAACAGCCATCCAAACCACTGCCGCAACCCGCCCCGTCAAACGTCCTGCGTGCAGGTGGTTACGGTCGAGTAGCCACAACTGCGCTGTTCAACGCTTGATTGTTATCGAATCGTTACTAACAGATTCGCCGCCGTCATCGGCGCGGACACCTCGTGACGAGTTCTGCTCCCTGCCGACCCGGTCACGAATTACTCAACGGAAATGTGAGTATCGGTTTGCTGACAAAACCTACTTTTGAGTAGGTTTTCCAATTTCTCAAATCCACACGGATCGCCAGACGCCGTAACACCCCCCGGCGGCACCGCGATAACCCACTCAGATCCGTGCCGCCGGGCAACCGACTCCCCGGCGGCACGGGCTTTCCGTGTTACCCCTGGAGCAGACTGAAGACTCACGGCGACATCAACCAGTCCGGCGATAGGAGCACGTGATGTCCGAAGAGTTCACCCCGGCGTCGGTAGTTGTCGGCATCGACGGATCCCGGAACGCGGTGGACGCGGCGCTCTGGGCCATTGACGAAGCCACCAGCCGAGATGTGCCACTTCGACTGGTGGCCGCGGCGGCCACCGGCGAGCGAGACGAGGCGGATATGGCCGTACGCGCCGCCGCCGCGGCCGTCGGGGCAAGCGGGCGGTCGGTCCGGATCGAAACGCACGTCGCTGACGGCGCACCGGTGCCCACCCTGCTGGCGGCCACCGGAAACGCGATGATGATCTGCGTCGGGGCGGTGGGCGTCAAACATTTCGATCACGACCGCGTCGGCTCCACTGCACAGGCACTGGTCACCTCCGCGCGCTGCCCGGTGGCGGTGGTACGCGACCCGGGCCGGCCGGACCCCGCCAACCCGGGCTGGGTGGTGGTGGAGTTGGACGAAACCCCGGACAGTGCCGCGGTACTGCAGTTCGGTGTCGCGGAGGCGAGGCTTCGCAACGCGCCGTTGCGGGTGCTGGGATCATGGCAGTCGCGGTACACCGACGTCCACGACTCGCATGCGGTGGGTGATGGCAACCGCCTCGTGCGCGCCCAGCTGGACCGGCGGCTGTCGCAGTGGAAACACCTCTATCCCGATCTCGATGCGCGCCCGGTCGCCATCCACGGCAGCCCACTGAACTACCTGTCTACGCATGCTGCGAACATCGACATCGTGGTGGTCGGCGCACCGAACAGCACCGGCGTCGGCGAGTTACTGGGACCGCTGGGACAGACCGCGTTGAATGACACCAACTGCACAATCCTGGTCGTAGATCGCCAACGCCTACTGTGACGGCGCCGCACGCGCGCTAGGGTTAGCCCATGGTCACGGTCTTTCTGGTTGACGACCACGAGGTCGTGCGCAGGGGCCTGATCGACCTGCTCAGCGCCGACCCCGAAGTCGACGTGATCGGCGAGGCAGGCTCGGTGGCCCAGGCGATGGCCCAGATCCCCGCACTGCGCCCGGACGTCGCGGTGCTCGACGTTCGCCTGCCCGATGGCAATGGCATCGAACTGTGCCGCGACCTATTGTCGAAGATGCCGGAACTCCGGTGCCTGGTGCTGACCTCGTTCACCTCCGATGAAGCGATGCTTAACGCGATCCTGGCCGGCGCCAGCGGTTACGTGGTCAAGGACATCAAGGGTATGGAACTGGCGAAGGCCATCAAGGACGTCGGCGCCGGACGCTCCCTACTGGACAACCGCGCGGCCGCAGCGTTGATGGCCCAGTTGCGCGGCGCCGCCGAAAACTCCGATCCGCTCTCGGCGCTCACCGACCAGGAACGCGTGCTGTTGGATCTGCTCGGCGAAGGCCTGACCAACAGGCAGATTGCCGCCCGGATGTTCCTGGCCGAGAAAACGGTCAAGAACTATGTGTCGCGACTGCTGGCCAAACTCGGTATGGAACGTCGCACCCAGGCGGCGGTTTTCGTCTCCAAACTCGACCAACAACGAACGCGGGAGAACTGATTCGGTGGACAGGGTCCCGGAGGCCGCATGAAGGGCATCATCTTCCACCTGCTCGAAAACGTGGTGGTTGACGCCTACGGGGAACCCACGTGGGACGAACTGCTCGATGCGGCCGGACTGGACGGCGTCTACACCTCGCTCGGCAGCTACGACGATGCGGAAATCATGGCACTGGTGTCGGCCGCCGCAGCCAAACTCTCGCTGCCGGAGGGCGAGGTGCTCCGATGGTTCGGACAGCGGGCGATACCCGGCATGGCGAAACGCTGGCCCGAGTTTTTCACCACGCATCAGAAGACGATGCCGTTCCTGCTGTCGCTCAACGACGTCATCCACCCCGAGGTGCGCAAACTCTATTCCGGCGCCTACTGTCCCCATTTCGCGTTCACCTCGCCGCCGGATGGGTCACTGACGATTGGCTACCGCTCGCCGCGCCAGCTTTGCGACCTCGCCCACGGCTTCATCCTCGGCGCCGGCGACCACTACGGCGAGGCACTGGTGGTGCAACACCGGGAATGCATGCACGATGGCGCGGACAGTTGCCTGATCGCCGTGACAAAAGCCTAGGGCGGGAATGGCTCCGAAACGCGAAAAGGTTCGCAGCCCAGCGGGTCTGGTCGCCGAACTGACAGCCGAGAACAAACTGCTCGCCCGCCGGTTGGAGCGGGAGCGGAAGATCCGTCACGAGGCGGAGGACATCGCCGAACGCGGACTGCGCGACCTCTACCAGAAGAGACGCGATCTCGAGGTCCTCTTCACCATCACCATCATGGCCAACCAGTCCGATTCGGTCTCCGAGGTGCTTGCTTCCGCACTGAAGTACATCTGCCACTTCACCGGGTGGCCCGCGGCGCACGCCTACATCATCAGCGGCGAAGGTGCTGACCGCCGGATGCGGTCGACCGGAATCTGGCATCAAGGCCCGGGCCTCGATATCTCCGCATTGCGCTCCGCCACAACGGAACTCGAATTCACCCTCGGTGTGGGCCTGCCGGGTCAGGTTTGGGAATCGGGCGCAACGGTCTGGTGTGACGACCTGGCGACAAGCGACAACTTTCTGCGCAAGGACAGTGCCCTGCGGTCAGGGATGCGGGTGGCGTTTAGCACCCCGATTCTGGTCCGATCCGAGGTTGTGGGGTCGCTGGAATTCTTCGGCGCCCATCCGATGCCCGAAGATGACGCCCTGCTGAGCCTGATAGCCAAGGCCAGCACCCAATTGGGCCGCACCATCGAGCGGGAGCGAAATGAGACCCTGCTCGCCGGAATCGCGACCGATAACGCCCGGCTCTACGAGCAGTCCCGCGAACGGCTGACCTGGATCGAAGCCACCCGTGATATCGCCACCGAACTGTTGGGCGGCGACGAACCGGCCCGGGTATTCCAGCTCATCGCCGATTCGGCGTTGCGGTTGACCCAGGCGGATGCGGTGCTGGTGGCCGTGCCCAACAACACCGCGGTAGCCGCGTCCGAGGTGGACGAACTGGTGGTGGTCGCGTCGGCGGGTCCGGCAGGCACCGGCGCAGACCCCGCGCCAACCGGTCTGCCGGTCAGCATCTTCGGGGCTGTCCTGACCGACCGCACGCCTCGGCTGCTGCCGGAGCTCACCGGTGTGTCGCCGATTCCCGGCGCGGGCCCGGCAATGGTGCTGCCGCTGCGAACGACCGAGACCGTTGCCGGCGTCGTGGTGGTCCAGAAGCGTCGAGGTGCCCCGGAGTTCACCGACGACCAGTTGCAGATCATGGCGACTTTCACTGACCAGGCGACACTGGCCTGGCAGTTGGCCAACACCCAGCGCCGGATGCGCGAACTCGACGTGATCGCCGATCGCGAACGGATTGCGCGCGACCTGCACGACCACGTCATCCAGCGGCTGTTCGCTGCCGGCCTGTCGCTGCAGGCCGCCAGCCAGAGTGTCGGGTCGCCGCAGGTGCGGACGCGTCTGGACGATGTCGTCGATGAGTTGCAGGGCGTGATCCAGGAAATTCGAACGACGATCTTCGACCTGCACGGCGGATCCCAGGGAACCACCCGACTGCGCCAACGACTCGGTCAGGCGATCGCGGCGTTTTCCGGATCTGGACTTCGTACCACCCTGCAGTTCATCGGCCCGCTTTCGGTGGTAGAGCCGCCACTCGCCGACCATGCCGAGGCGGTGGTGCGCGAAGCAGTCAGCAATGTGGTGCGGCACGCGGGCGCTACCGCTCTCACCGTTACCGTGCGGGTCGAGGACGACTTCAGCATCGAGGTGCTTGACGACGGGTGCGGTATGCCCGCGATCGTGACGCCCAGTGGGCTGACCAATCTCCGCGTCCGCGCCGAGGAGGTCGACGGACATTTGACCATCACCGAGGCGCCGGGTGGCGGAACACTCCTGCACTGGTGGGCTCCGTTGGTCTGATCGCGGCGTTAGGCTGAAAACCATGTCGGTCGACCGTGCCGCGCTCATTGCCGGCGGCATCCGGCTCGCATCAGGCGTCTCATTTCTCATCGACCCCGTCCGGGCCAACCGACTCTGGGGCGATCCTGATGAACCGGCCCCGACCGCACGACTGTTGCTGCGCTCAATGGGCTACCGCGACGCCCTGATCGGCGGACTGCTCACCGCAGCCGCGCTGCGCGGCAACGACACCCGAGGATGGTTCCTCGCATCCGCGGGCGCTGACGGTGCCGACCTGCTGGGCGGTGTGGGTGTGCACCACGAGATGAAGCGATCACAGCGCGTGATCGGTCTCGGCGGTGCGGTGATAGGGATCGCGGTAGGACTCTGGGGCGCGACGCGCAAACGGGAGACGGGCCGCGCGGTGCCTTCGGATTGGCCTATCGTCGATCCCATGTCGGACCTCGGTGCGCGCGCGCGAATCGACCCCCGCCACCACGACGCCGTGTTGTTCGACCTCAAGGGACCGGTCTTGGCGTCGGCGGGGACGCTGACGCGCAGACTTGAGGATGCCGGCCTGTGCGTCGCGGCGGTCTCAGCGGATCGCCAGCCGACGATATTGGCCGAGACCGCGCGCCGCCTCGGCGCGCGCCCGGGCCGCGCCGTCGTCATCACCGGAACCGAAGCCGGTGTCGCCGCCGCGCGCGCGTCCGGGTTCGGCCTCGTCATCGGCGTCGCCACCGAGTCCTCGAAGCCGGGGGGCCTGGCCGCCGCGCTTTCGGCGCGTGGAGCCGACGCGATAGTCGGTGAGCCGGCGCAGGTCGCGGTCTACAACATCGACCGCCGGATGTCCGGCCTGCCAGACGCACTGGCACGCTCCGCCGACATCGACGCTGTGCTGGCAGCGCGCCGGCCCGCGTTCTTCTTCGACTTCGATGGCACCCTGTCGACGATCGTCGACCAACCCGGGACCGCCACCCTGGTGGACGGGGCCGCCGAGGCGCTGCGCGCGCTCGCGGCGCTCTACCCGGTGGCGGTGCTGTCCGGCCGCGATCTCGCCGACATCGTCGATCGGGTCGGCATTCCGGGCCTGTGGTACGCGGGCAGTCACGGCTTCGAGATTCTCTGTCCGGACGGGACAAGTCACAGCAATGAGGCTGCTGCGCAGGCCATTCCGATACTCGAGCGCGCCGCAGCCGAGCTCACCGAACATCTTCGTGCTGATGTTGGAGTGTCGGTGGAACACAAGCGGTATGCAGTCGCGGTGCACTTCCGCAACGCCGGGCCCGATGCGGCCGGCACCGTGACCGCCGCGGTGCATGATGTCGGCAAGCGCAACGGACTGAGGGTGACCTCCGGACGCAAGGTCGTCGAACTTCGTCCGGATGTGGACTGGGACAAGGGCAAGACACTGCAGTGGATCGCCGGGGAGATGACCGGTGACGGGGCGCTATTACCGATCTTCGTCGGGGACGACCTGACCGATGAGGACGCCTTCGACGCCGTCCTCAACGACGGCATCGGCATCGTCGTCCGGCACAGCGAGGATGGCGACCGGGCCACCGCGGCGCGGTATTGCCTCGATGACCCTCAGCGGGTTCGGGAGTTCATCGACAAGCGGGTTCGGTCAGGGCCGGATTAGGTCAGGGGCAGATCGGATCAGGGGCGCCGACCCACTCTGCAACCTCGGCCAGCGGACGGCGCGGGGTCGTCGGCAAAGGCTCGGCGTTGATCGGTGCCCACCCGATCCTCAGCAGCATCTGCGGGTAGCCGGCGTTGCCGAACACATCGGCGCGCACCGCCTCGCGGGTTTCAGCGATCTCCAGCGGTTCGGTCACCGGGCAGGAGGCCAGACCCATCGCGGTCGCCGAGAGCAGCACCAGGCTGGTGGCCTCACCGGCCCGAAACCGGGCCATGTCGTCGTCGGCTTCGGTACCCAGCGCGATGACGACCGCGTTGTCCTCGCCCGACGAACTCTGCGGCGGCTGGCGTAACTCCGGCGCGGCGAACACCCGGGCCGGCATGGGTGACAGGGGGTCGGGGTCGGGGGCGTTGAGCGCCGGGACCCCGTCCACCGATCCGTAGCGCCCGCTCCACGCGCTCAGCTCGGCGAGGTAGTCGGGGTCGGCGGCGTGTTTCAAGGCCGACTCGGCGACGATCTGACGCAGCCGGGGCAGCAGTTCGATCTGGCGCAGCATCACCCCGGCCCGCGCCGCCCGGGCACCCATGAGTGCGATGTCGCCCCGCGAAACCAACCGGGAACTGTAACGACGCCGGTCGGTGCGGCGCCGGTCGATCGCCGCCGCCAGCATCACGTCGAGTTCCCCAGGGCGCTGCGGGACCATCTCGATGGTCGCCAGGTGGTCGACGTCGGCCACCTCCGGCAGCCGAGCAACCCGGGCATGCCAGCCCATCGCGGCCAGTCCGACGGTGCAGTGATGCAGGGCTGCCCCACAGCTGACCAGCAAGTCCCGTCGATCGGGGTCGGCGTGCGGCAGGTGGCGGTCCGGATCGGCGTAGAGGTGCAGGCGGTCCGGTTCCACCCGCCAACGCCAGGGCTGAGAGTTGTGGAACGACGGCGCCCTGCCGGCCAGGGTGAGCGCGGCGCGAAGCGTCTCAGGATCAGGAAAGTTCGCACTCATCGGGTTCCACTCTCGCCGGATCAGTGGCCTAGCACCAGAGACGTAAGTCCCTCATCCGAACGGGTCCTCACGCGTGCCTGCTGGTCACTCCCCCGTCGACGACGAGATGCGCGCCGGTGATGAACGACGCGCCGGACGACATCAGGAAGGCCACCGCGGCCGCCACTTCTGTCGGTCGGCCCAGCCGACCCAGCGGCGCCGCCTGCTCGAAACCCTGCCGAACCTCATCGATGTCAATCGCCACCTGCAGCATCGGGGTACGGATAAAGCCTGGGCAGACCGCGTTCACCCGGATTCCTTCAGGACCAAGTTGCGCGGCCATTGACCTGGTCAAACCCAACAGGCCGGCCTTGGATGCGCAGTAGGCCGGAATAAAGGGGTTTGCGGTCAAACCCTCGATGCTTGAGATTCCGACGACGGCAGGTCCCGCGCCGGCCGCCGCGGCCTGCCGCAGGTGCGGGAGCAGCATTTGCACGAGCATCGCCTGAGCCCGCAGGTTGACGTCCAGCACGGCGTCCCAAGACTCCTCGGTGTAGGTGCCCACCGGTTCGGGGATCACCCGGCCGGCGGCGTGCACCAGTCCGTCGACCCCATCAAGTGCGGCTACTGCGGCACGGACGGTTGCTGCCATCGCTTCGGCGTCGCAGACGTCGACTACCGCGTGCGGCATGCCCAGCGCGTCGGCCACCTGCGCCACATCGGGCGCGATGTCCCACAGCGCGACCCGGCGGCCCGCCTCGACCAGCGCCTCGGAGCAGGCGCGGCCGATACCGGATGCGGCGCCGGTCACGATAACCCCGCTCACGGGCCTCCTCCTGCCGGTTCGGCGAACCTAGACGGGTTTGAACTCAGAGATCAGCCAGCGGCCGTCGCTGCGAACCATGGTCACCATGACACTGCTGGTGGCTAGCGCGGGTGACGGCCGCTCCCTACTGGTGGTCACCTGATTGACGAAGACAAGCACTTGCGCCCGCCCCGGATCCATCTGGGAAACCGCCGCCCGGGCGACGTTCGCCTCGGTTTTCACGCCCCGCTGGGAAACCGCAGGCCGGACCACATCGTCGGTAAACGTGCTGTACTCGTCGAGGAAACCGCCGGTCAAGTGCGATTTGGCGGTAGCCAGGCTCTGGTCGAGGTTCTCCGGGGAGTACGAGAGCA
>Ga0315273_10004407_pt1 | contig 17246 bp, 10 predicted proteins | sample YL17G02_0_MG_FD_205753 | JGI IMG/M metagenome (GOLD analysis project Ga0315273, IMG submission 205753) | Sediment microbial communities from Yellowstone Lake, YNP, Wyoming, USA - YL17G02_0 | ecosystem: Environmental > Aquatic > Freshwater > Lake > Sediment | place: USA: Wyoming | collected...
GCGATGTTGCCAGGGTGAAGGCCCTGGCCGAGCAGGTGGCGCCTGGCCGCGTCGAGTTTGCGGGCATGGTCGAACCGCCGCGTGTCGCGGCACTCCTGCAGAGCGCTGACGTGCTGGTCATTCCGAATCTGCCAAGCCGGATATCGGCCGCCTATACGTCGCCGCTCAAACTGTTCGAGTACATGGCCTCCGGCCGTCCAGTGGTCGCGTCCGATCTGCCGGCGCTCCGGGAAGTGCTCCGGCCTGACGACAACGCGGTGCTGGTAGAGCCTGGGAGCGTGGACGCCCTGGCCGCGGGCATCCGGCGCATCGTCGGCGACGCGGCGTTCGGGCGACGACTGGCGGCAAACGCGCGTCGCGACGTCGCCGAGTACACGTGGGACAAGCGGGCTGAACGGCTCGATGCCGCCCTGGCGGCGGCGGTGGAGACACGGGCGTGATCTCGTCACGGTTGCGGGCCCTGGTCCGGTGTCCTGATTGCGGCGGTTCGCTTGGCGGCAGCCAGCCCGAACTGGTGTGCACGGCGTGTCGTCGCCGATTCGCGACATCGGGGGACTATCTGGTGCTGCACCCCGACGTGAGCTACGCGGAACAGACCAGGTACCTCGACGAGGCGCTGCACGCCGACGCGCGGCACGAACACGTGTCGCCGCCGCTCCTGTCGGCGAAGATCCGCAACGACGTGCTCCGGCAGTTTCTCGCGCCGGGACCATCCGACACGGTGATCGATCTCGGGTGCGGCAGCGGCAAGGCCCTCGTCTGGAACGCCGACATGGGCGCGTACCAGGTTGGCATCGACGTCAGCCCGTACTTTGCGCGGGAGGCGTCGGCCGATATCGATCTGGTCCTTGGCGACCTGCGTCGACTGCCGTTTGCCGCCGGCGCCTTCTCGAAAGGCTATGCCCTCGACGTGTTCGAGCACGTGTCGCACGAGACGCTGGTCGACGTACTGCGCGAGGTCGCACGCGTGCTGGCCCCCGGCGGCGCGCTGTTTGTCTACAGTCACGTCAGAAAGAACTCCCGGCTGGCTGGCGGTCTCAAAGCGGTCAATGCGCTGGCGCGCGGGCTCGAGCGGGGCGGCCTGATGGATCTGTCGCGCGAGCGGCTGCGGAAATCCGATCACCTCAATCCCCTGATGGACATCCCCGATCTCGAGGCGGTGGTCGCGTCGGCCGGGTTCCGGATCGCGCGCATCCGGTACTACACACCGGCCGTCGGGGCGGTCGTCGAGAACCTCTTCATGAGACTCGCGGAACACTGGCTCGCCGGGCGCGCGGCCCGGCGCGCCGCAGCAGCCGGCTGCGCGATCGACGCGGCCGAAGCCGCCCGGCAGGCGCGTTCCACCGCCAAGGTGCGGGTGGATGGCCGGGGTCTGCCCTATCTGGCGTTGCGCCTGGCCACATGGGCCATGAAGCTCGACATGCTGCTCTTCAGCCGCGTCCGCTCAGGCCCGTTTTTTGCCCTGCTGGTGAAGGACAGCGCGACCAGGGAGGATCGACGTCCGTGAAGATCCTGTATGTGGCGCTCGACCAGCGCGTCCCCGGCACCACTGGCGGATCGGTCCATGTGGCGTCGGTGGCCGACGGCCTGGCGGCATTGGGTCATGACGTCGACGTGCTCACAACACCTGGGGACGGCCCGTTTCCCGCCGGCCGGGTGCAGTGGCATGCCATGTCGCCGCCGTTCGGGATGCGCCATCTGCGCGGCCTGCGTGCCGCTGCGGTCGCCCGCATGGCGTACCGCGTTGGCGCCGAAGTCGTCATCGAGCGCTACCACAACTTCGGCGGGGAGGGCATCCGCGCGGCCGTGTCGATTGACGGGCTGGCCGTGCTCGAAGTCAATGCCCCGGTCATCGACTACCCGGGGTCGCCGAAAGCCTGGCTCGACCGACTTCTCGTCGTCGAGCCGATGCGCCGATGGCGCGACTGGCAATGCCGCCGGGCCGATCTGGTCATCACACCGACCGCCGCCATCATCCCCGCGTTCGTCGCGCCGGACCGCATCCTCGAAATCGAGTGGGGCGCCGACACAGACACGTTCAGGCCAGGGGCCAAAGGCCCGTTGCCGTATACCAGGGAACCTGACTCGGTGCTCGCAGTCTTCGCCGGGGCCTTTCGCGCCTGGCACGGAGCTATCAATCTGGTCCGGGCCGTTCGCGCGCTGCGTGAGCGCGGGCGGAGCAGTCTACAGGCCGTCCTGATTGGTGACGGCCCCGAATGGTCGCGCGTCAAGGAGGAAGCGTCGCACGTGCCTGGCATCACGCTGACTGGTGCGGTTGCCCACGATCAGATGCCGGCCTGCCTGGCTGCCGCCGACATCGGTGTTGCCCCATTCGATCTCGAGACGCACGCGCCGCTGCAACTGACGTTCTACTGGTCGCCGCTCAAGGTGTTCGAGTACATGGCCGCGGGGCTCCCGGTGGTGGCTCCGGCGATTCCCCGCCTCGCCGGCATCGTGCGGTCACACCAGGAGGGCCTGCTCTACAATCTTCGCGAGCCCGGCGGTCTGGCCGAAGCGCTGGGGCGCCTGGTCGACGATGCCGTGTTGCGGCGGACGCTGGGAGCCGCCGCGCGCGAGCGTGTGGCGTCGTCGTTCAGCTGGAAGGCCCACTGCACGCGACTCGACGAGGCGCTGACGGCGGCACTCGACGCCCGTGGTGCGTCGGGCCACGCGTTCGGCGCCGGGCACACGTCCTGATGCGCATCCTCATCGCGACCGACGCGTTTCCTCCTCACTGCGGCGGCAGCGGGTGGAGTACGTACGAGCTGGCGCGTGGATTGCGGCGGCGTGGCCACGAACTGCTCGTTGTCCAGCCGCGTCCGGGACAGGCATCGAGCGGCACACGCGATTACGATGGCTTCCGTGTCGAGGAGATGGCGTCGGCCGTGCCGCCGGTGCCTTTTCTCAGAAACCTCTTCAAGAACGAGTGGCTGTGGCCGCGGCTCGCGGTGCGCATCAGGGAGGCGGCCCGCGCGTTTGGCGCCGACATCATCCACGCACAACACGTCTTGACCGCTCCAGCCGCGGTGAAGGCGGGCGAGGCCCTGGGGCTCCCGGTCGTCTGCACCGTGCGCGACTACTGGCCCGTCTGCTACTGGGCGACGCTGATCCACGACCCGCGGTTGGCCACGCTTTGTCCGGCCTGCTCAGCTGGCATGATGATGCGGTGCCTGCGTCCACGCGCCAGAGCATGGTGGCCGGCGGCCGTCCCGTTTCTTTGGTACGTTGTGCCGTACATGCGGAGCAACCTCTGGCGAAAGCAGCATTGGCTGGCACGCGCCGACGCGATTGTGGCCGTGAGTTCGACGATCGCACGGGATCTGGCGGAACGGTCCCACCTGCTGCGGCCTGCGCGGATCGAGGTGGTGCCGAACCCGGTGGACATCGCGGGCCTGCGCGCCGCCGTTGTCGGGACCACCGCGCCAATCGGGGTGCCGTACGCCGTGTTTGTCGGCAAGCTCGAGGTGAACAAAGGCGCGGCGTTCCTGCTGCCGGCTGTCGAGCGTGCCCGGCTGCCGTGGCCGCTCGTCGTGGTTGGCGATGGCGCGTTGCGCACACAGATGGAGGCGGAGGCCCGCCGGCTCGGGCGGGATGTGCGATTCACCGGGTGGCTCGCGCGCGACGAGGCGCTGGCCTGGCTGGCGCACGCGTCGGTGCTGGTGTTTCCGTCGTACGGCCCGGAATCGTTGAGCCGCGTCCTGCTCGAATCGGCGGCGCTGGGTGTGCCGATGGCTGCGATGAACACCGGAGGCACGATCGATATCGTGCGGCACGAGCAGACCGGACTGTTGTCGTCGACGCCGGACGAACTGGGCGATCACGTGGCGCGTCTGGTGGCGGATCGGGCGCTCGGGGCGCGATTGGCCGACGAGGCGCGCACCGACGTCGAGCAGCATTTCGAGGCGGCATCGGTCGTCGCACGCGTCGAGGCACTCTACGCGGAGCTCATCAATGGTGGGAGGGCGCATGCCTGACCGCGGCGCGTTCCCGGCGGGCCTGCGGCTGGCGATCATCTCGAGATCGGTTGCCCCGCTGCACGGCATCGGCGGGCTCGAACGACATGTCGGCGATCTGGTTCGGCACATGCTCGAACGCGACGTCGACGTGACGCTCATCACCCGCAGCGCGGTCGACCAGGGGCGTCTCGCGCATCCACACCTGGTCGTGCGCGAGGTGCCCTATCGGACGTTTCCGCTGGCGGGCCGGCGGGGAACGACCGTGCTGGATCGGTCGACCGCGTATCCACTGTTCGGTTACCTCGCCGGACGCGTGGCGGCCCGGCTGGCAGCAGAGGGCGGTCTCGATCTGGTGTACGGGCACGGCGCGAGCGCGCTCGGCTACGCGATGGTGCATCGACGCCGGCGGCACACGACTCCGCCCTTCGTCTTCAACCCGCATGGCCTCGAGGAATTCGGCGGCATCGATGGTACGTATGGCGGACACGCGGCCAAGCGGATCGGATACGCCCCGCTGCGCGCCGCCGTGCGCGTCTGCGCCGGAGCGGCCGAACGCGTGATCGCGACCGATCGCGCCATCGAGCCCGCGATCATTCGTCATCTCGGGATCACCGATCAGACCATGCGCCTGGTCCCCAACGCGGTTGACCTGCGGCGTATCGGCCACCTGGCGGGACCACGAGATGGCGAACGGATCCGGGAGCACCACGGGATCGCCCGCGACGAGACGGTCCTGGTCAGCGTGGGCCGCCTCGAGCACAACAAGGGCTTTCATGTGCTGGCCGACGCGCTGGCCACGATGGCCGACACCCCCTGGCGCTGGGTTCTGGTGGGCGACGGATCGTTCCGGCCGGCGATCGAACGGCGATTGCGTCACGCCGGGCTCGTCGATCGGGTCATGCTCGTCGGGTCGCTGGGTGAAGCGGCGCTCCATGCGTGGTACGAAGCCGCCACGCTCTTTGTCCATCCCACGCTCTACGAAGGCAGTTCGATTGTGACCCTCGAGGCGATGGCGCATCGACGGGCCGTGGTCGCAAGCCATGCGGGCGGACTCCCGGACAAGGTGCGCGACGGTCACACCGGCTGGCTCGTGCCACCCGGGGATCCCGGTGCGCTGGCCACCGCGTTGCGCCGGGCACTGGCGGATCCGACGCGCCTTCCAGAAATGGGTCTCGCCGGACGAGCCCTGGTTGACGCAGAATTCTCCTGGACCGCTGTAACCGACCGCCTGCTGGCGGTCTTTTCCGAACTTCTTCACGAGACGAGGTCGTCGTGACCGAACGAGAGTGGCGAGAAGCCTCAGACATCAAGCCCTCCACACTGGCCCTGCTGCTGGTGGTCGCGATCGGATTCACGCTGCGGCTGTGGAACATCAGCAACGGCGTGCCGTTTGCGGTTGGCATCGACGAACCCGCGATCATGTCGACCGTGGTCCGCATCCTGAAGTCCGGCGACTACAATCCGCACTTCTTCGAATACCCGACCGGCGTCGTCTACTTTCAACTCGGCGTCGCGGTCGTCCAGTTTCTGTCTGGCGCGATGCGCCACGCCTGGCACGCTGTCGAACAGGTCGGCATGGCCGATTTCTATCTCTGGGGCCGGGTCGCGACGGCCACGCTTGGCGCTGCGACCATTCTCCTCCTGCATCAGGTCGGGATGCGCTGGGGCGCCCGCCACGCGCTGTTCGCGGCCGGGCTGTTCGCCGTGATGCCGCTCCACGTGCGCGAAGCCCACTTCGCGCTGACCGACACGCCGCTCGTCTTCTGTATCACGCTCACGCTGCTGCTGTCTCTTCGCGCGCTGGAAAAGCCGGCGACCCTCGGCTTCGTCCTGGCCGGAGCCGCGGCGGGCCTCGCGGCCGGTGTGAAGTACAACGGCCTCTGCGCGGCCGTGATGCCGCTTGGTGTCGCGCTGATGGCGGGGTCGACGAGAAAGCGCGCAACCACCCACGTCGTACTGGTCATCGTCTCCTGTGTGGTCGCGTTCTTCGTGACGACACCGTACGCCATCCTCGATCTGCCGAGTTTCCTGAACGGGTTTGGCACCCAAACCCGGGCGTTCGTACCCCGGCAGCCTGGAGGGGAATCAACGGCCCTCATCTATGCCAAACATCTGATCGCGAATCTCGGCTGGCCGGCCTTCCTGCTGGCGCTCTCCGGCCTGGGGCTGAGCGCGGTGCGCATGTTCCGGGGCCCGGTCTGCCCGCGGTGGGTGTTGCTGGTCGTCTTTCCGGTGGTGTTCTTCAACCTCATCACGGGTTGGAGTTTTCTGTTCGCGCGTTACGCGCTGCCCATCGTGCCGTTTATGTGCCTGTGGGCGGCCATCGCCACGATTTCCGGCGTCAGTCTCCTGCGTCGATTCGATATTCCGCGCGTGGTTCGCACGACGCTGATCGTGGCACTGGCCGTCGCGGCGCTGCTGCCACCATCGGTGACGTCGGTGCGATGGGTCCGCGCATTTGGTACGAAGACGACGCAGGCGCTGGCCTACGAGTGGATCACGCACAACGTGTGGTACCAATCGAAGATGGTGTCAGAAGCCCGGGGATTGGCTCTGCCTCCGGAGCGCTACAAGTTCACCACCGTCACGTCGTTGGCTGGCCGCGACCCGGCCGCCCTCCTCGCAGATGGCACCGAATGGATCGTGCTGTCGTCGGATGCGTGGGGCGGCACTGCCGAATCTGCTGGGGCGCCGCAGATGCCCGCAGCCTACGCGGGGCTGGCGGCTGCCGGCACCGAGGTCAGGGTGATCGAGCCGACACCGTCGAACCCCGGGCCCGTCATTCGCATTCGCAAGCTATCGCGCTAGAGACCGGGTCCCAGGGTCAGCGGGCCGGCTGGTACAATTCGTTCACGTCGGCCCTCCGGCGCAGGCGGGCCAGCCAGGCGTCGATGGCCTGGAGGCGGCGGCTCTCCTGCAGGCTCTCCTGCACGAGCACCCCGGCTTCCTCAAGCGTGAACTGGCGGCCGTCGCGGACAAACTGACTCTTGTTGGCCGAGTAGTGCTGGCGCAGTTCCTCGTCTGTTCCGGGCAGCATCGACTCAAACCGCGTTCTCAGGTAGTGCTGCACGCGCACGGTGTCTCGCACGAACCGCCTCGCGCCGTCTTCGTCGAGCCCGAGCGAGGCCAGCGCAGAAGCGGCACCCTTCCCGCCGGCGAGCTTCTTGCGGATCTCTGAGAACACGGGGTCGACAGTTGCCAGAACGGGATCGGGCGTTTCGTACCGATTGACCTCGTCGAGCACCAGTTGGCGATCGACGAGCCACCGCATCGCGACGGCTACCGGATCGCGGGCATCGCGGGTCTCGACCAGGCCGAACGCGATGGCCGTGCGCGCGTCGGACAGGGTGATGACCGTTCCCGACACGACCGCAATCACCCGATCGAGCAGTTCGCTCGCGCGAACGCCCACGACCGACGCCCCGAGGGCCAGCATCACCGCGAACACGCGCAGACGACAACTGCTGTCCATCTTCCCTCGATGTGAGCGGCCGCAATTCGGTGTCGCAGTCCCTCCGTAGGGGCGAGCCCCCGTGCTCGCCCGGGGCGGCCACGGGGGGCCGCCCCTACGACGTCACGACTCCGAATCGAGGCCTCCTGTCTAGAACGCCTGGCCGATGCTGATGTGCAGCGCGAGCCGGCGTTCCGAAAATGTCCCGAAAGACTGCAGCGTGCCCAGCTTGAATCCCAGGTCCACCCGCAGAGGTCCAACCGGCGACTTGTATCGAATGCCAAACCCAGCCGAGGCCCGCAACTGCGCCACGCTGAGATCGGACACCCGGCCGAAGACGTTGCCGGCATCGAGAAACACCGCGACGCCGAGATCCCCTCGCACCGCAATCCGTAATTCGCTGTTCAGCACGATTTCCGCGTGACCACCTATCGGCGTGCCGTCCCGGTCGAACGTATCGGGGCGACCGAGTCGATCGAGCTGGAACCCGCGCACCGTCGTGTCACCGCCAGCGAAGAATCGTTCGCTGGCAGGCAGTGCGCGCACCGTCACAGACAACGGCTGGCCACCGGGGTCCAGGACGGGCTGACCATCGGCGTCGAGCAACCGGACACTGCGGCTAAAGCCGGCGCCCAATCCCAGCCGCGCGCCAGCAGCAAAGACCATGCGCCGCTTGGTGGGCAGCTGCCGGTAAACGAACGCCTGAGCGAACGCCTTGGCAAACCCGACCTCGGATCCCAGTTGCCGGAGCGCCAGGTCGCCACTGAGGCTGACCAGATTCCCCTTGCCCGGATCGAGCGCATCGTCGCGCGTGTCCCGGACGGTGGATGCCGACACAATCGACAATCGCACCTGCGGGAACACGCGGTCGATCAGCGGCCGGTCGCTCGCGTTGATGCGATCGTCGAAGATCTCGTTGCGCTCGAAGGAATACTGCCCGAGCAGACTCCATCCGCTCGCCAGCCGCCCACCGAGATCGATTCGCGACGAGCGGCGCCTGTACCGGAAGCTCGTGCGACTGCCCTGCTCGAACACCCCGGAGACCTGCAGGTCGGCTCGGCTATTCAGGAATCGCGGTTCCCGGTAGGAGCCGATAACGCGGTACTCGAGATTGGTCGGCGTGATGGTGACCGGGGGCACCGACGGATCGGTGGTGTCGGTCGCCCCACGCCGTCTGAATGAGACCCGGCTGAAGAAGTTGACCGAGCGATTCTTGCCCCACAGATTCCGGCGGCCGATCTCGAAGAAGCCGCGGGGCGCGAATTCGGTGGTCTCGACTTTCTGGAACTCGACACCACCGCCATAGCCCAAGGTCGTTGCCGGCGTCTCCTCGACTGTCACCAGTACGTCGCTCAGCCGCTCCTGTCCGTGGGGCAATTCCGAAATGGTGACGCGGCGGAAGAGGCCCAGCGCTGCGAGTCTGCGTTGGCTCTGCCTGACGCTCTCGTCGCCAAGCGGCTGGCCGGACCGGATCTCGAGCTCCCGCCTGATCGTGGCGTCACTGACGCGTTGGTTGCCCGCCACGAGAATCCGATCGACCATCACTTGCGGCCCCTCCTGGATGACGAACCGGATGCGAACGTCAGGCAGGCTATCTGCGGGCAGCGGCTCGACCCGCACATGAGCCCGCCTGAAACCACGATTGAGGTACTCTGATTCCAGGCGGTCGCGGGCTGCGTCAACCGTCGGCTGGTAATAGGGCATCCCATCGAGCCCCGTGAGAAGCGAGCGCAATGTGGCCTCTGGCAACTGGTCGCGACCCGCGAACGCGATCGTGCGGACGGTCATCAGCGGGCCTTCGCTGATCGTGACGGTAATCGCGACCTCGCGCTCGGCCGCATCCGATCCCGGGACGACGCGGAGATCGGTGACGGGGCGGCCGACGTCGACATACCCCCGTTCCAGGTAGGCCTTCCTCAGCGCGGCCATGTCAGCGTCCAGCTGCTCCCTGACGAATGGACGACCCCGCATGGTCTTGAGGAGCGGCTTCAGGGCGCTCGCTGGCACCCCCTCGGCCCCTTTGATCTCGACGTCTCCGGCCACGCGGTAGAGCGGTCCCCGCCTGACATTGAATTCGACTCTCAGCCGATCGTTCGACTCGCTCACCGTGAGCAACACCGACGCATCCCGGTACCCGCGGGCCGTCCAGTACTCCTTGATGCGCCGCTCCGAGTCCTCGAGCAGATCCTGGTCGACCGAGCCTTCGCGTGCGATCGGCACCAGGTCGGCGCGCACAGCCGGCGGCAGTTCGTCGCCGGACAACACGAGCGACACGAGTAGCCCGCGCGTGACGACGATCGCCAGATCCACGGTATCCCGGCCGGTGTTGAGTGTGGGTTCCGAGTTGGCGATGGCTTGAAAGTAGCCTGCCCGCCGGAGGCCGGCAGCGTAGGCGTCGAGCCGGCGCTTCAACACGGCGGGGACGTATGGGGAACCCTCGCGAAGATCCAACTGCTTGCGTAGCGTGTCCACGACAGCGGTCGGCGACCCGCGCCATTCGACGGTCCTGATCCTGGCCCTGGTGCCTGCGGCGACATCAAAGACCAGGTCGCCAGCGCTCGCCTCAACTTCACCAATGGGGGCCGGACGAACGGTCGCTTGCAGGTATCCCTCGCTCGCGTAGAAACCCTCCAGGGTCCAGGCGATGTCGATACCGCGCCCTACGGGTGGGGTCGCTCCGAATCGCTCGGCGACCGCGCCGCGCAACGCGGTTTCCGGCAGACCCAATGCGCCCCGGAAGACGAGACGGCGCAGATCGCGCAGCGGAAGCAGCACGATATCCACCCGCACGCCGGCGCCGTCGGCCGTCGCCTCAACCCGAACGTCGATGTACCGCCGGAGCCCCATGATGTGCTGGATGGTGTCGCGGACGGCCTTCATCGAGAGCGGATCGCCGCGATGAATATCGAGCAGGCCGATCAGCTGTTCGTCCTGGACGACGCGGCCAGCCGAGGCGATGCGGACATCGGACACGGGGCGGCCCACCCACGCCGCCACGTCCTGCGCGGAGGCTGGCGCCGCCGTCGCGAGCAACAGGAGGAGCACAGCCGCAGGGCCAGGCCAGAGGCGGCGCGCCATCACCGGAACACCCGGCGCATGCGCACGTCAAGCGCGTAGGTCTTGTCTTCGTTCTGGGTGAGAATCCACGACAACCGATCCGACTGATCGTATTCCAGCAGGATGATCTGATCGCGCGCCGTTGACGTCAGGCTGCGGGAGTACGTCACGTACACGCGATCGGAGATGCGTTTGCCTATCGTCAGCCGCGCCCCTGGCGCGAACCGGATCGACTGCTGGGACGGATCGGCCAGCATCGGGGTGATCTGGAACGTATCGACCCCGAACGTCTGCTCCACGACCTTCCCGACATTCGAGGAAATCCTTCTCGCCAGCTCCCTGGCCGCGCGAGCCTGGAGCAACGTCTGCTCAGCGATATCCGGCGATTGCAGTGCCCGCAATTCCGCATCCTGCGTCGATCGCGCGTCGCCGAGCAGCATCGACAGGATGTCCACTTCGGGCAACGGCGGATCCGACGACAACTCGGGGTACATTCGCTGCAGGTTGCCGGTCACCCTGAGCGTGACGCGGTAGGTCTGTCCCGGCGCCCTCGCCCTGGTCTCGGCCTCCACGTCAAAGGACGGATCGAGTTTGCCGGGGACGAAGTCGAACGTGCCCCTGGTCACCACGTAGCGGCGCCCCTCAAACCACACGTCGCCTCGTTCCACCTCTGCGCGGCCGGAGATGAGCGGCCGATCGAGAGTGCCGCGAAGATTCAAGTCGGCGCTCGACGTGATCCGCGCCACATTGTTGTCGATCTCGAGCGACGACGGCGCAAGCAGTTTGATGTCAAACCGCAGAGGAAACCCCAGCCCGGTGGATGCCCCGGGCGAGGGCGCCGCCCCCCCACCGACCGCGAACTCGAACCCGCCGGTCAAGTCCATGCGCTTCGTATACGAGGCATGGCGGACCGTGACCGTGCCACTGAGCAACGGGTCGTCGACGCTGCCGCGCAACGCCAGATCGGCATCGACCAGCGACCGCAGACCGGCCGGATACCGCAACTCCATCGACTCGCCGCTTGCCGTCACCTCCAGTTGGGACGGCCACAGCCCGCTGAGCAAGACGCGGCCACCAAAGCGGACGTTGCCCCGGCCGACTTTCGCCACGACGTCGTCAAACCGGATGCTGTTGTCGGCGAACGCGATCCGGCCATTGAGATTCTCGATAGCGTGCGGCAGCAGCATGTGCCGAAGCCGCCCATTGTCGAGAATCGCGCTGCCACCGATCTGGGGGTGATTGATGTCTCCGGTCACATCGGCCCGGAGTTCGGCGCGGCCGGATCCCCTGATGTCTCCGGAGAACAACTGCAGGATGCCGAGATTCGCATCGCCCTCGGCGCGGACCCCGACCTGGCCTCGTGCGAGATCGACGGTCCCGGTAATACCGAGCCGTGTCTTGTCGCCCGTCAGGTTGAACTGGTGGATACGAACCGTGCTCTGGTCCACGCCAATGTCGATGACGCCGTTGTTCCGGAGCGGGTAGTCGAACAGGCTCAGGTCGGCTTTGTCGACGACGGCCCGCGCCACAATGCCGTCGAAGTTTCCGAGCGTGCCGCTGATGCGAACGGTGCCGCTGACAATCGCGGTGGCAAACGGCGACAGGTTCGCCGCAAAGAGCCGCGCATAGGGATCGAGCGACGTGTCGGTCACACGAAGCGTGATGTCGCCAGGATAGCTCAGGCTTCGGCGGTTCACCTGGCCGACCATCGACGCCTCGAGCCTGGTCGAGCCTGCCTGGAACTCGAAGTTGACGTTGTCGCCACGCATGCCGATCTTGCCGTTGACCTGGCCGATCCCTTCGTCCCCGACGTACAGGTCGCGCATGCGGCCGTTGACGTCGAACTCGACGTTGTCGAACACGCCGCTGCCGGAGGCCGAGAAGTCGAGGACGCCGGTCAACGGGGTCTTCGGGAAATTCAGCGCGTCCACGGTCTCGACAGGGATCTGGCGCCCATCCGCGTTGAACGAATAGGTGCCGCCCCAGGTGATGTACGCGGCGCCACGAATCAGTCCGGTCCCCTTCCGGATCTCGAGGCCGTCCAATCGAGCACCCTTGCCGTCAAAACGAATCGCGGAGGTGGCACTGGCGAGTGTCTCTCCGTACGCCTCGGCGGGCGACACGTCGGCGCGGCCAAAACCAAAGGGTTCCTTGTACGACCCGTACAGGTGGAAGTCGCCCGAGAGCCCCCCATCCACCGGATACTCATCCAGTTCGAAGAAATGGCGCAGATCCACGAGCGGCCACTTGTCGGCCGTAAACCGGGCGTTGATTTCCTCGCCGCGATCTGATCGGGGGTATCCGAGTGAGAAGCGGCCCTCGATGCGCATCTCGGCGTCGCCCTTGCGAAGCACCGTGTCGGCCAGGTAGGCATAGGCGTTTTCGTACGTCACGTGGCTCTGGCCGGCACCCCACTCGACGTCCCACGCGCGCATCCGCGGGCCGGCGATCGTGCCGTCGACGCGCGGCTTGGAAAACGCGTTCAGCATCACGCCGTCAAATGTCCCCACGCCGCCGATCTCGATCGGCGTTGTCTTCGCGCCGAAGGCCGTCATGATGCCCGACAGCAGGCGATCGCTCTCCTGCCAGTCCGCACTGGTGACGTGGAAGGGGATGACCGAACGCTGGCCGTACGCGGTCCGGCCCTTGAATTCCACGTACGTCGTCGCGCTCGCCATGTGGCTCGGCGCCAACTCGATCCACTCGGGCCCGAACGCGTAGTGGACCTCGCCGCCACACGGCACATGCCCGAGCGGGGGAAACGGGTCGCCGTACACGTGGGCGAACGAGGGCTCGGGCACCACGGCCGGAAGCGTCCGGCCCCGCAGCGTCACACGGGGCGGCGGCTCAATGGTCGCATCACCAAAACCGGTGTGCCCGGAGAACCCGCCGATCGGCCACTCCAGCAGGTTTCGGCCCGTCGCGAGCCCGGCCAGCCGAAGCCCGTCAAACTCCATGGCGTCGGAAAACTCTGCGAGGTCGACGCCCTCATAGCGCGCATCGAGCCGGGCGGTGCCAGGCCTCTCCCTCCCAAGCGGATCCATCACGTACGTCACGTCCATGGACCCGCCGTAGAAGCGCGAACGGGCCTTGATCACCTCGAACCGCCACCGCGTCCAGGTCAGCGCCCCCTCGAGATCGGGAAAGCGGTACCGACCGACGCCGCCTTCGGCGCTCCAGAAGTTGCCGGCCACCTCGTGTCCACCCTTGAACAGGCGAAACGTCCCCTGGAACTGCATCACACCCGACAAGGTGAACTGATCGTCGGCCCAGAAGACTTCCCGGACGCGCGGCATCGGGATGGTCGACCGCACCGTGAAGCGCAGGTCGGGCCAGCGGCCCACGTCGATGATGCCGGCGCACACGGTCTGCGCCCCGTCGGTGTTCAGTTCGATGCGATCGACCAGGATCTTGCGGCCGTCGACCGTGAACCACGTGTTCATCGCCGCCGACATGGGCTCGAACAGGCCGATGGTGATGACGCTCCCCGACGATCGCAACGTCCCGCGATACCCCACCAGTTTCATCACCGTGATGTCGAGGTTGCGCACCACGGTGCTCCACGTCCGGTGATCGTCGTAGGTGAACTGGCCGCGATAGGCGTGCACGTAGCTGGCGGACACGCCGATCGGGCTGGAGCCTCGACGAGGCGTTTCCGGCTGGAGCCGCGGCAGGTTGTTGCGATCGCCCGACCAGGTCTCGACCGCCGCCCGCCAGTCAGAGACCTCGATGCTTTCGACCACCAACTCGCGGCGCAGGAGCGACCACAGCGGCATCGACACGACGATTTCCCGCGCCTCGAAGAACGGCGCGTCCCTGGGAGTGATCCCCTCGATGACGATGTCGTGTACGACGAACCGGCCGTCGAACAGGCGCACCGACAGCGCCCCGATGTGCATCGGGCGCCGCATGAAGTTGGTGGCCGCCGATTCGGCCCGCTTACGCAGCCCCGGCCCGAGCTCGACACTGAAGCTGGTGACGATGCCGGCGGCGATGAGGGCCAGCGCGAGCACGGCGGCCCTCTTCGAGTGTCGCAGCACGCCGCGGGTGAGGTGCTTCAGCGTCATGTCCGCACGGGCCCTACTCGACCACGACGAGCAGGCGGCCAGCCTCGACCAACGTGCCTTCGGTGACCGACACATCGACGATGCGGCCGTCCTTTGGCGAACGGAGTTCGTTCTCCATCTTCATAGCCTCGACCACCACCAGCCCCTGCCGGGCCTTGACCTGATCGCCCGGCTTGACCAGGACCCGCACGACTTTGCCGGGCATGGGGGCCACGACCTGCTGGGTCCCGACGGCCTGGGCCGCCTGAGCGCCGCGCGCACCGAACCGGCCCGCACCACCGAGCCGCCGCACTGTCGTCACCCCGCTCGCCAGGTGCACGGCCACATCGCCATGGGGTCCGGCAGCCGCCACGCCAACCTCCTGGCTGGCGCAGCCGTGATCGGGGAAGATCAGCGAATAGGTGGCTCCGTCGACAACCGCCACGTCTGCCAGCCACGTCTGTCCATCACTGGTCACGTGATACTGACCGCCCTTGATTTCGACGATGACCGTGCGGGGTCGGCCGCCGATGTCGATCTGCAGTTCCATCGCGTGCTCCGGCACGAATGCGGTCAGCGAAGCCCCTGAGTGCGCGCGTGCCGCTTCCAGCGGCTGTCCTGCGCCGCAGGTGCCGCAGGCGCGTCGGCATACCTCTTCTGGGTCATGGCATGCACGGCTGCAGCCACGACGGCGAGGGGCTCGTCTTCTGGAGGCACCTCCTGAAACGGCCGCCCATTGCGACGTGCGAGCGCGTGATCAATGAAGGTCGTGTCGAACCGGCCGGCCTGAAAATCCGGGTCGGCCAGCAACCATCGGAAAAACGGAATCGTGGTCTTGATGCCGCGCACATCGTATTCGCCGAGCGCCCGCGCCATCCGCGCGATCGCGGTCGGCCGATCGACCGCCCAGGCCGACAGTTTGGCGATGAGCGGATCGTAGTGGACCGGCACGTCGGTCCCGGCCGCCGCGCCGCTGTCGTCACGACGGATGCCTGGCCCAGCCGGCACACGCATGGCGGTGATCCGTCCTGGCGACGGCAGGAAGTCGCGGTCCGGGTCTTCTGCGTAAATGCGACATTCAATCGCGTGGCCGTGGGGGACGAGCGCCTGCTCAGGATCCAGGTCGAGACGTTCGCCGCGCGCAATGCGGAGCTGCCAGTGCACCAGATCGGTCAGCGTCACCAGTTCGGTGATCGGGTGTTCGACCTGCAGCCGGGTGTTCATCTCGAGGAAGAAGAACTCGCCATTCTGGTCCATCAGAAATTCGATCGTGCCGGCATTCGTGTAGCCAACGCCCCGGGCGATCGCGGCCGCGGCCGTCGCCAGCGCCCGCCGTGTCCCGGGGTTCACCTGAAGCGACGGCGACTCCTCGACGACCTTCTGATGGCGCCGCTGGATCGAGCACTCGCGCTCGACGAACGGCACGACGGTGCCGTAGTGGTCGCCGAGCAACTGGATCTCGATGTGGCGGGGCCGCATGACGCGTCGCTCGATGTAGACGGCTGGATCGCCAAACGCCGACAGCGCCTCCGATCGTGCGGCGCGCAACGCACTGGCCAGTTCGGCCGGGTCGGTCACCGTGCGCATGCCCTTGCCGCCGCCGCCCGACACGGCCTTGATGAGGATGGGATAGCCGATCTCGGCCGCGATGCGCGCCACATCGGCGTCTGGCACGTCGGGGCCCAGAGGCTCCTTCGTCCCGGGCACGACCGGCACGCCGGCCGCCATCGCCACGGCGCGCGCCGCCGTCTTGCGCCCCATCAGATCGATGGCCTCTGGCGTCGGGCCGATGAAGATGAGTCCCGCATCGCGGCAGGCCCGGGCACAATCCGGATTTTCCGCGAGGAATCCGTACCCGGGATGCACGGCATCGGCCCCCGACCTGCGTGCGACGTCGACGATCTTGTCGATGCGCAGGTAGCTCTCGCGCGGCGGGTTCGGTCCGATCGCGTACGCCTGGTCCGCATCGCGCACGTGCTGACTGGTGCGATCGCACTCGGCGTAGACGGCCACCGTCTTCAGCCCCATCTCGCGGCAGCCCCGGATGATGCGGACGGCGATTTCGCCGCGGTTGGCGATGAGGACTTTCGTCAGCGGTGCAGACATGCCGTAGTCATTCTAGCCCGAACCACGCGCGACGGCCTGATTGCCGCTGCGGCAACCACTCCGGGAGTGCTTGCTACAGCGGGATGTTGCCGTGCTTCTTGGGCGGGTTCGTGTCGCGCTTGTTCGCGCAGGCCTCGAGCGCCGAGATGATCTTGCGTCGCGTCATTCTCGGCTGGATCACCTCGTCGACAAACCCGCGCGCAGCGGAGATATAGGGATTGGCAAACGTGTCGCGGAACTCGGCCGTCTTCTCTGCCCGCCGGGCCGGCGCATCGGCCGAATGCTCCAGTTCGCGGCGGTACAGGATGTTGACGGCCCCCTCGGGACCCATCACCGCAATCTCCGCCATCGGCCACGCATAGTTGAAGTCGGTGCGGATGTGCTTGCTCGACATCACGCAGTAGGCGCCGCCGTACGCCTTGCGGACGATGATCGTCACCTTCGGCACGGTCGCCTCGGCAAATGCGTAGAGCAGCTTCGCGCCGTGGCGGATGATGCCGCCAAATTCCTGCACGGTGCCTGGCAGGAAGCCGGGCACGTCTTCGAGCGTCACCAGGGGAATATTGAACGCGTCACAGAAACGCACGAACCGGGCGGCCTTGACCGAGGCATCGATGTCGAGCGTGCCGG
>Ga0315273_10004409_pt1 | contig 17243 bp, 16 predicted proteins | sample YL17G02_0_MG_FD_205753 | JGI IMG/M metagenome (GOLD analysis project Ga0315273, IMG submission 205753) | Sediment microbial communities from Yellowstone Lake, YNP, Wyoming, USA - YL17G02_0 | ecosystem: Environmental > Aquatic > Freshwater > Lake > Sediment | place: USA: Wyoming | collected...
CTGAACCCATTACCATTGAATATCTGTTTTATGGATCATAAACTCATACCGTACGCATTTTTCACAGAATTCAAACGCAGTTCACACTCAATCATCCATTGATAACAGGAGGGGTTTAAAACCATCTCACACATACCGTATAAGTACACTTGATGAGTGACAGTGCGTTTTTCAAAGTAAAGAGCTCAAAGCGAAGTAACCCAGAAGCTCGTACCACGCTCGATGCCATTCATAATCAGAAAGTTCAAACCATGTTAGAAGAAAAAGATAACATTGCAAAATACAAAGAGGATCTAGCACGGATTCAAAAGAAGATTAAAGAGGCCACTACCGATATGGAAAGTTGGAGATGGGAGCGCGATGCAGAAGTATTAGAGAAGCGCATCCAGTCCATTGAAAATGGGACAGAGGTGATGGATTATTATCTTCGAACAGGTGATATTCTGTATAATTATTATGATATCCAGGATCAAATCCAGCAGGGTACCGCAACATTTACTTCGAACAAGGCTAAACCTGGATCCATTTTAGCCATTTTGGAGGAAGTCGCTCAAGAGAAAACACTTGATAGTAGACTTGATTCTTTTCAGCTGGATTCCAGTAGCGATGGTTCAGAGCCCGCCCCTTCCAATGAAAAAAAGAGCTTTCAGCGTCACCAGCTTCTGAATGAATATTTGCATTTGGAGGATCCTGCCATGGGTCGAAACAACCAGGATGAATATGACGATCCTTGGACGCTATGCGAGCGTTGCGGAAATGAAATGAATATGTGTTTAAATGAGGCCAATCTCACCTGCGCTAAATGCGGACACCAGGAATTCATTTTGGTCGACAGTGACAAGCCATCCTATAAGGATCCCCCTCGCGAGATTTGTTATTATGCTTATAAAAAAATTAATCATTTTAATGAATGGCTCGCCCAATTCCAAGCTAAGGAAAGTACTGAAATTCCCGCCGATATTTATGATGAGATCTTGATTCAACTCAAGAAAGAGCGCATCACCAACATGGGATCTCTCAAGCCCACGAAGCTGCGTGAAATTCTTCGTAAAATGAAATGCTCGAAATATTATGAACATATTCCTCACATTATTAATCGGCTGAATGGACAAAATGCGCCGTTCATGTCGCGCGAAGACGAGGAGAAACTGCGACATATGTTTCGGGAAATTCAGCCATCGTTTAAGAAGCATTGCCCGAAGGGCCGTCGCAACTTTTTGTCGTATGGGTATGTACTTTATAAGTTTTGCGAATTACTGGAGATGGATGAGTATCTGGCCTGCTTTCCTCTGCTCAAAAATCGTGATAAGTTGTATTTGCAGGACAAGACATGGGAGCAGATCTGTTCTGATATGAAATGGCACTATATAAGAACTTGCTAAACGGTACAAATATGAGTTATGAGCGTCGTGATAATACAAATCTCGACTAAAATGTAGAAATTTGTATTAATTTGAAAATGCGTATTAGAAAAAAATAGGGCTTACAAAATAATTCCCTCCTACAACAAATGGCGACCGTGGCCTCCGAATTTATGTACCATTTGGTGGTGAATAACATTGCACCGATTATGGCCTCGAGTCTAACAGGTGTATACACCTCTTATTTTTCAGGAGGAAACCGGCCCACCCCGACGCTGGTTCGATCCGATACCGATGATGAGCGCGAACTCGATCAGTTACAAATGGATCGCATGCTAAAATGGATGGGGCTCATTTTTGAGGATTCTTTTGAAATGATTGAGACTCATCAATGTGGCTCTGGAAAGACTTGTCCGCATAGTATTCCATGTCCTACCGCAACAATAACTCCGCAAACAGACGATACACATAAAGCGTACAAGAAAGAACTCTATAGCATTTACATGACAATTGGATCAGATTACAAACAGTATCAGCACTGGAAACAATATAATGCAAATGTGTGGATTTTTTCATCGTATCGCAATAAAAATACGAAGGCGCTCGCGAAAAAGATTTTGGCGGATGTCCGTCTGTTTCACGAGGGTCTTAAAATGTTTTCGATGTTTGAGAAATTATAATCAGCCATAAAATTGATATCATTCTCTACAGAATATAATTTGTATCATGAAGTCTCATCTTCGTTATTTGAAGGATCAGATGCTCCATATGACACATCGACCAACTCTCTTTGAATACTACGCAGCCATCCATTTAACCAAACAGCACAACCGTCCCTTTTATGTCTATCAGGATCTTCCTCTGAGCCATAAACGAAATGCTGGGTTCCCTTTGACGGATAAAGGAATTGATGTCATCGATGAATGTTTTCAGCACATCGTTCAAGTGAAATATTATGGACCTCATAAGAAAATTCATTATGGTCAGCTGGCGACTTTTCTGGCGACTCCGTTACTTGTTGGGCGTCGTGATTTATCGTTGACTCTGGTGCGAACGAATAACTGCAAAATTCATTTGGATATTCAGAACATCATTCAGCGAGGAGATTTAACGGATCTGACGCTTTGTCCCGCGGCGTTTCTTCGTTCGACGCGTTGAGTGGCGTTTGCCTCCTTGTTGTGTTTTTTGTTGTGTTTTATCATAGTCATCTTGTTCAAGACGCAATTTACGCTCTTCACGGTGTTTTATCTCATTCATATATGGCGTATTGCTCTCTTTTTAGAATCCGACGAACTAAACCAACTTCCCATTCTATTATTTCATATGATTTTAAACATAAATTGTAATTATCATAAATAATAGGACATCTATTCAATATGATAGTCATTTCGATGTAAACCGGATTTACATGCGGGCAGGGAAGCCGACGAGGTTGGCACCCATACCAAATCCGGAAGCTTAAAATTGATTCACATTTCTAGATTAAATAAGCGATCAATGAGCTGTTTACCAACACAAAAATCACTTTGTGGAAAAGAGTCGTGTAAAATATGTTACGATCGTTCTTTTGCGACACATCCTCGAGCAGTTTGTTGGAGTTCACAAAATGAACTTCGAGCCAATCAAGTTACCAAAAGTAGCAATAAGAAATATAAGTTTGATTGCCATGATTGTGGGCATGAAATTGAAATGAGTCTACATAATATAAATTCTGGCCAATGGTGTAAATATTGTAATAGTGATGGATTATGTGATGAAGATGATTGTCTCTTCTGCTATCAAAAATCATTTGCATCACATCCAATGGCAGAATCATGGTCGATTCAAAATGAAATACAACCAAGACAAATCATGCAAAGATCTGATAAGAAATGCTGGTTTAAATGTGTAGAATGTAAACATACATTTCCATCTGCATTATACAGTATTAATAAGGATAAACACTGTCCGTTTTGCAGTAATCAAACATTATGTGATGAACAAGAATGTAATGTTTGTTGTGAAAAATCATGTGCGTCTCATGATATTTGTAAAGCTTGGTCTGCTGATAATAAATTAGAACCAAGACAAGTATTTCTTCAATCCAATAAAAAAGTAAAATTTAATTGTCTAAATTGTTATCATACATATGAAACAAAAATTCAACATTATATAAATCGTAGTGGATCATGTCCCTATTGTGCCAATAAATACTTATGTGAGCAGGAAGATTGTAAACCTTGTCATCAAAAATCATTTGCTTCTCATCCACAGATTCACTGTTGGAGTACTAAAAATACAGATTTTCCACGCAAACTGTTTAAGGGTTCAGAAACCACTTGCATATTTGATTGTGATCTATGTCATTCTGAATTTAAATCAAAATTATACAATGTCCTAACTGGATATTGGTGTCCATATTGTAAAAAGAAGACAGAAGCAAAAGTACACACCTTTCTAAAATCACAAGATGGCGAATGGGTTACACAACTTCTCTTTCCCTGGTGTCGCTTTTCGAATACAGGAAATATCATGCCATTTGATTTCGGATCGATTTCTAAAAAGATTCTAATTGAAGTTGATGGAGCGCAACATTTTACCCAAATATCCAATTGGAGTACTCCTGAAAGCGTTCAAGTAAAAGATATAGAGAAAATACATTATTCAATGAAAGAAGGATTCTCTATCATTCATATCAGTCAAACTGATATCTGGAATAATACATATGATTGGAAAAAGGTTCTTCAAACAGCAATAGAAAAACTACAAGAGAAGGAACCTCAGTGCATCTTTATTAGTTCAAAATCAATATATGAAACACACATTTCTAAACTGGATCATATGATTTGTTACACGATACTCAATCCAACAACATAATATCCTATACTTTGGAGTATATGTTATTTTACAGCTTTTAGAAAAGTGTCAAAGGGCGGGGGTCATACCATGTTTTGATCTAATACACAAAATGGATTTGTGTTTATTCAAAAATGGGTACTTACAAACGGGCAGGAAAGCCAACGAGATTTGCGCCCAATCCGAAGCCGGCGCCTTGTCTAGCCGTAACTCCCACGCTCGGGCTCACAGCATCAAGGATGGCAAACACAACGGCGGCGAGAACGGCGAGGGTGGCGACCTCATCCAGCGGGAGGGACTTCTTGGGGATAAAGATGGCCGCGGCAGCAATCACAAGACCCTCGATCAGATACTTAATAACGCGGTTAACAATTTCAGCAAATCCGTAGCCCATCATGTTTCTATATTCAGACCCAAGAAAAAAACTCATCTGAACTCGGATGACTTCAGGCAATGCAATGAGTTTAAAGCATGGCAACGCAGAGAATCATAGAGATGAGCGCTTCTGATAAACCCGACACCGTATTGGAGGATTTTCTTGACGAGGACACTGAGATTCCAGGCCAGCGCTATGTGCTCCTCAGTTTCCTAAGTCCGGAGAAAGTGCTCGAAAAGAAGGACCTGTTCTTTTTTAAGCGTTTCCTTCATGCCTACGAGGTCGACTGGAAGATTAAGAATTTGGAGAAGTTCCTGGTGGACACCGTAACGCATGTGAATGAGGAGTTGAATGAGCATGCCACGGAGCTCGAGAAGAAGGATCAATTCGAGGCTGCTGCCCTTTGCCGTAAGAATCGTCTTCGTGTGGATGATATCATGACTTCGTATGGATCTTTCGTGCAGAAGAGCAAGGCCGATCTCAATAAGACAAAGATCAACGAGGCCTATGATGATTTCCTGTATTCGCACAAGACCAAGCTGGAGGAGGAGTTTCACGCGCAGAATGACTTTCACACTTCCATTCGCGGCGTGAAAGTACGCGGTGTCTATGGTAATCCGAAGGAGGCGGAGCTCAAGGCGAAGAAGCTCCAGTCGAAGGATAAGTATCACAACATCTTTATGGCGGATGTCGGCAAGTGGACGCCGTGGGATCCTCAGCCGCATGAGGTTCAGGATCAAGAGTATGGCAACGATCAGCTGAACACACTCATGAAGAAGTACAAGGAGAATGAGGATTCGCGTGAGAAGTTCTTTGATGAGCGTACGAAGGGCTCGAAGCAGGTGGTGTCAGCGGATGGCGGCTCCTCAAGTTCATTTGACTCCCTGTTTGGCGGTCAGGGTGATTTGGCTCTTCAGCGCAAAGTGGAGAAGGCTGCGGTTTCGGTGGAGAAGGTGGAGAATGAGGTGGTAACGCCTTCTGTAACACCATCTGTAACACCATCCGTAACACCATCCGAGTAGATGACTATACAAAAAATAAATAATAGAAACTATTATGAGTTTTTTGTTACGCAAAATATCCAACCACATTCTTGTTGGGATCACCAAACATTGCCACAGGGACGCATCCTTGGGTCGTTCCATCGCAGAACTGTCCCTCAGGGCATGGCACTCCGCTTTCGTTCGGAGAGCGGCAGAGGTAATTGGTGTTGAGGTCAGGGCGCCATGAGGGAAGCTGAGAGGTGCGGCCAATGGCAGGAACATCGGTGACACCTTGATCCGTGGAATCATCGGCAATGTCCATCGGTGTCATATAATTACGAAATTCCTCTGCATTGTAATCTTCAAAATAGGCCTCTGGAACTGCCGCGAATCCATCCACAAAGTGAGGTTCCATGCGATTGACATAACGAACAATCATAGGTAGTAAGCTAACTGCAATAATAAGTAGAACAACCATTGCACCAATGCCCAGTGATTTGGAGTGAGCCATTTTCTAACACAGGGTGAGGTTTTATTAATAACGCGTCGGTGGCGTCATAGGTAGATCAGATAGACAGGGCAGCTCAGGAGGGATATGCGATTTGCAATATCCATTCATACACCGTATGCGTTTTCCCGAGCACGAAGGCAAATCCACGCCACAACGACCCGCATCCACAAAGGATTCGCAAGACCGTAGATTTACGGCAAAATATACAACCATTCCAACTAATAGTATCATAAACACAATACCAGAAAGATGTTTGCTGTATCGATTCATTCTATTAATATTTCTTATTTACATTGATCGCGGGGCCTTTCAGTCTTTGTGACGTACGGGGATCATACTGGTTGATATCCTCCTCCTCTTTGATACGCGCCAACATCTCGGACTGACGCCACAATTCAGGTGCACCCATCTTAAATTCACCATGAACTTCCGCCTTGTACCAGAAAATGGTATCCTCCAATTTATTGCTCTGTGTATTGTTGTTAATCACCAGACATTCGTAGTTTTGCGTACACTGATCCATCATTTGGCAGAAAAATTCAAAGGAGGGAAAGGCAGAACCGTAATTTTCATAGAGACGGCGACGATTATTCATGTAGGGCTCTCTCAGAATAAATACATAATCCACATTGGTACGAAGAGCGGGCTGAATACCAAGTGGAAACTGCATGGTAATGAGGAAGAAGACCTTGAGCCATCGCCCGTTCATAAATAAATATTTAATGTTCTTGTCATGCGTCCATGAATCATCATACATACAATCATCTAAAATCATAAAGGCACGGGGATCAATGTTTGATTTGATACCCTTGCCCTCATCCTGTTGAATGCGCTGCATCACCAATTTCTGGCGCTTTACAAAGTTTGCCAAAATGACAGGGTTGTACTCTCCATGAATGAACATCGGTGGAACAATCTTTTTAAAGAAACCGTTTGACTCTTCTGTTCCGGAAATGACACAGCCCATCGGCATATCTTGATGATGAAAGAGCAAATCACGAACAAGAGTGGACTTACCAGTACGACGGCGACCAATAAAGACGGCCACGGCATCCTGTGGAATGGATTTCATAACAAACTTCCGGAGATTGACATTGACACCCCCTTGTGTTGCCATGATAATTCTAGTACAACAACCCTTTTTTGTCATGAATGTTGTAAACGCGTTTCATCGTAAAATTTGAAGATGGGATATATAACAATCGTCACATAATGGCAACTACTGTTTGTGCTACCGTACGTGAAGCAGGCTCGATCAATTCTATACCATTCCCACCATTGCCGAGACATGTATTAAGCATGTGGGTGATCGCTATCCCTGGTCGAATTGGGGATTAGTGGTTGAACCTAGTGCAGGCAATGGCAGCTTTCTCTTACAAATCCCCACTGAAAAACGAATAGGGATAGATCTTTCCCCTCAACATCCTGACATTATTCGGCAGGATTTCTTTGAGTATACCCCACCTCACATGGAAGCCCCCATCTTGGTGATCGGTAATCCTCCCTTTGGTCGAATCTGCTCTCTTGCGATTAGGTTCTTTCAACACGCCGTGCAATGGGCGGATGTCATCGCCTTCATTGTTCCACGCACTTTTCGCCGCGTCAGTGTTCATAATAAACTGCCCCGATCCCTTCACTTGGTGTGGGATGAAGATATCCCTTCGGAGCCCTGTTCCTTTGATCCTCCCATGGCAGCAAAATGCTGTTTCCAAATCTGGCAGAATCGGCTCGATGCTCGCCCTTTTATCAAATTACCAACGACGCATCCTGACTGGGAGTTCATGAGATTGGGTCCAAAGGATACACAAGGCCAACCGACACCGCCTATGGGAGCCGACTTTGCCATTCGAGCCTATGGAGGGGCATGTGGCGAGAGTGTGGAGACGGGATTGGAGAACTTATGCCCTAAAAGTTGGCACTGGATTATCGCTCGAATCGATCGGACCGTTCTGCGTAACCGATTTCAGTCACTGGACTATACGGTCAGTCAAGATACTGCTCGACAGAATTCCATCGGAAAGGGCGAGCTGGTCCGACTGTACAGTAATGCCTTTTCGCATGGTGCGCTTGTGGACCCGGTTGAGAAGTCTACGAAGAAATGAGATGAGATCCATTCTGAAGGGAATTCAGCGCGATCCTTGCCGAGCGCATGAACTATCAGACAATGATCGTTCCTCTTTTTCTCATTACGACCACTTACAACGCTACTTTCCCGCTCTTGATCTCTTTACTATCCCTGAATCAGCCCTCTCTCACAAGAACATGGAACTCCCTACCAAGTATCAAATTCAGGAATGGGTCTCACAAGATCGCCCCAAACACTGGAAGGCAAAACGGGCCGTCTACGATCAACCCGATCAAACCGAAGAGTGCGAGGTCTTTACTAAAGTGGTTCACCTTCTCAACCCGATCGATATGATCAAGGAGAAATATGTATGCCCCGAGCATCCTCTCCTTCCTCAAAGTGAAAAGACATGGAAGAATACTCTTCTTAAACTTCACAGTCACAACAATCAGGCCTATGTGGATGCCGTTGCCAATTTCGTACTGAGCCGCTTTCGTGAACTGGATTTAACGCCGCATTGTGTACTTTCCTATGGAACCTTTACGGGGATCAGCAAGATCTATCAGTTCAATATTTCAAATGAATATGACAGTTATCGCCAATGTCGCTGGTTCTGGAAAGGCATGCAGTCACATAGTGCTCGCCTAACCCTCTTGCATCAGAACACCGAAGATAAAGAGGCGCTGGATGAACTCTACAAGGAAATTACAGTATCCCCGTTTGAAGATTCCGATTCTGATTCGGAACTGGAGCCTATTGCATTGGTGGATCCCCTGGATCAGAGTGATATCGAATCCGTGGAATCGATCACCTTTGACAACATCGAAGAAGAGGCGGAAAATGGATCGAACATTTTTGAGATCAATAAAAAAATCTTGAAACAAACGGCGGAGGATTCTGATTTTGATGTTCCGTCTGATGCGGAATCTCTGTCAGAGTCTCAATCGGAGTCTGGTTCGGAGTCTCAATCTGGCTCAGAGTCTGGTTCGGATTCTGACTCCATGGACGGTAATTTTGACATTTGCCTCGAAATTCCAAATATGCCCATCATTTTAATCGCACAGGAAGCACAAGAGGGTGTCATGGATGATTTGCTGGATGAGGATGAAATAGATGGATGCAAACGGGGCAGTGCAGCATGGGAAGCACGATGGATTGCCTGGTTGTTTCAAGTCATTTCTGTACTAACCCTTCTCCAGAGTTCCATCTGTTTCACCCATAATGATCTCCACTCCAATAATATTTTGTGGAGAAAAACGGACAAGGCCTTCTTATTTTACAAAAAGAAGGATGGGACCATGTGGAAGGTGCCGACCTATGGAAAGATTTTTACGATCATTGATTTTGGTCGCTCCATTTTCCGATTGGGAAAGCATCTCTGGGTATCGGATGATCATTGGCCAGATCAGGATGCGGGAGATCAATATAATTTTGGACCCTTCTTCGATCACCATAAACCGAAAGTGGTCCCCAATCCCTCCTTTGATCTTTGCAGGCTCTCCGTTAGTCTCATTGATGGTCTCTTTCCCGATCCGCCTCCGAAGAAGAAGGGAAAGCATGTCCCCATTCTGAGCCAAGAGGATTCCTGGAAGGTGTATGAGACCAAGTCGCCCCTCTATAATTTGCTCTGGAGCTGGACGGTGAATGATGCGGGCCAGACCATCTATGAGGATCGCCACGGAGACGAGAAATACGAGGGATTTGAACTCTATATTCATATCGCACAAGATGTTCATCGAGCGGTGCCAAAAGAGCAACTTCCACGTGCTGTATTTCAGAACTTCGTATGGACGGGTGTGACGGAGGAAACTATTTATTCACTGGGCGTCTAATTTGTAAAACTTTTAGTATATTTTGTATATGATAGAAATACAACTTACTATCATATACACATGAATCTACATGAATCTTAATTAGTACCGCAGCATGCATTCGCCGAAGCAGGAAGGGGTTCACAAGGGCATCCATTGCTAACCGTCGTGCAGCCTCCCATACCTTTGCGGTAATACTTCATTTGACCGTTCTTTACATCATTAATAATGGACTGATCCCAGATTCCAAGAGCTGGAGCATATCCAGTATTGGGCTGAATGGGGTTCTGAATGCGATTAATAAAGTTGCCGGATTCTGCTTTCATTTGACGACGCTTCGTAATTAATGATGAGTCATAGATTGTAGGCGACATCTCTATCCCTGACTCTCATTTAATTTATCGTCCCGCCAAACGGGGTGGACCCACTTGCAAATCCTGATCGTCCACTAATTCGCTTGATAGATATGAAATCATGGAGGGGAGCTCCACTTTCGGAAAGACATCGGGAACTAGAACACCCGTAAAAGCAATCAGAATGGCGCCACTGATAAAATCCTGTAGAAATTGAATGTTACGATACTCCTTGTCCTTGTATTTCGCACCAACATAGCTCAGAAGAATAAAGACAATTCCACCCACAAGTATCCATGGGAACCACGCTGGCATCATTATTCAGTCCGTGTGAGAAAAACACACGCTTTACAACCGCGCCTAGGCCAATTCCTCATAGTCCTCCAAACCAATATCCTCATTCTTCGCATCCAGTGTATCAAAATCAAGACCGTCCATAAGAGAGGATCCGCCCTCCTCCATAATTTCAAGAACCGGAGCCTCCTTATCATTGGAATCTTCCTCTTCGCCCTCCTTCGGATCATAAATCATATCGGAGTCATTAGGGTGATCCGAATCAAATACCGCATCAAATTGTCCGAAGCGAACCGTAGGCTTATCATCAATGATAATGGTCGGCTGCTCTTCAGACTTCTCTTTGGGCTTCTCTTCGTGCCTCTCTTCGTGCTTCTCTTCAGGTACAACAACTGGAGGCTCTTCCTTCTTCGGCTCTTCTACCGTAATGGAAACCGGTGGCGGGATAGTTAACTCCTTCTTTTCGGGCTCATCATCGCTATCCTCCTCCGTAACATCCTGATTTACAAAATCCTTCAAAATAGATTTGACAGGGACCAAGCTGCGTACCGCCTGCAATACACCATCGTTCAAAATGGTCTCAATGTTTCGATAGTTCTGCTGCTTCTCAATACCCGAAATACCATCTCGAAAGAGATAGGTGGAACTCCACAGCAATTTAGATGTCTCGCATAAAACTTTAAAAAGAAAGTGCTCCACTTTAGGGATATTGATCTCCACCTTTTTCTGACTGGAGGACAAACGAATGGCCGTCAGTACTTTGGTGTGCGCAATGAAAACTGCCGTAAGAAGATCCTCCAAATAATCACAGCCTGAATTGGTATTGATAATGTGAATCTCTTGATTCACCCGCTCCATGTTCCAGTCATGAATGTCGTTCAAGTAATTCTGGAATTGCCATAGTCCCTTCTTTGGCTCATTAACCATGGCCTGCTTGGCTTTCTCGAGCAAATCGACAAAGAATTGAAAATAAGCGGGAACCAGGAAGACACAGAGCTGTTTGGTGTACTCTGTTCGCGCATCCGAGTAGACAGATAGCACGGAATCACGGTTCATTCTTCTTCCTTTGGCGTTGTTGTAGCGACCGTATCGAACGCAGGTGTACGACGATCCAAGGCACTCCCCAAAAACGCCCATAATGATCCCGCTCGTTCCATGCAGGCACCGTAGTCTTTTAGAATGCGCTCATCCGATAAAAGAGAATGAATGAGTGTATCAGGGTGATATCCCCTCTGAATATAAGAGATGAGCTGATCGGCCGATAGCGTGGGTAGTTCGCTGCGCTCTTGTTTACGATGTGCAAGAGTTGTCTTCCATGTCTCTGGATAGTGAAGTTGAAGCATGGCGCATTGTGTTGCACGTCGATAGGAATACTCATTGGGTTCAAGATAGGTCTTGACATCCGATACATTCATTCCGTGAAAAGAGGAGAGATAGGTCTCCAAATCAGACCAGGAGGGAGGAGGGATTTTCTTGATCTTGCAGCGAGAGCGAATGGGCTCCTGAAGACGACCAGCGTCGCGACACTCCAAAATGAAAAGTACATCCGAGGCATGCGTCTCCAAAATGCGGCGCAAGAAGGCCTGCGCTTCGGGCGTCAAATCGTCGGCACCTTCGAGCCACAAAATAGCGGGTTCGGTGCGGCGGGCCCAAATGTGGAGCTTCTGGCGACCGTCACGAAGGGTACGATCTTTTCGGCAGGGACAGACAAAGAGTTGTTTGTTAACTTGTTCGGCATATTTCTGAATCCAGTGGCTTTTTCCGCATCCAGGGGGGCCGGTTAGAATAATGGGAGTATGGTCCATTTCCCGCTGTGAGCGGGATATCATATCTCGTTGTGACAGCATGCCCTTTTATGAATTCATCGATAGGAGGGTTTATATTCTTACATATCTATATTCATTATCAAGTAGATCATACTGAATATAGAAGATTCACCTCTTCTTTTATTGACGCATCATTCCACATGGGCCACAATTACCTCCACGGTGCTTTCTAGTACGCTTGCTACGCTTTCGCTTGGTGCTACGCTTTCCACCATGAGCCACATTGTACATCTTAGCCGGTGTAGGAATACCTGCCGTGGTCGCCCACCGCATAATCGCATGGCTTGGCTGATGTCCCTGCGCCATAATGGACCGTGGGTATGGTGCCGGATTAATGTCATTTGCACCACCCGAGTGGCGCTTTCTTGATCCACACTTACGTCTTGGCATTCTATTCTACCTGCATAATTAATTACGACGAGACCGAAGGAAGGATCCCAGTAGAATGGCGGAGATGCCAAATACTGCGCCCGCCACAAATTGCTGATAGCTGCCCCACCATCCCTTCACATAATCCAATGAACTTGTTACTGGTACTTCCTTATCAGGGTCATCCTTAACGCAGTCATCCTTAACGCAGTCATCCTTAACGCAGTCATCCTTAACGCAGTCATCCTTAACGCAGTCTTCTTTGACAGGGGCAACGGTTGTTTCCTCTGGATTGGTCTCCATTTACTCATGTATAAATGGAGTTGTTTAAACTCTTTACTTTGATTATTTCACACGATCCACAATCTCCTCGATCTTCTTTTTCGGAACCGCATGATCATACAGAAGTCCCACCAGTAGATTCTCCTTGCACACATAAGTTTGAATGACGCGATCAATTTCCGCCTTTGTCACCTTCGCCAAATAGGTCTCATACACTTCTTGAAAGGGAACTTTCGGAGACTGATTCGTGAGAATGATCTGCGAACCATTATAGCTCGCAATTGCATCATTTGACTGCAAATTCAATAAATAAGCCCCTTTCAGACCTCCCTTTGCATGACGCACTTCCTCCGCCGTAACTCCCTTTTTCAGTTCCTCTATCATACGAACAAGAACGGGTAGAACTCCATCACAATTCTCCTGTATAAGTCGTTTTGGATCCGTTAAGACCCGAATCTGGAGATAACCTGCATGTTCGTTGAAATCTACCATGCATGCGGAAGAATAGGTCAATCCGCGCTTGGTACGAAGAGCTGTAAATAATCTTCCACTAAAACCATTCAGGATTTGCTGCAAGACCATCAGCGGGTATTTATCAGGAGACCGAAAGCCACAGGTACGAAATCCAATCGCCAAAATGGTTGCCGCCACACCCTTTTTCTGAATGTATCGAATATTCACCTTCCCTGAACTCATCGGTGCCAATGCTGGCATAAGTTTGGGAAAGGCAAATGGAAGCTGGGGGCATTCCTTTGGCGGTGGATCCATAAATGCAGTGCGCTTTAATATGGAAATTACCTTGGTAAATGGCAAATTACTAACAATGCTACATACCATATTGGATGGATGATAATACCATTTATACCATTTGAGAATATCCTCATAGGATAAATGCGTGGGCGTGGGATGATATGAAATGTGATCGATCGGAAATGCATAGGGGCTGCCTCGAAAATAGATTGCATCCATGTCATCCCCCAGAATACCAATATGACTATCCTCTCCACGAATCTGTTCCTCAATCACAACCTTCTGCTCCTTATAAAATTCCTTTTTGGAAAATGCAGAATGTAATATCATATCGGACATCAATTTCAAACACATAGGAACATGGGTATCATCACAATTGATGTGATAGGTCGTATATCGCTTCTCCGTGTACGCGTTAAAATCCGCGCCAATCTTATTATACTGAACGAGAAGGTTTCTTGCCTCTCGAATGGTCTCTGTGCCTTTAAAACACATATGTTCTACCAAATGCGAGGCACCCCGTATACCATCTACTTCAAAGACTGATCCGACATCACAGAAGACATGCATACTGGAAACGGGAATGGACTGCGAAGATTCTTGATAGATCACTCGAAATCCATTTGAAAATCGATGAGTTTTAGGGCATAGCGTCGCCACCGAAGGTGACTTAGGGCAAGACATTCCCTTTATTAGAATCGAATAAATTATGCCTGTGCGGAAAGGTACTGACGGTATTCACGGATCGCCGCCTCATCAATCTCCGCATTCTTACGAAGACTCTGCATAAGCGGATTGTTATCAACGGCCTCCACTGCACTATAGGTGTTGCGCTCACGGCTGACATCCAGCTTGAGTGGAACACGATACTCGACACGGCCAATATCGCCCACGCCTGGCGTAATATCCAGTGAGCGATTGATGGCGAGGGCACGATCGTTGATGTAGTCCGCATCCAGCTTCTTTGACACTTGGCGACCTGGATCGCCATTGAAGGTGGCCGAGCTGCCCGCACCCGCGATTGGTTTGCGGCCGCGAGCAATCTGCTCCTTGTTTGGATTGGTGCGCATGTTGTATGCAAAGCTCGGATCGATCACATCGTTCCATGCACCATTGCCACCAGGTCCCGTCCATGCCAGGTTGTTCGACAGCTGCGATTTCTGTGTCGGTCTTGCGATGTCATCAGGGTCGTACACCTTCAGACGGTTCGGCGCCGACGCGGCCGCCATGATACCAGGACGATCCAGATAAATGGTGGATTCCTTCACAGTGGTACGGGCAATATCCTTCGGATCCCACACGGTGATCGCAGGGGCGCGCTCCGCATAGGTGATCGGTGTACCCGTCATGCGAATGTTGCCCGTGGTTTCCGCACGGCGCGTGGGGCGGGCATCATCCGTGTAGTGCGCGATTACCATACCATTCTCTGCAGGAACCGCATTCAGTGCCATCACACGCTCCGAAGTCTCATTGCGCTCATTGGGACGGATCTCGATTGATGATTTACCATAATCTGCCTCTTGTGCCCCCATGTCCTTCGTATAGTAGGTTGTCATGTCCGCATTACGATAACCTGCCCCGCCATATTGCTGCGACATCGGCATGCGGTACGAACCCGTGACATAACTCTCTCCAAAATCCTGCGATGATGCTGATCCCTCATATTCTACCGAGGTTTCTGGACGCGTGGTGTGAGGAAGAATTTGTGTGGAACGCACAGTCTCTTTGATGATCTCACCATTTGTGACAAAGAAGCGCTCACCTGTTTCATCAATGTAGAAGGTATCAGGCTTGTATTTGCGAACTTCACCCACATCTTTGACATCTGCATTTGTTCCAATGAAATGGCCTCCAGGAACCATCGGTGTATCATAGGTTTCCTTGGGGTTGGAGATGACGCGGAGATCGTTGGTATCCTTGGGACGCATGATTTCATTGATTTCCAGCTGCTGAAATCCACCCTTGCCCGCAAAGCCGAACTTCTCACCGAGGCCTGATCCAACTTTGGTAGGCTCAAAGGGGCGCTCTCCATTTCGGGCAATGGGTGCCTGGCTTGTGATGCGTGACTGAAAGAATTCAGTATTATCCTCCATGCCATAGGGATTTCCATAGGGAGCACGGCTGGTCTCGAACATATTTTCGACCTCGCGCTTTTTCATTTGCGTGGACCCATTTCCATTGTAGGCATCGAGCACACTCACATTGGCCTGAGGTGCCATATTTTGTTTGATGCGGCCTCCAAAAAAGGGCTGCATATTGTTATGCTTAAACTCGGTGGATGGGATGGTTTGACCTGATAGTGGACTAACGACATAATCACTATCAATATAAGTGGGGCTGCTTTCCGTATTATCAGAACGATATTCCATCATAGGGACATTAGAATCAATGGGAGAAGGGGCGGGCATGGTACCCGGAGTATATCCTGGGGCGTAAGGCGGCTTATTAGAAGAATAACCAAGTGCCGTACCGTATGGCCCAGTACTGGGTTCCGATGGATAGGTTTGGCCATTTGGCATCTGATACATCATATCGAGTTCGGGACCAAAACCCGTGGCGGATGCGCCTTTTGGGGCGACAGTAAGAGGATCCGAGTTTGGACCTCGTGCGGCGGGCATGAATCCTTCACGAAGAAGTGGTTGCTCTCGGTTGGAAGGGGGGAGAACTCTTGAAGAGGCTACATTTTGGGCCATTGATTGAGAGGCTGATAGGGTTGGTGGTGCAGATGTTTTTTTCTGACCGGCTCGTGAGACCACCCATCCTAATCCAAGAAGTCCTGACAAGGCAGCGAGTTCCATACTACCAGTTTCTACCTTTAAATTTTTTGTAAAATGCGAGTCGGTCTCTGAATGTCCGAAATTCAAAACGGGGTCTAAATAGAATTCAATAGAATAGGCTATGTCGATTTCTTTAACGGAGGCACATCTTCTTCCATGTCTTATTCATAAAACCATCATCACCACCGTTACCAATCGCGGATATCTCTTGTATACACTCAACATGCTAAAGAGTCTCGAGCCCTTTGGATTGGATAAAAAGGTTCTATTGGTTTGCCTGGATACCAAGGGCGCTGCGATTCTTCGAAGGAGAGGGTATCAGGTGTACTGTGTGGAGGAGAATGAGTTAGGCACATTTTGCCCCTGGAATACGAAAGGATATGATCGAATCTGTTATTTAAAATTGGAGCTCATTTATCGGATTCTGTCGCTCAAGAAACATGTTCTTTTGGTGGACGGTGACATCGTCTTTCGATCCAATCCGCTTCACGATTTGACGGCATGGCAACAAGATACCACCTACGATGTCTGGGTCCAAAATGATTCTCAGCAAAATGGAAATACCAAAAATATGTGCACGGGTTATTTGTATATCAAATCCAGTGACCGACTATGCCAACTCTATGATTGTGTATCCGAGAAAGGGCAAA
>Ga0315273_10004411_pt1 | contig 17240 bp, 19 predicted proteins | sample YL17G02_0_MG_FD_205753 | JGI IMG/M metagenome (GOLD analysis project Ga0315273, IMG submission 205753) | Sediment microbial communities from Yellowstone Lake, YNP, Wyoming, USA - YL17G02_0 | ecosystem: Environmental > Aquatic > Freshwater > Lake > Sediment | place: USA: Wyoming | collected...
TTTGAAACCCCCGGTTTTCACATCAATCTCATAGGTGTCTGCAATTCTAATGTTCCTGTCGATCTTCATGATCAGGTTCTTGACCACGAGCACGTCGTAACCTTCCAGCAGTCTTTCGCTTTTTCCGTCGAAAACGTTGACGTTCTTAAACAACGTGACTTCCGATGGGATGGTGGCAATGGTGTTCATCCTTTAATCCTTAAGTTCGGTAAAGTTCACCAGTCGCTGCTATAGTGCCTAACGGCCTACACTGTGGCACGCAGCGGCTGAGGCCAGGCCGGCTCCGATTCGGAGACCGTGCGGCCGATCACGCCGGGGAAAGTGGTGCCGGGTTTGTATTCTTTCAGGGTCATGGTAATAGCCTCCTCGTAGGATAGGTAGTAAGGTGCGCCAGCTCACACCACTTGACGAATACGGCGTTTCTGACATCCTGGGAGTTGGCCCAGGGAAACTGCATCCAGACTCACAACGCGGGCGCTTGCGGGCGTGATGGCTCGCGCACGAACAGCAGAACCAGCAATGCGCCGAGCACCATCAAGAGCGCGCTGATGCCGAACGCACCCAACGCGGCGAAGCGGTCGTATGGCCAACCGCCCATGAACGGACCGATCACGCCGCCCAGCCCGGCGGCGGCGGTGTAGTATCCTAACGCCGTGCCCTGTCGTTCGTCGCCCGAGATGTCGACCACCAGCGCCTCCTCGGCGGGCGTCGCTGCCGCGAAGGCCGCTGCCTCGATCACCCACAGCAGCGCCAATGGCCAGAGCGACTTCACGAACGGCACGGCCAATGCGGCCAGGCCACTCTCGAGCAGTGCGACGATCAGCAGCGGGCGCCGCCCGAAACGGTCACTCAGCCCGCCAAGGCGCGAAGGCAGCACCGACCCCGCGATCGCGGCCGGCAGAAAGGCCATCGCGATGATGAACAGATCGGCCGAGACGCTGTCACTGAGGTGCTTGATAACGATCGGGCTCAGGATCTCGGTGGCGATCGCCGTCAATACCACGATCCCCAGCAGGATGCGCAGTTGGCCGGGGAGATGCCACTCTTCAGCCATCTCAACCGGTTGGTCCTTGGGGATGGCAGGCGCCGCCTCGGGGCGATCACCGCTCCGCTGGCCGCTCCGTTCAAGGGGTTCGGGGACCCCGCGCCAGGCAATGGCAGCCGCGAGCAGTGTCGCCGCGGTGAACCCGAAGAAGAGCACGCGCCAGCCGCCGATGAGCGTTAACCCGCCAATGGCGCCGTGGCTCGGCAGGCGAAGCCCACCACAGACCCAATGAGGGTGCCGAGAAAGGCCATTTCCTCCACGCGTCCATATTCCTTGCCGCGGCAGTCGTCAGGCGCCAGATCGGATACGATGGCCAAGACCGCCAGCCACAGCAGCCCTGATCCCACGCCCTGCGCCAACTGGGCAATATACAGATTTCCTACTCCGGTGATTAGCCCGAAAACCGCGTTCGAGAAGGCGTATCCCAACAGGCCGACGATCAGAAAAGGCCGCCGGCCAAAGCGGTCCAGCCCATACCCGACGATGGGCTGGACCGCGACGACGATCAACGAGTAGATTGCCAAGAGCCCACCGATCGCGAGGGCGCTGGCCCCCATCTCGCGGGCGATGAGGGGCAAGGCGAAGATCAACATGCCGAAGGGAAGCGAGGCGAGCAGCACACTGAGGCGCAGTTTGTGTAGGCTGGTGACGGTCTGCATTTCATCGGCTACCACAACTGATTTTCCAGATGTGGTTGTCATTGTGGTGTCTTTCTGTATCTGATTGGATCGCACGTGGACTTAATTTTAAACACGATGGACCGTCGTCCGGACAAGCACGAGGCCGTCAATTAGGCGGGCGAGATTACTGACTACTTGCTTGAAAACTGCCACCACCCCATGCAGGCCCCACGGTCGTGAGCAGAGGGCGGTTCAGCAGATAGGTCTGGGCACGGGATCAGCGAATGACTGCGCAGCTATCCCCTGATCCCATGTTGGCGCGGAGCCTGATTTCTTCACAGCCACCCCCGCGCCGGTCGCGATCCCCTTTAGAGGCCGAGAATCTGCTTCTTCTTGGCCGTAAACTCCTCTTCGGTGAGCAAACCCTGGTCTTTCATCACCGAGAGCTTCTGGATTTGCACCAGTTGGTCATCCAGGCTGCTCGCCGCAGGACCAACGGCGGCCTCCGGTGCTGCAGCCGCTTGCTGTTGCGCCAGGGCCTCCTGCTGCGCAGCAAGCTGCGCCTGTTGCACCTGCAAGTCCGTCATCTGTTGCTGCTGGGCCGCTTGTTGCTGGGCTGCCGCCTGTTGCTGCGCCGCTTTATTCTGTGAACTGCTCGAGACCATGGCAGTCGTGCCTCCAACCACAACAGCTGTCGCCAACAGGCTTGGTCCTCGTACTCGTCTGCGTCTCATGAGTTGTTCCTCCTGAACAGAATGGATGAATGGTGACCGTTAGCGCACGCCGGCAGGTGGCGTTGCAGCCACGGATGCGCCAAGCTCGGTAGCAAGCTGAAGAAGGATACCCTGCATGCTGATCACCGTCAAGTTGAACTCCATTCTTGACAGTTCACCGTTTGGGTAAGGGAGTTTACGCCGAGGCCGACTGGGAGGGTTTGCTAAGCGCGGCCAGAAACTCCAAGAAGGGATTGAGGTGGCGCGCTTGCCAGGTTGCGAGCAGGCTGGCCAGGGTCAAGCGGGTCTTGGAGCCCTCGCCCGAGCAGGTGCCGCCACTGATCTTGCGCATAATCACCAGCGGGCGCAGGCTGCGCTCGGCCAGGTTACTGTCGGCGGGCACGTCCGGCCGCAGCACGAACTGGAACAACTCCTCCTGATGGCGCAGCAGGCGTTTGGCCAGCGCCCAACAGGGATGGCCGGTCTGGAAGCAATAGCGCTGACCTAGGACTTTCGCTCAGGCCAGCGGAAAGGCCGGGATCCGCGGGTTGCGCAACTCAGCCCGCAAGTAGTCACGCAACAGATCGGACTTGACTTGATAGAGCGTCTTGTTCAACTGTTTGGCCTTGACCTTGAGGCAGAGCCAAGCAGGATAGCAACAGGCCAGATGATTGCGTTGCGAACGCGCCCTGCGGCATTGGCACTTCTCGCTGCCCGTGAGTGGTTTGAGGCCCCGCTGCAGTTCTTCGACCTGCCAGCGCACGTCGTTCGCGTCTTGAGCGGCCTGCGCGGTCACGGTCTCATCTGGGCCATTGGTGATCACCCAGTCAATGTCGCCGTTCGTGGCGCCTAGCTTGAACAACCGCACTTTGAAAGGGACTTCTTTCAGTTTCACGAGCACGCCGTGCTGGAGGCGTTCGGGCGTCCATTCGATCTGATCCAGATGGATGTAACCATCTTCCTTGTGCAGGCTCACCAGCCGCTTCTCCTTCAGTGGGGTGAAGAAGATCAGGCCGAGACGCTGGATGAGTTTCAGGTTGTCGGCAGCGGCATACCACGAGTCGAATAGCACGGTTCGGGCTTCCAGGCGCTTGGCGGCCACCGCCCGCACCAACATTGCGCGGAAATGCGCGTTCTTGGTCTTGCCGTCGGCGTTTGGCGCAGAGATGCGAAAGTCAACCGGCCAGAAATCGCCGGCAACGCCCGTGCTGTGCTCCAAGTTGACGACGCCAATGCCGCGCACCAAACCGTGTTCGGCGCCGCTGGACTGGCGCTTGACCAACTCGTTGAAGCGGGAGTAGCGTTGGTCCTGCACGCTATCATCCAGGATCAGAAAGGCGTCTGGCCCAGCGCTGATGAGCGGGGCCACCAGGTCCCACAGGCTGCGACTCGTCAAGCGTTCGCTGCGTAAGTAGTCCGTGATGACATCGTGACTGACGTCGTCCAAGTGTTCAGCCACATGGCTCCCGGTGTAGTTGCCGAAGGTGCTGATCAGGTATTCGACGTATTGTCGTTTGGTGATCATGCCGCTATCGTACCATGCCGCTCACTCAAGCGAAAGGCCTGACTCGTTCTCCGTCGGAACACAATGCCATAAATCCACCTCCCACACTACCCGCTTCGCACCCTGGGGTGCCAGTCGATCCCTCATTGACGGTCGATGGATCTGAGCTATAATGACCCTGTCGCCGTTCGGATCGGACGCCGCTGACACTCTGATCTGGGCGGGCAGCCCTGGCAGCTGTACTCACGGCTGCTTCTGCCTCGGTCCCGAGACACACTTGTCTTGCCTCCTGGGTACCAGGGCAGTACCCCTAACTTAAGCGCGGTTGACCTGAGCGTGCGCCTATGCTGGATAAGTCGTCCTCGGTGACTCGTGGGCGAGCCACTTGCGCTGGCGGGATCTAGTGACTGATAAGGCCGGAAATCTACATTTGGTGACAGCGATCTGGTGGGTGCGGCGTGATCTGCGCCTCGCCGACAACCACGCCCTGCAGGCCGCCACAGGTGCCTCTGATTGTATCGTTCCGGTGTTTGTCCTCGACCCGGCCCTACTGGCCAGCCCTGACTGCGGCCCCAAACGCCTGGCCTTTCTGTTTGCCGGTCTGCGTACCCTGGATGCCGATCTGCGGGCCCGCGGTAGCCATCTGATCGTTCGTCATGGTGAGCCGGCTGCGGAGTTGTCTGTGCTGCGGGAGGAAACCGGAGCCAGCGCGATCTATGCCGAGGCAGACCCCTGGCCCTATGCCCGGAGCCGTGACGGGCGTGTGAGCGAGCAGCTGCCTCTGCACCTCGTCGATGGCCTGACCGTCCACGCACCGGGAGCGGTTCTGAGGGCTGGCGGCGCGCCGTACGCCGTGTTCACCCCCTTCAGTAGGGCCTGGCGGGCGCTTCCCGGTCCGACAGCCAGGGACCTGGTGCCTACGCCGGCGTACCTCAATACTCCGTTCGAGCTGCCCAGTTCGTCTCTCCCTGAAGTCCCGCCGTCCCAGTTGGAGGCATCGTTCCCAGCGGGCGAGGCCGAAGCGCAGAGCCGGCTAGGAGCTTTCCTCGACGTGGTTATGGCGGGGATTGCTGGCTACGCTTCGCTCCGTGACCGGGTAGACCTGGACGGCACCTCGCGCCTCTCGCCCTACCTCCGCTTCGGGATGCTTTCGGCGCGCCAGGCCGTGGTAGCTGCCCTCCAGTCAGCGGGGGGTAACCGCGACGAGGTGGCGCGCCGTGGAGCGGAGGCCTGGCTAAACGAGTTGATCTGGCGCGAATTCTACATGTCGATTCTGCATCACCACCCGGACATGCTGAACGGGGCGTTCCGGCCTGCACTGCGTAGCATCACCTGGTCCAACGACAGGAGCGTCTTCGAGGCATGGTGCTCTGGGCGAACCGGCTACCCCATTGTAGATGCGGCCATGCGCCAGCTGACTCAGACGGGCTGGATGCACAACCGGGCGCGCATGGTTGCCGCCTCATTTCTGGTCAAGGATCTGCTCGTGGACTGGCGGTGGGGCGAGCACTTTTTCATGCAGCACCTCCTGGACGCCGACCCCGCGGCTAACAACGGGGGCTGGCAATGGACCGCTGGCGTGGGCACCGACGCCGCTCCCTATTTTCGGATCCTGAACCCCGTATTGCAGGGCGGCAGGTTCGATCCGTTCGGGGCGTTCGTCCGCAGGTGGTTGCCCGAGTTGGCTGGCGTGCCCACTCCCTTTGTTCACGAACCGTGGAAAATGACGCTGTCGCTACAACCGCAGGCCGGCTGCGTCGTCGGCCGGGATTACCCTGCGCCTATCGTAGATCACGCCTGGGCGCGCGCTCGGGTTCTGACCGCCTACCGGCGAGGGAGTGAACCGTGATCCGCAATCAGTGGTACGCCATTCTCGAATCGAGCGAAGTCCGGCGCACGAAGCCGGTGGGTGTCACGCGGATGGGCGAGAAGCTCGTCCTCTGGCGCGACTCCAGTGATAAGGTCGCCTGCATGGGCGATCTCTGCCCGCATCGCGGCGTAGCGCTCAGCGCGGGCCGTCTTGTGGGCGATTGTGTCGAGTGTCCCTTTCATGGTTTTCTCTACGACCCGGCCGGGCGCTGCCAGCTGATACCTGCCGATGGCGCGCAGGCGCCCGTGCCAAAGATTTTCCGGATCCAGACTTATCCCACCCGTGAGGCCCATGACCTCATTTACGTCTGGTGGGGTGAGCCGCAAGAAACCTACCCGCCGCTGCCCTTTTCGACACGATCGACGAGGGTTTCTCCTATTCCACCGTGCGCGACCACTGGACGGTGCACTACTCCCGGGCAATCGAGAACCAGCTCGACGTAGTGCACCTACCCTTTGTCCACAAGACTACCGTCGGGCGTGGCAACCGGGTTCTCGTCAACGGCCCTCTGGTGCGCTGGGATCGTGACGCAGTGGGCGAGGTACTCAATCTCTGGGTTCACAATGTGCTCGACGAGGGCCGTCCGGCGCTCAAGCCATCCGAACTGCCCGAGCCAACCGGCCATCCATCGCTCCAGTTCCGCCTTCCCAATGTCTGGCATAACTGGATTGGCGACACGGTGCGCATATTCGCGGTGTTTGCCCCGATCGATAGCGAGAATACCATGCTGCATATCCGATTCTACCAGAAGTCGATCCGGCTCCCGATCCTTCGCGATATCTATACCGCCGCGGCAGCTCCCTCGAATCGGCTGATCCTCGGACAGGACAAACGCGTAGTCCTCACCCAGCGGCCCAAGCGGACCGACCTCATGATGGACGAAAAGCTGATCCAGGGGGACGGGCCAATCGTGGCCTACCGGCGTCGCCGCAGGGAATTGATCGACGCCGCGGTCGCGGGGAGACCCATCGAGGCCGGGTAGCATGGCTCGCCCCGCTCTCGCACGCCCGGAACCCTTGACAGGCCGCAATGGACGGGCGTAGAATACCAGTGTGCCGTTGGGACCTGCACGACGGTCGCTTGCCTGACGCTTGAATGACGGCGGAGCTTGAATGGACGGACCTACCGAGGTTGAACCTCACACCGAAGGCGATCGTGAGGGCTCGTCAAATCATAATGCCTCAGCGCACCAGGATGGTGAGCTACCGGCCGGGCACCATCATGACCACTCCCATGATACCGGCTCATGGTGGTCCAACCTGTTACATGTCCACGCTCACGATCATGAGATCGACATCGACTCTGCATTGGAGGGCAGCGAACGCGGCATCTGGGCGCTCAAAGTCTCACTCTTGAGCCTGATTCTCACCGCTACGTTCCAAGTCGCGATTGTTGCCATCAGCGGGAGTGTGGCTCTCCTCGCCGATACCATCCATAATTTTGCTGACGCCGGCACGGCAATTCCCTTGTGGATGGCGTTCGCCCTCAATCGCCGGCGGGCACCTCGAGGTTACACCTACCGCTGGGGCCGGGCGGAGGATCTTGCCGGTGTGCTGGTCGTCCTCGTGATCACCGCCAGTGCCGTCGTAGTCTTCGTCGAGACCTGGCAGAAGATCATCCACCCCGAGCCGGTGCGGAACCTGGGCTGGGTCGCGGCCGCGGCAGTGATCGGCTTCGTCGGCAACGAAATTGCCGCTCTCGTGCGCATTCGCGTCGGGCGCCAGATTGGCTCGGCCGCCTTGGTCGCCGACGGGCTCCACGCGCGGATCGACGGCCTGACGTCGCTGGCCGTTCTGGTGGGCGCAGCCGGAGTCTGGCTCGGTTTTCCCATGGCCGACCCTCTGGTCGGCGCGCTGATCGGCGTAGCGATCCTCTTCATCGTGCGCGATGCGGCCGCCATGGTGTGGCACCGGTTGATGGATGCAGTCGATCCCGAGCTCGTGGAGGAAACGGAGCACATCGCCGGCCATGTGGCTGGTGTGCGAGGTGTCCATGATGTCCGGCTGCGTTGGATCGGACATGCCCTCTGGGGCGAGCTCCATATCGAAGTTGACAGCAAGCTGTCCACCGTTGAAAGTCACGGGATTGTAGAGGAGGTGCGCCACGCGCTCTATCATGCCCTACCTCGCCTTCGCGAAATCACCGTCCACGTGGACCCTTGCCCGTGCGACACCGGGGGACCGGGCACACATCACCTCATTACGGCTCACCACGTTCTCGGGTGAGCTTCCCGTGGGCGCCGGCTGCCTAGGCAAAGACCGGGCTATCATCCTGTATTGCCTCCGTGATGTCCGGCGGATATCCGTTCATGGCTCGAAGGGAGTGGATACTATGCAGAGGCGAACAGCATTTGCTTGCATCGTGGTCGCACTGCTTGCGCTGGTTTTGCTGGCCGGGTGTGTGGCGGTGCCTCCGCCGCAGCAGCCGGTAGCCAAACCATCACCGGCCGGCGGCAAGATCATCCTGCGTGTAGGAACCGGAGACAGCGGGGAGGGGCTGTCGCCGCATCAGGAGATCATCAGCCGCTTCGAGAAGGCCAATCCCGATGTCCTGGTCCAGCTCGAGGCTGTGGCTGGGCAGGACTACTACACGCGCCTCTTGACGCAAATCGCCGCCAAACGTCCCCCTGATGTCATGCAGATCGGTGACGATGCCGTGCCGATGTTCGTGGAAAAGGACGCTCTTCACGTCCTGGACGATTGCCTGAAGCAGCCGCCCGGCTTGGATACCGGCATCTATTTACCCGGGCTGCCCCAGCCGGGGCAATGGCAGAGTAAGCAGTGGCTGTTGCCCAAGGACTACTCCCCGTTGGGCGTCTACTACAACAAGAAGATCTTCGACCAGCACAAGGTGCCCTATCCCAAGGACGGCTGGACCTGGGATGATCTGCTCGCGACAGCTAAGGCCTTGACCAAGGATACGAGCGGCGACGGCAAGACCGACCTCTGGGGCATCCAGCTGCCTGCCACCTGGACGAGCGGCTTCGAATACTGGGTTGATGCCGCAGGCGGTCGCCTCATCAGCGAAGACGGCAAGAAGTTTGCCGGCTTTATGGACTCGCCCGAGGTCCAGTCCGCCCTCAAGTTCTACAGCGACCTGTACAACGTCAACAAGGTCGCCCCGCCCCCTGCCGACCTGGCTATGTTCGGCGGCGGCAATACGGAGTTCGACAACGGCAAGGCCGCCATGCGCATATTCGGGCGATGGCCTGAATCCGGGTACAAGAAGAACCCCAACATTGACCTGGGCGTGGTCGGGCCGCCAGCAGGCAAGCAGCGTGCGAATGTGCTCTTCTGGGGCGGCTTCGGAGTGGCGTCCGGTTCCGAGAACCCCGACGCAGCCTGCCGTTTTCTCAAGTTCTACACGGGCAAGGAAGGCGCAGAGGTCTGGAAGGACTGGGCACTCCCGGCCGTCAAGTCGGTTGCTGAGTCTTCTGGCGTGACCAAGGATCCCATCGAGGGCGTGTGGATAGACGAGCTCTCACATCTCAAGCCGCGCGCCTACGTCTCCTCTCCCTACTGGGGTCAGTCCGGCGATCCAGCCCTGCGCAAGGCGCTCGAAACCATGCTGGTGATGCCCGGCTCTGATGTGGCTGTGGTTCTAAAGCAAGCTGCCCAAGAAGCCCAAACCGCGCTCGACGAGCAGCTGGCGGGCCAGAAGTAGCCCACCAGCGAGGGGCCTGGATACCGCCCGAGCGGTATCCAGGCCCCTCGCTTAGGCCTCACGCAGTCCATCCATGCCCCAGTCACGTCCGTTTCTCACCCGTTCCCGCCGTGAAGCTATCACCTTCTATTTGACCATCAGTCCCTGGCTTATCGGCTTCCTCGCCTTCACTCTCGTTCCGATGGTGGTCGCCTTATGCCTCGGTTTCACCCGTTGGGACTTGCTGACGGCCCCGCGCTGGATCGGGCCGGACAACTTCGCCCGGCTGGGGCGCGATCCCCTCTTCTGGCAGTCGCTGAAAGTAACCACCATCTATACGGTGGCGTACGTTCCAGCGGAGCTGATTGGGGGCCTGGCGCTCGCGCTCCTCGTGAACCAGCGCGTTCGGGGGGTCGGCATCTTTCGCACCGTCTTCTATCTGCCGTCCGTGCTGGCAGGGGTCGCCTACGTCGTGCTGTGGATGTGGATCTTCAACCCGCAGGGCGGTCTGCTCAACACGCTGCTGGGCTACGTCGGGATTGAGGGGCCGCGTTGGTTGATCGATCCCCGTTGGGCACTGCCGGCCCTCCTTCTGATGACCTTCTGGGGATGGGGCAGGGCGATGGTTATCTACCTTGCCGGCCTGCAGGGGATCCCGCCCGAGCTCTACGAGGCAGCGGCGCTTGATGGCGCCGGCGCAGCGGGCAGATTCCGCTATGTCACGCTGCCGATGCTATCTCCGACGATCCTCTTCGCGCTGATCCTCAGCGTCATCAGCACCTTCCAGACGTTCACCAGCGCCTTCGTAGCGACGAATGGGGGCCCGCTTAACGCTACGCTCTTCTACGTACTCTACATCTACCGGCTGGGATTCCAATTCCTCCGCATGGGCTATGCCGCGGCGCTGAGCTGGGTGCTGTTTGTCATTGTCCTCGTCCTGACCCTGTTAGTCTTCCGCACCGGCCGCTTCTGGGTCTACTATGAAGGCAAGCGAGACTAGCGCCGTGCCCGTTGATGCGGGGAGGGCAGGATCGAGCCCCAGCCGCCCGGCGCGCGTGGGCAGCATACGACCGCTCCGATGAGACCGAGGACTCGGACTCGGTCGACACGGTTCTCCTCCTTATCGCGGGCCATGGCCTACTCTGGGCTCTGCCTCGCGGCGGCCCTGTTCTTGCTCCCGCTCGTGTGGATGATCTCCTCATCGCTCAAGCCGGAATGGCAAGTCATGGCCATCCCACCGGTCTGGTTTCCGCGCCCACCACGTTGGGCTAACTACCGTGAAGCCCTCACATATCTGCCTTTCGGCCGTTACGCGATCAACACGATGATTATCTGCGTGGGAGCCACGGTGGGGCATCTGCTGTCGTGTACCATCGTCGCCTACGGCTTTGCCCGCCTGCGCGCTCCTGGGAAGCAATTCTTCTTCGTGCTGATGCTCTCAACCCTGATGCTGCCTTATCCCGTGATCATGGTTCCGCTCTTTGCGCTCTTCAACCGGCTTGGTTGGATCGACACGTTCCTGCCATTGATCGTACCGGCCTTTTTTGGGAACGCGTTCTACATCTTCCTGCTGCGGCAATTCTTCCTTACCTTGCCGCTCGAATTGGAGGACGCCGCCCACATGGACGGCGCCAATACGCTCCAGGTTTTGCGATGGGTGATCTTACCGGTGTCGACCCCGGCTCTCGCCACCGTCACCATCTTTTCCTTCCAGGCCGCGTGGAACGATTTCCTCGCCCCCCTGATTTATCTTCAGGACCAGTCTCGGTACACGCTGACTCTCGGTCTGAACTTCTTTCGCGGCAGTTTCCAGGTCAATTGGGCCTACTTGATGGCCGCCTCGCTGGCCGTGGTCCTTCCGGTAGTAGTTCTCTTCTTCGTCGCGCAGCGCCAATTCATCCGTGGTTTTTCGCTTGGCGGTCTCCGTGGGTGATCAGGCGATGCGCACCACGTGCAACAGTGCATCTCCGAGCAGCCCCAACAAGAACCAGAGGCCGAATCTGCGGTTGTGCAAGAATGCCACAGCCACGAAGTAGAGGGGCCAGGTGTCGCCAGGACAATCCTTGGGTTTCTGCGCGGGCTTTGGCCGGCGGTATATGCCCCAAACCTGGGGTACTGCCGAAAGCGCGAACAGCACTACCAGCATGGTTGGTGTGAAGAACCGGATGGCCACGAGGTAGAGCACCAGGAAATACTGCATCGCCATCATCCCCAGCACGGCGAACCGGCCAGCGCGCTCCCCGATCAATACTGGCAAGGTGTGAATGCCTCGCGCCTTGTCTTCCGCGTACTTGTCAATGTGCCTGCCAAAAATCACCGCGGTCGGGCCAAGCGCGTAGGGTAAGCTGGCAAGGACGACGTTCCAATCCCACACTCCGGTCACGACGAAGTAGCCGCCTCCAATCATAAGCGGTCCCCACACGACGAGCACCGCCAGCTCGCCGAGGCCGATGTGCTTCAAGGGCCACGTGTAGAAGAGCACGAAGAATGCTCCCATCCCGAGCAACACGAGCGCCAAAGGTCCGCGCAAATAGACAAGGGCGGCGCCAGCGGCCAGTGCAACCAAGCCGGTGGCCCCGGCGTAAATGAGCAGCTCGCGTTGGGTCATCAACCCCTGCTCCAGCGGTTGAGGCCCGTACTGGGTGCGGAAATAGTTGTCTTTGTCGACGCCCTTCCAATAGTCTGTGAGGTCGTTCAGTAAATTGTTCGTGGCATGTGCCATGATCAGCCCGATTGTCAGTAAGAGCCATGGGCCCAGGTTGAACCTGCCGTCCCGGAAAGCCAGCATACCTGCCATGGCCGCCGAGATGAAGGTCATGACCAATACCGCAGCCCTAGTGGAAATCAGCCATCTTGAGACCACGTCAAGCCTGCGCCATTCGTCCTTCTCAAGGCGCGGGATCACCCTGAGCGCCTTGCCCCACATCGCAAGATTCATGCATCCCACCCTTCGTCGTACAATGGTCAACGCCGCCATGGTGCCTTCGACCTCCGGCTCCACTGCGGGCGCGACGCCCATTTTTCCATCGACGGGCCGCCTTCTCCATCATCTAATAGGAAAATCACTTACACATCGCACAAATCCGTTGGTAATCATGGTTTGCCAGCAACGGACTGGCGAACTTGGTGGACTTGAGATAGTTCTCGAAGTCCGTGGCTAGCTGGCCCAACTTAGCGACGAGATGATTGTGACTGACGTTGTCGCGGGCCGCCTTCCAGACATGCTCCTGCGGGTTCAGTTCAGGTGCCGCGGTTGGGAAGTACATGAGTTCCAGCTGCGGATTGGCGGCCAACAAGGCATCGATGGCCGGACCCAAGTGCCACGGCGCACGGTCAATCAGCATGAGCACGGGCTGGTCAGGGTTGGCCGCCAGCACCTGCTGGATATGGAGAGCCGTGGTTTCGGCTTTCATCACGGTTGTGCGGGTCACAATCTCTGCGCCGGTCAGCAGGTTGAGGCTGCCATAGAAGTGCACACAGTCCCGGCCCGGGTGCAACTTGACGACGGGCGTCTCGCCCCGCCAGTGCCAGACGGCTTGCAGCGTCGCCTGCAAGTAGAGTGAAGCCTCGTCTTCGGCGACGATGACGGTTTCGGGGGCGTCTTGCGCCGTGTCAATCAGTTTTTTTCAAGCTGTTCTTCGAACTCGGCCACCTTGAGAGTCGAACGCGACTTGTACTGCCTGGCCGGACGCTGATAGCTGAAGCCACACTTGCCAAGTAACTCACGCAAGGAGGTCTCACTCTTGTAACTGACCGCCAACTCACGCTGGAGCAACTGCGCGAGGTCGCCGACGGTCCAGAACTGCCCGCTCCCGACACAAGCAGTGCTGCCAAACAGCTGCCCGGGGGTATAGCTGTCCAGTAGGTACTGCAAACGCTCGAGCTGATGCGGTGTCAGCAGCGCCCTGTTGCCACCGATCCGCTGATCGACTAATCCGGTCACACCCGCCTCCTGGTAGCTGCGACACCACTCCATCAGGCTCGACCGGCTACAGCCGCAGATGGCTTCGATCTCCCAGGTCGGGTAACCCAGCCCATACAGGCGGACCGCCTGGTAACGGGTGCGCGTCTGCGCATCTTGACAGTTGTGGTAGGCGCCCTGCAATTCGCAGGCTTGCGCTTCAGTAAGTTGGAAGGCTCGTTGTCTCATGCCTCCATTGTATGTATTGTATCCGATTTGTCTATAAGTAATTAATGGTAAGAACGGGGCACATCTCCGCTGCGTGCTATACTGGCCGCGGAGGGTGCCATGATCTACGTAAGGACGCCGTCTGATGAAGAGCTGCAAGAGCTCAAACGCATGACCCGACAAGAGATCGGCAGGGTCGGCCAACGAGCGCAGATGATTCTGCTGTCAGCCCAACGGCGCACGGTACCCGAAATCGCGACCATCTTCGCGATCGAGTACAAGACGGTGCGCAAATGGATGCGGCGCTTCAATGCCGACGGTCCGGCCGGGCTCTATGATGGGCTGCGTAGCGGGCGGCCGCCCAAGCTGACGGAGCACGTGCGCAGCAAGCTGGTTGAGATGATCGAGCAGGATCCTGAGCGATCGGGCTACCTGGCGACCTTCTGGACGGTGGCGATGCTCATGCTGGCACTGACAGACCAGTTGTGCGTGCGTCTCAGTGCCAGTACCATTCGCCACGCCTTGCATCAGGCTCGGCTGGCCTGGGGCCGTCCTCGGCTGGCCATGCCGCCCAAGACGGACCCGCACAAGGCCGGCAAGCAGTGGGCCATCGCGCAGGCCGTGATCGATGCCGGACCGGATGCAGCCGTGCTCTATGCCGATGAATCACGCATCCAGTTGTTGCCCCTGATTCGCGCCATGTGGCACTGGGTGGGCCAGCAGATCCGGGTACCCACGCCAGGCAACAACAAGTCCCGCAGCTTGTTCGGGGCCCTCAACATCCGCACGGGCCAATGGACCTATCTGGTCCGCGAGCACATGTACAAGGAAGACTTCATCGCGTTCCTGGAACACCTGCTGACAGTCTATGCCAGCGGCCCGATCATCTTGATCGTTGACAACTATTCCAGTCATACCGCCGGTCTTGTCACTGCCTGGCTGGCCGAGCAGTCCCGGCTCCAGTTGCACTATCTACCGACGTATTGCTCACACCTGAATCCCGTCGAGAACATCTGGCTGCGCCTCAAGGGCCAGCTGGCCGCCAATCGCTTGCACGGTTCGCTGCAATGTCTGTTAGAGGCCGTCGCACGCTTCTTTGACGACATGACACCCGAGCTGGCACTGACCTGCGCCGACGCCGATTGAAAGCGCCGCGAACTATTCGTTACCTACTTAGTGCATCGTCCCGCACGGGCTTGTGGTACTGTCTAGCTACCCATCTGACGGGAGCGACGAGCCGCCCTCCCTGATCTGGCAACCGTGCGACACGACGCCCACGAATGCCAACAGATGGTTGGAGTTTCCTAATTGTCTTGGTCGTCCGAGGCGGATCGCCAGCAGGGTTCTTGCGCCCGATTCAGTAAGACGTCGCGAACCTGATGCTCCAGCGTCGCGAATTGATGATATGATTCACCTGGAGACGGGCACGGAACGGCGGGCACTGTCCCTCTCACTAATATCGCCCCCGCAGATGCTCTGGCGGCATCAGACGGCCTCCAGGGCCATCCGTCCTCGTCAAGTCTCATCGCGCACCGACCTCTATTCTTGTGTAAGTAACCCGCTGGCTGCTGTCGTGTGGTTGGCATGCATACCGTAGGAGGTGACGAATGGCACGCAGGATCATCTTGGTTCTGGCGGTTCTGATCTTCCTGGCGGGCTGCGGAGCCTCCCAGTCAGCCGTGCGCGACAGCCAATCGGGTTCAAACGATGCCAATGCCTACTACCAGCAAGGGAATGCTCTCAGCGAGAAGGGTAGTTACGACCAGGCCATTGCAGCGTACGACAAGGCCATCCAACTAAAGCCCGATTACGCGGCTGCCTACGGTAACCGGGGGAACGTTTACAGCAAGAAGGGCGACTATGACAAGGCCATCGCGGACTACGACAAGGTGATCCATCTCCAGCCCAATGACGCCCTCGCCTACGGTAACCGAGGAAACGCTTGCCGCAAGAAGGGCGACTATGACAAAGCCATCGCGGACTGCGACAGGGCCATCCAACTCAAGCCTGATTACGCCGACGCCTACAACAACCTGGGGATCGCCTATAGCATCAAGGGCAACTATGATCAGGCCACTGCAGCGTACGACAAGGCCATCCAGCTCCAGCCCGATTACGCCGCTGCCTACGGGAACCGGGGGAACGTTTACCGCAAGAAGGGCGACTATGACAGTGCCATCGCAGACTACGACAAGGTGATCCAACTCAATCCCGATGACGCCGACGCCTTCTACAACCTTGGGGTCGCCTACGACCACAAGGGCGACTATGACAGGGCCATCGCTGACTACGACAGGGCTATCGAACTCAAACCGGACAGAGCAGAGGCCTACTTCAACCGGGGGCTTGCCTACGACCACAAGGGCGACTATGACAGGGCCATTGCGGGCTACGACAAAGCCATCCAGCTCAAGCCTGACGATGCACACGCCTTCCTCACCCGGGGGCTCGCTTACGCCAGCAAAGGGGAGTATGACAAGGCCATCGCAGACTACAACAAGGCCATCCAGCTCCAGCCCAACTACCCGTACCCTTACAACTACCGGGGGAATGCCTACCGTCGCATGGGCGACCATGACAAGGCCATCGCAGACTACAACAAGGCCATCCAACTCCAGCCCGATTACGCCAACGCTTATTTCAACCGGGGGTACGCCTACAACACCAAAGGCGACCATGAGAAGGCCATCGCGGACTACGACAAGGTCATCCAGCTCCTGCCCGATGCCGCAGCCGCCTTCTACAACCGCGGGGTTGCCTACAATTACAAGGGCGACCTTGACAATGCTGTAGCGGACTTCGAGAAGGCCATCCAGCTCAAGCCCGATTACGCCGACGCTTTCTACAACCTCGGAGTGGCCTACGACTACAAGAGCGACTATGACAAGGCCATTGCAGCGTACGACAAGGCCATCCAACTCAAGACAGACGACGCAGAAGCCCTCTACACCCGAGGGCTCGCCTACGCCAGCAAGGGGGTGTATGACAAGGCCATCGCTGACTATAACAAGGCCATCCAACTTAAGCCAGACTACCCGTACCCCTACAACAACCGGGGGAAGGCTTACTCCAACAAGGGCGAATATGACAGGGCGATCACGGACTACGATAAGGCCATCGAACTCCTGCCCAGTTATGCCCTGGCCTATTTCCATCGGGCACGCGCCTATGCTGCCAAGGGGGATGCTGCAAAGGCCGCCGCGGACCTCAAGAAGGTCCTCGAGCTGAGCAACGACCAGGCACTACGTCAACAAGCCCAACAGGAATTGAGCAAACTTGGCGCGCAGTAGTGGTTCACTCGGTTATCATGAAGCAGTCATCCGCGCTCCCCAAATGGTGGCCAAGGGTCGAGATGAATGACCGGAGTCTTGCAGGTTTGATCAACATCGCCCGATCGTTAGCGTCGAACTCCAAACGTGCTGCAGTGTAGTCCTAGTGCCCACGTCGGGCCGTACATCGGAGGAGGCAAACATGGCACACAGGCTCATTTTCATTGTCGCCCTCCTGCTCGTTTTTGCAGGATGCAGCCAATCGCAAGGCGCTACCAGCCTTTGCGAGAAGGGGAATGCATACGCAGACCAAGCCGACTATGATGTAGGCGGCCGCGCTAATCGAGCGCGATTCGCGTAGATTCGTCTTGAATAAGTGGTGGTCCAAGTCCGCGTCAAGCGTCAGGTCGTCCATTTTGGGCGGCCTTTTTGTTAGCAGGAGCGACGG
>Ga0315273_10004412_pt1 | contig 17240 bp, 14 predicted proteins | sample YL17G02_0_MG_FD_205753 | JGI IMG/M metagenome (GOLD analysis project Ga0315273, IMG submission 205753) | Sediment microbial communities from Yellowstone Lake, YNP, Wyoming, USA - YL17G02_0 | ecosystem: Environmental > Aquatic > Freshwater > Lake > Sediment | place: USA: Wyoming | collected...
CCGCCTTGGCGGGCGGGCGGTCGTGATGGCCGGCGGGTACATCGGCGGGCGGGCCGAGGTGGGCGAGGCGAGCTTCCTCTACCCGAGGGTCGTGATCCGCGAGGAATGCGTGATCGGCGCGCGCTGCATCCTCCACGCCGGCGTGGTGATCGGCGCGGACGGTTTTGGTTTCGCTTTCGACGTCGGGCGCTACCACAAGGTCCCGCAGGTCGGCAACGTTGTGATCGGCGACGACGTCGAGATCGGCGCGAACAGTTGCGTGGACCGCGCGACCACCGACAGTACCCGCATCGGGGACGGCAGCAAGCTCGACAACCTCGTGCAGATCGGGCACAACGTGAACATCGGCCGCCACTGCATCGTCGTCGCGCAGGTCGGCATCGCGGGCAGCACGGAGCTCGAGGACTACGTCACGCTGGGCGGGCAGGCGGGCATCGCCGGTCACCTGCGGATCGAGAAGGGCGCGGTCGTGGCGGCCCAGAGCGGCGTGAGCCGGAGCGTGAAGTCGAAGGAGGTCGTCTCGGGCTATCCGGCGATCGCGCACGGAGCGTGGAAACGCGTGAGCGTGCTGCTGCAGAAGCTGCCCCAGCTCTTCCAGAAGACGAAAGAGCTCGAGCACCGCGTCGAGGCGCTGGAGCGCCAGCGCGCACGTGAGGAGGTGCGATGAGCGCGCGCCAGCAGCAGACCCTCGCCCGGGCCGTCAGCCTGGCGGGGGTCGGCCTGCACACCGGGGAGCCGGGCCGCGTGACATTCCGCCCGGCGCCGGAGAACTCTGGCGTGCGCTTCGTTCGCAGCGATCTGCCCGGCTCGCCCGCGGTGGACGTGCGCCCCGAGAACGCCACCTTCGATCCGCGGGCCGGGCGCAGGACCATCCTTCAGCAGGACGGGGTGCAGATCCACAGCATGGAGCACGTGCTCGCGGCGGTGGCGGGACTGGGCATCGACAACCTCGTGATCGAGACCGACCACATGGAGATCCCGGAGCCGGCCGACGGCAGCGCCCTGCCGATCGCGCAAACGCTGCTCTCCGCCGGTCTCGAGGTCCAGACGCGGCGCAAGCGGCACATCAAGGTCACGAAGCCCGTGCGCTGGAAGGAGGGCGACGTCGAACTGACGGCGGTGCCGTTCAATGGCTGCCGGCTGAGCTTCACGATCGTCTACGACCACGCGCTGGTGGGCACGCAGCGCCTGACGCTGGACATCGACCCGGAGACGTTCCTGCGGGAGATCGCGCCGGCGCGCACCTTTGTTCTGGAGCGGGACCTCGAGGCGCTGCGCCGTGCCGGGTGGATCAAGGGCGGCCGACTCGAGAGCGCGGTGGTGATCGGCGCGGACCGCATCCTGACTCCGGAGCCGCTGCGCTTCCCGGACGAGTTCGTGCGCCACAAGCTGCTCGACCTGCTGGGCGACCTGTTCCTGCTGGGCGCCCCCGTGCTCGGGCACGTCAGCGCCGTGTGTTCGGGCCACGAGGGCCACGTGGCGTTCGTGAAGCTTCTCAAGGTGACGCTGCCGCTGCCGGGACGGCGCGTCGGCAGTTCTCCTGACGAGTGGGACATCACGTCGATCCTCGACCTGCTGCCGCACCGGTATCCGTTCCTGCTCGTGGACCGGATCACGGCCCTCGAGGAGGGGTGCTTCATCGAGGGCCTGAAGAACGTCACCATCAACGAGCCGTTCTTCGAGGGGCACTTCCCCGGGCATCCCATCATGCCGGCGGTGCTCATCCTTGAGGCCATGGCCCAGGTGGGCGGCCTGCTGTTGCTGCACTCGGTGGGTGACCCGAACGACAAGCTCATGTACTTCATGGGCATCGACCGCGCGAAGTTCCGGCGCCCGGTCACGCCGGGGGACCAGCTGCGCTTCAAGGTCAGCATGCTCAAGCTCAAGAACCGCATCTGCAAGATGCGCGCGGAAGCGTACGTGGACGGGCAGCTCGTGGCCGAGGCGGAGCTGATGGCGACGGTGGTGGATCGGAGGCCGGTGTGAGCGTGACTGTCCATCCCTCCGCGATCGTCGAGAAGGGTGCGCGACTGGGAGTGGACGTAGCGATCGGCGCCGGCGCCATCGTCGGACCCCACGTCACGCTCGGTGACCGGACGCGTGTGGACAGCCATGCGCTCGTCACCGGGTGGACGCGCGTGGGGCACGACTCCCACGTGCACCATGGCGCCGTGCTGGGCACCACACCTCAGGACCTGAAGTACTCCGGCGGGGAGTCCTATCTCGAGGTGGGCGACCACGTCGTGGTGCGAGAGTTCGTGACCGCGAACCTCGCCTCCGACGCGGGCGCGACGACGCGCATTGGCAGCCACTGCATGCTCATGGCCTGCGCGCACGTCGCCCACAACTGCGTCCTCGGCGAGCACGTCATCATCGCGAACGCGGTGCTGTTCGCCGGCTACGTGACGGTCGAGGATTGGGCGATCGTGGGGGGGGGCACGATGGTGCATCAGTTCACCCGCATCGGCCGGCACGCCATGGTCGGCGGCGGGTCGCGGGTCACGCAGGACATCGCCCCGTTCATCAAGGTGGGAGGGTCGCCGCCCCGCCTGGCGGGCCTGAATCGCATGGGGCTCGAGCGGCGCGGCTTCAGCCGGCCGGCCTGCGACGCGCTGGGGGGGGCCTACCGGCTCCTCTTCCGCCGGGGGCTCACAGTGGAGCGGGCCGTGGCGGAGATGCGCGCCGCGTTCCCGGGCGTGCCCGAGGTGGAGTACTTCGCGCGCTTCGCCGAGACCTCGGCGCGCGGGCTGACGCGATGAGCCCGGGCGCGATCCGGACCGGCGTCTGGGGCGTGGGAGTCTGGGGGGAGAAGCACGCACGCGTCTATCAGGCGCTGCCGGAGGCCGAACTGGCCGGCGTCTATGACCACGATTACGGACGGGCCCGGGAGGTCGCGGAGCGTCACGGCTGCCGTGCCTTCGGGAGCGCGGAGGAGTTGCTCGCCGCCTGCGACGCGGTCTCGATCGCGGTCCCGACGGTGGAGCACCGCTTGGCAGCGGAGCGCGCCGCGGCCGCGGGCCGCCACGCGCTGGTGGAGAAGCCAATGGCGGTGACGGTCGACGAGGCCGACGCCATGATCGCCGCCGCCCGCCGCGCGCACGTCGTGCTGCAGGTCGGGCAGGTCGAGCGCTTCAATCCCGCCCTGCTGGCGGCGCGCCCCCACGTGCACCGTCCGAAGTTCATCGAGGCCCACCGGCTCGCCGTGTTCCAGCCGCGCTCGCTCGATGTGGACGTCGTGTTCGACCTGATGATCCACGATATCGACGTGGTGCTGGACGTGGTGGGGGCCTCGCCGTCGACGGTCTCGGCCGTCGGGGTGGCGGTGCTCTCCGGCAGCGAGGACATCGCCAACGCCCGGCTCGAGTTCGAGGACGGCTGCGTCGCCAATCTCACCGCGAGCCGCGTATCCCAGGACCGGCTGCGGCGGATCCGGTTCTTCCAGGGGGATGCGTACCTGTCGGTTGATCTGTTTGAGAAGACCTGCGACCTCCTGCATGTGGACGCGGGGCGTCTGCGTGCGGTGCTCAAGCAGGGGAGGGCGGTGGAGGCCGGGTTGGCGGCAATCGAGCGGCGACCGCTCGAAGCCGTCCCGGGCGAGCCGCTCACCCTCGAGCTGCGGGCGTTCCTGCGCTCGCTGCGCGGAGAGGGCACCGGGGCGGCGTCGGCCGAGGCCGGGCGCGCTGCGCTAGCGGTCGCGGCCGAGGTGCGCTCGGCCATGAAGTTGCGGGCGAGTCAGTGGGCGAATCGGGCGAGCGCCGGTTCCTGATCGTTGCCGGTGAGGCGTCAGGCGACGCTCATGCCGCGAGGCTCCTGACGGCACTTGGCGGCCTCGGGCCGTGCCGCGCCCGCGGTGTGGCGGGCCCCGCTCTCCTGGCCGCCGGGGCCAGCCGCGTGGTCCCGATGGAGGACCTGGCGGTGCTCGGCTTCTCGGGTGTGGTCGCGCGTCTGCCACGCATCTGGTCCGTGTACCGGCGCCTGCTCGCCGAGGCCCGCTCGTTCCGCCCGCATGCGGCGGTGCTGGTGGACTCGCCCGGTTTCAATTTCCACCTGGGGCCCGCCCTGCGGCGGCTCGGCGTGCCGGTCTTCTACTACATCGCTCCCCAGGTCTGGGCCTGGCACCCGGAACGCGCCGCCCGGATGGCGCGCTGGGTGGAGCGCCTTGCGGTGATCTTCCCATTCGAGGAGGCGCTGTTCCGCCAGGCGGGCGTGCGCGCGCGCTTCGTCGGACACCCGCTGCTCGAAGGGCTCGATCCGGAGGTGGACGGGGCCGGGTTCCGGGCGGAGATCGGAGCGGCTCCAGACGCGCCGATCCTGGGGCTCCTGCCGGGGAGCCGGCCGCAGGAGCTGCGCGCGCACGCGCCGGTCATGGCCGGGGCCGCCCGTCGCCTGCGCGCGAGCCGCCGGGGCCTCGCGGTCGTGCTGGCGCTGGCGCCGGGACTGGAGCGCGAGGCCCGGCGGCTGTGCTCCGCGCTCGAGGGCGTGCGCGTCGTGACAGGGCGCACACGAGCGGTCCAGGCGCACGCGACCTGCTGCGCCGTCGCGTCGGGGACGGCCACCCTCGAGACCGCGCTCTTCGGCACGCCCGAGGTGATCGTCTATCGCACCGGGCGGCTCAACTACGAGATCGCCAGGCGGATGGTGACGCTTGCGCGCATCGGGCTGCCGAACATCGTGGCGGGCGAGGAGGTCGCCCCCGAGTTGCTGCAGGGCGATCTCAACGTGGAGCGTCTCGCCGCCACGCTCGCGCCGTGGCTGGACGACCCGGGGGCGCGCGGGCGCCAGTGCGCGCGCCTGGCCGCGGTGCGCGCGCGTCTGGGCGGTCCGGGCGCCGCGCGGCGCGCGGCCGAGTGGCTGTGGGAGATGGTCGCGTGAGCCGCGGACGGCAGTGGTCGTGGTGGTTCCCGCTGGTGGCCGCGGCGGGAGCGGCCGCGCTGCGGCTGCTGGGACGAACGTGGACGCTGCGGCGTATGGACACCGCGGACTTCGACCGGAGGATCGCCGCGGGCGAACGCTGCATCTTCGCCCTGTGGCACGCCCGCATGCTGCCCCTGATCTACGCGTATCGGGGACTCGGCGTGGCGGCGCTCGTCAGCCACAGCCGGGATGGGGCGCTCATCGCCGGCGTGATCGAGCGCATCGGCTATGTCGTGGCTCGCGGATCGAGCAGCCGGGGCGGGCAGGAGGGCTTCAACGAACTCGTGCGCTTCGCGGAGCAGGGCCGCTCGCTCACCGTGACCCCCGATGGCCCGCGTGGGCCGCGCGAGGTCGTCAAGCCGGGCCTGGTGCGTCTGGCGAGCCGCACGGGGCTGCCGGTGCTCCCGGTGTCAAGCGCGTCCCGCAGTGCCTGGATCCTACGCTCGTGGGACGGGTTCCGAGTTCCGCGTCCCTTCGCGCGCGTGTGGATATCCTACGGTGACCCGGTGCACGTGCCGGCGGGGCTGGACGAGGCGGGCGTGGAGGTCTGGCGGCTCCGGCTGGAGGAAGCCCTGAAGGCGAACACCCGGCGCCTGGCCCGCCAGGCGGAGGAGGAGGCGTGAGCCTGGCCTGGGCCACGTACCGGATGGCAGCGCCCTGTCTCGGGGCGATCCTGCCGGCGGTGCGGGTCTTCTTGCCGTCGGCCGGGCGGACGCGCTGGGACGAGCGCCTCGGCCGGACGAGTGTGCCGGGAGGGGCGGACGCCTGGATCCACGCCGCCTCGATGGGCGAGGCCACGGCCGTGGGGCCTTTCGTATCCGAGTTGCGGGCGCTGGCACCGCACTCGCGCGTACTGCTCACGGCGACGACGCGCGGCGGATGCGAACGGCTCGGCACCCTGGGGCAGCCTGCGGCGGTCGCGCCCCTGGACTCGCCGCAGGCCGCCGCACGATTCTTCGCTGGCGTGGCACCACGGCGTTGCTTCCTGCTCGAGACCGAGCTCTGGCCCCACTGGCTGCTGCAGGCGCGAGCCTCGCGGGTGCCCGTCGCGGTGGTGAGCGCGCGGCTGTCGGGCACCTCGGTGGCGCGGTACCGGCGCTTGGGTGCGGGATTCCGCGGGCTGGTCTCGGGGCTGGCGGCCGTGTTGTGTCAGACTGAGGGCGACCTGGAGCGCTGGCGGTCCCTAGGCGCCCGCGCCGAGGTGAGCGCGGTCACGGGCAGCCTGAAGGACGACGGGCTCCCGGTCGCCGCCCCGGAGCGCGGGGTCGCGCGCGGCGCGCTCGGCCTGGACTGCGATCGTCCGCTCCTCGTCCTGGGGAGCGTCCGACCGGGCGAGGTGCTGGTGCTGGCGCGCGCGTGGCGGCGACTCCCGGCGGAGCTGCGCGAGATCTGGCAGGTCGTGGCCGTGCCGCGGCATCCGCGGGCGTCGGCCGAGCTGCGGACTGAGGCGGCCCGGGCGGGACAGCCGCTGGCGAGGGCCGTGGGCGGGGAGCGCGGCGCGTGGCGCTGGGACGACCGTTTGGGCGTCCTGAACGGATACTACGGGGTGGCGGATGTGGCGTTCGTTGGCGGCAGCCTGTCGCCCCACGGTGGCCACAACCCGCTCGAGCCGGCGGCGTGCGGCGCAGCGCTGCTCATGGGGCCGCACCACGCCAGCCAGGGGGAGGTGGTGCGGGCGCTGGAGGGCGCCGGGGCCCTGTGCGTGGTCGGGTCGGAGACGGAGGTGACGACAGCCCTGGAACGCCTGCTTGGGGACGCGGAGGCGCGTGCGGTGGCGGGGAGGGTGGCGCTCGGCGTCGTGGAGCAGCGGCGCGGCGTGGCGCGCAGGACGGTAGCGCGCCTGGTGGAGTTGGGCCTGTGGGGGGCGGTGTGAGGGGGGCGCCGCTCTTGCTGGGCGCGGCGGTCTTTGGGGCCGCCTGGGAACTGCGGCGCCGGGCGTATGCGGGCGGGTTGCTGCGGCCGCGGCGGGTGGGCTCGCGCGTGGTGAGCGTGGGGAACCTCACCGTCGGCGGGACGGGCAAGACCACGCTCGCGCTGCGGCTGGCGCGGCTCGCCCTCGATCGCGGCCTTGCCCCGGCGGTGGTGTGCCGACGCTATCGTCCGGGACCGGGCGGGCGTGGCGACGAGGAGTCTATGTACCGCGCGGCCCTGGGCGCGGAGCGCGTGTTCGCGGGAGCGCGTAAGCTGGAGTCTGCGGATGCGGCCGCGCGGGCGGGATTCGATCCGGTGATCGTGGATGACGGCCTGTCGCACTGGTCCCTCGCGCGAGACGTGGACATCGTCCTGCTGGACGCGCACGACCTGACGGGAGGAGGACGGCTGCTTCCAGCCGGACGCCTGCGTGAGCCACTGCGGGCGCTGCAGCGCGCCAGCGCGGTCGTGGTCTCGAGGCTGAAGGCGTGCGAGGATCCCGCACCCTGGCTGGAGCGTGCCCGGGCGCTGGCGCCGGGCGCGTTGCTCGCGGCCGCGCGGCACCGGCTGACGGGAGTGCGGCCGCTGGGGAGCGGGGAGGTGCCGGCCGGAGCCCGCGTGCGGGTCGTCTCGGCGACCGGCAACCCGGACGCGGTCGAGACCAGCGCGCGGGAGGCCGGGCTCGAGGTCGTGTCGTCCGCGCGCTGGCGGGATCACCACTGGTTCACTCCGCGCGAGGCGCAGCAGGAACTGGCGCGGGCGGACGGCGAGGACGCCTGGTTGCTCCTGACGGTGAAGGACGCGGTACGCTGGCCGCAGGTGGCGGGGGCGGGACGGGTGGCGGTGCTGGAGGTGGAATGGGAGTGGGTCGCGGGTGGCGAGGCGGTCGAGCGTCTGGCGCTGGAGGGGGAGAAGGCCTGATGGAAACGGACGTGCTGGTGCTCGGGAGCGGAATCGCTGGCCTCATGCTGGCGCTCAAGTGCGCGGAGCGCGGCGCTGAGGTGCTGGTCCTGACCAAGCGCCGCGCCGAGGACTCGAGCACGAACTGGGCACAGGGAGGCATCGCGGCGGTTCTCGATCCGACGGACAGCTTCGCGCGGCACGAGCGCGATACGCTTCGTTGCGGCGCCGGGCTCTCGAACCCGGATGTGGTCCGGCGCGTGGTGGCGGAGGCCCCGGAGCGCGTGCGGGAGCTGGAGGCCATGGGCGTCGAGTTCACGCGCACGGCGCGTGGTCTCGCGCTCGGGCGCGAAGGCGGGCACTCCGGGCGCCGCATCGTGCACGCGAAGGACTTCACGGGTAGGGCCATCGAGCAGGCGCTGCTGGTCCGCGCCCGCGCCCACCAGCGCATCCGTCTGGTCGAGGACCAGCTTGCGCTTGACCTGATCCTGGAGTCGCGGATGCAGGGCCCGCGGCCGCCGCGGAAACCCCTGGACCGGACCGAGCGCTGCTGGGGCGCGTACGTCATGGACTGTCGCGCCGGCGTGCTGAGCGCCGGGCGCATCCGGCCCGTGACTGCGAAGGTCACCGTGCTGGCCACCGGCGGCTGCGGAAAGGTCTACCTCTACACCACCAACCCCGACGTGGCCACGGGCGACGGCATCGCCATGGCGTACCGCGCGGGGGCCGCGGTCGAGAACCTCGAGTTCGTCCAGTTCCACCCCACCTGCCTCTACCATCCCGAGGCCAAGTCGCTGCTGCTGACCGAGGCGCTGCGCGGCGAGGGGGCGGTGCTGCGCACCCTCGACGGCGAGCGCTTCATGCCCCGCGTACATCCCATGGCGGAACTGGCCCCGCGTGACGTGGTGGCGTTGGCCATCGACCGCGAGTTGAAGCGGCGCGGCGAGACGCACGTCACCCTGGACATCAGCCACCTTCCGCCCGCCCGGGTGCGGACGCGCTTCCCCAACGTCTACGCGTCGCTCCGGCGCTTCGGCCTGGACCTGACGCGGGAGCCCATCCCGGTCGTGCCCGCCGCGCACTACATGTGCGGGGGAGTGAAGGCGACGCTGGCTGGACGAACGTCGCTGCGCGGGCTGCTGGCGCTGGGCGAGGTGGCGTCCACAGGGTTGCACGGGGCGAACCGCCTGGCCAGCAACTCCCTGCTTGAGGCGCTCGTCGGCGCGCATCGCGGCGCCGGCGCTGCGTGGCGCCAGGCGCGGCGCGCGCCGCGGGCCCCGCAGGCCGAACCCTGGCGCGCGCAGGGCACGCGCCCGCCCCTCGAGACCGTGGTGTTCGATCACAACTGGGATGCGGTGCGGCGGCTGATGTGGGACCTGGTGGGGATCGTGCGCAGCGACCAGCGGCTGCTCTACGCGGAGCGCCTGCTGGCACTGCTGCGCGAGGAGATCGAGCTCGACTACGTGCGCCTGCGCCTGTCGCGCGACCTGGTCGAGCTGCGTAACATCGCGCTGGTCGGCGGGCTCATCGTGGAGTGCGCGCGACGCCGGGGCGAGAGCCGCGGCCTGCACTTCAACCTCGACCATCCGCGGCGCGACCGGCACGGCGAGAGCCGTGTCACGGTTCTGCGCCGCCCGCGGATCAGCGCCCGGCATCGCCGCCTTGCCGCCCCGGCGGGGCGCGGCATATAGTCGCGTTGGCGGGTTGGTTGCGGGCGCCAGCCTGCTGTGCACGACAGCGTGAGATCCGTCGAATGGATCGGAGAGGGCCGGGGAGTGAGCTCGAGCGAGTTGCTGTTTTGGGACGCGGTCGACGGGATCCGCGAAACGGAGTCGCGCTACCGCCGGGAGGCCTATGGCTTCGTGGTGGCCGCGCTCGGCATCACCGTGCAAGCCCTGCCGCCGGAACGCCTCGCGGATCCCGCGCTGCGCCACCTCACCGGGGGGGAACTGCTGGGCGGGTTGGTCCGGCTCGCCCGCCAGGAGTTCGGTGTGCTCGCGCCGACGGTCTTCCGCGAGTGGGGGGTGCTCACGGGCGAGGACGTCGGCCGGATCGTCTTCCGCCTGGTGGAGTGCGGTGAGTTGAGCGCCCGCCCCGAGGACACGCTCGACGACTTCCGCGGCTTCGACCTGTTCGGCGGGCTCACCGCCAACCTCGAGATCGGGGGCGCGCGCGCGCGGCGCGCGGCCGGCGGTCCGGGGTCCGCGCGGTAGCGTGGACCGGCGCCCAGGGATCGCCCCGGAGCGCGGCCCCGGATCCGTTGGATGAAGTCGTACCTGCGCCTGCTGCGCTACCTGCGACCGTACCGGGCGCGGCTCGTCCTAGCGCTGGCCTGCATGGCCATCTTCGCGGGCGCGAACTTCGTCTCGCTCGGCATGATCTCCCCGCTCATGGGCGTGCTCTTCCGGCAGAACGCCGGCGCGCCCGCGACCCTGGCGGTGCCCCTTCCGCTCGCCGCCGTCCGGGGCGGAGCCCAGTTGCCCGCGCGGATCTCGGAACTGGGCGAGCGCTGGATCGTGCGCGCCAGTCCGCTCGTGGCGCTCGAGCGCATCTGCATCATCCTGATCGTGGTCTTCCTGCTCAAGAACCTTGCGGACTACCTGCAGTCGTACCTCATGGTGTCGGTCGAGCAGGGGGTGATCCGTGACCTGCGCTCGGCCCTGTACGGCCACCTGCAGGAACTCTCGCTCTCCTTCTATCACGGACGCCGCACGGGGATGCTGGTCTCGCGCGTCACCAACGACATGGAGTATCTGCGCGCGGCGCTCGCGTCGAGCATCAGCAACCTGGTGAAGCAGGGGCTCACGCTGGTGGGCGCTCTGACGTGGGTGTTCGTGACATCGTGGCAACTGTCGCTGTTGTCGCTGCTGGTCGTGCCGCCCCTTGGCCTCACGCTCGTGGCCGTGGGCCGCAAGATGCGCAAGCGCTCCGGGCGCGCGCAGGACCGCATGGCGGACATGACCGCCATCCTGCAGGAGTCGATCGCCGGGGTGCGCGTGGTGAAGGCGTTCGGGATGGAGGAGTTCGAGCAGACCCGGTTCGCTCGCGCGAACCGGGGCTTCTACGAGGCGTTCGTGCATCTGCGCCGGGTCTCCGCGGCGGCCCAGCCGCTCACCGAGTTGGCGATCGTGCTGGTGGCGGTGGCGATGCTCTGGTTCGGCGGACGGCAGATCTTCGCGAACCACGGCCTCGCCCCGCAGTCCTTCATGCTGTTCGTGGGCGCGCTGCTCACCACGCTCTCACCGGTGAAGAGCCTGGCGGAGGTGAACGCGAACATCCAGCAGGGCGTGGCCGCGGCCCAGCGCGTCTTCTCCATGCTCGATACGGCGCCGGCGATCACGGACCGCCCCGGCGTCGGGGCCCTGCCGGCGCTCGCGGACCGGATCCGCTACGAGCGCGTCTCGTTCGCCTACGAGCCCGGCCGGCCGATACTCGAGGAGGTCTGCTTCGAGTTGCGCCGGGGGGAGGTCGTGGCCCTGGTGGGATCAAGCGGCGCCGGGAAGAGCACCGTGATGGACCTGCTGGCGCGTTTCTACGATCCCACGGCGGGTCGCGTCACCGTGGACGGCATGGACCTGCGGGACGGCACGGTGGCGTCGTTGCGAGCCCAGCTCGGCATCGTGACTCAGGAGACCATCCTGTTCCACGACACGGTGCGCGCGAACATCGCCTACGGGCTGGCGGACGCGAGCGATGAGTCCGTGCGCGCGGCCGCGACCGCGGCCCACGCTCATGATTTCATCTGTGGCCTTGCCCAGGGCTACGACACGGTCATCGGGGAACGCGGTTTGAAGGTCTCGGGTGGGGAGCGCCAGCGGCTGGCCATCGCGCGGGCCCTGCTCAAGAACCCGCCCATCCTGCTGCTCGACGAAGCGACCTCGTCGCTCGACACCGAGAGCGAGCGCCTGGTCCAGGACGCGCTCGAGCGGTTGATGCACGACCGCACGGTGCTGGTCATCGCGCACCGGCTATCCACCGTGCAGCACGCGGACCGCATCCTGGTGCTGGAGCAGGGCCGCGTCGCGGAGTCCGGCACGCACCTGGAGTTGATGGAGCGGGGCGGGATCTATCGCCGGCTCTATGACCTCCAGTTTGCCGGCTGAGGTGAAGCCAGTGAGCGTTCCGCCCGGAGGCTTCCGCCGCATCGCCGTGCTGCGGCTCTCGTCGCTGGGTGACGTCATCCTGGCGCTGCCGGTGACTCACGAGCTGGCCCGGGCGTTCCCGGGCGCCCGGCTCGAGTTCTGGACCAAGGAGGAATATGCGGATGTCGTGCGCTTCGACCCTCTGATCACGCACGTACGCAGTCTGGAACGGGACGCGCGCCGCCTGGAGGATCTGGTCTCGATGAGCGCGGAACTCGAGGCGTGCGATCTCATCGTGGACCTGCACGGCAGTCTGCGCTCGCGAGTGCTCACCTTCCGGCAGCGGGCGCTGGTGCTTCGGGCGGCTTCGTCGCGCATGGCCCGGGCGCGCTGGGTCCGGGCCCGCTGGACGCGGCCGGACCCCCTGCCGCACGCGCTCGAGCGCTACGCCCGTGCCCTCCGGCCGATCGGGCTCGCGACCGCCGGGACTCCGCGGGTGACGGCGGGCCCGGAGGCGGAAGCCTGGGCGGAGGAGTGGCTGCGGTCGTGGCCGGAGAGCGGAAGCACGGTGGCGCTGTGCCCGGGGGCGCTTCACGCCACGAAGCGCTGGCCGGAGGAGCACTGGGTGCGGCTGCACCGCTTGCTGCGCGAGCGAGGCGCACGGCTGTTGTACCTCTCGCTGGAGTCTGAGCGCCGCTCACTCCCTGCACTGGTCGCCTGCGGCGAGGGGGACGCACAAGTCCGCTGGTGCACCGGACCCCTGGCCCGCATGGCCGCGGTGCTCAGGCATTGCCGGGTTGCGGTCACGCAGGACAGCGGCCTGATGCACCTCGCCGCGGCGCGGGGGACGCGGCTGGTCTCGGTCTTCGGCAGCACCTCGCCCGTGCTCGGTTTCGCCCCGGCCGGCGATGATCACGTCGTGCTCTGCCGGAACGAGCCCTGTCAGCCCTGCACGCTCCACGGGCGCGAGCGTTGTCCGAAGGGACACTTCGACTGCATGCGGAAGCTCGAGCCCGATCAGATCGTGGGCACCCTGGCCCGCATGGACGCGCTCCCGGCCTGACGGCGGCCATCGGCGCACCGGGGCCGACCTGCGCTTGTCCGCTCCGGGTTCGCTGCCTATACTGCGGCACCATCGCGCGCCGCACCTCCTGTGCGAGGAGGCGGCGCGGAATCCGCCGTGGCGGCCGGATCGCGGCCTCGTCCGTCCCGCCGCAAGCCACGCACCCCCGCGGAGATCCGTGTGAGCCAGGACCAGAGTCCCGCTACCCCACAGAGCCTCACCCCCCAGTCCGAGGACTTCTCGAAGTGGTACGGCGAGGTGGTCCAGCGCGCCCAGCTGGCCGACCATTCTGGCGTGCGCGGGTGCATCGTGTTCCGGCCGTACGGCTACGGGATCTGGGAGCACATGCAGCGCCTGCTGGATCGGCGCATCAAGGACACCGGGCACCAGAACGCCTACTTCCCGCTGCTCATCCCTGAGAGCCTGCTGCAGAAGGAGGCCGACCACGTCGAAGGCTTCGCCCCGCAGGTCGCGTGGGTCACGCACGGCGGGAACAAGGAACTCGAGGAGCGGCTCGCCATCCGGCCGACCAGCGAGGCCATCATCGGCTCGATGTACTCGAAGTGGATCGAGTCGTACCGTGACCTGCCGGTGCTGATCAACCAGTGGGCGAACGTGCTGCGCTGGGAGATGGTGACGCGGCCATTCCTGCGTACGGCCGAATTCCTCTGGCAGGAGGGCCACACCGCGCACGCCACCGCCGCGGAAGGCAAGGCCGAGGTGCTGCGCATGCTGGAGGTCTACCGCGACTTCGTGGAGACCGAGCTGGCCATGCCCGTCCATCCCGGCGCGAAGAGCGATGCGGAGAAGTTCGCCGGCGCCGAGATGACATATTCGATCGAAGCCCTCATGAAGGACGGCTATGCGCTCCAGGCCGGCACCTCGCACGACCTCGGCCAGCACTTCGCGAAGGTCTTCGACATCACGTACCAGGATGAGCAGGGCGTGCGCCAGCACGTCTGGCAGACTTCGTGGGGCGCCTCCACGCGCCTGATCGGCGGCGTCATCATGACCCACGGCGATGACCACGGGCTGCAGTTGCCGCCGCGCATCGCGCCGGTGCAGGCGGTCGTGGTGCCCATCTGGCGGAAGCCCGAGGATCGCGGCTCGGTGCTGGCCTTCATCGAGAAGGTGAAGGAGACGCTCGGGGACCGCGTGCGGCTGCTGGTGGACGACCGCGATCAGTACTCGCCGGGCTGGAAGTACTACGAGCACGAGCTGCGCGGCGTGCCGGTCCGGCTCGAGGTCGGGCCGAAGGACGTGGAGAAGAGCGCGGTGATGAGCGTGCGGCGTTTGGACCGGAAGAAGGAGTCGATCCCGCTCGATCAGCTCGCCGTGCGCCTGCCGGCGCTGCTCGATGAGGTGCAGGCCGACCTCTTCAAGGCAGCGCAGGAGTTGCGCGCGGCGAACACCTTCGTCGCGACCTCGATCGACGACCTCGTGCGGCACTTCGTGACCGATGGCAAGCGCGGCTTCGTCGCCCTGCCCTGGACCGGGGATGCCCGGCTCGAGGCCGAGATCAAGGAGCGCTGTGCCGCGACGCTGCGCTGCATCCCGCTCGACCAGGCCCGGTTCGCGGGGCTCGCGCCCGCGGGCGGGCGGGTCGCCCTATTCGCCCGGGCTTACTGAGCGCGGATCTTCCCGCGGTGCGCCCCCTGGAACGCGTCCTCGTCCGTCTGCCCAACTGGCTCGGGGACGCTCTCATGGCACGTCCGGCGCTTCACGCGCTGCGGGCGGCCCATCCGCGGGCGGAGATCACCGCCTGCGGTCCGCGCGCCCTGCTCGAACTGCTCGCTCCCGAGCGACTGTGGCAGCGGGCGGAGGCGCTGCCTGGCAGTCCGGGGCTTGCCGGCCGGCTGCGCGCCGCGCGCTTCGACGCGGCGCTCGTGCTGCCGCCTTCGTTCTCGAGCGCCTGGCTCGCCTTCCGCAGCGGCGCGCGCCTGCGGGTGGGATTCGCGCATGAAGGCCGGTCGCTGCTCCTGACGCGCGCCGTGCGGTGCCCCGCGCTCGGGGACCTGCATCTGAGCCGCGAGTACCTGCAGCTCGCGGGAGCGCTGGAGGCCCGCGAGGTCCCGCTGCCGGGACTGGGCGTGAACGAGGCCGAGATCCGCGAAGCCGCCGCGCTGCTCACGCGCGTGGGCCTGGAAGATCGCCCGTTCGCCATCCTCGGGCCGGGCGCCGCCTACGGGCCGGCCAAGCGTTGGAGCGCCGAGCGCTTCGCGGCGCTCGGGGTGCAACTGGCCGCGCGCGGCCCGGCCGTGCTGGTGTGCGGCGCAGCCTCCGAGCGGGAGACCTGCGAGCGCGTGGCGGCGGCCATCGGGGCTCAGGCTCGCTCGCTCGCCGGCGTGACGAGTCTGCTGGTGCAGGCGGCGCTGTGCGCGCGGGCCGAGCTGACCGTGTCCAACGACTCGGGCCTGGCCCACCTTGCCGCCGCCACCGGCACCCCCACCGTGGTCGTGTTCGGCTCGACGAGCAGTGCCTGGACCGCGCCGCTCGGGCCGCGCGTGAGGGTGGTGCAGCGCGCCCCCGTGTGTTCGCCCTGTTTCGCGCACGTCTGCGCGATCGGCTACATCTGCCTCGATGCGGTCGAGGTGGCGATGGTGGCGAACGCCGCCGGGGAGCTGGTGGCGTGAGGATCCTCGTGCGGGGCCGGTCCGCAGGAGGCCCGGCCGGCCGGCTCGCGCTGGCTGCCGCGGGCCTTGCGCTGCGAGGCCACGAGGTGCTGTGGTTGGGCGGAGGCGTGCCGGGCTTCCCCCGGGGCGCGCCCGCGACCCTGCGCGGCGTCCGCGGGGGAGTGAGGCTTGCCCGGCGCTCGGTGGATGTCGTGGTGGGCGGGCCGGACCCGGTCGGCACGGCCCTGGCGGGCTGGCTGGTGCGTGCGCGCTGCATGGTGCTCGCTCTGGACACGGATTCGGCGCGGCGCTGGGGGCGTGTCGAGCGTGGCGCCTGGAACGCGCTTCACGCGTGGGCTGTGTTGGACGAGGCCGACGGCCCGGCCCTGCAGGCTGATCCACGGGGGCTTGACCTGGATCGGATCGCGTTATGGCCGCCGGATGATCCACCCGGCGCCCCCGACGCCACGCATCCTGACACCGAGGTGCTCGAGCGGGTCGGCGAGCGGGCGCTGGCCCGGCAGCGAGGATGGGCGCCGCGCCCGGGGGTCTTCATGGACCGCGACGGCACGCTGGTCATCGAGCGCGGCTATCTCTCGGACCCGTCGGGCCTCGAACTCCTGCCAGGTGCAGTTGCCGCCATGCACGTCCTGAAGGCGGCCGGCCTGCCGCTCATCGTGATCTCGAACCAATCGGGCGTGGGCCGGGGCTTCTTTCCGTTGTCGCGCGTCCACGAGGTCATGGCCCGCTTGCGCATCGAATCGCGCGCCGCGGGGGTGGAGCTGGATGGCATCTACTTCTGCCCTCACCGGCCCGAGGATGGTTGCGCCTGCCGCAAGCCCGGCACCCGGCTGCTCGAGCGCGCCGCCGAGGACCACGTGCTGACGCTGCGGGGCTCATTCATGGTGGGGGACAAGCTGCGGGATGTGGAGACGGTGCAGCGGGTGGGCGGGCGGGGCGTGCTCGTGCGGTCGGGTTACGGGCGCGAGGAGGAGCGGTCGCTAGGCGGCGCGCCGGCAGGCCGCGGACCCGATCACGTCTGCGATGGCCTGGAGGATGCGAGCGCCTGGATCCTGGCGGCCATGGAGTCCGCGGAGCAGGAGTAGGGGCGCGGGCCGCGGGTTGCGGGTGGCTACCGTCCAGCGCTCAGGTCGAGCCGGTAGGCCTGCCTGTCACGCTGGCTGAGGTAGCGCAGCTCGTGCCCCGCGACCTGGAGCTGGTCGCGAGCCAGCCAGCGCTCCGAGACCAGCTCGTGAAGCCCGGTGGGGTAGGCGCCGTGCTCCCGCCGGTACAAGTCCAGCGCCATGCGCAGGTCACGGACCTGGGCGGCCGCGAAGATGTCCATTCTGATGGGCCGCGCGGCCGCAGATACGACGAAGTGAGAGGTCACGCGCAGGACGCCGACGGCGGCGATCAGCAGGACCGCCACGGTGAGCTCCCGCTCCCAGCGGCCCCGGACCGGCCGTGCGGTGCCCGGCAACTCCAGCGGGGGCGGGGCGAGTCCGGGCTCGCGGCGCCCGGCCAGCTCGACCCATCCCGCCTCGACCATCCGCTGCAGCGCTTCGTAGGTCTCGTACTCCGACAGGGGCGCAGCAGCCACGACTTCGTCCAGGGTGCGCCGGCTGTCGATGATGCCGAAGAGTTCACGCTCATCCTCGCCGAGGTTCACGTTCGGGTCGGGCAGGTCGCGCAGGCCGAGGACCTGGTGCCGGTCGGGGAACATGGCGCCGTGGCGCTTTTGCTCGTCGGAGCGGCGCG
>Ga0315273_10004414_pt1 | contig 17238 bp, 5 predicted proteins | sample YL17G02_0_MG_FD_205753 | JGI IMG/M metagenome (GOLD analysis project Ga0315273, IMG submission 205753) | Sediment microbial communities from Yellowstone Lake, YNP, Wyoming, USA - YL17G02_0 | ecosystem: Environmental > Aquatic > Freshwater > Lake > Sediment | place: USA: Wyoming | collected...
GCCGAAAGAGCGAAACGAATTGAAAAACATCCACCTCTCTCTTTCCTCTCTCGCCTTTCCTGAGCCTGCTTCCGATTTCTCCGATGATGCTCTTGGACTGCGACGTCGACGCCTGAAGAGAAAAGAGACAGCGAGAAAAGAGAAGCGAGGAGACCACCTGAAACCCAAGAGACGCATTTCCGAGTTTTTTTACTAGAAAACGTCAACGTCAAATGCCGCCCCGCTCCAAGCGGCAGCGCAAGGCCCGCGACGCCTCTTCGCTGCGCCTGAAAAAAGGAGGAGGCGGGCGGGCCAGCGCTCTCGTTGACCTGGACGACGAGGAGTTTGCCAAGGCCGTCCAGGAGGCGCAGGCGCTGCAGCAGAAAGTGGGCGATGCCGCGGCAACTGCCGCCGCCGCCGCCGACGTTGACGACGCTAAGGCGGCGACGGCGGCGACGGTGGCTGACCCCGACAAGGCTGACCCCGCGACGCCCGCCACCGCTGCCCCTGCTATCGCCACTGCCGTTGTTTTGAAGGACAGCGACGACGGTAATGAGGACGGCGGCGACGACATCGACGGAGAGGATCCGAACGCCGCGATCCTCCCTGCACGCAGCAAAAAGGGAACGGAGAAGAGGTCGTCGAACGACGGCGACAACCAGCCGCGCCTCTCCAAGTCGCAGGTGCGCAAGCTCCGCCGCGTGCTCGAGGAAAAGGCGGCAAGGGACAAGCGCGCGGCCAACTACGAGGTGCTGGCCAAGAACGCGCTTGTGATGCCGCCCGCCGCTGCTGCTGGTGGAGGCGAAGGAGGCGCGTCGGCTTCCGCTGCCGCTTTGGCCGCGGCCCGCTCCCTGCTCCGCGGGTCCGGCAGCATGGGTCAGCGCGAGACCAAGCGCGCCAGGCTGCGCAGGGAGCTCGCCCTGGTCCGTGCCGGGATCGCTTCTTCTTCTTCTGCTGCTGCTGGCGCCAGAGCGGGAGGTTCCCTTCTGCTGCGGGACCGGAGGGGCAGGGGCTGCGGCAGCGGAAGGGGCGACAGCGACGGCGAGAGCGGGAGCAGCGAAACAGACGGCGGGAGCGATGGCGAGTTCGCCGCGGCAAGGGCCGAGGCCGCGGCAGTGTCTGCCCGCGCTGCTGCCGCGGCGGCTTTTGTGCGCCGACCGGACGCCAAAAAGAATAAGGCGGCGCCGCCGTCGCCCTCGCCGTCGCCGTCGCCGCCGCCTTCCGCTGCTGCCGCTGCTGCTGATCCGTCTCTTACTTTCGACAAGAAGCCCCGCGCGCTGTCTCCGGCCTCGTTCAGGGCAGCTGCGGCTGCTCTGCGAGCGGATCTGGGCATGCTGGCTCCCGGAGGAGCCGAGGCCGAGGCTGCCGCGGCGCACAGGGCAGTCGCCGAGGCCAACGCGAAAGGCGCCGCCGTCGCTGGCTCTGCCGCCCCTTCTTCTTCTTCTTCGTTCAAATCCTCTTCTGTCGCCGTCTCCTTCTCCCGCCCCACCGCCATCGAAGAGACGCGTTCCAAGCTCCCCATCATCGGCATGGAGCAGGAGATCATGGAGCTCGTCGCCGGCAGCGGAGACGTGCTGCTGCTCGCCGGAGAGACGGGCTGCGGCAAGACGACGCAGGTGCCACAGTTCCTGCTCGAGGCAGGGTTCGGCAACGTTGACGGAAGGCACGGCCACTGCACGCCTGGCGCGATCGGGGTGACGCAGCCGCGGAGGGTGGCCGCTGCCGCGGCGGCCGCGCGCGTGGCGGAGGAGCTGGGCACGGAGGTCGGGGTCGCGGGCGGCTGCTTCCGGAGGAAAAAGGGGAACGAGGGCGAGGAGAACGTCGACGATGACGGCTCCTCTTTTTCCTCCTTCGAGCCCGACCCCATCAGGGGCCTCGTGGGATACCACGTCCGCCACGACCGCAGGCTCGCCCGCGGAGGATCCGCGCTCAAGTTCATGACCGACGGCGTGCTCCTGCGCGAGCTCGGCGGTGACTTTTTGCTGAGAAAGTACAGCGCCATCGTCGTCGACGAGGCGCACGAGCGGTCTCTCAACACCGACCTGCTGCTGGGGCTGCTGTCGCGCGTCGTGGGGCTGCGCAGGCGGATGGCGGACTCCGGCATGTCGTGGCCCTCTTCGGAGGCAGCAGCGGTGGACGATGCCGACACTGCTGCTGCCGCGGTCACGCCTCTCAAGCTGATCATCATGAGCGCGACGCTGCGCTGCGCCGACTTTTCCGACAACCGCGTGCTGTTCCCGACCCCCCCACCTCTCATTCACGTCCCCGCCAGGCAGTTTCCCGTCACGGTGCATTTCGCGCGCAAGACGGAGCTGGTGTCGTACGCCAAGGCCGCCGTCGCCAAGGCCGCGCAGGTGCACCGGAGGCTCCCCCCCGGGGGGATCCTCGTGTTCCTGACGGGCCAGCGGGAGGTCGAGTGGGCCGCGGCCAGGCTGCGGAAGCTGTTCCGGGCTCGCGAGAGGGGCGACGCGGGAGGCGACAAGGGCGGCATCGCTGCCGAGAGCGACGAAGCCGGCGAAGACCTCGACGAGGGGGCTCTCTCGGGCGGCGAGGAAGCCGAGGCGGCAGACGACGACAGGGCGCTGCTCCCCGACGGCGGCGGCGGCGGCGGCGACGACAAGGGCGCACCCCGCGACGACTTCGACGACCTCGACGAGGTCCTGTCCGAAGAGGAGGACACCGTCCTCCTGGGGGGCGCCTCGGGCTACTCCGAGCAGCAGATCGCGGAGGCCGCGAGGGCCTTTGGGGAGCGGACGGGGATGGCGATCGGCGGAGGGGAGAGCAAGGCAGAGGGGGGGGAGGGCGGCGCAGAGCGAGGGCAGCGGGACGAGGAAGACCTCGGCCCGGCGCCTGTCCGGGTGCTGCCGCTCTATGCCGCGCTGCCGGCCTCGCGCCAGCGCCTCGTCTTCCAGCCCTTGCCCGCGGGCCTCGACCCGCGCACGCGCCTCATCGTCGTCGCCACCAACGTCGCCGAGACGTCGCTGACGATCCCGGGGATCCGCTACGTCGTGGACGCCGGGAGGGCCAAGGAGCGCGTCCTGGACAACTCCTCCTCCCCGAGCTCGGAGCAGTACGACACCGGCGGCGGCGCCGGAGGCCTGGCGACGCCCTTCCCCCGCTCTCCTGGAGACGAAGGAGCCCCGGAACAAAAGCAGCAGCAGCGGCCCCTCCGCGGCGCCGTCGTCGCCCGCTATCGCGTCGGCTGGGTCTCCCGCGCCTCGGCCGAGCAGCGCGCCGGGCGCGCTGGGCGCACGGGCCCGGGGCACTGCTACCGCCTCTTCTCGTCGGCGGTGTTCGCCGACCGCCTGCTCGAGCACGCGCCGCCGGCGATCGGAGGAGAACCTTTAGAGGGCGTCGCGCTCGCGCTCCGGGCCCTCGGCGTCGACAACCCCGCGGCCTTCCCGTTCCCGACAAGGCCCGACCCGGTGGCGCTTGCGAGGGCGGACGAGGCCCTCGCGGCGCTGGGGGCGCTGACGAGGAGCGGAGGCGGCGTTGGCGTCGCCGGCGGTGCCTCCTCTCTGTCGTCCTCCTCTTCTTCCTCTTCTTCGTCGCCGTCGTCCCTGACGCCTCTCGGGAGGGCGATGGCGGCCCTGCCCCTCTCCCCTCGCCACGCCCGCGCCCTGCTCGAGGTTGCCGCGGCCATCAAGCGCGGCGAGGCCAGGCCTGTCGCGCTGGCCGCGGCGCTGGCCCTGGCGGCGGCGATGAGCCTCGAGAGCCCCTTCCTGCACCTCGGCGGTGGCGGCGGCGGCGGCGGCGGCGGGGAGGGTCTTGGCGGCGGGGAGGGCGACGGGAGCCAGCGAGCCCGCAACGCCGCCGCGAGGCTCTCCGCGCTCCGCGCCGCGCACTCCCGCCTCAGGGACGAGAGCGGCGACGCGCTCTCTGCCGTCGCCGCCCTGGCGGAGTACGAGCAGGCCGCGGCGCACGCCGTGGAAGAGGAAGAGGCGAAGAGGGAGACGGGAGGCGGCGGCCGCCGCGGTGGTGAAACTTCCTCCGCCGCGGCAGCAGCAGCAGCAGCAGCCGCGGCAGCAGCAGCAGCAGACAGCTGGTGCGCCGCCAACGGCCTCCACGCCAAGAACCTCCGCGAGGCCTCCTCCCTGCGGAAGCAGCTCGGGGCCACCCTCGGGCGTTTGGCTTCTTCTTCTTCTTCTTCTTCTTCCTCTTCTTGTTCTGCTCCTCTGTCCCCGCTGCTGGGGCTCCCCGCCGCGGCCCTCGACCCCAACCTTCTCGTCTCCTCCCCGACCCGCAGGCCCTCCGGCTCCACCCGCGTCGCCCTCCTGAGGGCCGTGGCGGCGGGCTGGGCGGATCAGGTCGCGCGCAGGGTCCACTCGCTCGAGAGGGTCGAGGCCGCCGCCTCCTCTCGCTCGGGCGGGTCGAGCGTCGGCCGGGCCGTCCGCTACCAGCCCGCCGCCGCCGCCGCCGACGGCGGCGAGGGCCCCTCGGTCTTCCTGCACCCGCGCTCGGCCCTGAGCCGCAGGGCCCCCCCGTGGTGCGCGTTCTCCGACCTGGTGGCGACGGCGAAGCGGACGTACATGACGGGCGTCACGAGCCTGGACCCGGCCTGGCTCGCGGCCTGCGCGCCGGGGATGGTCGCGGTCGAGGGGGCGGGGGGCCCGTCGCCCCGCCCTGCCTCCTCCTCCGATCTCGCGGAGGCCCTGTCCGCGGCCGCCTACGACCGCCGGCGGGACGCCGTGATGCGCTCCCGCGCGGCGACCTTCGGGCCGCGGCGCTGGCCGCTGCCCGCGTCGCGCGCCGCGGAGCCCAACGCGGAGGCCCGCGCCGCCGTCTTCGCCGAGGCCCTGCTCTCCGGCAGGGCCCTGCGGTCCCTCGCCCCGCTGGGGCCCTGGCTCGCCGCCCCGCCGAGCTCGCTGAGGTCCGGCAGGGGCTCGGGACAGAGGCGCGTGGCCGCGATCCTCGAGGCCCTGCTGCGGGAGGGCGTCGACAGCGTCGGGTCCCTCTCGGCGGCCTGGTCCGAACAGCGCGGCGGCGGCGCCGGCCCCCTGTTCCTCGAGAGCGAAATCCTCTCTCCCCCCTCCTCCTCGGGGGGGGGCTGGATTCGTGCGGGGGGAGAGGCCGTGGCTGCGAGCGCGCTGGCTGCGGCCCGCGTGGAGGCGGCGTCGTGGTCGCCGCCTCTGTCGAAAGGCGACGGAGGAGGAGGAGGAGAGGAGAAGAAGAAGGAAAAGTCGGCGTCGACGACAACGAAAAAGAGGAAAAGCATTTGAAGGGGAGAAGTTTAGAGTTTCTCTTTTTTTTACTTACGAACGCGCCGCCTTAAAAAATTCCGCCCCCCTCATTCTGCCAAAAAACAAACAAAAAAGCGACAACGAAAAGAATGCTCCATTGAGATATTTTCTATCGCAGAGTTCTGAGTGCAAAAAAATTACAACTACCATCTACGTTTTCGCCGCCCGCGCCATCGGCAACACTCCGTGCCCTAGCCTCGCCGTGGCGAGATCCGCCAGGGCTCGCTCGGCGGCTCCAGAGAGCCTCTGTCGCTCATCGCCGTTGTCACCGCCTCCGTCTTTGTCGTCACGATTGAATCGTCCCCCGTCAGCAGCCGCGGCGCCGGCGTTTGCGGCGTTCGCAGCGGCCTGCGCGAGTGCCGCGACCCCGCCGGCGAGCCCCGGAAGCACCGCCGCGGCCTTCCCGGCGCCTGCCAGCACCGCCGCCACCGCCTCCGCGTCCCCGGCGTCCGCCGCAGCCCGGCCCCTCGCCAGCGCCGCAAGGCAACCCGCCAGCGTCGCCGGGGTCGGCCACCGGGCGGCAAGCTCGGTCGACAGAGCCCCGCCGACGCCTCCCGTCTTTGGAGCCAGAGCGAGCTGCCCGGCAAAGTCGGCGGCAACGTGCAGGGAGGGCACGGCGGCGACGAGGAGCCTGGCCACGGGCGCGCTCCAGCCTCCGAGCTTGGCCGCGAGTCTCGGGGCGTGCGGGGAGTCGAGCGTGATGGCGTGGATCGCGAGGCAGAGGGAAGCGGCGACGGGGCAGCAGGAACCGGAGGCGCTGAGGCCGTCGTCGCCGTCGTCGTCGTCGCTGTCGGCGGGGTCTTCTTCTTCTCCTTCCTCCTCTTCCGCTGCTCTCCGCAAAACCACCGCCAGCGCCTCTCCCAGGGCAACCAGGGCCGCGCCGTCCACGGATGCGAGGGCTGCGTCGAGCGGCGTGCCTCTGGAGGGGATGAAAGAGGCCGGCGAGGGGCGGGAAGGAGGAGTCGAGGCGTTTCGAGGAGCAAGGGAGCGAGAGGAGGAGGAGGCACCGCCTCGCAGTTGCTGCTGCTGCTGCTGCTGCTGCTGCTGCCGCCTTTCCTCTCTCTCGCTCCCCCCTTTCCTCAACGCCGAGGCCATTGTCCTCATCGCGTGCCGCGCGTCCGAGAGCACCGCGACGGCGGCGGACAGGCAGGCCTCGGCGGCCACGGGCGACTCCCAGACGCGGGGCGAAGGGGCGAAGGCGAGCAGCGGCGCGGCCGCGAGCGCTGCGGCGTCGGCGGCGGCCGCGTCGAGGAGGGAAGAAGAGCCGGAGGAGTCTCCTCCGTCTCTCCCGCCGCCGCGCTTGCGCTTGTGGGCGCCCCCGGCGGGACTCGCGGGGAGAGCGCACCCGCACGCGCGGAGGACCCTCGCCCGGGCCGCGCGCGCGAGCGCCGGGGGCAGGGAAGAAGAAGAGTTGCCGCTCCCACCGCCGCAAACCAGAGCGAGCGCCTCCGAGACCGCTGCGGGGCAGTCGCGGCGGGCGAGGAGGCAGCGCGAGGCTGCGTCGACCGCCGAGAGAAGACGGAGGCTGGCTGCAGCGAGCGGAGAAGAAGAAGGAGAACCATCGCCGTCATCGTCCTCTTCGGCGTTGGAAGCGGCGGCGGCGGTGGCAACCTCTGCCGCGGCGGCGCAGAGCCGCGCGGTGGCGAGCGCGGGGCCGCTTTCTCCTTCTCCTTCTCCTTCGCCGAATCCCTCCGGGAACGAGAGAGAAAACGCAGGAGTGACCGCGGGAAACTCCCTGTCGCTGATACCGAGACAGGCAGGCATCGCCCCCGGAGAGACGGCGTCGGCGAGGGAGAGCCACCGCGCCCTGACTCTCCCAAACGCGCCGCCGCCGCCCTCCTCCTCTCTGTTTCCTCCGTCACCGCCGCCACGACTTCCTCTGTTCGCCACGGCGGGGGCCAGGCGAAGCAGGGGAAGCTCCTCGGCGGGCGAGGGCCACGAAGGGGACGCTGCGCTTGTGAGGAGGGAGTGATAGGAGGCGAGAACCGCGGCTCCAGCTCCCGGTGCGGATCCCTCTCCCCCGGCGGCAGCCCGAAGCGCCGCGGCGACGGCGCTGCCGGAGACGCATTTCCTCAAATTCGGCATTCCCAGCCCCGCCGCCGCCGCCGCCTCGACCAGGGCGACGAGCGAAGGGTGCAGAGGAGCCCCCGCGCAGGAAACGTGCCTCGCGACGCTCTCGGCGAGGGAGGACAACAGTTTTTCTTTTGCCGCTTTCTCAGCCGCAGTCGCCGCCGTCGTCGCCGTCGTCGTCGCCGTCGCGGAAGAGGAAGAAGCGAGAGCGTTGATCGAGATGGCGACGGCGTCCGCCGCCAGCGAGTCGTCGCTTCCCGGGAACAGCAGGGACGCCATAGTCGATGGGGCGGCGAGCCCACGGGTCGGCGGCACCCGCGATGCGGCCTCTGCCGCCACGGCGAGTGGAGAGGAGGAAGAAGCAACAGAAGAAGAGAGGTCTCCGTTCTTTTTCCTCGCACTCATTGCCGCCGCGGCGTCCGCCGCGGCGGCCGCGAGCGCCGCGTCCGAGAAGCGCACCGCGGACGACCCCAGCGCCCTCCTGCGGAGGCCATCTGCCAGGGGACCCCACGCGCGGGCCAGAAGGAGCACAGAGAGCCACGTCGAGGAGGCCGCCGCCGCTGCCGCCGCCGCCGAAGAGGAGCAAGAGGAAGGAGAAGAGTCGTCGCCGCCGTCATTTCCCATCGAGAGGATCCGTGCAAAGGCCGCCGAGCGCGCTTTCGCCTCGAGGGCCGGGGAGGCCAGCAGCAGCATCGCCGCAGCGGCCAGGCGCGTGGGGGCCCCCAGGGGAAGCTCGAAGGGAAGCCCCGCGAGTCTCCGAGCCCAGGCCGAGGCCGCGGCCCTGGATGGCGGGGCCCCCGCGGCCAGCAGCCTCGCCGAGGCGGCGACCCCGTCGCTGTCGTCGCGGCTCCAGGGTCTCTCGTTCCGGCCCCGGCCTCCTCCTCCCCTCCTTCCTCCTCGAGAGAGCGCGTCCGCTTCCAGGGCCGCGATAAACGCGTCCGACTCCGCGGTCTTGGCGGAGAGGGCCGCGGCGAGCCAGGCGGCTGCCGGGGAGGGAAGGCCTCCGGGTCCGCCGTCGTCGGAGGCGAAGGCCGCGGCCCGGACTGTCGCCGCACGCGCGAGCGCCGCCGCCCTCGCCCCTCCTCCCGCCGCGGCGGCGATCTCGAGGGCTCCGGAGGCCACGGGGCACGCCCTGACGGACAGACAGGCCTCGAGGACGGCGTCCGCGGCCGAGGGAGAAGCGGCGGCGATGCCTTTCAGGGCTGCTGCGGCCGCTGGTGAAGCGGCGGAGGGAGGCGGCGGCGACGTCGCCGAGCTCGGACTCGGACTCGAAGAAGAGGCGGCTCTCGCGAGCGCCGACGCGATGACGGCCAGGGCCCCGCCGTCGGCGTTGAGCGCGATCGACACCGCTACCTCCGGAGGGGCCCAGGGGAGGACGAGCTCGGCCACGAGGGGCAGGGGCGGGAGCAGACGAAGAAGGAGGAGGGGCCGGTGACTCCTCTCCGAAGAGGAAGAAGGAGAGGAGGAGGAGGAGGAGGAAGAAGAAGCAGAGGCGGCATAGGCGGCGGAGAGGAGCGTGGCGAGCTCGCCCGCGACGGCGCTCGCGGCGTCGCCTCCCCTGCTTTCACCTTCGCCTGCCGCGCAGAAGAAGAGTCCGCTTTCTTCTGCTTCCTCTTTCTTCTCCGTCTTCTTCTTCTTCTTCCCTTCTTCTACCGCTCTTCGAAGCTCTGCGATCGCCGCTGCGGCCTTTGCCAGAGGACCGCGGGCGGACTCGAAGCGCCTGCGGGAGGCCTCTGCCCGTCGCGCCCTGCGGTCGTCTTGTTCTTCTTCGACGCCGAGGCCCTCTTCTTCTTCTCCTTTTGCTTCTTCTTCTTTTGCTTCTTCTTCCGCGTCCTCTTTTTCTTGCTTTTTCACCGACAGCGCAAGCTCAGAGAGAGAACCTCCCCTGAAGAGCGCCTCGTAGCGAGAGGCGAGGGCCGCAGAGGGCATCGCCGCGAGGAGGTCGAGGCTGTTGATGATTTTTTTTAGAGGCCGGGGGGTCAGTCTGTGAGACTTCGATCGATGCAAACCTTGAATTTTCCTTATCTGCAGAGTCATCTCCCCATTCCACTCACCCTGGCACGGGAAGCTCTCCGCGGAGGGCCGCCCTGGCGAAGCGCGGGGCAAACAGAGACACAACGGAGGCGGAATGGCAGCCGCTGCCGGAAGAAGACGATGCCATCGTCGCCGCCCCCGGGTATGACGATGACGACGACGACGCAACCATTGTCGCCGCGGCGTCGACGGCCTCGGTCCACGCCCGGCGCTTCAGCGCCGCGAGCAGGTCCAAGACGGATAGGGCTGCGGCCGGGGGATTGCCGTCCTTGTCCGGCGGGGCCATAGTTTTAGGGGGAGAGAGCACTGAAGCTCTTTTCCTTTTCAGAGGGAAAAAAGGCTAGAAGTGTTTTGATTTTTGTTCATTTCTTCGATCTTGTTTCCCTCCCTTCTTGGAGCTCTTTCTCGGTTTCCCGTTGAGCCGGGGGAAAAGGAAAGCGCGCGATGGCTCCGTCACGTCCCCCTCTTCTTCTGGCATGGCGATTGAAATCGCGTGCCGCAGCAGCGAGAGCTGTAGCAGCAGCAACGGCGACGCTCCTGGTGCTCTTGCTGCTGCTCAAAACGAGCGAGGACGCATCTGCGGCGATCTCGTCGTCGTCACCGTCGAAGACCTCTTCCGCCGCCGCGTCGGTCTCCCTCCACGCGAAGTGGGAGGCCGCGCCCCTGGTGCTGGAAGCGGTCGAGTTCTTGGTGCGACCAAGGGATCGGAATCACGAACAGTAGTTGAAGAGCGTCGACGCGAAGAGGCAATGCCATCGATCGGTCGGATCGATTGGACGGAGAGCGCAACCAGCTCACTCAAAAACCTCTCTCTCACTTCTCTCACTTCTCTCACTCTCAACGACCCCAGGCCGAGGAGTCCCCCGCGGCCCTCTGGCGCTTCGCAGAGCGCGAGTGGTCTCCAAATCCCCTCGGTTCCAGCAGCAGCAGTAAAAAAGAAGAAGAAGAGGACGTTGCTCCTTCCTCCGCTTCGTGCTGGGCGGCGCTCCTCGGCGCCGCGGCCCGCGCCCTGTCCTCTCCTTCTGCCTCTGCCTCTCCTTCTTCGTCCCTGCTCCGGCCCTTTGCCCTCTCGCTCGCGGCGAGGCAGTACGCGGCGCGCGTCGAGCTCACGAGGTCGATCATGGAGGAGGACGGCGTGGATAGCGCTTCTTCTTCTTCCGATTCCTCTTCTGATTCCTCTTCTTCTTCTTCTCCTTCCTCGTGCTGCGTCGCCCGCGTCGGAGGGGGAGCGAGGGGGGTCACGACGGCGGCGGACGAGTCCTCCCTCGCGTCCGCTCTGCGCGAGGCGCTCTCGGCCTCTTCTTCTTCTTCGGCAAAGGACGGCGACGCCGGGGTCTCTCCTTCCCCGGAGATCTACGACTTTGACCACATCTACCCTTCTCGTTCTGCTGCTGGAGAGGGAGGAGAAAACGACGACGACGAAGAAGAGCAAGGAGGAAACGACGACGACCGCCGCCCAACGACGACCGCCGTCCTCTACGCCGCCCCGGGCTCCCCGTGCTTCCCCTCGATGCACTCGCTGCTGGCCCGGGCGGCCCGAGACGGGAGCTCGAAGAGCAGGCTGGTGTACGCCTGGAGGCCCGCGCTCCCGTCGCCCTCGTGCGCGTTCTCTCCCTCTCCTCGTTCCTCTTCCTCTTCTTCCTCTTCTTCTTCTTCGTCTTCCAACTCTTCTTCTTCTCGGCAGCAGCAGCACCTCTTCCAAAACGGCTGCCTCTCTCTCGGGGCCGGGGGGCGCGTCCCGCTCGCCGGCTTCGGCGCCGAGTTTGCCCTGAAGTCCACCGAGTACCTCGCCGTCGACGACAAGAAGGAAGGGGACGGAAATGAGAGAGACAAAGAGGAGAACAAGGAATCGAGCAAGAAGAAAAAGGACGGCCCGTCGTCGGTCGTCGCGGGCCTCGACTTTGCCACGCTCGGCTCGCGCCTGGGCTCTCCCTCCGCTCCCGCCCTCGCTTCCCTCAAGGAGCGCCTCCTCTCCACGGGCACGCCCTCCGCGACCGAGGCCCGCGAGGCCGCGCTCGCCCTGGCCGCGGCGAGCGGCGCCACGACCATCAAGGCCTGGGACCTCCGCGACCTCGACCTGCAGGCGGCCGCGCGCGCCGCGGCGGACCCCGCCGACCCGCTGGGCGCGCTCGCGCGCGTTGCCGCGTCGTTCCCGGCCTCGGCCCGGTCGCTGCTGAGGGTGACGGTGCCGCAGGAGCTGCGGGAAGCCGCGTCGACGGCGGCGATCGACGGCGACGGGACCGGGGGTGCGAGCGAGAGAGGCGCGAGCCGGGTCTTCATGCCCGGGGCGAACATGCTCCTGGTCAACGGCCTCGCCCTCTTCGACTCGGCCTCTTCTGCCACCGCTGCCGCCTCCTCCTCCGGCGGCGGGGACAAGGGGTCCGTCCCGCCGCCCCCGCCGCTCGAGCTCGCCGACGCCCTGGACGCCGTGAGGGCTGAGCTGCGCCTCGCGGACGCGCTCGCCGAGGCCGTGCCGGAGCTGCTCGCGCCGCCCGCCTCGGGCTCGGGGGAGGGGTCGAGCGGCGGCGCCAGCGACCTTTTGCTCAGGGTGCTGGCCGCGCGGTCCGCGGTGGGGCTCGACGACGGCGCCGGGGCCGTGCTGGGGGGCCCCTCGGCGACGAGGCTGGACCTGCTGGCGACGCTGATGCCGACCCCCGAGAAGAAGAAGAGGAAGACGAAGAAGAGGGGCAACGAGCGCGGGGAGGACGAGGCGGGCGCGACGAGACCCGAGAGGGCGGCGGCGGCGCCCGGCCTCGTCTTCGCCAACGACCTCGAGGTCGACTCGGAGTACTCCCGCGCCCCCTCCTCGCTCGCCGCCGGCCTGCTGGCGGGGGGCACGGGAGGCATGCTGGGCATGCTGGGGGGCGGCCAGCAGTTCCCGCAGCTGGGGCTGAACGCCCTGACGCTGGTCCTGGCGCTCGACCCGTGCGACCGCGGCGCGCTGACGCTCGCGGCCGCGGCGGCGGCGGCGGTCAGCCGGCGGTGGCCCGTGAGGGTCGCGCTGGCGCTGCTGCCCCGCGCCGCGGTCGCGAGGAGCGCGAGGAGTTCCTCTGGCGCCCCCGCCGCCGCCGCCCCCTCGTTCGCCGAGTGCGGCGACTGCGAGAGGATCGCGAGGGCCGTCGCGGCCCTCTCGGGCCACCCTGTCAAGCAGAAGAAGAAGACCTCCTCCTCGTCGGGCGTCGCCGCCGCCAGCGCCGGCGGCGGCAGCCTCGGCCTCGACGCGCTCGCCCGCCTCGCGACCCCGCCTCCCCGCCCCCTCGGCTCTTCGGCTGGTTCCAAAGCCCCTTACTCTCGTCCCACGTGGCCCGACTTCGAGAGGGCCGTCGCCGCGGCCTGGGAGGCCGACCCGGCGGCGAGGCGCCGGCGGTCGGGCCACGCGACGGCCGCGGCGGCACTCGCGGCGCTCGAGGAAGGCGGGAGCGCCTCCGACGCCGCCGCCGCGGAGGTGCTGGCCTCTGCCGCCCGCGGCGCGCTCGCCGCGGGCATCGTTGCAGCCGAGGAAGGCGAGGCAGAAGCGGAGGCGGAGGCGGGGGCAGATCGAGAGGAGCCTTCTCTCTCTTCGACCGCCCGCGGCTGGCTCAACGGCGCGCCGCTGCCGACGCTCGCGACGCCCGAGGGCCGCGCGGCCTCGTTCGCCGAGGTGTCGGCCGACGACGCGGCGAGGCTGCTCGCCTACGCGCTCCAGGCCGAGATCCAGCAGGTCACGGCCTGGGTCTTCTACGGCCAGCTGAAGGACCCGGAAGAAGGAGACGAGGGAGACGACGACGACGACGACGACGGCGATGACGACGAGGGAGACGACGACGACGACGGCGACGACGACGAAGGCTCTGTCGACGAAGACGGGACGGAGCTGCTGCGGCGTATCCTTTCGCTTGCCGGGGCCAGGCCCAGGACCAATCCGCGGGCGACGGACCGGGCCCTGACCGTCACCGAGGCCTCGGAGAAGGAGAAGGATAGGAGGGGGAAGAATGCCGTTGCTGCTTCTGCTCCTGCCTCCGCTGCCGCTGCTGCTCCCGTCCTCCCTCCGCCGGTGCAGCGGTGGCTCGCCGGCCCGGCGTCGCCCGCGGCGGCGCCGTTCTCCTCCCTGCGCTACTCCTCGACCTCGACGTCTTCCCTCTCCTCGAGCAGCCGCCCGGCCCTCTTCACGCACTGGGTCGCGACGGACGTCTCGACGGCTGCAGGGCGCAGGCTCGCGCGGGAGGCACTGAGGCACCTCCTCGAGGGCGAGGGGGACGAGGGAGCGGAGGCCGAAGGGGAGGCGGAGAGGGAGAGGAGGCAGGCGAAGCCTGGCGCGGCGCCCCCCGCGCCGCCGCCGCCGCCGCCGGTGCCCCGCGCGTCCCGGTCCCGCGTCGCCCTGCTCCACTGCGGCGGCGCAGCCTCCCATCCGAGCTCCTCTCCGGTTCCTGCCCTGTCGCGCCTGCTGCTCGCCTCCTCCAAGCTCGAGCTGAGAGGTCTGGAGAGGGCGCGGCTCCTGCACTCGCTGCTGGGCGAGGAAGCTGCCGCTTCCGCCGCCGATGGCGAGAATGCAGCGCCTGTGAAAGCAGCCCTCTCGTCGCTCCCTCCCTCCCTCTCGAAGCAGCTTTCCTCGTCGCTGTCTCCTTCCGGCAGGGGAGAACTCGACCGCGAGCTGCTGCTGCACTCGCGCGCCTGCACTCGAGCTCTGGGGCTCAGGCGAGGGGAGCGGGCGGTCGTCACGAACGGGCGCGTCTTGGTCGACGGCGGCGACGGCAAGAGCAAGAGCACGCTGAAGACGAAAAAGAGCGACGCCGGCGCACCTTCTTCTTCTTCTTCTTCTTCCTCTTCCTCCTTCCCTTCTACCATCGTCGCAGAGGACCTCTTCCTCATCGAGGCGCACTCTGACGCGGGAAAGCTCGCCGATGCTGTCGCGGAGGCGCTTCGGGAGCTGAAGCCGCCGTCGCGAGACGCGAAGAAGAAGGAAGATGGTGCCGCTCTCTCTTCCTTCCTCTCCGACGCCGTCGCCGCGGCCACCGCCGAGCTCCTCGCGGCGCCGCCCAACCCCGTCGCGGCCGCGGGCCTCCGAGGCGCGATGGCCGTCGACGCCGTCGAGGGAGCCCTGGCTCGGGGGAGCAAGCACGTCTTCGACGCGGCGATCGCTTCCTCCGCTTCCTCTTCCTCTCCTCGGTCGAAAGGGGCGAACGAGATGAGGTTGTCGCCGTCGCCGATCTCGATCACCGCCGTCGTCGACCCGCTGTCGCCCGCCGCGCAGCGCCTCGCGCCGCTGCTGCTGTCGCTGCGGGCGTCCCTGCGCCCCGCGAGGATGACGGTCTTCCTCAACCCGACCCCGGAGCTGACCTCCCTTCCGCTGACGACCTTCTACGCCGCGGCGCTGCCGAGGTTCAGGGAGCTGATCGAAGGAGACGACCGCGACGGCAAGAACCCGCCGCCGCCTTCGCTTTCTCTCTCGTCGCCCTTGCTCCCTCTCGGCGAGCCGCTCCCGGCCTCCGCCGTCGCCGACGACCTCCCCGCGGGGAAGATCCTCACCCTGAATCTCGTCGTGCCCGAGGCGTGGCTCGCCGAGGCCGTAGACGCGGGCCCCTCCGCCGCGGACCTCGACAACCTCGTTCTGTCGCAGTTGCCCGAGGTCGGGCCGGCCGACCCCGAGGCGGCGGCGGCGGCGGCAGCGACGGCGACCAACTCCCCGCTCCGCCTCGCGGCCGACTTCGAGCTCGAGGCCCTGCTGCTGACCGGCTCGTGCGTCGACATCGCCGCGAGGACCAGGGACGCCGTCACCCCGCGCGGGGTGCAGCTGCAGCTGCTGACGCGGCGGAGGGAGGGAGCCGCCACTGCCGCCGGAGAGGGAGGAGAGGGAGCGTTGCCGCCGTCCGAGTTCTCGGCCGTCTCGGCCGACACGCTGGTGATGTCCAACCTGGGGTACTTCCAGCTCCAGGCGCGGTCCCCGCGGCTGTGGAAGCTGGCCCTGGCCCCCGGAAGGTCCTCCGCTCTGTACGAGGTGGACCCCTCGACGGGGCCCGGGGACGGGAGGGCGCTCGGCGGGGTTTTGGGGGCGGAGGAAGCGCCCGCCGCCGGCGGAGCCGGAGGAGGCAACAAGGGCGTCACCGTCGCGCTCGACTCCTTCTCCGGGCGCCACGTCTCCCTTCGCCTGCGCAAGAGGAAGGGCTTCGAGAGGTCCGACGTGCTCGGCTCGGACGACGTCGGGGTCGCTCCCGTCGCTCTCGGCGGGGGCGGAGGCGGCGGCAAAGGCGGCGGCGGCAGCTGGCCGGGCCTCTCGTCGCTGCTCCCGAAAAAGAGCAGCTCCAGCCCCTCCCCCTCCTCCTCGGAAAGCAGCAGCAGCAACGACACCAAGCAGCTCCACCAGCGCATCGGAGACTTCTCGCTCTCCCCCGAGGACGACCCGAACTGCGTCCACGTCTTCACCGTCGCGTCGGGCCACATGTACGAGCGCCTCCAGAAGATCATGATCGCCTCCGTGCTGGCGAACTCGAAGCGGCGCGTCAAGTTCTGGTTCATCAAAAACTACATGAGCCCCTCGGCCAGGGCCGTCCTGCCCAAGATCGCCGAGAAGTGGGGCTTCGAGTACCAGTTCGTGACGTACAGGTGGCCGCACTGGCTGCGGGCGCAGTCCGAGAAGCAGCGCGTGATCTGGGGCTACAAGATCCTCTTCCTCGACGTCCTGTTCCCGCTGAGCCTCAAAAAGGTGATCTTTGCCGACTCGGACCAGATCGTCCGCGCCGACTTCGCGGAGCTCTGGGACACGGACCTGAAGGGGGCCCCCCTGGCCTACGCCCCGCTCTGCGACGGCAACGCGGCCATGGACGGCTTCCGGTTCTGGAAGCAGGGCTTCTGGGCGGGGCACCTGCGCGGCAGGCCCTACCACATCTCGGCGCTCTACGTCGTCGACCTCGAGCGGTTCCGAGAGACCGCCGCGGGCGACAGGCTCCGGGTCATCTACGACCAGCTGTCCCGCGACCCCAACTCGCTCGCGAACTTGGACCAGGACCTCCCCAACTACGCGCAGCACCAGGTGCCGATCTTCTCGCTGCCGGCGGAGTGGCTCTGGTGCGAGACGTGGTGCTCGAGCGAGGCCTCGACGAAGGCCGCGGCCAAGACGATCGACCTCTGCAACAACCCGATGACGAAGGAGCCGAAGCTCGAGGCCGCGAGGAGGATCGCGCCCGAGTGGGTCCGGTACGACGATGAGGCGAGGAGGGCGACGCTGGAGGCCGAGGAGGAGCTGGCGAGGGAGAAAGGAGGCAGCGGCGGAGGGGGAGGAGGGGCGGAGGAGGAGGAGGAGGGGGGAGAGAAGAAGAGGGAGGGCGGGTGCGGGTGCGGTCGCGACCACGACCGAGGGGAGCACCTTCTTTCCTCCTCCTCCGCTTCTTCTTCTTCTTCTTCTTCTTCTTCTTCTTCTTCTTCTGCGGCCAAGCACGATGCGACGGAACTCTAGAGAGAGGCGATGGGGGAGAGAGGGGGAAGAGCGTGTAATTTTTTATTTTTTCCTCTGGGGGGGTTTGATTTCAGAAGCCCTCTCGATTTCAGGGCGGAGAGAGTGGAGACGAAAACGTCATTCTTCTTTTTTTCCTTTCCTGTCGAGGCGACCAAGAGAGCCTCGCCCTCGCACACGCTCTCCACTGGTTTGCGTTGGCGACGCTTTTCCTTCTGCCGCTTCCTTTGATATCGACCTCCCAGCACATCAGGCGTGCCTCGCGCTTGGGTCTCTTCGAGAGGAGAGACAGAGCGCCCTTCTCGTCGCAGGCTGCGCGAGGGGTTTTTGCATCGAGATTTTGAAATCTTTGCCGACGCGACTTCGATGGTCGACGACGCAGCTTCTTCCGCTGTTTGGCCAAGGCGACGGCGCCTTGAAAGCTCGCGATCGATGCACTGGCGCATCGAGGGGACCACGAAGGCCGCTCTGACAAAGGCGATGCCACTG
>Ga0315273_10004415_pt1 | contig 17238 bp, 37 predicted proteins | sample YL17G02_0_MG_FD_205753 | JGI IMG/M metagenome (GOLD analysis project Ga0315273, IMG submission 205753) | Sediment microbial communities from Yellowstone Lake, YNP, Wyoming, USA - YL17G02_0 | ecosystem: Environmental > Aquatic > Freshwater > Lake > Sediment | place: USA: Wyoming | collected...
AAGAATCTTTATAAGAAGGTTCTTGATGATGCCAAGAGTATCTGTGCATTACCCAGAACTGTTCAATCAGGTGCTAACATCCGTTACCAGATCATCCGAGCCGAAGCTCAGAAGTCATGGAGCACAGGTGGTAACATTGGTGGTGGTGGTTCTGGATTAGCTTCTAATGGTTTAGGTGCTGGTTCTGGTGCTGGTTCTTTAATCCCATCTTGGGGTGGAACCAAAGCAGATGATTTATTTACAGTCATCTTTGTCAAAGTTGTACTGTAAAAATAAACCGGAGAAGGAGAGACTAACCGGTCTCTCCTTCCTTTTTTAAAGGAGGATGACATGAAGAAATGGATTTTAGTATTGGCTATGGCGGTTTTTATTATTGCGGGTTGTGCAAGCACCCCAATCGTTAAAATAGACACCGTGGAAGTTTCCAATTTTGTAACATTCAAGAGCGACCCAATTGGTGCGGAAATCTTAGTTGTCGATGCAACAACTGGAAAGGAAGTAGGTGCTTTTGGAAAGACCCCTGTAAGAATTATGCTTTTCAAAAACAGTATTGAAACCAACCTGACAACGAAAGAATCTTCTTCGAAGAATTTAGTAAGCAGTGCCCAAGGGTTCGTGTACGGTGGGAAGAAGCCAGAAGGTGTGGAGTACCAGTTCAAGTTTAGAATGGCGGGATTTTATGATGAGCTAAAAGTTATGAGATTTCCCCTTTCGAGTTCTGTCGGGGCGGACGTTTTTGTAAACGTTAAATTGGAGTCGAAAAAGTAGAATGCGGTTGGTTGGGGATAAAGATGGGTTGGACTAAAGGTAACCAAATGGTGCAGAAAAATGATTAGATTTGGAAAAGTCGAAATCGAGAATTTTTTATCAATAGGAAATGTTTCAATAGACTTTTCAAATAGAGGGCTGGTTGCAGTGCTTGGACCCAACGGTGCAGGAAAATCTTCATTGGTTGTTGACTCAATACTGTATGGACTTTATGGTTTGACTGAAAAATATGGAAATGAACGGGATAAGGTTATAAACAGGTTTGTTGGAAAAGATTGCCATATTCACATTCCAATAACTGTTGACGGAGTTAACGTTGAAATAGATTCTTATAGAGGACATCATAAATTTAAAGATGAAGTGTTGCTAAAAATTGATGGTAAGGACAGCCGTGGACGGACAAACCAATATACATGGGATAAAATTGTAAAGATTCTTGATATGGATGCAATAGGTTTCCAAAACAGTATCATATTTGGTCAATCTATGTCACAGTATGCCGGACTACCTGATGCTCAACAAAAAGCAATTGTTGAGAGATTGCTTGGTTGTTCATGGATACCAAAAGCATATGAGTTGGCTACAACAAGTAGCTTTGAATTAACAAAAGAATTGGTTTTAATTGCAGATAGGTTTGATGTTTTGGACGGTAAAATTGAGAAAATAAAAACAGATATAGATTTTTATACGGCAAAATATACAGATTTTGAGGGGGAACGTGCGAAGAAGATAAAAGAAGTTTTGGCAGGTATTAAGGAATTAAAAAGCACCAAAGTTTTAGAAAAGGAGATAAAAGAATATCAGGATAAGATATCAACGAATGAAGCTTTAGTTGATGGACAGGTACAATTATCTGTTGATATTAGAAAATTGGATTTAGAAATCAATGGGTTTGAAGTAAAGAACACGGCTGTTGTCGCTGATATGGCCAAACTTAACAAAAAGATAGCAAACTTGGCTGAAACAAAAATTGCTGATGACTTGCGTTGTGATATTTGTGGACAAACAATAACAAATGAAAGTGTAGAAGATTTTGTTAAGCACCTTAATAGTGAATTGGAATTGAAGAAGACGGAAACTTATGAATACAAAATAAAAATTAAGGCCAGAAAAGAAGAGAGACAACCTCTTTTAGACGAACAAACTAATTTACAGAAGTTGGAGCAGAACAATAGATTATTGGTATCTGCTTTGAATAAAGCGAAAACAGTTATTTCTATAGTAGATAAAGAAAATGCACGTGTTGAAGAAAGGAATGAAAATTGTCATAAACGAGTCAATGAGATAAAAAAGGAGACCAATACATACCAAGACAGTATTGACAAACTGAAAAAAGAGATGTTGCCCCTGTCCGAAGAAAAAGACAAACTGACAGTGGAATATAAAACAAAGAAGGCAGATCTTCCTTATCACGAATTTATTGTGGAATTTTATTCCAATAGGGGATTTAAATCGTTTTTGATTGAATCAGTTATTCCGGCTATGAATGATTATGCTGCCACTTATTCACATGCCCTTGGTGGCAAATTTGATATAACTTTTTCTCCGCAAAAACAATTGAAAACAAAAGGGGAGGTGCGAGAAAAATTCAATGTAGAAGTTTTCAATCGCCAAGGGGCTGAGGTTTACGAAGGAAATTCTAATGGAGAGAGAAGAGCTATCGATGCTGTAGTTTTATTTGTATTGGGCGAACTTGCTTCTAACCGCCTAAACAAAAGAGTTTCAATATTGATTTTAGATGATGTATTTGAGAAACTGGATGATGAAACTTGTAATTCCATTATTAAAGTTCTAAAAATGATGTCAGTCCCTAAAGGTATGAGAGAAGAAGAATATCAGGATCTACCTGAACGGGAGTCGGTTTTTGTACTCACACATTTAGAAAGTTTAAAGTCACAGTTTGATAATAAAATACAAATTCGGAGAGACCACAATGGGTTTACTACTATTGAGGAGAATTGATGGCCGTATATGATTGTTTAATTATTTGGGAATCAGAACTTAGGAATCTGGAAAACATTATCGAAAAAATTAAAAAATTCGTGAAAAAGATCTAAAAAGAGAGATTAGAGAGGATGAAAACACATGACAACACAAACTACGAATGAAAAGAAATTAACAGATATCGCATTAGTAACATACCTTGTGTGTGAAAATTTCAAGATTAAAAGAATTGAAAAATCCAAAGACAAATTTAAAAGCTACTTTGTATTTGACGAGACACCGGAGCTGGCAGAAGCAACCCTAAAGTTCTTCAACCGAGAAGCGAAAGTAGAACCTAATCAGTATCATGAAACCCTGCGAAATCTAAAATCCTATGCAAGACAGGGATGATGCTATAAAATTTTTAAAAAGATTTAAAAACTATTAGATAACTTTCGTTACATTCTGTATAACGGAGTGATTCTTCGTGAAGAGAATGAAAAGAACTTTAGACAGGAGACTTCTATGAAAATGAAAAAGTATTTGAATTGGAGAGTGGTTTTGACAGCTTTGGTTTGTTGTGTAGTAGTATTAGTGTTGACTCATAAAAGTCATTTTGAAAGGTTGGGGCTTTTGGCATCAGAGAAGTTTGAGAAAAAAATACCTTTGACTTTAACATCGGATAAGGAAACGGATGTTTTAACGAAATGGGTATATGAACATTCCAAGCAAATTTCATTGACTACTTCCAGAGAAATAGCCAAAGAGGCAATGAAAACCAATAAACCTTTGTTGATGTTGGCTCTTATCGAAGTAGAAAGCAATTTTGTGCCTACAGCGGTATCGAATAAAGGAGCAATTGGGTTGACTCAAGTGATGCCTGTATATCATGAGAAAAGTATTACTGCTAAGGGTATTATAAAAGAGAGACGAGATTTATTTGATGTTGTCCCATCTATTCAAGCAGGAAATTTTGTTTTGGATTCGTGCCTTACACAGTCAAAAGGGGATGTTTCTAAAGCATTGGAGAGTTATTTAGGGGGACAGGATAAATGGTATGTTAACAGAATCCTATCCAATCTCGCTAATCTGTATATGTTAACAGTTTTAAAGTGAAATGATGAGATACCCCACACTTAGTTTATCCAAAGGACGGCATCGTAGGATGCATTTAAAAGCGTATGAATATACTTTAGAGAAATTTGGCAAAGAGGGCATTGACCAATATGCTGATTGGTTTTTGGAAAAATATTAGTGCATAGTAGCTCTAAAGTTAGAGAGAATTGGCTTATGTGTGAAAGAAAAAAATACAGAAATTACGGAAAAAGTAAAGAAAGTAAAAATAGAAACAGGATGGTACGATGATTTGTGTAAACTATATCAAAAAACCAAGATTCCAGAACTGAGAAATGTTCTGTGGGAGCAAGTTAAACTTCTGATTTACGGTAGGATTCGAGATTACATAAATGGAAAAGGAGGGTTTAATTTAAAGCGAGATCCAGAACTTTGCCAAAAGCTTTATCAAAATGCTTTTTTTATTTTTCTGAAGGCTTGCGAAATATGGGATGAGACAAGGAAAACAAAATTTTTAACATTCCTCGGAGATATTCTTGATCAGGAAGTTATGAATGTTGTTCGACTTGATTGGTACCATAGGACAAGAGATTATAAAATGGGAGCCAAACTCAAAGTCGAAAGTCCTTTGGAAGTTCCACCGGAACAGGAAGCTTTTGAAAAGAATGATTTTTTAGAAGAAATTAAAATACTATTCGAAAACTATACTTTCAATAGTATGATTGAAAAAGAGATAGTCTATACGATGGTTTATGGTGTTTCAGGAGACTGGTCAAGATTGCAAAGAAAATCCAAATTAAGCATAGCAAATTTTGCAAAGCTTAGACGGAAAACTGTTGAAAATTTAAAAAATTATGTTTTGGATAACTGTTCTGAAAAACAAAAAACGATTTTGCATGAAATGTTGGAGGAGAAATGAAAATATTCCATCATAATGATTTAGACGGACGTTGCGCTGCAGAGATATGCAGAGAATCCAAAGAAATTTCAAAATATGTATGATGCGAGATATCAAGTTACAACAATAGAAATTGCATTTTTTGCGGTGATTGGGTAGACATGAAGAAACCTAAAAATAAGAATACCAAAGCCTATGCTGCTTGGGAAGTGCGGAAATTAAAAAGTAAAATCCTTAGGTTGTGGAAGGAAGTCGTAAAGCTTCAGGCAGGTGGTGTGTGTGAAGTTTTGGGTTGTGGCAGAGGACCAGAAGGGATTCAGGCACACCATATAGAAGACTTCCGCTTATGCGCTGCTTTAAGGTATGATCCAGTAAATGGACTCGCTCTTTGTCCGAAACATCACAAAATGAGTTTTGATTCTTTCCACCGGTCTTTTGTTTTTGCATGGTTATTTATGAATGATAGACCACATGTTATAAATTATTTGACAAATCGTAGAAAAGATGTGTTAGAAGTTACAAACGAATACCTCGAGAAACAGATTTTTAAACTTAAAGAAATAAAAGAGTTGTTATTAAATAAGAAATAAGAAAAAATAATAACATTCGTTTAATAAGGTAAGATGCGGATAAAGAAACGCAGACGAATAGCAAAAAGCGAAACTTCCCATGTTTTGACTTTGCGGGTAGTAAAAATCTGTGAGTATTGTCTCGCACCTGTTGGAAGGTTTGAATCAAGGGAAGAAGAAAAAATGTTTAATGCCACCAGGTGCTGCAAGAAATGTACGGATGAGTCTATAGAAGAGTTTTTAGAACATGGAGAATTTGTTTTTGATGACGTTGTTTCTATACCCACATTTCAGGATTCAACTGGAGATGGATAAATGAAAAAGAGAATTAAAGAATTATGTGAATAAATGGTTCACTAAAAGTAGGTTGGTGGGAATATCAAGTCTTTAATGAACTGTGAGGAGAAAAAGGTTGTATGCTGACGATAAAATTTAACCATAACTGGAATAACAAATTGGATGGGAAGGTTTTCACCACCATTCGGAAACACGATACAGAAAAAGCGGACTATTATTTTAAAAGTAGGGATAAAGTTTTTACCGTAATGCTGGATAATAAGGCATATGGTTCAGCTAAATTGATTGAGGTTTATGTTGAAGATATTGAGGATTTGCTTGGGTTGGAAGTGGGGGGGCAGGCTTTATTGCTAAGGTTGGATACAGGGCTGACAGATCTTAGCACCATTTTGGAGTTGTTTAAAAAGTTTGGAGTTAAGGATAAGGTTATCATTCTTTTGTTTGAAAAGGTGACTTAAATGGATCGAAAAATGGACTAAAATAGACAAATTGCTTGCAGCAATAGTGAACAAAAAGAAAGAGATTGGTATTGTGTCCGGAAAAGAACAGCTTTTCTGGGAGTAGGTGTATAATGGAAGAAAACAACTTTGAAGAGATACTGAACCCGGAGATTATTGAAGAGAAAAAAGAAGAATATCTCCCGACCCCATTAGAAGTTAAACCAGAAATAAAGAAAGGTAAACTTTCTATACGATACCGAACCATTGCAGAGTATGCGGCAAGAGGTTATTCTATAGAAATTATAGCGCAAACAGTTGGACTGAAACGTGAAACTGTGTACCATATTCTTGAAAGCAATGAACGAGTTTGGGAAGAGATGAATAGTATCCTGAAAAATGTTTTTGCTGAAGGGGATAGGGTGCTAGCAAATATTTATTTAAAAGCCCTTTACAAATTGGATGCAAGATTGAATCATCCAGGTACAGAATCTGATGCTATTGATAAAATAATGAAAGCTTATGGGACCAGAACCAGTGGAGGGGAAAAGCCATCGATAGTTCAATTTTTTCAGAACACTGGTGGCCAGGGTCCAATTGTTGAGGAAGGTATTGACCAATTAATTATGAAAAAGAGGAAAGAGCGTGGGTTGGATTCACCAACGGTACCAAAAAGTGAGGAGACTGATGAAGTTTAAAATAAGGGGAATTGCATGAGTAAAATAGAATCAAATCCATTGGTAGTAAAAAGTGGAGATATATTTCCTAATCCAACAGGAATACGTAGTGTGGATAAGGATGTATTGTTTGTCTTGGATATGGTTAAACTTGACTTTGAAAAGGTTTGGGAAGCACGAGCTAAAATTTTAAAATTGTTTGAAGAACTGGTGAATGGAGATATAAGAACCGTAACCATAATGAGGAAGGATAAATAGAATGCCAATAATTTGGAAGTCACGAACTGAGGGGCATTTTGTAGATAAAAAACTGACAGACATGTGTTTTGTAGACAAGAAGCCTATTGAAAATCATACCACGGAGGAAAAGGAAGATGGGAAATTCGATGTTGAGAAAGATGAAAAGAACAAAACAGCAGGAACTAAGAGTTATCGAATCCATGAACAGGGAAGCAATAGGCAGACTGTTCCAGCATCAGGCAGGAATTGCACAAGCCCTTGAGGATCTTCAAAAAAATCATTTATCATTAGTAAACCTCCTGAAACGCCGTCAAATAGTGGATGATTTATTGTTACATAGGGAACTTGGAGAGATTGAGGAGTTTGAACGGATGAAACGAAGTGCTATGATAATTGACCCCAATAAGCCAGATATACCAATTGATCCTAAAGCAAAGGGAGAATGATGACGGATAAATTTGGCATAGATAAATATCCGGAGATGTTTTTATGTTTTTTATGTGAACGCTACAAACCAGTAGAAGATCTTAAGCACGTAAGAATTATGGCCGAACTATTGGCAAAGGATATTTGCATTATTTGTTTTGAAAAGATGTGTAAGGGTGGTATAAGCAAAGCTGAAGCATTAAAAGGAGAGGATTTACTAAAACCAAAAGAGGAAAAGAAAGAGGTATGAAAAAAGATTTTGTCGTTAAAGATTCTGGAAAACGTGAAATTGTTGCAGAGACAGGAATGCAAAGAGATATTAGAGAGGATAAGGGAAGATTTGACTTGATATCCCTTGTAGCTTTATTCCGTATAGCACGAGTGTATGAAAAGGGGGCTAAAAAGTATAATCCACGTAATTGGGAAAAAGGTGGACCATATTCAAGATTTTGTGATAGTGCTGTACGCCATATTGTTGAATTTATGTTAGGAATGGATGATGAAGACCACCTGGGACAGGCTGCTTGGAACCTGATGTGTATTATGGAATTGGAAGTTACACACCCGGAAATGAATGACCTTCCATATAGAAAAGAAGAAAACCATGAAAAAATGAAAGCTGTTTTAGAATTTCTTAAACTCCTTGAGAGTGAAACCATTTGAAGACAATTTATCTTTGCGGTAATATTTCTTCTGATCCTGAAACCTATAGATGGAGGGGTAGGGCCACAAAGTTGCTAAAGGGATATAACGTAATAGATCCGGTGACAAATCGTTTTAACAAACAGCTATTGGATTTCCACGGAAGCGACCCGACAGTATTTACTATTACAGCTATAAAAAGGAGCCAGCGTATCCTTATTACCAGAGATTTTAACCTGGTACAGTCATCAGACATAATTCTGGCCAACCTAAAGCTGATTACTCCAGAAAAGCCACCCATAGGTACACTATTTGAATTGGCGTGGGCATGGTATTTAAGAAAGTCTGTGATAGCCATTATAGGAGACAACCTCTATTCTAAACATCCGTTTACTGCTTCCATGTTTTCAGCTACTGCAAGCGATTTGGAAGAGGCTGTTCAATTAATAAAGGATTTTTTCGATGTAATCAAAATTTAGTAGTATAGAATCGGGATTGGGTTTCATCATGGGGCTGACCAGAGTTATTGATAAACTCTGGGTAGAAACTCCAACAATGCTTAAGGAGGATTCCTATGCCAAGGAAAAATTATGATGAAAATTCTGCTATGAATTACTTGCGAAGTAAGGGGGTGGATTTTGATACAAGGAAAACAGGCAAAGATGAAAGGGTAGCAAAAACAGTTTACATCGAACCGACAATGTTGGGTATTAAAGCATTTGGGATGTTGGACTTCCTTGTTAACCACTGTCACTGGCATTTGGTAATTCGTAAAGAAGTAAAAGGAAAAACTCGTGTGGGTTAATTATGGGTATAAGAAAAGGGATTCGATTGATATAGCTATTCCGGAATTGAATATTGCTATTGAATACGATGGATTCCAATACCATCAAAATAAAGATTGCGATACCATACGCCAATATATTAGAAGCTATTGGTTGTAAATTTATTAGATATACTAAACTTCCAGATGATAACGAATTGTGTAAGGCTTTAGACAATTCGATCAAAAGGAAATGAAAATAGCTAAATTATTCGTTTAGGAGAAGGAAAAATGTTTTCAAATGACGATCTTTTACTTTTTGTTCTTGATGAGGGGAGAGAAGTTATAGGCAAATGGGAAAACCAAGTAGGGGTTCCCGACGACTACATCAAAGTTAGTGGTGCCTGTTTTTCGGGGATAGGAATGATGAATACTCCTCAAGGTCAAAGACAGGTGAAAGTACTTATACCAGCAGATGAGCAAGGTGGTTTTTCCAAGGACGTTTTTGTTCGGAAAGATAAAATAGCTTTTATAAAAAAAGCTATTTATAAATCTCCTTTTTATGTTGAATACATAAAAGTGACAACTGGAATAGAAATTCCAGTAGGAGATATACCTCCATTGAAGGGAGATGGGAGCAATATAGGCAAGGTACTTCCATTCAAAAGGATAAAATGATGAAATTGAGTATTGATTTGGTACGCCATATTATAGAAAACCGTTTTAGCTACAAACGGTATAGGGGATACCAAACATATTGTAAGTTGATGCGTTATTACGATAAGCTATTTCAAAAAACTACAGTGGAAAAAGGGGGTAAAAAGTAATGCCATTTATTAAACAAGAAAGAAGAAAAGAATTAAAGGAAAATGATAATGTTTTTCCTATCACTCCTGTAGTACGGAGGAATATATGTCAATAAATCTTAGCGATCTTTACCAGTGTGTATATTGTGGGTACACATCGGAAATTGCAGAATTTTTTGAATATGGCAATGAAGAACCTATTTGTCCTGATTGCTACGAAGACCTAACAGGCGATTTGGAGTATCCATTGGAAGAGGAAGAGGAGGAAGAATGAAAGGGCGAAGGAGAATGTGGGGATTCCGATGTAAAATGTGCGGACGACCAACCAAAGAACTTTTTAACTGCGATCTTACATTTGAGGGCAAGACCGTGGCATTACCACTTTGCCACAAATGCCTTTTTAGGGTAGGTTTAAAAGAAAGAAAAGAAGAAAATAATGATATGGTCTAAAGAAAATAATCCAATGAATTGCCCAATTAAAGAAAAAGTTTGGGAACTTAAAAAAGAATAAGAACAATTTCGTATAATAAAGTATACGAAGGCTGGGTACAGCAACTCAAACCCCCTTGACGGAGGAAAAAGTCCAGCCTGATATTTTTTGTAAAATAAAAAAGGTTGGTTACAGCAATAAAACCCTACACGGACAATACCAACCTGAATTTAAAAAGGAGGAGCCAAATGAAACTGACAAATGAAGGTGCATTACAGTACGAGCACGCTTTAGATCATGCAGTAGAGTTTTTTAGTAAGGCTGGTTCTCTATTTGAAAAAAGAGAATCCTTTTATGGGCATGAGGAATCAGCCTTATCCCTGTTCCAAAAGGTATGGATTGTAGATCCAATTGTGTCTTTTAAACTACTTCTTTGGCTCCGGGATTGTCGAGTATAACTTTGGATAAATTGAAAGTTTTTTGTAAAATTTGTAAAAGTTTTGGTAAATACTAAAAATCACCCTTTACAGCCTACAATAGATCACAAAATTCCTATATCCTATGGATTTGTAAAAGGAATTGATCCTAAAATTATTGGTAATATAAAAAATCTTAATATTTGTTCCAGAGAATCAAATACTAAGAAGAATGGAGTTTATTTCGGAAAATAGTATAATGGAGGTAAATGATATGGGGGCTGGAAATAGAAGTGGATTTAAAGAAATTCTTAAATGGTTATCCCAAGATAAATTGGGACAAGAATTTATTAAATTGAACATTGGTTGGATCCCACTTATTGGAAGGTGGGATGATCTCCGTTCATTTTTTGGAACACCACTTGAATCAGAAGCTGTTGATATTTGGGTTAGTGCTTTGAAAAATAATGACGTTTTAGCCGCTAAATGGGCTGACAGATCTGATAAGCCTCTTCGTAAAAAATTGGGATTTACGGAAAAAGAATTTCGCCAATACTTAGCAAGAATTCGAAGAAACCACATTGTTGAATCTAAAATGTGTGCCAACCAGTGGGGTGAAATAGTTTACGAGCATGTCCCATCAGTAGCTATGTCCCGATACACAAAAGCATTTGGAAGGCACGATGAAGAACGATTTGATGCCTATAAAGAAGCACTTAAGAAAGGTGAGAAGTCAATACATGCAGGTGTGCTTTTTCCGCATGATTGTGTTCGCACTTGTATGAATGGTGATGAAGATATTGCAAATGCTCAGTTTGAGGCTCTGCCAAATTATATGAGTGAAGATTCAAGAGTAATGGTTATTGCTGATACATCAGGATCAATGTCTGCATCAGTTAGTGGTTCAGTGGAAGCTGCCCATATTTCTCAAGGGATGGCTTTATACTGCTCATCTAAACTTCCAAAAGATAATCCTTTTTATAAGAAATTTATGTCTTTTTCCGAGGAGGGTAGTTTCAAGGATTGGGGTAAAATGACATTTTCTCAAGCAGTAGGAAATAGAACAATTTTTGATGGGGCAGTTGGTTCCACACATATTGGGAGAGCATTGAATCTTATTCTTAAAACAGCAAAGTTTTGGAAACTTCCAGATTCTTCAATGACTAATATGCTACTTATTGTATCTGATATGCAGTTTCACGAATCTGAGTATGAAGATTGTGGAAAACAAAGTAGCATGGCTGAAGTTGAACGAGCTTTATATAGTTGGATACAAGAAGGATACTTGGTCCCTCAAATTGTCTATTGGAATACAGCGGGAAATGCTGGACAACCCATTACTGCAAAGCACAACAATGTTGCTATGGTTTCTGGTTTTAGTCCTGCAATTTTGAAGTCCATCTTTGCAGCCGAAGACCTTACGCCAAGGGCTGTTATGATGAAAACTTTGGAAAAATATCAGATAAATACACCTGCTGGAGGGAGCAATGCCTAAACTTGAAGAAGAACAGTATATTTGCCTTTGTGGTAGTCGGGAATTTATGATTTTTCCAACATATCTCGAGTGTTCAAAGTGTGGAATAAAGTATAATTATTACCATGGTTTTATTCAGGGGCCCAAAGTATTTAATGGTCGGAGAGAATCTTTAAAGAAAAAGTAAAATGGAAAAATGCGAACCCAAAATAAAATTAACAGTGATTGTAAAGGTTGAGAATAGCCTTGCTCGTGGGGTTGTTGATGGTGTACTTTCTACACAAGAATTTGGTGAGTTTATGCTGGATTTTGTATGTCCGCATTGCGTTTTAGAAATTTGTCCCCTTGTTGATACTTACAAAGAGATGAGAGAAGGGGTTACAAAAGAGGAATTGATACAACTCATGGAAAACCTTGCAAAGAATTATGGTATAGCATTTGATAAACAACCTACTCCAGAGTTTTTAAAAATTCCTAAAAAGGAGTAAACAAAATGATTAAAACGAGTACATGTGAATGGATGAGGAGAGCATCGTTAATCCTTACTGTTTTGACTTTTATATTCTTTTGGTTTACCGCTTTTAGTGGGGCAAGATCAGGATTAGCGTGGAGAGACCTATCCCAAGCAGGAGTTGCCCTTTGGGTATTTCTGATTCTGGGAGCAATTATAATTTTGTTACAGTTGATACCCGCTATAATCCTGTTTTTCAGCTTTGTGGGAACAGGAAGTCATTCATGGGTAAACGCAACACCTTATGTTACAGGTGCAACCAGTTTAGGGTACAAAGTGGTAGGAACCGAAAAAGAAAAAGAATTTACAGGAATTAAAGAGTTGGAATGAGGGAAACAATGGAAGTTTGCCAAAAAGCACTGGACAGAATTGAAAAAATAAGAACAGCTGAAAGGGATTTAAATGAATGCAGGAAATACCATATTTGTCCCAAGTGCGGAGAAGATATGGAAATTAAATCTACTTTAAGTGCAATCCTGTTTTGTAACAGTTGTGGATTTATAGATACCACGCTCCAGTCGATTTCATAACGATGGGAAAGTCATATCGTAAAAGATCTATAATTGGAAATGCTGCTGATACAGATAAGTGGGATAAGCAGCAAGCTAACAGAAGGCTTCGTCATAAGCTGAGGCAACAGGTGAAGTCTATAGCATATGATAAGCCTTTACCAATACTGCGAGAAGGTAAATCCAGCTTGTAATTTTAGTCTTAATCGTGATCATAACGCTACGGTTTAGATGCCCATGTTTTATCAGGGAGCATTCACAGGACTTAGATGAAAACGCATTGGTTGTATGGTTTCGGACCAAATAAAGAGGTAAAAGTTAATGTAGAAATAGACGAAGAAACCGACTGTAGTCCGTGTGTCCATAGAAAAATTTGTGACTATACTATGGAAAAAAGATGTTTAAATTACATGCGTGGGACTTCTGAAGGGAGAGGTTGTACGTCGTGCTTGCTTAGATTTACAAGATATGATAAGGATAAAATTCCTTGTTTTATCTGCGTAAATTTTTTGGGAAAAGGGTAGAAAATCATTAGGAGTTTGTGATGGAAGAGAAGGATGGAAGGATGTTCCAAAATCTTTATAAAAGTGGTGATGTATTTCCCATGGCGGATGAGATTGAGGAGATTAGGAAACGGTATAAAGATAAACACCAACAGTACAACAGCCCTATCATAATGTGGGATGATATGCGGGTGGTTCTTGAAAAGATTAAGACCACCCAAGAACACGCCAATAGACTTGAGGCTGAACGTAGAAGGGATGCTCTTGACGGTCAATGTGCTTTGGATGAGGCAAATAATAGAATCAAGGAGTTGGAAACAGACCAAAAGCTAAATGCCTCAATGCTTGCAAAACAATGTGATCTGGCAAGGGAGACCGAGACTGAGAGGGAACATCTATCAAAACTATTGATTAAAGAAAGAATAAGGATAGTGGAGTTGGAGGAGGAAACAGGTAGGCGAGAAAAAGTGTTTACGGAAGTAGTAAACAAAAAAGATAATGGTTAAGATTCTTGAAGGTATGTCTACAACAAAACGTGGTTAAAGATAAGCCATGAGTAATTGAGAGGTTGTGGATTGGTTGAAATGTATACAAGATGATTCTATTGTTGTCAGAATGTGTTTTACAAAAAGAAATATTTACCAACACAGATTATTTTTAAACGTGTTAGACAGACAAAAAGCAATGTGCTACAGAACCAAGACAACACCGACTGATCGAAGTAGGTTGTGAATAAAAACTTTTAAATGGTTTTATATAAATTTATATCCCTTAATATTTTTTTAAACGGTTTAAAAAATATTAAGCTGGTGAAAAAACCATATTAAACCCACATCATTTGGAACAACACATAAAATTTCGTTTAATAGAGTTAGAGAGTTAAAGAATGACGGTTAAGAAGATAAGCAGAGAGAAGAAAAGGATGATTAAAAATTGGTTACAACTTAGGTATCCGGAGATAGCATGCCCGTTTTTAGAAAAAAAGACAGACATTTATTATGTGAAAGTTTCAAAACCTTTTCATGATACCTATTGTAGTGGAACTTGCGGAGTTATGTTTCCTGAGGTTATTAAACTGGTAAAAGCAAGGGCGAATAAGGATGGATATCCAAAGAAAAGTTGTCCTTGTTTCCATTTACCGGTAAGAACTGTTATAAAGAGGGCCAAAGCATTAATTAGTAAGGACTAATGTCGAATACATATAAGTATATTCCTGAAAGGCTATGGAGGAGAAATATGAAAGCTGAATTACAAAAGAAATTGTTCGATAAATATCCCAAGATATTTGTCCAGAAAGATTTGCCAATGATCCAGACCTGTATGTGCTGGGGGATTGATTGTGGAGATGGTTGGTATTGGTTAATTGATAACCTTTGCGATGCTATCCAACGGTACTGTGACAGCAGAAATGAAGGGGTTAGGGGAGGTTTTCTGAAGGGTATAAAAGGGTACCTGAAAGGAACCACACCTGAAGAGGAATGGCAGGTCGAAGCCGTGCAGGTTAAAGAGAAATTTGGTGGATTACGGTTTTATATTAACTCCGGTGACGATGAAATATACGTACTGATATCTTTTGCAGAGCATTTGAGTTATAAAATTTGTGAATATTGCGGAACTACAAAAAATGTTAAGGTAAGAAGTCGTGGGTGGGTGAGAGCACTTTGCAATAAATGTGAAAAAAAACGTGCGAAAGCACATACTGGCGTAGAGCCAGGGTAGACGGCCAGCCTGACTGAAACACTATCTTGGCTCTATACTTTTGGAAAAGGACAAGACGGTGGTTTACAAGAGTTTGGAATAATTTTTTTAAAGAAGGGACAGAGGTAAGGAGGGGAAATGAAAAGAGGATATAATCCGACACCGGTGGGAAAGAAACCGTTACCACCAATACCATTTCCACAAAAGGATTTTGTTGAAGTAGCTGCACGGTTGGCTTTGGAAGCACGTGTTGCCGAATTAGAGATAAAGTTTAGAGACTTGGAAGAGTGGAAGGAAAAAACAGCAGTGAGTATAAAAACCATTTTTTCAAGATCATGGAGATCTGTTGGTGACGAATGAAAATAACTAATAAGGTGGTGATTTAAAATTATGCAAGGTCGAGTAAAATGGTTCAATGAAAAGAGGGGCTTCGGTTTTATTACGATCGAAGGTAAGGAAGAGGATGTGTTCGTTCATTACACAGGTGTTTTAGGCGATGGTTTTAAAACACTTAAAGAAGGAGATGATGTAGAGTTTACTATCTCCAAAGGTAATAAGGGCGACCAAGCCACAGAGGTTAAAGTAGTAGTTTAATCCAAGTAAGATTTTATTGAAAGATTTGTGGGAGAATTGTAATGAGAATTAGAAATGGTGTAGAAGACGAATGGAGTTTACCAGTGCTGAATAGTTATAAATCGGTAGATTCCCTACTTTGTTGCCCTAAATGCGGTGCCAACTGGAAAAGCAAACCAATACCCAAGAAAGATAGGCATTACGCAAAAGGTTCCACACATTTTTCAAGATTGGTTGGAATTGAGATTCCTGAGAAATTTGACGGCGTGTCTTATTGGCAATGTCCTGATTGTCATGCAAGATGGGACAGATGGACAGGCAAAGAGGTTCAAAGGTGCAGAAATGGGGGATAGATATCTTTTATCAGTAACCTGTCCCAAATGTAAATTCACAGTAGAAGATGTTTACTATGCTCCTACTTGTGGATTTACTGAATGGGTTTGTCCTAAATGCGGCGAAAAGGTTGATTTGGAAGAGTATACCGGTATTTCATATGAAGACTGTTCCAATGCGGGTCTTATAAATGCTATGGTGGAGAGCTTAAAACCATGACCAAAATACTTATGATAGGTTTTTTAAGGAGGGTAAAATGAAGAAAGCAAAATTTAAAGTTGGTGACAGAGTGGAATTACCCAGTTCATCATTATCTGCATTTTTTCCTGAAGGAACTAAGTTTAGGAAAGGAGTAGTAGAAAAAGTTGATGGTGAAGAGATTAAAGTTCAGCGTGATAGTGATGGTATTTTATATCGTGGGCATGAAGATAAGTGGTGGTGTGCTAATTTCTGGAAAAAAGTAGTAAGTGGACTTACTCCTGACGAAAGGTACGATGGGTAGTTGAGATGAAGATAAAAGGAAGGTGAATATTATAAGCGAAATAATTTTTATAACAATGACTTTGGTAGCCGTTAAATCAGTCATAGGTTACCACTTCCCTTGGGAAAAGTGTGAGTGCTGTGGTAAAAAATGGAGAGAGCATAATCAAACACAGAAAGCAAGGCGGGGATGATAAGGAGGTGTTACAATGGAAAAATTGACAATAAATGAACTGATGGCTTTGATGAAGTCCGTTCGAGAAAGGGTTAGTTCACTAAAGGCGTTGCGGCAGCAGGTATCTGTGAAAGAGACGATCTGGAGATCGGCAGAGTCTAAAACAATTACTGAACCTCAATACGACGTGAAGGCTCTCGATAAGAAGGTTATGGAGTTGGAGAACTTTCTGTTTCGTGCCGACAGTAAGATTAAGACTGCTAACGCCAGAACTACTGTGGACTTAGACGTTGACGTGGATCGGCTTCTACAACCTTTAGAATAAAGTAGGGGCTGAGGTAACAGGGGTGGACGTATAAATTACATTGGCGGCTGGATTGTGGGGATATAAATATAAAACAAACTGTTGTTGATTGTTACCCCAATAAAACCCAGTCCAATATGTTGTTGCCTGTTGTTACTTTTTTACGTCTAAACCCTTCCACGTCGATTGTCTTACACCTGTGAGAATAGAGGAACTAATCTCGTTCGTTTGACCCAAGAACAGGGGTAGTTCACGAAATGGCTGTAAAAGAATTTATAATTTTTGTAGCCAACAAATTTTATATAGCTGAAA
>Ga0315273_10004416_pt1 | contig 17237 bp, 6 predicted proteins | sample YL17G02_0_MG_FD_205753 | JGI IMG/M metagenome (GOLD analysis project Ga0315273, IMG submission 205753) | Sediment microbial communities from Yellowstone Lake, YNP, Wyoming, USA - YL17G02_0 | ecosystem: Environmental > Aquatic > Freshwater > Lake > Sediment | place: USA: Wyoming | collected...
GCTGCATATTTCCGCTATGTTAAAAATCCTAAAATCGGTCGATACATATCTGTCCTTGTACTTTTTACTTTGGGACTTATGGCAAAACCTATGGTGGTTACTCTGCCGTTTGTCCTTTTATTACTGGATTACTGGCCGTTGAACCGTTTTGAATTCCGAAACAAAGGACAGATCTTTCGTTTGGTTCGAGAGAAAATACCGTTTTTTATCCTTGCTGCCGTTTCGAGCGTTATTACTTTTCTCGTTCAGAAAAGTGCCGGCACAATGGACGGGATCGATTTATTTCCTCTGCCAAATCGAATTGCCAATGCGGTCCTTTCTTACGGCAAATACATCGAGAAAATGATTTGGCCAAGCAGGTTGGCAGCGTTTTATCCTTACGACGACAACTTTTCTGTGCTGATGGTTTTTACCGCTGCCGCGATATTAATATCAATTACGTTAGCGGCTATTCGTTTGGGGAGAAAATACAAATATTTACCGGTCGGCTGGTTCTGGTACCTCGGTACACTTTTACCCGTCATCGGGCTGGTGCAGGTAGGCGACCAGCCAATGGCTGACCGTTACACCTATCTTCCACTTACAGGGTTATTCATTATCATCGCCTGGGGCATCAGTAACCTTTTCGAGAGGCTCAGGTACAGACAAGTTATTCTTGGAACATGCGCAACGATTGTGGTTTTTGCGTTAGCATTCTGCGCGTCTCTGCAAACGGGCCATTGGCGCGACAGCAAAAGTCTGTACGAACATGCTTTGAAGGTGACTATTGAAAATTACCGGGTTTGCTACAATTTCGGCCTTGCGCTGACGGAGAACCATGCATTCGACAAAGCGATAGTTTTGTTCCAGCGTGCGATTCGGCTCAAACCGGATTCGCATCAGGGCTACAGCAATATCGGTGTCTGCTACACGCAGCTTGGCAAGTGGCCGGAGGCGATAGAGGCGTTCAAGCAAGCGGTGAAAATCAAACCGGATTACGTGAAGGGTCATTATAATCTCGGGCTGGCGTATGTGAACATCGGCGACAAAGAGGCCGCGACGGAGCAATACGAAATATTGAAACAGCTCGACCTGGAATCGGCTGAAACTCTGCTGGGGTTTATAAAGTGACGGCGATTTTTAGATGTCGAGGAACTGGACTTCGAGAGCGTGTTCCTGAATGAAGTTTCTTCGTTCTTCGACGTTGTCGCCCATCAGGATGCTGAATAATCTGTCGGTCTCACCGGCGTCTTCGACTTTTACGCTGAGCAGGGTCCGCGTGGCGGGGTTCATCGTGGTTTCCCAGAGCTGTTCGGCGTTCATTTCACCGAGGCCTTTGAAGCGTTTTATTTCGACACCTTTTCCACCGATTTGTCTTACGCCCGAGCAGATGTCGCCGAGGGAGGCGATTTCATATTTATCTTCGCCGTTGATGAGCTGGAATTTCGTGGGCAGGGCCTCGCCTGAGACGGCGGCGGCGGGCTTTAGCAGGAAGTCCTTGATGTCGAGGCTGAAATCGGATTTTAGTTTATCGTTAATCTGATTGATTTTACCGACCTCGTGGAGTTCTTCCGCAAGCAGCGACTGGCCATTGCCGCCTTCTGGCAGTTTTTCACCGCGGGCTTTGAGCTCGTCGAGTTTTTTCTGGTACGGTTCTCTGTCGTAATAAACTTCTTCCTGTCCCTGGATTATGATGCGGTATTTCGGCAAGGCCTTCGCGTTGTAATATGTGTTGACGAAATCCTTGAAGTTTATGCCGCGTCGCGTCAGGACGTGGATGAGGCGTTCGGCGTCGGACAGATTTTTGACGAGGGTAGTAAGCTCTTCACCGGAGATTTTGCGGCTTGTTTTGCCTTTAGCGTCTCTAATTACCAGTTCGGTACCTTCAATGCCGCGGCTAATCATTCTTTTGTGCATCTGGCTTTCGGCGAGGACGTACTCGGTTTTTTTCTGGCCTTTGACGCGGAGTTCGTACAGCGGGGGCTGGGCGACATAAATTTTCCGTTTTTCGAACAGGTCAGGCATCTGGCGGAAGAAAAACGTCAACAGCAGTGTGCGGATATGGGCGCCGTCGATATCGGCATCGGTCATAAGGATTATTTTTCCGTAGCGGCAGTTTTCGATGTTGAATTCGTCTGCGCCGATGCCTGTACCCAGCGCGCTTATGATTGTGCGGATTTCGTCGTGGGCGAGCATTTTTTCGAGTCGGGCTTTTTCGACATTGAGGATTTTGCCTTTGAGGGGCAGGATGGCCTGGATGTTTCTGTCGCGGCCCGCTTTGGCGGACCCGCCCGCGGAATCGCCTTCGACGATAAAAATTTCGGTTGTAGCTTTTTCCCTGCTGGCGCAGTCCCAGAGTTTACCGGGCAGATTTGAGCTGCTTAGCGCGCCTTTACGGCGGGTAAGCTCGCGTGCCTTTCGGGCGGCTTCTCGTGCCGCAGCAGCTTGTATCGCTTTGTTTAGGATGCGTTTTGCCTCGGCGGGATTTTCCTCGAGGTAATGGCCGAGCTGCTCGTTGACGGTGGTTTCGATGAAGCTTCCAACTTCCGGATTGGTAAGCCGCACTTTGGTCTGCGCCTCGAACTGCGGGTTCGCGAGCTTGACGGCGACAACGGCGGTAAGGCCTTCGCGCAGGTCTTCGCCCGCGGGTGACTCATTTTCTTTGATGAGATTATTATTGCGGGCGTAGGCATTCATTGTTCGCGTCAGTGCAGTACGGAAGCCCGAGAGGTGGGTGCCACCATCGATGTTGCAGATGTCATTGGCGAAGACGAGAACGTTTTCGGTGTAGCCGGTATTATACTGCAGGCCGATTTCGCAGGTCATCTTGGCTTCGTTATCTTCCTTGGCGATGTAGATGACGTCCTTGTGGAGGACTTCCTTTCCTTCGTTGAGATGTTTGACGAAGGCGCGGAGGCCGTCTTCGAATTTGAAGACTTCCTTTTTTCGGCTCCGGTCATCCTGAAAGGTTATGGTAAGGCCTGCGTTGAGATAGGCGATTTCGCGAATGCGTTTAAGCAGGGTATCGTAACTGAATTCGAGGTCGCCGAAGATTTCTTCGTCGGCCATAAAGGAGATTTTAGTGCCTTTTTTTTCGGTGGGGCCGACTTCTTTGACGGAGCCTACAGGCAAACCTCTTGCGCATTCGAAGTGGTAGTGTTTGCCGTCGCGGTAGACATCGGCTTCGAGCCATTCGGAAAGGGCGTTTACGACGCTGACACCGACACCGTGGAGGCCGCCCGCCATTTTGTAGCTGTCGTTATCGAATTTTCCACCGGCGTGAAGCGTTGTCAGTACAACATCGAGGGCGCTTTTCTTGGCTTCCTTGTGCATCTCCACCGGAATGCCGCGACCGTTGTCTTCGACGGAGCAGCTTCCGTCGGCTTCGATGCGCACGAGGATGTTGTCGCAGGCTCCCGCGAGCGCCTCATCGATGGAATTGTCGAGGACTTCATAGACGAGATGGTGGAGACCGCCGACACCGCGGTCGCCGATGTACATATCGGGGCGTTTTCGGACGGCTTCGAGGCCACCGAGGATTTTTATATTGCTGGCATCGTATTTATGTGTTTCTACCATATTTTTTATTTTGCAAATTACCTCTCACTCACGTTCGCGGCTCTGTTTAACCCATAGTAACTTTAATTTTCGTAATTCTCGCAGCCGGGCACTGCTGCTGCAACTGCTTCAGCAGTTCGCTGCTGCACAACTGCAGCTCATACACATACGCCGACGAATCGGCAGCAACCTTTAATCGGCCTGCGGAAAAATCCGCGAGCCTGCAATGTTTCTTTAGTTCCGTGGGCAGAAGCTGGTTCCAGGCATCTGCCAGCTGGCCGTATTTGGCCTGCTGAGGCGAAATACGGTTTTCCAGAAGCTGTGTGACGAGGTCACCGAGCTTTATCGAACCTTTCGGTCTCGTCCGTGAACCTATGTCGCGCAATTGCACGTTCTCATCCATGAGTCAATATGTCCCCATTATTATTTCAGGGTCAACTGAGATTAATCGGCATCAGGACGTACAGGAAATTTGTGCCGCTTTTTACGACACCGGGTCTATCCGGCTGACCGAGTTCCAGCTCGAACTGCGGGGTCTTAATGACCCTCAGGGCGTCAATTAGAAACAGCGGGTTGAACCCGATTTCAATCGGCGCACCTTTATAATCTATCGTCATTTCGACGACGGCGTCGCCAGCTTCGGGGGCCCTGCCTGAAAATACTATCGAATCTTTTCCGATGGCAAGCTTTATCCCTCTGGACTCCTCGGTGGTTAAAAGCGACGCCCTGCGTACGGCGCTGAGAACCGCCTCGGTCGAAAGGGCCAGTTTTTTGTCGGCGTCCGTCGGGACGATATCCTCGTATTTCGGGAAAGTTCCCTCGACAAGATTGGAGCTGACGACGATATTAGCGCAATTGAAGATTATCCGGTTATCGACCATTTTGACGGCAACAACGTCTTTTTCATTGTTGCCGATTTTCTGCAACAGCGACATTGTCTTGGCCGGTACGATGATTCTGGCCGATGAAATTTTGTCATTCGGCGCAGAAGCGAGATTGACCTTGCACCGAACGAGACGTCTGCCGTCGGTGGCTACGAACGCCAGTTTCTTTCCCTGTATTTCCCAGAGCACCCCATTAAGAGCATATCGGGTGCTTTCCTTTGCGGTGGCGAACAGACACTGCTCGATACCTTCCTGCAGGTTCGCCAGGCTTATTTCGAGTTCTGCGGGCCCCTCGAAGCCGGGCACCTGCGGGTACTGGGCCGATTCCTGTCCGTAGATTGTGAAATGGCTGTCAGCGCCTTTTATCTTGCACATACCTTCGTCGGCTTCGAGCGCAAGCACTTCGTCGAGACTTTCGCGGACGATGGCAGTGAGGCGGTCCGCCGGGACGACGACGTCACCGGGTTTGCTGACCTGGACCTCGGAAATCAAAAGGTTGATACCGACTTCGAGGTCGGTGGCGCAGAGGCGGACTTCCTTTTTATCCGCGGCAATTTTTACGCAGCGAAGAATCGGCTTTGGTGTTCTGCTCGGTACGACGGACGTCAATAACATTAGCGCGTCGGCCAAGGCGGCCCTGTTAAAATCGACTTTCATAGGTCCCTCTAAATTTAAGTTCCAAACTACGGTTAAACGGGCTTACGAACCCAAAATATAATCCTTTAATTTACACCAAAAAGGATTTTTGTCCATAACCTTTTTTCCAAAAAATGCTTTTGTTTTAGATAAATCCGCCCGGCGAAAAATCTCTTGTATTTATACGCTGGAAAAGCTAAAAAGATTGTAAGAAGCTATGGCACGAGACCTTAGAAGAAGCTCATTTTTGGAAAGGACTTTGCGATGAAAAATGTCCTTGCGGTTACGGGGTGGCTGGTATTTTTTGCGTCTTCTTTGTTGGCGGCGCAACAGCCGAAGGAATCGCTGACGCCCTCGCTGGGAATTGCGGACAGCAATTTGACGGTCGAGCAGCAATTGCTGCTGACAGCGCATTCGATATCGAGCAATAAGCTATATGATTATGTGGCGGAGCTTGCTTCGGAAAAATACGCGGGAAGATTGACGGGGACGGCGGAGTATAACGCCTGTGCGGAATGGGTGGCAAAAAAGTTCGAGCAGTTCGGGTTAGAAGGCGGCGGGGATAACGGCAGCTTCTACCAGTCGTTTGCGAATCCGTACACGCTTGTTTTTCCCGGCTGCGAAGTATATCTGCACACGGAACACAACGGCAGGAAGCAATATAAATATCCGGATGAATTTGTTCCGGGTTCAACTTCCGGGTCAGGTGAAGTTACGGCGGAGGTTGTGTACGTCGGGTACGGAATCACGACACCAGAACTAAACTATGATGATTACGCCGGGGTCGATGTGAAGGGCAAGATTGTCCTGTGTGAACGAGAAATTCCTGTTTCGGAAGAAGGCGACCCGAATGTGTTTTTGAAGTGGAGGCCTTACTCTTTTCATCAATATAAAATTGAAAACGCAGTTGCGCACGGCGCAGTCGGGATGCTTTATAACTATGGGCCGATAGCCAATCCGAATAACGCTTATGTAAAAGGATTTATCTACAGCCACATCGGGCCGGCGGTAATAACGGACATTTTTATCAATACCGATAAATCATGCGCTGAAACTATTAAGGGGATTAAGGCGGACTTGAAACCGCGTTCGTTCGCTACCGGCAAGATTGTTACTATCAAGAATATTACAGAGCATCATCCGGAAGGTATCGCTAAGAATGTAATTGGTATTTTTGAGGGCTGCGACCCAAATTTGAAAAATGAGGTGCTTGCGGTAAGCGCTCATCTGGACCATTTAGGGAAATGCTGCACACTGATGCCGGGGGCGAATGATAACGCTTCCGGAGTAGCGGCTCTATTGGGGGCGGCGGAGGCATTGAGTAAATCCCCGGTCAAGCCACAACGGTCTGTGATGTTTATGTGTTTCGGCGCGGAAGAACAGGGTGTTGCCGGCTCGCGGTACTTCGTCAAAAACCCAACGGTTCCTCTGGGCCGGATAATCGGTTTGATAAATATGGATAGTGTGGGGGCTGGGGACAAGCTGGCGGCCCGCGGGGCAAAGAATTATCCCGCGTTCTGGCAGATAGTCGAAAAAAATAATCAACGGTATCTTCACGAAATCATAGAGCCTGGGCTTTTCATAAACCTTGCGAGGCCACGCAATGATGCCTCTTGGTTTATGTGGAAGGGGGTTCCGTCGCTCGCTTTTAAATCTTTCGGCGGGTCGGAGGTTTATCATGTTCCGGGCGACAATCTTTCGATAATTAATCCTGAAATCATCGAGGCGATGTCGCAATTGCTTTTTCTGACTACAATAGATGTAACGACTACAGCGGCTAAAGACAAAATTGATTTTAAGAAAGGGGCGGCGAAACAACTATTTGTCCCCCCGGATTTTTATCCGCCCGACTCGAAATGAGAGTCAATTCGCCGTTTTTCTTCTTGACATTTTTGTCGAAAATATGTAAATATAATGGTTTATGCCTTTGAATTATAGCGAAATAGAGTTCTGGCAAATTCTATCTAACGCGCGGGCAATCAGCAGTTTTAGGAGGCTAAAGGCCCGATAAATCACAGGAAAGATGGAGGGTAAAGTATGAAATCTTGCAGGATGCGGTTTTTCCTTTCGGCGCTGTTGTCAATTGCAATATTTGAATTTATCGTCGTAGCAGCGGCTCGGGCCGATCAGATTGCGTGTTTTCCAATGGACACAAACCCCGGCTGGACCACGCAGGGGCAGTGGCAGTTCGGCATACCCACAGGCGGCGGGTCTCATTGCGGAGACCCGGTCGGCGGTCATACCGGCAGCAATGTTTACGGCTACAATCTCAACGGAGACTACCCCGATAATATGCCCGAATATCGCCTTACCTCAACTGCGATAAACTGCTCGGGCTATGAAAATGTAACCCTTGTTTTTTGGCGCCGGCTGGGTATCGAAAGCTACATTTTTGACCACGCAAAGGTGCAGGTAAGTAATAACGGAAGCACTTGGACAACTATCTGGAACCATTCCGGCAGTTCTTTCTGCGAAAGCACCTGGATCCAGTGCGATTACAACATCTCTGCGGTGGCCGATAATCAATCGACCGTTTATCTTCGCTGGACAATGGGGCCGACCGACAGCTCGGTAACATATCCAGGGTGGAACATCGACGACGTCTGCCTGACCGGTGACCTGATGGACGACCTGGCGGTAGCTCCTTCTGAGGGATTTCAATCGTCCGGTGACGAAGGCGGCCCGTTCACACCTTCCGACAAAACTTATACTCTTACCAATACCGGCGCTAACCCCGTTGCATGGGCTGTAACCGTAACGGTACCATGGTTGAGCGTGACACCGAGTTCCGGTACGCTTTTGCCTGCCCAGGCTGGTTCAGTTACCGTTTCCATCAATTCACAGGCGAATGCTTTGGCGCCCGGTGAATATAATGACCTGATAACCTTTAGAAACATCAGCAGCGGCTTTATTCAGACGCAAGAGGTACATCTGCAGGTAAATCGCATTCCGGGCGAGATTGAAGTAACGGATTCGATTCCTCCTATCGACGACTTCAATATGCCGTTCGGGGATGCTATCATCGGGCTTTCGCGCACCGAGCATGTGACGATTACAAATACCGACCTGGACCACGAACTCCTTGTCACGGATATTACCCTCGGCAGTGAATACCTTGAAGATTTCGATGACGGCCTGGCCCAGAATTGGCATGAAGACATAGAACAGAACTGGCAGGTTTTTGCAGGCGAGTACCGCGCACAAAGTGCCTCCACTGACTTTATGATGGCCAATTATGCGGGACACCAGTGGGATAACCTTTCGGTGCAGATGGTCTGCCGCAGAGACGGCGACACATACAACTCTGCCGCTGTAACTCTGCGGGTAAGCAGCGATTTCGACGAGGACGTTGGTTCCGGCTACATCTTCCAGATCGCGACAGCCGGACAATATGGCCTCTGGAAACAAGTTAACGGTACTTGGTCATGGCTTCAGGAGTGGACCTACAGTCCTTCCATCACCTCCGGCATCAATACGCTGATGGCAGTGGCTGACGGCAGTTCCTTAAAATTCTTCATAAACGGGGCTTTGATTTGGACTGGTTCCGACACCAACCTTGTCGCCGGTCGTATCGGATTGGGCGGATATACTGACTCTGTATATCCAGCAACACATTATTTTGATAACGTCCTTGTCGGTGAACCAATTACATCCGCACAAGCTATAAGCGAAGAACAGCTCTGGTACAACCAGCATAGTTACCAGGGCGGCAGTAAAAACATAGCTCCAAAAGACTGGGTTCCGCCTCCGTATCCGGACAAAAATAAGTATCAGGCAACGCAACAAAAATCATCGACAATACTGGCGGCATCAGGCGGCAGCGTCTTTCGACTCGAAAATCTTCCACAAACCCCGCCGCCATGGATAATACCTCCGGGTAGCAATTTATCTGTCGATGTGGTTTTTGAGCCGGCCTCAGTTGAAAATTATCAATCGTCGGTGATAATCAGGAGCAATGATATCGACGAACCGGAAACCGCCGTACAGTTGAGCGGCGCCGGTGTACCCGATTATCTGCAAATTGTGCCTAAGACGGATGTGTCTTTTTCGGGCCACCCCGGCGGCCCGTTTGTACCTTCAAATATTATTTATACTCTGACAAACAACGGCCCGATAAGCATCGACTGGAACGCGGAACCGAATGTGCCGTGGCTGACCGTCTCTGCAGGAAGCGGAACTCTCAGCCCCAGTACTTCAACGACCGTGATTGTATCTCCAAACGCACAAGCCAGCAGCATGCCGAAAGGGCAATATGCAGGTTGCGCGCGCTTTACCAACGTCACCACGACCAAAGTACATCAGCGTGGTATTCTTCTTAACGTTTATACCGATCCTAAAATTCGTGTGCAGCCTTCGAGCATAGTCGTCTCCATTCCACAGGGAGAGAGCGATACCGCCACTGTTACTATAGAAAATACCGGCGACGGTGATTTAAACTTTTCCGTCTCGAGCCGCCAGACAGGTTTTACGCCTCAGCATCAGCCCTCGCCCACAGCGGCATCGCTGTCTGACAACAGCGATGTTTCCATCAGTGTACCTGAAAATCATGATTTCAATGTTCCGGCGGATGTGCCGTTTGCAGAAGATAGAATCCTTGTTCGTTTCAAGCCTAAAGCGGACGGAAAACATCGTGACCAGAAAGACAAACAACAGGTACTGGATTCGTTCGGCGGCGGGCAGATAAAACGGAATTTTAAACTGCAACCTGACCTGGGCGTAGTGGCGCTGCCACCGGGTCTGCGTGTTCGCGACGCTCTTAAAACCTTCAATGGTAAAAAGAAGGAAATTCTCTATGCTGAGCCGGATTATCAGTTGACCTTGTTTTCAAATTTCCCCAACGACACGTATTTTACCTATCTGTGGGGGATGCATAACACCGGCCAGACCGGCGGAGTCAATGATGCGGACATTGACGCTCCGGAAGCATGGGACATAAGTACGAACGGCAGCAATATCATCGTGGCGGTCATAGACACCGGAGTCGATTATACCCATCCCGACCTTGCCGCGAACATGTGGGTCAATACAGCGGAAAAGAACGGCAGTCCGGGCGTTGATGACGACGGCAACGGCTACATAGATGATATTTACGGCTACGATTTCTACAACAGGGACGGCAATCCGATGGACGACCACGGCCACGGGACGCATTGTTCCGGTACAATCGGCGCCGTCGGCAACAATGGACAAGGAGTCGCGGGTGTCTGCTGGAACGCGAAAATAATGGCAATTAAGTTCTTGAGCTCAGGCGGCTACGGTTATGATTCCGATGCGATAGATTCCATAGAATATGCCGTCCAGATGGGCGCAAAAGTCGCCAGCAATTCATGGGGCGGCGGCGGTTATAACCAATCACTCAAAGACACTATAAATGCCGCGGGTGCGGCAGGAATGCTTTTTGTCGCGGCGGCAGGCAATGATTACGGCAGCAACAATGATATTTACCCCGCCTATCCTGCCAGCTACGACTGCGCGAACATAATTTCCGTTCTGTCCACGGACCATTATGACGCCTTATCCAGCTTTTCGAATTATGGCCCTATATCCGTTGACCTCGGCGCACCGGGGAGCAGTGTTTACAGTTGTCTTCCGGGTGGTCAATACACCTATAAGAGCGGCACGTCGATGGCCACACCGCACGTATCGGGGGCATGCGCTCTCGTGTGGTCTGTCTGCCCGTATTTGTCCAGCGCAGCGATAAAGGATATAATTCTGCAAACGACAGACCCGTTGCCGTCTTTAGCCGGTCTGTGCGTCAGTGGCGGCAGACTCAATCTGTCCAACGCCATGGCAGAGGCTGGAACAGCATGGGTAACATTTGACCCACCGACGGGGACTGTCAGTGGTGATACTTCCTCGAACGTGTTGCTAACATTTAACACCGAACGGCCCGCAGGAGTTTATACAGGGGAAATTATAGTTTCTTCAAATGACCCCTTCTATCCGCAAGTAAGCATCCCCGTTACGATGACTGTCGAGCCTGTTGATTACCTGACGGAACTGTTTGACGTTAATGACCCTAATCAGAATGACCTTGCATACAAAACCCTCGTCTTCAGCCCATGCGGAAACAATAGTTATTCGCTCTGCGTCAGGGACATCAATGATTTGCCGGTTGACCCGGCGGGGGGAATGGTTGTTTCTCTCGAAGATGACGACTACGCTGCTATAACGCTGCCGAAGGGAAAAATTCCATTCTTCGGCGAGCTGTACGACACCTTCTACATCGGCAGTAACGGCTACGTCAGTTTGCTGTCCGGTGACATCCGATTTATGGAGAGCTTGGAAGACCACTTTGCTTTGCCGCGGATATCCGCGATTTTCGATGACCTCGACCCTACCGCAGGCGGTCAGGTTTCCTACCTGTTGTTCGATGAGGGCATTGTGGTTACCTTCGAAGATATCGTAGAGTACGGCTCTTCCGCAACCAACACTTTCCAGATAGATATGCGATACGGCGGCAAGATAATAGTTACCTTTCTGGATGTTGCGGCGCAGGACGGCCTCGCTGGTCTTTCCGACGGCAGGGGAATGCCGGATTACTTCGTGATGTGTGACTTATCTGGGCATGGTCTTTGTAATTTCGTAGCGGACGTTACTGGTGATGAAGCGGTTGACTTCCACGACTTTGCGGTATTTGCACAATGCGAGCAACAGCAGTATGAAGACATAGTCACTGAGATGGTCCGCGACCAGTTTGACGTTACTTCTTACAGCAATAATGACGGCACTTCGGACTGGGAGGGGTCATGGCGGGAATCTGGTGAAGTCGATGGTCCCGCGGCAGGCATTGTGCAAGTGGTAGCCAGGCACAACGGCGGCTATTTAAACTTTAATCCACCCAACAAGGGTATCCAAACTGCCTATGGTCTGGTGCGAGACGTTAATTTAGCTGGTGCAATAACGGCAACGTTGACTTTTGACTATGCTTTTGAAAATAAACCTGGGCCGTTGTCTGCTCAGGTTTCTTCTGACGGCGGAACAACGTGGCAAACACTGGCCGTTTACAACAGCACCTCCGGCAATGGTTTGGCCGTTTTTAATATCACTCCATACGCAGGGGCAGGTACCTCGGTTAGATTCGAACTAGCAAGTGGTTCAATAAGGTATGCCCACATTGACAATGTCCAGCTTGAATATGACATAATTTCCTGGGCCTCGCCCTGTGCAGAATGTAATTTTGACGGGAATCAAATTATAGACTTAGGTGACCTCGCAATATTAGCTGAACATTGGCTTGATTAGTACAGCGGAGAATCTTTTATTATCGAAAGGAGACTGCAGGTTCTTAATGCCCGTAGCCTCTTTTTATAAAACTTTCAGATATTTAAATTGGTTGACAAGGAGGTGGTGTTGGGGTAGAAAGTAACTCTGCGGAGTACCGCTATAGATTATTCTAATAAGAAGAAAGATAGTATTAAGAGTAATATGTGCGGTTGTTTTGTGAAATTCTTGCATAGACCACGCACTTAAAGGTTTGTCCGGTAAAGAATTATGGCAGAGATTAGTGTTGTGGAAAACCTGTTGTGTAAACCGTAAAATGTGGCTTATCAGGTCAGGGATGACGGGGGTTCTTCCAGGGACGGGGGCAAAGGGCGTTAGAAGCTAACAGGATATCCACGGGGGAAAATCCGAGGTTTGGAAAAAACGGACCTGCTCGCAGGTGGGCGATGTGTGTAGCAGTATGATGCTGACCGAGTGATTCCGGCGAATGTTTACGGAGGTTTTGGTATGAGCGAGAGGGCCAGTGCTGGGAAGGGAATAATTGGTCGCAGAAAGGAAGCACGGCTTGAAACACTTCGTGGAAGGGGTAACCTTTCTTTAGGAATAGACGTTGGCTCGACAAGCAGCGACGTTGTCGTTCTCGACGCCAACAACAGGGTCTTGTTCAGTGACTGTAGACGCACGATGGGCAGGCCTGTTGAAACGGTACAATCGCAGCTTCGGGAGTTGTTTCTACAGATTAATCCGATGGATATTGTGCTGACAGCAGCGACGGGAACGGCTGGGCGGTTTATCGCCAAGCTGTTAGAGGTGCCGTTTGTTAACGAGGTCCCTGCGCAAGCGGCGGCAGCAATTCATCTTTATCCACAGGTCGTGCAGGCGACAGTGATAGAGATGGGCGGTCAGGACAGTAAACTGATTTTTCTGTCGCGTGATAACGGGCAGACGAAGGTGCGGGATTTTGCGCTCAATACAGTTTGTGCAGCGGGGACAGGTTCATTTCTTGACCAGCAGGCGCAGCGATTAGGCGTGAATATAGAAGATGAATTTGGAGAGTTGGCGCTTCAGAGTAAGGCGGTGCCTCGAATGGCGGGCAGATGTTCTGTTTTCGCCAAGAGTGATATGATTCACTTGCAGCAGCAGGCGACACCAATGTGCGATATCATTGCAGGGTTGTGTCTTGCTTTGGCGCGGAATTTAAAGAGCAATCTTGGTTGCGGGCGTGAGTTTGTAAGGCCGATAGTTTTTACAGGCGGAGTAGCTGCCAACACGGGGGTAGTCAAGGCGATAGAAGAAGCGTTTGAGCTTGAGCAGGATGAGCTTTTGGTGCCGGAGGAACATTTTTTCACCGGTGCAATAGGCGCGGTTTTGGTGGCGAAGAAACGGCCGCGAGAATCAGGCAACGGCCGGATTGATATTCGCAAAATTGAAAAATATCTTTTGCAGCACGGCTTGGCCTTAGCCAAGGCGCCGAGACGCGAGGCGTTGAGCGAGCCTGCCGGCAAGGGCGGAGACGGCAGGGTGTATGATAATCTGCTTGCAGAAGCCTCTGATCCGATAAATGCGTATTTGGGCGTCGATGTCGGGTCGATAAGCACCAATATTGTTGTGCTCGATGAGCAGTGCCGGGTGCTTGCGAAGGAATATCTGATGACGGCGGGTAAGCCTTTGGAGGCGGTGCGTCGCGGACTTGAGATGGCGGGCAGGAAGGTTGCGGGCAAGGTCAACATCCTGGGTGCGGCAACGACCGGTTCGGGCAGGTACCTGACGGGCGATTTCATCGGAGCGGACGTGGTGATTAATGAAATCACCGCGCAGGCGACCGGCGCGACAATCGTAAATCCGCGGGTTGATACGATATTTGAAATCGGTGGTCAGGACAGCAAATACATTTCACTGGAAAACGGCGTGGTGGTGGATTTCGAGATGAACCACGCGTGCGCTGCGGGGACGGGGTCATTTCTGGAAGAGCAGGCGCAAAGGCTCGGGATAAATATAGACGGGGAATTTGCGGCGCTCGCTTTATCAAGTAAAGCGCCGATAAAATTAGGTGAGCGATGCACGGTGTTTATGGAGACGGATTTGCTGAATTATCAGCAGCAGGGGGCGGAGAGGGCGGACCTCGTAGCGGGGCTGAGCTATTCGATTGTGGCTAATTACCTCAACCGTGTTGTCGGCAGGCGCAAAATAGGACGCAATATCTGTTTCCAGGGAGGGACGGCGTTTAATAAGGCGGTCTGGGCGGCGTTTGAGAAAGTTACGGGCAAGAAAATTACCGTGCCGCCGCATCACGAAGTGACTGGCGCGATTGGCGCCGCCGTTGCTGCTGCCGAACGAATGCGAGGAAGCAGTCAAAAGAGCAGGTTCCGGGGTTTTGAGAATCTTGTCTCGGTGAAATACAGCGTCGAGTCGTTTCCGTGCGAGTATTGTCCGAACCACTGTGAGATAAAAAAGGTTCAGATGCCGGGCGAAGAGCCTTTGTATTACGGCTCGCGGTGCGACAGGTACAACCTGAAGAAAAAGGCGCAAAAGTCAAACGGTTTTGACGCAGTCGAGTTTCGCAGGCGGAAGATGCTTGAGTTCGCGGGCCTGTCGGGCGAAAAACAAAAAGATAAATCGGCAGAAAAAACTGCAATTGGGATTCCGATGTCGCTCATCGGTTGGCAGTATTTGCCGCTGTTCGGAAGATTTTTCAAGGAGCTTGGGTTTGATGTTGTACTTTCCGGCTGGACGAACAAGCAGATAATCCGCAGAGGTGTGGAGCTTGTGACGGCGCAGACCTGTTTCCCCGTGAAGGTTGCGTACGGGCACATAGCGGAGCTGGTAGATAAAAAGGCAGACTATATTTTCCTGCCGAGCATTGTTTCTGCGACGAAGAATTTTGAGAATAACGAAAGCAACCAGTTGTGTCCTTACGTGCAGTCTTTGGCGTACCAGGTACGGGCGGCATTCACGGGCAAGATGGGCGAGTCAAAAATTCTTTCGCCGGTGATTCGTATGGGCGAAGGGGACAGACTCCTGCGCAAGAGTTTCGAGAAGTTCGGCGGTGAACTTGGAGTATCGGCATCTGCTGCGCGTAAAGCGATGAAAAAAGCGTTCACTGCTCAGGCTGGATTTGAGCAGGCTTTGCGCGATAAGGGTGCGGAAATTCTAAATAACCTAAAACCCGGCCAGAAATTATTTGTGCTGGTATCGCGGCCTTATAACGGCTGTGATGAGGGGTTGAACCTGCAATTGCCGAAGAAGCTGGCGGAGATGGGTGTTGAAATTATTCCGATGGAGATGCTCGATTTAGCTGATGCGCCGCTGGGAGATGAGTCGTTGCATAATAAAATTTACTGGTCTTATGGGCAGAAGATTCTGCGTGCGGCGGAGATAATAAAGCGAGACAGCAGGTTGTTTGCGATATATCTGTCGAATTTCAGTTGCGGGCCAGATTCGTTTTTGATGACGTTTTTCCGGGACATAATGAGCAGGAAACCATCGCTGCAACTGGAACTGGATGAGCATTCGGCGGACGCTGGTGTAATCACGAGGCTCGAAGCATACTTTGAAAGTTTGAAACATTATAAACCGGAGGTTGCGGAGCAGAAGGCGGCAGTGAGCAAGGAAGATGGAACGCAGTTTGTGACGACGGGTCGGACGCTGTATATTCCATATATGGGTGATGTTGCGTACGGAATAGCGGCGTGCTTCAGGTCTTACGGTCAGCCTGCACAGGCGATGCCGGTCGCGGGCGAGCAGGGACTTTTGAAGGGCAGACAGTTCACGAGCGGCAAGGAATGTTTGCCTTGTGCGATAACGACGGGCGATATGCTGACGGTCGCGGGCAAGAAAGGATTTGACCCGGCGAAGGCAGCGTTTTTTATGCCGGGCGGTTCCGGACCCTGCAGGTTCGGAATGTATAACTGCATGCATAAATTGATTTTGAAAACCGCTGGACTCGAGAGTTGCAAGGTAATTTCACCGAACCAGGACGGCTCCTTCTATAAGGAATTCGCACGGGCGGTGGGCGGTGTGAGCACCAACGAATTTATGAAAAGCGCCTGGATTGCCACAGTTGGTATCGATTTGCTTTCGAAGGTGATATTGAGGCTAAGACCTTTTGCGAAAGACAAACACCAGGCGCAAATCGCGTATGATTTAGCGATACAAAAATGGATTAGCGCGATTGAGAATCGCACAAACTTGGCGGGCCTGTGCGACCTAATGGAGGAAATCGCTGAGCAGCTTGCGGCGGTGCCGGTCGATACAGGCCTGCAAAAGCCGCGAATTGGAATTGTCGGGGAAATTTACGTGCGGAGCCATCCGTTTGCCAACAGCAATATTATCGCGAGGCTGGAAGAGCTCGGCGCGGTCTGCGATTTGGCGTCGCTGGCGGAGTGGATTTACTATATGAATTTCTGCGAAAAGCGCCGTGCGCAGCGCAAAAACCAATTAGGAAAACTTTTAGGTAACAGGCTGCGCGATTTTGTGCAGCGAAGAATCGAGCGCAAATTAGCGGAGCCTTTGGAAAGGCGGTTCGGAAGATTGGCTGAAGATGATATCGAGCATACGATTGAGCTGGCCAAGCCTTATATGGACGAATCGTTCGAAGGCGAGGCGATTTTGAGTATCGGAAAAACAATCGAGTATCATCATGAAGGTTTCGGCGGCGTTGTCAACGTGATGCCGTTTACGTGCATGCCTTCGACGATTGTAAGCAGCCAAACGGTGCGGATAAGCGTGGACTGCGCAAATATACCGATTCTGAATTTAAGCTTCGACGGCCAGGAAGACGTAACATTAACTACGCGCATCGAGGCCTTCGTCGAACAAGTCGCCTCTCGCCAAAAATCCAAAATGCGTGCGACGGAGCTAATTGTCGCAAAGTAGCATGAACGAGATTTGTTTACTGGTAACAGCCTTGTGGCCCGATGGTTTCGGGGAACAGGTTTTTTGAGAAGAAGAATTGGC
>Ga0315273_10004417_pt1 | contig 17236 bp, 17 predicted proteins | sample YL17G02_0_MG_FD_205753 | JGI IMG/M metagenome (GOLD analysis project Ga0315273, IMG submission 205753) | Sediment microbial communities from Yellowstone Lake, YNP, Wyoming, USA - YL17G02_0 | ecosystem: Environmental > Aquatic > Freshwater > Lake > Sediment | place: USA: Wyoming | collected...
GACGCCCAGTTGGGGAGGACGGCCTTGGGGGCGAGGATGAGGTGCGGGCCGGGGATGCCTTTGGCTTCTGCGAGGTGGGCGACGAGGGCGATGGCCTGGACGGTCTGTGCGCATGTGTTGTTTTGGCAAGGTGGCAATAGAGAAAGCATGTGAAGTGGAGAGCAGAAAATGGAGGTTGAGCGATGGGATGGAAGATGGAAGATGGAAAGATGGAAAGATGGAAGAGCTGGCTGTGTGTGTCGGCGGGCCCCCGCCCGGGGCCGGGGCGGGGGGGGGCCGCCCCCCCCCCCCGCCCCCCCGCGGCGCCCTGGCGCGCCGCGCGGCCCGCGTCGGGGCGCGGCCCAGGAGCCGCGCCGACCGCGGCCCGCGCCAACGCCCCGCACCCCCTCCCCGCCCCCCCCCCCCAGCCATGGCCAAGTCCAAGAACCACACGGCCCACAACCAGAGCTACAAGGTGCGCGCGTGCTCGAGGGAGGCACGAGGGAGGGGGCGAGGGCGCGTGGAGACGGGCGCCGACGCCCCCCCTTCTCCCCCTCTCTCCCCGCGCAGGCTCACCGCCGCGGCATCAAGAAGGTCAAGTCCGAGGTGCACAAATCGCGCCGCGGCATGGACCCCAAGGTGGGGAGGGGAGAGGGAGGGGAGAGGGAGGAGGCGCGGCCGCGCGCTCGCGCTCGGCTCACCCACCACCACCTCGCCCCCCCTTCTTCCCAGTTCCTGCGCAACCAGCGGTACGCCATTCGCCACTGCCCCAAGCAGGGCGCGGAGAAGAAGTGAAGAAGCGGTGGAGGAGTCTTTTGAGGCGCGGCGGTGGGCGGCGCGACGCGCCCGCCCGCCACCCGCCGTGCAACAGAAACGCCGCGCTGTCGGGATGCAGGCCAGGCGCCGCGCTCTGGGGGGGCTCGGCGCGGCTTGCAGGGCGTGCGCCCCCCCCCCGATCACTCCCCGAATGCGGCCCGCGCGCCGCCTCGCCGCCACCCTCCCCGCCGCCATGGCCCGCCCCCCCCCGCTGGCCACCGTGCCCCTGGCGGCCGACGTGGCGCCCGCGAGTCTGCACGCACGCTACAAACGCTTTCTGGCGGACGTGTCGTTCGGCGGGGGCGCTGCGTTGACCACCGTGCACTGCCCCAACACGGGCCCCATGGTGGGGCTGCTGGACGCGCTGCCCGCGCCCGCGCTGGCCGCGCGCGCGGCGAACGCCGCGACGCGCAAGTACGCCCACACCCTCGTCGCGATCCGCCCCACGCCGTCCGAGCCCTGGGTCGGCGTCCACTCGGCGGCGGCCAACGGCGCGGTGGCGGCGCTGATTGAGCAGGGGGCGTTGGAAGGGTTGCTGCCGAAACGGGCCGAGGGGCGGCCCGTCTCCCGGGAGGTCAAGTATGGGCCGGGGGGGCGGTCCCGGGCCGACATGGTGCTGCACACGGGCGACGGGGGGGCGGGCGGCGACGTCGTGATCGAGGTCAAATCCGTCTCGCTCGCGGCCGGCGCGCCCGCCTCCCCCGCCCCCCGCCGCGCCCTGTTCCCCGACACCGTCTCCGCGCGCGCCTCCCGGCACGCGGCCGACCTGGCGGCCGTGGCGCGCGCGGGCCGCGCGGCGGCTTTGATTTTCCTCGTCCAGCGCGGCGACTGCGCCTCGTTCTCGCCCGCGTCCTCGCGCGACCCCGCGTACGCGGCGGCCCTGACCGACGCGGCGGCCGCCGGGGTCACCCTGATCGCGCTCGGGTGCGAGGTGAGGCACGACCCCGACGCACGGACCCTCGTCCTGGACTACAGAGGGCCCCTGCCCATCGACCTGCGCGCCGGGAGCGAGCCGGGGGTGGCGGCCGCGAAAGCGGAAGCGGCGGCCCAGGGCAAGCGGCGGCGAGAGTAGAGGGGGGGGGGGGGGTAGAAGGGTTGCGTGGCGACCGACCCCCTGCCCTCGCGCAACCTCTCCCTCCCTCTCCGGGCGGTCTCGTGTGTGGCGTCTCTAACAAGCCTCAGTGAAGCGGTCCCACCACCCCCACCCCCGAAAAAGAAGGGGCGACGCCGCGCGTGCCCACCCCCACCCCCACAACACCCGCCCCCGCACTCAGTTGCCGACCGCGGCCGCCATCGCCGAGTAGACCTCCACCCCCACCTGCGCGGCCGCAATCTCGAGGTCGTCCCCCTTGGCTTGCAGCGCCGCGAGCCGCGCGGTGTGGTCGGCCAGGCCCGCGCGCACCGCGTCCGGGTCGAGGTCGGCGACGGGGACCGCCTCCACGGCGCACACTTCGGCGGTCGAGTCGGGGTGCACAAACGCGAACCCGGCCGAGACGAAAAATTTGGACACCGATTTGTCCAGCTCGGTGTGCACGGTCAGGACCCCCGGCCGCAGCTGGGCCACGGTGGGGACGTGGCCGGGCATGACGCCAAAGTCGCCGGTGACGGCGGGGAGGAGGACGAGGTCGACCTGGGGGGGCGGGGGGCGGGGGTGTGGCGGTTGCGGCCTCGGGCGCGCCTGCGTGCCAGGCCGGCGACCGCGGCACGGCCGCGCGGGGCAGGCGGGCGGGCCGCCCGAGGGCGGCGCCGCGCGGCGGCGGCGCGCGCGGACCGCCGCGCGGCCGTGCCGCCGCGCCGCGGCGCCTGTGCACGCCGGTGGCATGCGGCCGCGTCCACACTACCCGCGGAGAGGCCGGCCGCCGGCAGCTGCCACCGGCCGGGCGCGCAGCGCGGGATCGCGGCGCGCGCTGCCGCGCGCGCGGCGCCAGGCAGCAGCCACCCCCAATCCAGCCACCGCCCACTCTTCTCACCGGCTCCCGGTCCATGGGCTGCCCGTGGGGCAGGTAGAAGGAAAACGTGAGCTTGTCCGGCACGCCCGCGGCGGGGGCGGCGTCCGCCGCCTCCCCGGCCTTCGCTTTCGCGGCAAAGTCCGACGGAAAGTTGGGCGGGGCCGACGTGGACGAGAGCAGGGGGCGGATCTTGTCCAGAAAGGCGGCGCGCGACGCGGCGCCCGCGTCGGCGCCCGCGGCGGGCTCGTCCGCAAACGCGCGGGCGAGGCGGGGGGCGCCCCGGCGGGTGGCGGCCGCCAGGCGGGAGAGCATTGGGGGCGGGGAGAGGGGGGGGGTGTGGGGCGCGCCGCGGCGGCCGTCGCCCTCGCCCGCCGCAGTCTTCACACTCGCCGCCCTCACGCCTTCCCTCCTCCTCCACCACCCCCTTTGACCGTGTACCCCCCATACTCTTTGCCCGCTTCCCAAGGCTCCCACCGGGACGCGGGGAAGATGTGCGCGTTGCGCGCGTGCCACGCGCGCGTCACGATTTTTCCTGCGTGGCTCTCGTCCTTCTCGACTCTCGCGTCGGCCACCAGGCGCACGTCCTCGTGCACGTCAAAGGAGAAGAGGGGCCCAGACTTGCCCCGCGCGCGGGTGGAGATGAGCATGTGAAACGTGGCGTCGCCGGGGAGGACGCAATCCTCTTTGACGTACATCAGGTCGGACGCGGAGAGGGCGCGCAGCTCCCGGTGGTGTGGCGCCAGTTGCGCGCGCGCGAGGCCGAGAAAGCGCTCCACGGTCGCGCCGCGGTCGAGCGTGAGCGTGTGCCGGTGGCCCGTGCCGTCCCAGTACGAGTAGGTGATCTGCAGGGGGGACGCTTTGAGCTTCTGCGGGCGAGGGCGAGGGTGTGGGCGACGGGCGCGGCCCCCACGCGTGCACGCCCGCCCCCCCCCGTCCCCCCTCCCTCACCGCCTGCCCCTCTTCATACTCGCGCCGCAGCGCGGCCCTCAACTCCACCTCCCTCGCGTCCCGGGCGGCGTCGGGGAGGAAGTCGGTGCGCGCGGTCGGGTCTTTCGCGAGGCGTGGGGGGAGGGGAGGGGGGGCGCCCTCCTTGTCCTCCTCGTCCTCGCCATCCTCGCCATCCCCTCCAAACGACAGCTTGGCCGCCGCCCGCCCGCGCGCCGCGGCGCGCGCCTCGCCCGCGACGGACTCGCCGGCAGCGCGCTTGCGCGGCGCGGCCGCCCCTTCCGCCGCCGCCGCCTGCACCGACGCCCGCGTCGCCAGAAAGTCGGCCCGCGACACGAGGCCGACAGTGGCTGCCGTCAACGCTGCGTCGGCGCCGTCGGCCGCGCCGGCAAACTCGCGCACGCCCGCCGCGGCGACGCGGGCGTCGACCGCGGCCCGGGACGCGGCCGACGCGGCGGCGTCGGCCGCGCGCTGCGCCGCCAGGGCGCGCACGCGGTGCGAATCCATGAAGGCGCGCCGGCGGCAGTGAGCGCGCTCGCATTGGCGCCGGCACACAGTTCGGGGCCGTCGCCGGTGGGCCGGCCATCGCCGCAATGCGAGGGACGCCCTGGCATCGCCCCGGGCGGCGGCCGCGGCGCGCCACGCCCGCGCGCGCGGCGGGCGGCGACGCGCGGCCCGCGTCTGTGCGCGGCGGCAGCGACGCCGCCGCGACGGTCCACGTGCAGCAGTGGGCGCTGTCGGTGCCGCCGCCGGCGCGGGAGCAGCCGCCGCAGCCGCACTCGACGCTGGCTCTGGCCCCCGGCACCCTCGCGGCCGCCGCCCTCCTGGCCGCCGTCCGCCTGGGCGCCGACGCCGCGCGCGCCGCCGACGCCGACGCCAGCAGCGTGCAAGACCGGCTGGAGGCGGTGTGGGGCGCGGCCGCTGCCGCGGGCGCCGACGCGCGCGCGGCGGCCGCGACCGCGACGGCCGCGCGGTCGGCCGACGCGACGAAGAAGCTGCAGGCGGCCAAGGTCAAAGCGCAAGCAGCCGAGAGGGCGAGGCGAGAGCGTGAGGCCGAGGCGCGCGAGGCGGCGGCGGCCGAGGAGGCAAGGCTCAACGCGGCGGCGGCGGCCGCGCGCGCAGACTTCGACGCAGCGGAAGACGCGGCCGCCACGGAGACCGCGCGCCGCACGGCCGAGCTCGCTGCGGAACGAGCGGCCGTTGCAGCGGAGGAGCGCGAGGCGGCGGCGGCGGCGGTGCGCGCGGCCGAGGAAACAGCGGCGGCCGAGCGCGCGGCGGAAGCGCGCGCGGCCGCCGAATCCGCCGCCGCCCTCGCCGCCGCCGCCGCTGAAGCCGCCGCCGAGCGCGCCGCGCGCCGGGCGGCGTCCAAGATGTTTGCGGTGCGCGTCGAGGGCGCCGCACGCGCGGCGCCCGCGCGCGCGGGTGACGTCGTGCCGTCGCCGACCGGCGGCCCGCCGACCCTCGCCTCGCTCGCCATGTCCGTCGACGCGGCCACCGCGGTCGGTGGCCCCGCCCCACCCGCGGTGGCCGCGTTCGAGTCGTCCGCCGACGCGCGGCGCGGCGCGGGCGCGGCCGCGGCGGCCGCCGCGCGGGCCGCGCTCGCCCTCTTTGCCGACCGCGCGCGGGCGCAGGCATTGACAGGGATCGGTCCCGCCGCAGTCGCCACCCCACTCGAGGTGCGGCACTGGCTGCGCATCGCGGCGGCGCGCGGCGCGGCCGCCGCGCGCGGCGCGGCGGGCGCCGCGGTCGAGAGCCTGCTCGCCTCGGGCGGCGGCTGCACCCCGGCCACCGTCCCGTTTGACGCGCGCACTGAGCTCGACGTATTGCCGGAAGGCGACGAGCGCCGGCTGGGGGCGGTGATCGACGCGGCGCTCGCCGCGGCGGCCGACCGCGGCGCCGCGGCCGGCGCAGCCGCGCTCGCGCGCGCCGTCGCCGACGCCGACGCCTCCCTCGCCCCCACCGAGGGCGCGCCCGATTTGAGGGGTATGGGGCTCGCGGAAGCGCTCGTCGCGGCGGCGGTGGTCGACGCGGGCGCGGGGTGGGGCGCGGGCGCGCCGCCGCGCGGCGCGCTGCCGCCCACGCTCCTCGGCGCGGCCGGAGCCGTCGCGCGCGCGCTGATCGCGGCCGCGGGCGCCGCCGCCCCCCCGGACGCGCTGCGCGCGGGCGCCGACGCGTTCTCCGCCGCGGTCGGCGCCGACCACGCCGCGCTCGGCGCCGCGCTCGGCGCCGCGGCCGACGCCAACGCGTCGCCCGCCACGCGCGCCGCGCGAGAGGCGGACGCATTCGCCGCCGCGGAAGCCGCGCGCGCGGCCGACGCGGCGGCACGCTTCCCGAGCCGGGACGAGGCGGCCGCCGCGGCGGCCGCCACGCGCGCCGACGCCGCGCCTGCGCCCGAGCGCGTCGCCGCCCTCACCTCGATGGCCGCCACCGCGGCAGTGACTGGGGAGGCAGGGCGGGCGCGGGCGGCGGCCGCGCTTGGGGCGGCGGTTGCCGCGGTCGAGCGCTGGGCGGGTGCCGACCACCCCGCCGCGCTGCCGCCCCTGGACGCCCTGGCCCGCGTGCACGAGGCTGCAGCCCAGAGGGCGGCTGCCGCGGGGGATGCTGAAGCGGCCTCCACCGCGCGCGAGGCCGCCGCTGGCCCGCGCGCGCGCTGGCTCGCGCTCGCCGCCGCCGTCGCGTCCCGCGTCGCCGCCCAGCGCTCGCCCGCCGCCGCCGCGGACGCGCTCGCTTCCGCGGTCGCCGTGGCGGCGCCGGCGCTGGGGGAGGAAGGGGTGGCAGCCGCGGCGGCGCAAGTGGCGGCGTGGCGCGGCGGCGGCGGCGGCGCCCCGCCCCCCACCCTCGGCCCCGCCGCCGCCCTCACCGCCGCCTTTATCGAGCCCGCGGGAGGAGCGCTGGCCGCTCGGTCGCCCAAAGCGGCGTGGGACGCGGGGCGGCTGCCGGGCGGGGTGTGAGAGAGGACAGGGAGCGGCGCGGCGCGGACGCGCGCCCGTTGCAGCGCGCCACGCTTCCCGCCGCCCTCTCCCCCTCCCTCGCTCTCTCAAGTGCGGCAATGCCCCCCCAGCCCCCCGGCCGATCACTGCAGCGCGCAGCAGACGGGTTGCCCCCCACCCCCCTCCCCCTCGCCCTCGTCGTCGCTCGCCTCGAACTCGCGCACCGAGGCGAGCGCCTCCGCGCCGTCGTCATCCGGCCCGGGCCGGGGGGGGGGGGGGGGGGGGGGGGGGGGGGGCGCGCCGCCGGCGGACGGCGAGCGGCGCGACGGGGTGGCGGAGGAGGGGGGGGCCGGAGGCGTCGAGACGCCGGCGTCCGCGGTCGAAGGCGGGCTGCCGACGGCGTCGGGTGCGCCGGGGCGGCCGGCTGAAGGCGCGAGGGAGGCGACAACGGTCAGGGCCGCGGGACGCGACGAGGGCGACCGCGTGCCCCCCCCCGCCCGCCCCCCCTCCACCCCGCCACCCCTCTCTGCTCACCTACGCTTGGTCGCAGCTTGACGGCCGCGATGGCGGGCTGCGTGGAGCCCCGCATTGCGGCGGCGGTGCGGCCAAGAAAAAGGGGTGCACAAGGGCCGCCGCGGGCGTCGATCCAGGCACTCAGTCGGGCGTACACTGATAGAGGCGACGCCTGCGTGGAGAAGGAGGGCGGGCGGTTGGCGGGCGAGGGCGCGGGGGGCGCGCCGGCGCCAGCGGGCCCCGCATCCCTCGCGCCAGCCCCCCGGCGCGGGCGCGCGCCCGGCGCGGGGTCTGAGGCGCGCCCTCGATTCGCCGCCCGGGCGCGAGCTCACCAGGAACGCGGCGGCTGCGCGGGCCGCGGCCGGGCGCGTGCGCTCGGCGGCACGCCCCGACGCTCGGCGGCGCGCGGTGGGCGGGCTGCGGGCGCGCCGCTGCGGCCGGAAGGGCGAGAGGCGGCGGGCGCGTGTGGTAGTGGCCGGCCTCGGCGCGCGGCGAAAGACGCCAGCCACTCCCCACCCCCCTCTCCTCCTCCCACTCCCCCCTTCGCGAGCGTCGTCGGCAGGATACATGTTGGCAGCCCGCATCCCCGGGGCGCCGTGCGTGTACTTCGGTGCGGGCGGGGGGGGCCGCGAGAAAAATAAAAGTGGAGGGCGCGCGCGCGCGGGGCCGGCGCGCGGGCGAGGCGGCAGGCGGCGGGTGCGCGGCGCCTCCCGTCCTCGCCGCGCGCGCTGGCCCAGGGCGGGCGGTGGGAGGGGGGGTGCGGGGAGGGGAGAGTGGGGGGGAAGAATCGCGCGCGCGCTCGGCGCGCCGGCGGCGGCCAACCAACTTCATGGCCGCAACGCGCCGGTGGGGTGGGGGGGGGGGGGGGAGTGAGGGAGGGGCGCGGGGAGGGGGGTCGGACACCCAACGGAAAAAGAGTTCGGGGACGGGGGGAGCCGGTGGGGCGAGGAGCCGCCGCGGTGCCGGGGGGCGGGGCCGGGGTGTTTGGGGGGGGGCAGGAGACGGGGCGGCGGCGCCGGCCGCCGCGCGCGCGGCGCGGCGCCGCCGTAAGACCATGGAGACGAGGCAGAGGGCGCGTCACGGGGCCCACCGCGCGCGCTTGGCGTCGGGCTCGGCGTCGGGCGGCGGGCCGCCGCCCGACCACCCCGCGGCCGCCGCCGCGAGCACGGCCTCGAGCTCGCCCACCGCCGGCAGCGCGCCCGAGTCGGCCGCCGGCACCACGTGAAACATGTCGCACGCCACGGCCGCGGGCGCGTCGGTCACGACCGCGGCGCGGACGACGGCGAGGCCGAGCGCGTGCACGGCCGCGGCGAGGTCGCGCAGCAGCGCCGGCCGGTCGGCCGCCGTCACCCGCACGTACAGCGAGGGCGCGTCCCCCGCCCCGCCGCCGCCGCGGCGCACGGAGACGGCGGGCAGGCCGGCGGCCGGCAGCGGGAACGGGGTGGCGCGCGCGGCGGCGCCGCGCGGCGGGCCGTGGCGCGACCCCTCCTCGCCCGCGACCGCCGTCGCGGTGCCCGCGTCGGAGCCCGCGGCCGCGGCCTGCAGGCGGCGCAGGTGGGCGATGGCGTCGGCCAGGACGGCGTGCTTGGCGCGCTTCGACGGGAGGCCGCGCGCGGCGGTCGTCGGGGAGGGGGGCGTGGGGGGGACCAGCACGCGCAGCTGGTGGGGGGGGGGGGGGGGGGGTCGGGGTCGGCGCCGCCGGGTGGAGGCCCGGAAGCGACGCGGCGCGGGCAAAAAGGGGAGGAAAGGCGGTACGCGCAGCGCGCCCCGCGCGCGCCCGCCGCCGCCCCTCCCTCACTCCCCCCCACCTCGTCGATCAGCCCGTTGAGCCGCTCGCGCCGCATGCGCTCCACGGTGGAGTGGCGGGTGTGCGTCTTGCCTTGGGGGGGAGGGGCGGGGGGGCGGTCGATGGGTGTGGGTGACGCGGCGGACGCCGCCCGCCCTCGCCCCCGTTCCCCAATGCCCGCCCCCCACACCTTTCTTGCCGGCCGGCGCCCGCCCAGGGGCGGCCACCGGGGGCGGCGGCGAGGCGGGCGCGGGCGCGGCGCGCGGCGCGGCGGTCGGGGACGGCCCGCCGGGGGGCGTGAGGAAGCCGGCGCCGGTCAGGATGCCCAGCAGGTCCAGACTCTCGTTATCCATAATGTTAACGGGTGGCGGTTGGGGACTGACCGCGCCAAAGCGGGCCACGGGCAGAAAGCCCCGGCGATGCGAGGGCGCAACGGCCGGGCGGGGCGCCGAGCCCAGCCGCGGTGGCGGGCCCGGCCAACGGGCGGCCGGGAAGGTGGCGCCGCGAGGAGCGCGGCCGGGGCGGGCCCGAGGCCGGGGCGGGGGCGGGGGGGGGGTGTGCGCGCGGCGGCGCGCGCGGCCGAGCGCCGACAGTCCCCCAACTGCCGCGCGAGCGGGCCCTGGGCCCGGCGCCCGCTCCCGACGCCAGCGACGACACGCGGCGTGCGCGTGGGGGGGCGGGAGCGATGGTGCGACACGGGCGGCGGAAGAAGGGAAAAAAGGAAAAAAGGAACCCCCTCGCGGGCACAGCCGCGCCGCCGCCACCCTCCCCCCCTCCCCGTCACGGCGCGGGCGTCCCGCGCGCAAACACGGCGACCGCCCCCCGCAGCACGGCGGCACCCACCGCCGGGTCGCGCAGCGGCTCGCCGTCGGCGTTCCACCGCCCGCCGCGCGCGCCGGGGGACGGCGCCACCGTGGCCGCCGTCACGGTGGCGACCGTGACGTGCGGGCCGAGCGCGTCCAGGGGCTCGCCGCGCGCGATGGCGACGAGGAAGCGGAGAAAGGAGAGGCGGCCGCGGTCGCGCACCGCGATCAGGGTCGCGAGTCCGTCGGCCATGTGCCGCTCCGGGGCCAGCCCCGACACGGCGGCGTCGGAGCGACAGGGGAGGGCGGCGAGCATGACCGCGCGGAAGCGGCCGTCGAGCGCGCGCCAGCCGGCGGGGGTCGGCGGGCCGGCGGCTTCTTCGTCGCCGCCGGCCGCCGGCGGCGGCAGCAGGGTGAGCGCGGATTCTGACGCACCCCGCGCATGCCCCCCCCGCCTCGGCGTGCCCGCCGGCGTCGCGCGCGGCGTCCCGCCCGCCCGCGCGCGCGCGCGCGCGCGCCACGGCCACCCCGAGACGCCCGCCCCCGCGCACGTCCCGCACGCGGGGCCGCACTCGGTGGCCGGGATGCAGGAATCGGGGGCGGGCCTCCACGCGACGCGGGCGGACACGGGGCCGCAGACGGCGAGCGCGACGGCGCCCGCGACGCCGTACCTGCCCGGCCCCAGCCACCGCAGCCGCTCCGACAGGGCCAGCATGTCGCCCATGTAGCCATAACTGGCGACGCAGGCGGCGTGGGTGAGGGACCCGTCGCCGGTGGCGAGCGCGAGCGCGTCGAGGCGCGCCGAGTCGCCGAGGGCCACATGCAGCGCGGCCGCCGCGGGCGACCGGGTGCCGTGGATGGAGTAGGCCAGGGCGTCGGTCGACCCGGCGGGGACGTGGCCGAGGCGCAGCCGGGCGAGGGCGGCGGAGAGGGGGGCGTCGCCGCGCTTCTCCGCGGCCGCGCGCGCGTCGAGCAACCCGTTGAGCAACTCGTGGAAGAGGCCGTCGCCGCCGACCGCGAGCAGGCCGTCCAGGGAGGCCGCGTCGGCGAGGGTCAACGCGCGCACCGTGTCGCGGGCGTGGCCGGCGGCGGCCGTCTCCACGACGTCGACCCGCACGCCCGCCGCCCCCAGCAGCGGCGCCGCCGTCCGCTCCCACACGCCGCGCGCCGCGCGGGAGCCACCGTACGGGTTGATGAAGGCGAGCAGGCGGCGCGGGCGGTGCGGGGTGGCGGCGTGGGCGGCGGCAGCGATCGACGCGGCGGCCGCGCGCGCGGACGCGGCCGTCCGCGTCGTGAGGACCACCGTCGCCGGCCGCCACGCGCAGGGGCGGGCTTTGGGGCGTCTGAACGTGTGGATGCGCACCTGGTACCCCTGGGGGGGGGGGGGGGGGGGGGGGGGGGGGGGGGGGGGCGGGGGGCGCGCCCCCCCCCCCCCCCCCCCCCCCCCCCCCCCCCCCCCCCCCCCGGGGGGGGGCCCGGCCCGGCCCCCCCCCCGGCGGGGGGCCCGGGGGGAGCGTTCCGCCGCGGCGCCGCTCGTGCTCACGCCCCCCCGCCCTCCCTCACCCGCACCGTGGCGATGCAGCAGACGCGGTCGGGCACGACGTCGGCCCCCAGGATCTCGCAGAAAGGGATCGGGGGGGGGAGGCGCCCGCGCCTGCCCGCGCACGCGCAGCCGCCGCCCCCGCGCCGCGGCCGGGCAAAGGTGACCGCGTCTGTCGTCAGGGTGGCGACCGCGGGCGTGGGGAAGCGGTGGCGGAGAGGGGGGTGGTCGGACGCGGCCGAGTCGGCCGACGCGGCCGAGGCTGATGGGGACAGGGGGAGGGGTGTCGGTTGCGCCGCGCCCTGTTCAACCTCCTCATCCCACCGCCTCGGGCGCGCGCTCACCTCGGCCGAGAAAGGGGAGCACGGGCGAGAGCGAGCTGGGGAGGGAAGGGGAGGGAGGCGGTCGTCTGTGGGCCCACGCCGCCCGCGCGCGCCCCCTCCAGCGAGCCCAGACGTCTCTCTCGATGCCGCGAGGCGGGCCGCGCGCCCGGGCGCCGCCGCGCGGGCCCGATGCCCCACGCACCCGGCCCCGCGCACGCCCCCGCCCTTGCGCCCCGCGGTCGCCGGCGCGCGCGGCGACGAAACGACACCGGCAGCTTCGACGTCGCCACCGGCCGCCAGGAGGGCGGCGGCGAGGGCGGCGGCGTCCGCCGGAGAAGCGAGCGAGTTTTTTTTCTTGCGCCCGCCGCCGCCGCCGCCGTCGTGCGGGGGTGATATCATGGTCGGCGCAGAGGGGGGGTGGGGCAGCCGACAAGGGCGGGGAGGCGGGGCCGCCGCGAGGGGCGGCGGGCCCTGGGGAGAGTACGCGGGGCGCGCGGCGCGCGCCGGTCGAGCGGCGCAGCGCCCGACTCAAGCGCCACCCCCGCGGCGCCGCGTCGATGGTGGCCGCCGGCGCCGCCGCCTGGCCGAGGCGCGCGCGGCGCCGAGCCGGCGCGAGGCAGCGGCGGTCGACGCGCGCGCGTGGGCGCGCAGCCTCCCCACACCTCCTCGCCCCCCTCCAAATGCCCCCGCCCCCATCCCGCGCCCTCCCCGGGTGGCGGGCCCTCCCGCCCGCCCCCGGGCGCGGCCCGCGCGCGCGGCCGCGCGGCCCGCGCGCGGGCCCCGCCCCCGCGCCGCCCTCGTTGACCGCGCGCCTCGCCGAAGACGTGTTGTCGGTCGCGGCTCCCGCCATGTACAACAGGACTTTCACGGTGGCGCTCGAGGTGAGGACAGGAGGGGCGCGCGGCGCGTGCGCGCGGCCATCGCCGCCCGAAAGCGCGCGCGCGCCCGCGCATCCAGAGCGCGACATCGTACACGCGTGTCGGGAGGTGTCGGCCTGCCGGTCTGGCGCGCGCCGGCGACGCACCACCACGCCCCGCCCCGCCCCCCACGCTCCCGCCCGCCCGCTCTTCTCCAGCGCCTCACCGTCTCCTCCCTCGAAGCCTACTCGTGCGGCTGGACCGAGGACGACCTGAAACGCGAGATCTCGCGCGCCACGACGTCCGTCCCGACCGCGCCGCGCGTCGACGCCGCGGCGCTGCCCGTCCTCCTCGTCTGGCTCACCGCGCGCGCGCACGTGGCCGCGACGGGCGCGGCGGATGTCGCCGTGCGGTGGGCGGCCACGCCCGCGGTGTCGCCGGAGACCGAGGTCGGGGAGGGGGGAGCGTGGGGCGAGGGTGCGCGCGCGCGGCCCGCGCGCGGCCGCCGACCCGCCCCACCCCCTCCCCCAGGCCGCCTACTCGGGCTTCGTCGCCCTCATCGCGGGCGCCTACTACGGCCGGCGCCAGGTGTGGTTCGACCTCGACCGCCTCGCGCTCGAACTGGCCGCCGCGTCGGACCGCCTGCTGCCGCCCGCGGACGTCGCGGAGCTGGCGCGCGTCGTGTACGCCGCGCTGGATGCGCTGGCGGCGCCCCGGCGGGCGGAGGGGGAGGGGGGCGGGGCGTGGGGGCGGTGAGGGCGCGAGTTTTGTTGCGTTGAGAGGATAGCACCACACACCCTCCCCCTCACTCGCCGCCGCGTCGCCGGCGCGCCCCTGGCGACAGCGTCGCGGCGCCCTCCTCCCCAAGGACGGCGCCCAAATCGCTCAACCCCGCGACGACGTCGGCGTCGGCGTCGGCCGCGGGCGCCGCGGCGGCGAGCGCGGCGAGCGCGCCCGGCGCGCGCAGGGCGGCCCACGGGTGGTAGGCGGCGGCGAGCGTGCCTTTGCAGGCGGCGAGGTGGCAGAGCGAGGCGCCGAGCGACCGCGCCGCGGCGGCGGCGTCGACCCAGGCCGCGACCGAGGCGGCCGCGGCCGCGCCCAGGGACGCGCCGCCGCGTTCCGCGTCGCGCAGGGCGGCCAGGGGGGGCGGAACAGGGCGGGAGGGGGGGGGCGCGCGGTCTGCGGCGCAGCCGTGGAAGAGCAGGGCGACCGCGGCGGCGCGGAGTGTGATGCGGGACGAGGCCGACGTGGACGACGCGGCATCGGCAAAGGCGGCGAGCACGGCGGCCGCGCCGGGGGCGCTGCGCGGCGGCGCGCTCGAGACGCCGCCGGGTCGCCGCGGCGGCGACGCGGCCGCCGCCCACAGGCGTGCCGCGATCGCGCCCAGGCCGGAAGGGGCGCGCGGGGTCAAGGAAACTGTCACCCGGCCGTCGGGCCTGACCTCGAGCGCGACCGCGACGGCGGCGCCGCCGCCGCGGGGCGTCGTCGCCGCCGGCCACCCGCCCGGCGATATCGCCTGCGGCGACGGCATCGTCGGCGGCCGCGCCGGCCGGGGGCCGGCGCGCGGGAGAGTGAGAGCGGCGCAGCTGATTGCCGCACACTCTCTGCGCACGCTCCCTACGCCACCACCCGCTCGTCGCCCCGCCCCACCGGCCGCGATGTCCACGCAGATCTCCAAGAAGCGCAAGGTGAGAGAGAGGTGGTGGTGGGCGCGGGGGTCGGCCGGACGCGCGCTCGTCGCCCGCGCGCGCTGCCACCGCCGGCGGCAGGCGGCCGCAGGCTCGTGGCGTCGCCGGCGTGGCGGCGGGCGAGCAGGCGCGGGCGCCCCAGCCCGCGCGCCCCCGCGACGGCCGTGCGCGGCGCCCGATCCCGCCCCCGCGCCGCCGCCTGCCGCGAGGGCGACGCCCGACGTCCGCGTGCACGTGCCATGCGCGCCATGGCGCGGGATGTGGCCCCGGGCGCGCCCCCACCCCGCGCGCGCGGGCGCGGCCGCCGCGGTGTCCGACGCCCGTCCCCCTCCCTCTCCCCCCCAGTTCGTCGCCGACGGCGTCTTCTACGCCGAGCTCAACGAGCTCCTCACCCGCGAGCTGGCCGAGCAGGTAAAGGGGTGGAGGGGGTGGAGGGTGGGCGCCGCGCGGCGGAGCCGCCGATCGCGCGCCGCGCGCCGCGCCCCGCCCACGGACTCCCCTCCCCCCCCCCAGGGCTACTCCGGCGTCGAGGTGCGCGTGACCCCCATGCGCACCGAGGTCATCATCCGCGCCACGCGCACGCAGGACGTGCTCGGCGTCAAGGGGCGCCGCGTGCGCGAGCTCACGGCCGCCGTCCAGAAACGGTTTGGCTTCGCCGACGGCACGGTCGAGCTCTACGCGGAAAAGGTGGCCAACCGGGGGCTGTGCGCGGTGGCGCAAGCCGAGTCGCTGCGGTACAAGCTGCTCGGCGGGCTCGCGGTGCGCCGCGCGTGCTACGGCGTGCTCCGCTACGTGATGGAGTCGGGCGCCAAGGGGTGCGAAGTGGTCGTCTCGGGCAAGCTCCGCGCGCAGCGCGCCAAGGCGATGAAGGTGGGTGGGCGGGGGGTAGGGTGGCGGTTTGTTTCGCGGCCGTTTTCGCCCGAAAAAACGGCGCCGACACCCCCTCTGCCCCCTCTCCCCGCCCCCACAGTTCAAGGACGGCTACATGCTGTCCGCGGGCAACCCGGTGCGCGAGTACGTCGACACCGCGGTCCGCCACGTGCTGCTGCGCCAGGGTGTGCTCGGCATTTCCGTCAAGATCCAAAAGGACTACGACCCCACCGGCCGCTCCGGCCCCAAGACGCCCCTGCCGGACGTCGTCACCGTGCTGGCGCCCAAGGAGGAGGAGGGCGCGGCGGCGCGCGGGTTTGGGGGGGCCGCGCCGGACGCGGCGTTTGCGTGAGGGGGGAGGGGGCGGTCCCCCCCCCCCTGTGCAATGCTCTGCCGTGTCTGTGCGATGGTGGGGGTGTGGGGTGGGAGGGGCGGTGGCGGCGGGGGTGGCGGCCCGCGCGTGCGGCCGCGCGCGCGCGAGGGGGGCAGCGGGGCTCTAGCCCTCGCTGCTCAATGCTCGGCCGTGTCTGCGCGAGGTGGGGGGGGTGCCGCGGGCCTCGTGGCGGTGGCGGGCGGCGCGGGCGCGCGCGGGCCGGCCAGGGGCGCGCCTCCGATAGGCCAGGGCGCGCGTCGCCGCGCGTCGCCCGCCACACCCCTCGCGACGGCCCCACCACCCGGCGCCGCCTCCCCCCGCGATCCCGCGCTCGCCATTGATCGCCCACGTGAGCGCCGGGCCGCCCGCGCTCGGGCGGCGCGAGGGCGCGCCCCGAATCGCACGCCGCGCACGTGCTGGCGCCCGTGCGCCCGCCCGCCGCCTCCTCCGCCCACGGAACACCCCCACCTCCCCCCACAGTGCGCACCATGTCCAACCAGATCGTGCAGCCGGGTGAGAAGGGCGGGTTGGGGCGGCGGGGCGCGCAATGAGCGCCGCGCGGGCCACCGCGCGCGGCGCGCGCCGGCGGCGACGCCGGCCGCCGCCCGCCGCCGCGTCCGCCGCGGTTGATGGGGGATCGCTCGTCTCAGCGCATAGGCGCCGGGGCAGGCGGCGGCCGGGGGCGCGGCAGGCCGGGGAGCCTCGGCGCCACCAGGCTGGCCGTGCGCGGGCCGTGGTGCGCGCGCTCCGCCCCCGCCCGCGGCCGCGACCCCCCGATCGGGGGGAAGCGGATGCCGCACGAATCATCGAGAGCGGGCCCAGCCCCTTTGGCCGCGCCCGCCCCGGTCCCACGCGCGGCGCGGCGCTCTCACCACCTCCCTCCTCCCCTCTAGTCGGCGTCGCCTCGTCCGAGTCGTCCGAGCAGGCGTGCATGAACCACGGCCCCGACGCGCGCGGCGGCCCCAAGGCCGCGCTGGCGCGCCGGCTCGCCGGCGCGCCGCAGCACGGCGCGCGCGCGTACCTCACCGATTTCGCGGTCTACCTCCCCCCCGCCGAAGACTTTGTCACCAAGGCCGAGCTCGTGGCGGGCATGAAGTCGTCGGTGAGGGGCGAGGGGGGAGGGGGGGCGCGTTGCTTCCCTCTGTTTCGCCGCGCGCCGCCGACGCCCTTCCCCTCCCCCCCTCCCCCCTCGTGCAGGGCTGGTTCAACGACACGTCGGTCGACTTCATGTCCAAGGTGCTCGACTCGGCCGGCCTCAACGACAAGGTGGGGGCGAGGGGGGGGCGGGGGGCGAGGGGGGGGGACCGCGCGCGCGCGCGGGGGTCGCAAGCGCTGGCGCGCCGACCGACCAACCGCCCTCCCTCCTCCCCGCGCAGACCGCCCTCACCCAGTCGCTCATGCGCATGAAGGACGGCACCGGCCGCAAGCCCACCCTGAAAGACTGCCTCGCCGAGACGGACGCGGTCGCGGCGGCCGTCGTCGCCGACCTGCTGGCCAAAACGGGCACCGCGCCGCACGAGGTCGACGCCGTGATCACGTCGTGCTCCTGCTTCGCGCCCACGCCGTCGATGGCCGCCATGATCGTCAACAAGTTCAAGATGCGCAAGGACTGCCAGACGTACTCGCTCGCGGGGATGGGGTGCGCCGCGTCGGTGCTGTGCGCGGACATGGCGGCCCGCCTGCTGGCGTCCATGCCGCCCCACTCCAAGGTGCTCATCTTCAACCACGAGAACGTGACGGCCAACTGGTGCGGGGGGGGGGGGGGGGGGGGGTAGGTGGGGCGGCGCAAAAAAGAGGGTGTTGTATTTCCTAGTTTTTCCGACCCCCAAAAAAATAGTTTAATTTTCCAACCCCCCCGGGTACC
>Ga0315273_10004420_pt1 | contig 17232 bp, 13 predicted proteins | sample YL17G02_0_MG_FD_205753 | JGI IMG/M metagenome (GOLD analysis project Ga0315273, IMG submission 205753) | Sediment microbial communities from Yellowstone Lake, YNP, Wyoming, USA - YL17G02_0 | ecosystem: Environmental > Aquatic > Freshwater > Lake > Sediment | place: USA: Wyoming | collected...
CGACCAGGGGTGCCCCGGCTCGTAGGTGGACCAGAGGAGCCCCGACACCCGCCGCAGCAGCACGTAGCCCGCGTTGGTCGGCGTGTACGACGTATCCTCCTGGGCCTTCGTGATCACGCAGAACACGTAGTCTCCTGACGGCGCGTTCACGAGCACCACTTCCGATCGGGAGCGGTCCACCGCGCCCTGCTTCGACGCCGCCTGGGTCCACGGCGGGATCTGCGACAAAGCCTCGCCGTTCCAGTAGATGCGCGTGAGCATCCGGTACATCTCCTGGTCGGCCGCCGGGCTCACGGCTCGCTGCTGCCTGATCCGCACCAGCAGCTCCGCCATCTCCCGCGGCGTCGTCTGCCCCCACCCATAGGTCGCCCGCGCTTCCTCCCGTCCCGGCGTCCGCGAATTCACCCGTGTCGAATCGAAGCCATGCCCGGCGAGCCACGCATTGATGGCCGTGCCGGTGCCCACCAGCTTCTGGAGCCACAGCGAGGCGGTGTTGTCACTGGTGGTGATCATGAGCATCGCCACCTGTGCCAGCGGGATCGGTGTGCTATCGCGTAGCTTGCCCAGCAGGTCGTCCTCGCCGGCGTAAAGCAGCGAGTCACGATAGGTGAGCGTATCGAGCCAGTGAAGCCGGCCTTGCTCGATTTCCTCGAAAAGCGTGAGCATGATCGGCACCTTGATCATGCTCGCAGTGGGGAACAGCTCGTCGGCGTTGATGGCCGCGTAACGCCCACTGTTCAGGTGCCGCGCGTAGATGCCGACCGTGCCGCGAAACGGGGAGACCAGCTCCCCCAGGCGCGCCTCGAGCGCGGTGTCCCTCGAGGGTCTGGGCGCCCGCTGCGCGGCGGCAGGCACTGATGTGCCCACCGCCGCAACCAGCAGGAATCCCGCAACAATCCGGTTCATCAAGTCCTCACGCCCTCACGCCTAGTAGCGATAATGCTCCGGCTTGTACGGGCCGTCCACCGGCACGCCGATGTAGTCCGCCTGCTCCTTCGACAGCTTCGTCAGCTTGACGCCGAGCTTGTCGAGGTGCAGCCGTGCCACCTTCTCATCGAGGTGCTTCGGCAGGGTGTAGACCTTCTTCTCGTACTTCGCGTTGTTGGCATGCAGCTCGATCTGCGCCATGACCTGGTTGGTGAAGGACGCCGACATCACGAAGCTCGGGTGGCCCGTGGCGCAGCCCAGGTTGAGCAGGCGGCCTTCCGCCAGGATGAGCACGCCGTGCCCGTCGGGGAAGACGAACTCGTCGTACTGCGGCTTGATGTTGTTCCGCGCGATCCCCTGCTTCTTGAGCCCGGCCATGTCGATCTCGTTGTCGAAGTGGCCGATGTTGCCCACGATCGCCTTGTCTTTCATGCGGCGCATGTGGTCCACCGTGATGATGTCCTTGTTGCCGGTCGCGGTGATGAAGATGTCGGCGGTCGCCACCACGTCCTCGAGCGTCGTGACCTGGTAGCCCTCCATCGCCGCCTGCAGCGCGCAGATCGGGTCGATCTCGGCCACGACCACCCGCGCGCCCTGCCCCTTGAGGGCCTGGCAGCAGCCCTTGCCCACGTCACCGTACCCGAGCACCACCGCCACCTTGCCGGCCAGCATTACGTCGCTGGCGCGCAGGATGCCGTCGGTCAGCGAGTGCCGGCAGCCGTAGAGGTTGTCGAACTTCGACTTGGTCACCGAGTCGTTCACGTTGATCGCCGGGAACGCCAGCGTGCCCGCCTGCATCATCTCGTACAGCCGGTGCACACCCGTGGTGGTCTCCTCGGAGACACCCCGGATAGCTGCCACGACCTTGGTCCAGCGGCCCGGGTTGTTCTTCTGCTCGGCGCGGATCAGGTCGAGGATCACGCCCCATTCCTCGGGGTCCTTGTCGGGATCGAATGCCGGCACCTTGGCCACCTTCTCGAACTCGGCGCCCTTGTGCACCAGGAGGGTGGCGTCGCCGCCGTCATCCAGCAGGAGGTTGGGACCGCCGCCATCGGGCCACATCAGCGCCTGCTCGGTGCACCACCAGTACTCCTCGAGCGTCTCGCCCTTCCACGCATAGACCGCGACACCCTTCGGGTTCTCGATCGTGCCGGCAGGACCGACCACGACACCCGCCGCCGCATGGTCCTGCGTCGAGAAGATGTTGCACGACACCCAGCGCACGTCGGCGCCAAGGTCCACCAGCGTCTCGATGAGCACGGCGGTCTGCACCGTCATGTGCAGCGAGCCCATGATGCGCGCGCCCTTGAGCGGATTCTTGCCCTTGTACTCGGCGCGGAGCGCCATCAGGCCGGGCATCTCGTACTCGGCGAGCCGGATCTCCTTGCGTCCCCACTCGGCGAGGCCGAGGTCCTTCACCTTGAATGCAGGCCGGTTGACGCTCGCCTGGGCCGCCTTCCGCTCACTCGCTACTGCCGTCACGATACGCTCCTTGTTGGCGCCCCATCGGGCGCAGACTTGAATGCCACGGCGGCGAACAGCAGCGGCCCGCGGGCGTGAGGCTCCGCGGGCAGCGCTACCTGGCGTACCGCCGTGAGTTGTGCCTGGTCGAACCACTTCCGCAGCGTTGCCGCGGAGAATCCCTGCCACTGCTGCCCGAACCGCTGCCGCAACTCCACCTGGTCGTGCGGCTGCAGGTCCACCACCAGCACCCGGCCACCCGGCCTGAGCACCCGTGCTGCCTCGCGGATCACCAGCCCCGGGTCGCTGGCATACGGCAGCACGAGGTTGAGCACCGCCACGTCGAGCGTGCCATCGGCGATCGGCAGCGATGCGAGGTCGCCCTGGCGCAGCTCGACATTGGTGAGCTCGGCCAGCCGCGTCCGCGCCACGTCCAGCATCGCGCCCGATCCGTCCACGGCGATGACCACCTTCACGAACGGCGCCGCGGCCAGCGCGAAGTGACCGGTGCCGCAACCGAGGTCGCCCACCACCCAGGCCGGGTCCATCAGCCCGAGCAGGCCCAGCAGTTCGAACCGGGGCGCGAACAGTTCCGTGCGTAGCTCATCCCACTCACCGGCCGCACCCTCGAAAAAGCCCTCTCGTGCCTGTCGCTGCGCCAGGACGTGACGCACCCGTTCCTGGTCCCGGTGCACCTCGGCCGAACCCTCGACTTCGGCGCGGACCAGCCGCCAGAGCTCTCCCAGCGCTTCGGCCTGTGCCCGAGCGTTGGCACGGTACAACCGGCTCGTGCCCTCGGCCCGGGAGGTGACCCAGCCCTGGTCAGCTAAAGCCTTGAGGTGCCTGCTCATAGTTGGCTGGGGAAGCTGCAGGATTTCGCCCAGATCCCCTACACTCAGCTCTCGCGGCTCGAGGAGCAGCAGGAGACGAGCGCGGACGGGATCCGCGAAAAGGTCGAGTTGGGGAAGGAGCGAGATGCCCATGTCCATCCATTATTGCAGATGGACGAATAAAGCGCAAGGGGTAGGGCTATTTTGCTACTCGACAGCCTCGCCGGTGATCAGCTTCAGTGACTTCTTCGCCATGGCCGCAACATCGTCGTTGCGATCGTCGAGCAGCTTCTGCAGCGCAGGCACGGCCGCCGCGGCGTCAGGCCCGATCTCACCGAGAGCCAGCGTGCTCGAATAGCGCACCGGGCCACTCTCGCTGCTCAGGTTCTCTATCAGCGCCGGCACCGCGGGCTTGGCGGCCGGTCCACCGTAACCCACGGCGTACGCGGCGGCGACCCGGGTGTACGGAGCCTGCGCCCCCAGGTCGGCGATCCAGGCGGACAGCGGTCGGTCCTGAATGATCGGGTCGCCGGCCTTCGCCTTCGGCTTGGCCGTGGTTACCTGTGCGCACGCTGACGCCGCGCATACGGCGGTGAGAACAAGCAGCGCGGCCATGCTGCGCCGGATGAACGTCATGAGGTCTCTCCTGGTACGGTCACTTGGTTCGCGAAAAGGTATCACACTGGCGTGGATCGCCGGAGTCGAAGCCTCGGCGGAACCACATCATGCGCTGCTCGGAACTGCCATGCGTGAAGGACTCGGGGCTGACCCGTCCCGTCGACATTTTCTGCAGGTGGTCATCGCCGACGGCGGCGGCCGCTCGAAGGCCCTGGTCGGCCTCGCCCGGATCCAGCTTGTTGCGTTGCGCCGCCGAGTGGCCCCACACGCCGGCATAGCAGTCGGCCTGCAGCTCGAGCAGCACCGACGCCTGGTTCGCCGCCTCGGGGCGCGACTGCTGCAGCCGGCTCACCTGCGCCGACGTGCCGAGCAGGGTCTGCACATGATGCCCGAGCTCGTGCGCGAGCACGTACGCCTGGGCAAACTCGCCTGACGCTCCCATCTCCCCGAGTTGCCGCCAGAACGAGAGGTCAATGTAGACCTTCTGGTCGGCGGGACAGTAGAATGGGCCGCTGGCGGCCTGCGCATATCCGCATGCCGATTCGACGGCGTCGCGGAACAGGACGAGGCGGGCGGGCTGGAACGGCGTGCCGAGCGCGGGAAGCGCCTGGGCCCACACGCCCTGCGCATCATCCAGCACGAAGGAGACGAACTGCACCGCCGGCTCTTCACTCGGATCGTTGACCGGCGCCACGTCACCGGACGGTGCGCTGGACCCGCCGCCGCCACCGGCCAGGCTGAGAAAGTCCTGCTTGAAGATGAGGCTCAACGCCAGCAGGACCACGATGCCGCCCAGGCCCAGGCCCCGACCGCCACCGAATCCACCCGGAGATGCGCCGCGCCGATCCTCGAGGTTCTCGCTCCTTCCGCCAGGCGTCCAGCGCATCGCCGTCTCCTCAAATGGTGCCCACTCCGCCTGCCGTCGGGACGCAACCCCGCGGCAACATCCTGCATTTTGACCAAGATAGCCAAAGTCGGAAACAATCCCGGGTGCGCTCTTCGTACGGTCTCGAGCCACCGGCGGCTGTATCTCATTCTACACGTTTCAGTGTTATACGTTCAGGAGTCCGTCCGTCCTTGGTGTCCGCCTCATAAACCCGCGCGACTTTCAGGAGCATCCGCTTGATCCGTCAGGGCGTCGTCGTCACCGCCTTTACCCTCTGTTGCGCCTCGTCCATTGCTGCCCAGGCTGGTTCCCCCGCCGGCCCCGTTCCCGTTGAGCGCCTCACGGCACGGCGGGACAGCCTCGCGCGCATCATGGGCAGCGGAATCGCCGTGCTTCGCTCCTCGAGAGAGCGGGACATCGAAGGCGACTATCCACAGGACTCGGACTATCGCGAGTCGAATGATTTCTTCTACCTGACCGGCATTGAAGCGAGGGATTCCTGGCTGCTGGTGGTGGCCGATTCCGGGCGCGCGACGCGGATCACGCTCTACCTGCCGCCCCGCGATCCCCGGGCGGAACAGTGGACGGGACCGACGCTCGGGCCGGGACCCGAAGCCACGACGCTGACCGGGATCACTGACGTGCGACGCGCAGACAGCGCCGAATCCGGGATCCAGAACCTGTTGCAGATGCGGACCTGGTCGAGAAAGGGCGGCTCCCTCTTTGTGGACCGGAGTCAGCGCGCGGCACAGGACACCTTCCTTCGCGCCCTGGTGTTCAGCGGACAGCGTGACGAAGCGATGCTTCCCGCGGTCAACCTGCCCGCGCTGGTCGCGCAACTCCGCCTGGTCAAGGACGAGGAGGAGAACCGGCGCATGCGCGCGGCGATCGACCTCACGGCGGAATCACTCATCGATGCCATGCGCGTCATCCGGCCGGGCATGACCGAATACCAGGTCGAGGCCCTCATCGAAAGCGGGTTTCGCAGCCGGGGCGCGGAGCGCCTGGGTTTTCCGAGCATCATCGGGTCGGGACCGAACTCGACGACCCTGCACTATGACAAGAACCGGCGTACCATCGCGGCGGGCGATCTCGTCGTGATGGACGTGGGCGGCGAGTACGGCTACTACTCCGCCGACGTGACCCGCACGGTGCCGATCGACGGCAAGTTCACGCCGCGGCAGCGGCAGCTCTACGAGCTCGTGCTCGCGGCCCAGCAGGCGGGGATCGACTCGGTGCGGCCCGGGATGACCATGGGTCAGCTCAACCGCATCTCCCGGGAATACATGAAGGTGCATTCCGGGACGCTCTGCGGCGACACTACCTGCGACACCCACTTTATCCACGGCCTGTCGCACTGGCTCGGCATGGACGTGCATGATGTTGGGGACTATGCGACGCCGCTCGCCCCGGGCATGGTCATCACCGTGGAGCCCGGCATCTACATTCCCGCTGAGCAGCTGGGCATCAGGATCGAGGATGACGTGCTCGTCACGGCCACTGGGCATGACCTCCTGTCGAGCAAGGCCCCGCGTTCCCCCGATGACATCGAGAAGACCATGAAGACTCGAAAGAAGGGAAAGTAGCATGCGCGTGCCATCGTCGATTCTTGCGGCCGTGGCCGCGCTTTGCGTCGGCTCCATCCCGCTCCGGGCGCAGGTTGCGCCGGCCACCGCCGCCGACGAGGCTGCGGTGCGCGCCGTCATTGCCCAGCTCTTCGATGGCATGCTGGCCCGGGATTCGGCGATGGTCGCCGGCGCGTTCGCCCCGGGCACGCGCCTGGTGTCGTCCGGCATACGCAAGGGCACGCTCATGATCGATCCCATTCCCGCCGAGGAGTTTGCCGGGATCGTGGCGAAGGCGACGGGCCCGAAATGGGATGAGCGCGTCCAGGCCCCGACGATGCAGTTCGACGGCACCCTCGCCGCCGTCTGGGTGGCCTACGATTTCTATCTTGGTGACACGCTCAGCCACTGCGGTATCGACGCGTTTCATCTCGCAAAGCTCCCAGAGGGCTGGAAGATCATCGCCCTTTCCGATACGCACCGGCGCGAAGGTTGCGGGCAGGGCAGGTAGACGATCGCGGCGCGCGGCGCCTTCAGGAGGGGTCCCATGCAGAAGAAGTGGTTGAGTCTACTGGCCTTCCCGGCCGTTGTCGGCGTCGCGACGGCGATGCTCGCGGCCGGGGCACCGCGGCGCGACGGTGCCCGCCTGCTGGATCAGGTTATGGCGCGGTTGCAACGGGAGGCCATCGATTCGATCTCCCAGGACGAGATTTACGAGCGGGCCGCCCGCGGCCTGGTCCGGCAGATCGACGATCCCTACGCCGCCCTCTTCTCACCCGAGGAGCTGGCCCGCTTCTCCCGTGAGAGCCTCGGAAACTCCTACGGCGGGATCGGGCTGCTGATCGAGGACCAGGACGGGGTCATCGTGGTGACCCGCGTCTTCGCGGACACCCCCGGGGAGCACAGCGGGATCGTGACAGGCGACCGGATCCTCGAGGTCAACGGCGAGTCGGTGAAGGGCTTCAAGCTGGATCAGGTGTCGCGCCGGCTTCTGGGCACGCCCGGCACGCCGGTGGCGCTGACCCTTTCCCGCGATGGTGTGCATGCCCCGCTCAAGTACGACCTGATCCGCGCCACGGTGCACGTGCCGAGCGTGCCGATTGCGATCGTGCTGGACGGCGGCATCGGCTACGTCTCGCTGCAGCGCTTCAACGACGTCGCCAGCGAGGAACTCGGTCGCGCCGTAACCCGGCTCCTGAGCCAGGGCGCCCGCGGACTCGTGCTCGACCTGCGCGGCAACCCCGGTGGCGATGTGGAGCAGTCGGTGCGCGTCACCAACCTGTTCCTCCCGCCAGGCGAGGACGTCGTGACGGTGAAGTACCGCAGCCGTCCCGCCGATGCGCGGCGCACCGTCGCGATTCCCGTGGCGCCCGACATCCCGCTCGTGGTGCTCACCGACAGCAACACCGCCTCCGCCGCCGAGATCGTGGCCGGCGCGCTGCAGGACCATGACCGCGCCGTCCTGCTCGGTACCACGTCATACGGCAAGGGCGTCGTGCAGACGCTCTATCCGCTCGACGGCGGCTGGATGCTCAAGCTGACCAACGCAAAGTGGTATACCCCGAGCGGTCGGTCGATCCAGCGGGAGCACCACTCGAAGAACGACTCGCTGCCGCCCGCGGACACCACCCGGCCGGCATTTCGCTCCGACAACGGCCGCATCGTCCTGGGGGGTGGCGGCATCGTACCCGACGTGATGATCGGCTCGGACACGCTGACCACCATCGAGCAGCAGGTGCAGCGCGCGCTCTCTGCCAAGGCACGGGAATCGAATACGACGCTGTCACAGATGACGAAGGAACTGAAGCCGAAGGTGCGCTACAGCTTCACCGTGCAGCAGGCGTGGCGTGATACCCTGTACCAGCGGCTCGCCCGGGCTGGCGTGGAGATCACGCGCGCCCAGTTTGATTCAAGCCGCCAGTTGGTCGACCGGTTGATTGAGCAGCGCCTGAGCCGATCCGCCTTCGGCGATTCGGCGGCGTTTCGGCGGTGGGCACCGGAGGACGCGCAGCTGCACCGCGCGGTGGAGCTGCTGGGTGGGGCCCGCTCGCAGCAGGAGCTGCTGGCGGTGGTGGTCAGGGAAGACGGCTAGCACGTCGGCGTCAGTCCAGCCAGCCCGCCGGCTCCGGCACCGCCTTCGACGCGGTCTCGCCAAGGGCGGCCTTCTTCGGTGCGCGGCTCGTCGCGCCCACGATGACGCGGAAGAAGAGCGGGATGAAGAACACACCGACGATCGTGGCCAGCAGCATCCCGCCGAAGACGCCAGTGATGGCAATGAGCGCGCCGGTGACCTGGCCCATCGCCTTGTCCGCCGCCTCGACGGGGGAACAGTGCTCCTCCGCCATGATGCGCTCGACGTTTTCGATGACGACGATGGGCGTCATCCACCACGATGCCGACGGCGAGCACCAGGCCGAAGAGCGTGAGGGAGTTGATCGAGGTTCCCGGACGGCGGCGGCCACCTCGGCCACGGTGACGCCAAGCTGGGCCATGCGGTCGGGGTCCAGGCTCAGCAGCATCGAGAACTCGAGCTGGCCGCAGGTGGTGGCGTCGCCCACTCCGGACAGTCGCTTGATCTCGTCCTCGACGTTGATCTTGAGGTAGCTACGCAGGTACTCCACGTCGTAGCGCGGGTCGTCCGAGATCAGGCTGAGCAGGAGCAGGATGGCGGTCTGCGCCTTCTACAACGGAGTGCTGAATAGCCCCAAGTATCACCCTTCGGTCGCGTTCTTGACAATCCGATTGTTTTACTCGTATATAGGATATGCCGCAAGAACAAGCGCTGCCAGCAGTCCAGCCCATCGCCGAGCGGGGATATGCGCATCCCGAAGTCCTCGTGTCCACCGAATGGGTGGCTGCGCACCTCGACGACCCCAAGGTCCGCGTCGTCGAATCCGACGAGGACCTGCTGCTCTACGAGACAGGACATATCCCCGGTGCCGTGAAGATCGACTGGATCACCGACCTGAATGACCAGCTGCGGCGTGACTACGTCTGCCGCGAAGCGCTGGAATTGCTGTTGCGCTCAAAGGGGGTCTCCAGGGACACCACCATCGTTCTGTATGGAGACAAGAACAACTGGTGGGCCGCGTATTCCTTCTGGGTGCTCCGCCTCTTCGGGCTCGGCAACCTGCGGTTGATGGACGGCGGCCGCATGCGCTGGGCCGATGAGGGCCGGCCGCTGGTCACCGACCCGTCGAGCTATCCGCCCGGCAATATTGTCGTGCCCGTCCGGAGCGACGCGCCGATTCGCGCGTTCCGCGACGAGGTCCTCAAGCATGTCGAAGCTGGTCGCCGACTCGTCGATGTCCGAAGCCCCGAGGAATATCGGGGCGAGCGCCTGCATATGGCCGACTATCCCAACGAGGGCGCGCTGCGCGGCGGACACATTCCCGGTGCGCGGAGCATCCCGTGGGCCCGCGCAGTTGATCCGTCGACGCACTGCTTCCGGCCCGCAAGTGAGCTGCGCACCATCTACCAGCAAGAGAATGGCATCTCCGGCGATCAGGAAACGATCGTGTACTGCCGCATCGGGGAGCGTTCGTCGCATAGCTGGTTTGCGCTGACCTACCTCCTGGGGTTCAACCAGGTCCGGAACTACGACGGAAGCTGGACGGAGTGGGGCAACGGAGTGGGGCTGCCGATCGAGCGTTGAAGCGGCGCTCAGCCATGAAATTCAAGGGCGACCGATTGGTCGTCTTTTTGCTAAGTATCTGTTGTAAAATGACTTAACTCATCAGGGAACTTTTTAACTACTAGTTGGTAGCAAGTAGTTACTTGCATTTTCGTAAAGAATTCTTATCGTAGGCGCCCATGAGTATCGACGCCAGGGAAAAACTGCTCGAAGTAGCAGCTCGTGTGTACGCCGAGGCTGGTTACCGCGGAACGACGACGCGCCGGATCGCGCAGGAGGCGGATCTCAACGAGGTCACGCTCTTCCGGCATTTCGGGTCGAAGGATGCCCTGCTTCGCGAGGCCATCGAGCGCGCCGACCGGCAGAGTCGCGAGCTGCTCGATCTCAACGCGGCCGACCCGATCGCCGAGCTGCATCGCTGGGCGCTCGCCGCGTTCCAGCGTTTCTACCGGCAGAAGAACCTGATCCGGCAGGTGCTCGGCGACATCGTGCAGCGCCCCGAGATCGCTCCGTCGATCTGTGACGAGACGACGACCGCCGAGTTCGACCAGCTGATTCTCTACCTGCGGGTGCTGGAGGCGCGCGGTGTCGTGCATATCGGCGACCCGATGCTGCTCGAGGCGAGCGGTGCCATGCTGGTCCATGCGCTGCTGAGCCATGCGCTATGGCGCGACCTGGTGCCTGACATGCCGGCGCCAGAGGACTGTACCCGGCTCTTCGTTGAAGTGCTGCTGCGCGCCGTCGGGGCGCGTACGCCCGCGGTCATTTCTGAAGGAGCTCGCCCATGAGGTCCATCGCGGTCGGCATACTGGTGCTGCTCACGGCTGGCGGGATGCGGTCGATCGAAGCGCAGCAGCCGGTGCCCAACGCCGTGGTGATGGTGCCTGGTCGCGATACACTGCGGCTCACGCTGTCCGACGCGCTGGCCCAGGCCGAGCCGGCCAGCGAGCAGGTCGGGATCGCGCAGGCGGGCGTGCGGCGCACCAGGGGCGCGGTGATGCAGACGCGTTCGGCGCTGTTGCCGCAGATCAACCTCGGGCCGCAGTACACCCATGTCTTCGAAAATCCGTACCAGAACCTGTTCCCGCCCGACTCCACGGGCTCGAACCCGTTTACGGCGACGAACCAGTGGCGGATCGGCGGCAGCGCGGGGATGTCGATCCTGAACCTGAGCCAGTGGTCGCAACTGCGCGCCAGCAAAGCCGCCACTCGCGTGGCCGAGCTGCAACTGTCGCAGCAGCAGGCGCTGACGATCCTCACGGTGGCGAGCGCTTACTACGACGCCGCGCTCACCGCGCGCCTCGTCACCATCACCGAGTACACGCTCGCCCAGGCGGAGCGGACACTCAAGGACGTTACCCTGGGACGCGAGGTCGGCACGCAATCGGAATTCGAGCAGCTCCGGGCGCGGGTGGCACGCGACAATCAGGTCCCGGTCGTGACGCGGTCCCGCGCCAACCGGTACATCGCCTCGACGCGCTTGAAGCAGCTTCTCGACATCCCGCTGGGCACCGAGATCGTACTCGAGACGCCGCTTGACGACCGGGAGAACCCCGGCGTTATCCCGTCACACGTCTCCACCCTGGTGGAGGGCGCCGATACCGCCGCGGCAGGGCGCGCGGTAGTGCGCACCGCGCAGGAGACGGTGAAGCAGAACGAGCAGTTGAACGAGGCCGCCGGCCGGCAATGGATCCCGACGATGCAGACGACCATGAACTACAACCGCGCCGGCTTCAGCGGCGCCTTCTTCCCGGTGAACAGCCAGTTCGGGAACGACTGGACGCTCATCGCCGTGCTCAACTGGCCGGTCTTCACCTCGGGACGGATCCTCGGCTCGAAGCGGCAGGCGGCGGCCACTCTCGATGCGGCGCGGCTGCAGGCGAAGCTCACGGCGGAACAGGCGGCACTGGACAACGTGACGATCACCGCCCGGCTGCACGAGGCGCAGGACAACGGCCTCGCCACCGCGAGCGTGGTGGAGCAGGCCTCGCGCGCCTATGAGATCGCCGAACTGCGCTTCCGCGAGGGTCTGTCGACCCAGACGGAGCTGCAGGACGTGCGGCTGCAGCTCGAGCAGGCCCGGGCCAACCAGGCCCAGGCAGCTCGCGACCTCCAGGTGGCGCGTCTGCGCCTGACGTTACTCCCCTACCTGCCGCTCGGTACCGCCGACGGCATCGCCGCGACGACATCGACCGTTACGAGCACCGGCACCGCGACCCAGACGTTGTCCGGCGCCGTCACGTCGCCGGGGCGCTGATCAGGCAATGAAATCCTCCATGGAAGCAAGGAAGAGCCCGATGAAAGTGCGGAGCGCAGGAGCAGCAGTCGTAATCTCGATGGTCGTGGGCGTGGCCTTCATGGGGTGCCGGGCGCGGAAGGCCGCCGATGCCAGCGAGACCCTGCCGCCGGTGGTCATCGGGCCGGAAAACATCGCCATCGTCACGGACACCACGCTGGTCGATGGTCCGCCCATCTCGGGCGCGCTGAGCGCGGAGCGGGCGGCTCGCGTGCGCGCCGAAATGGGCGGATCGGTGCTGCAGGTCTTCGTCGAGCCGGGCCAGGCGGTGAAGGCGGGCCAGGTGCTGGCGCAGATCGAGCCCCAGACAGCGCGGGAGCAGGCTGCCTTCACCGACGCGCTGGTGCGCAGCCTCCAGAATGACCTGCGGCTGCAGCAGCGAAATCTCGAGCGGGACAAGCGACTAGCCGAGGCGGGTGCGGTGTCGGCGCGCGCGGTCGAGGCCGACTCGCTCGCGGTTTCACAGGCCGAGGCCGCGCTGGCTGAGGCCAACGCCCGCCAGGTGGTGGCGCGACGCGTCCTGGAGCGGTCCACCGTACGTGCACCCTTTGCCGGGGTCGTCAGCGATCGCACGATCAGTGTGGGCGACGTCGTGAAGGACGGCACCGAGCTCTTCACGATCATCGATCCCTCAAGCCTTCGGCTCGAAGCGCAGGTACCGGCCGAGGCGCTCGCCGGGCTCAAGGTCGGTACGCCGGTGCAGTTCACGGTGAGCGGCTTCCGCGACGAGCGGCTGACCGGGCGGGTCGCGCGCATTTACCCTTCGGTCGACCCGGCCACGCGACAGGTCAGGATCCTCGTGACGGTGCCGAACCCGAACAAGCAGCTGGTTGTAGGCCTCTTCGCCGAGGGACGGGTAGTGACGTTCTCGCGGAAGGGCCTCACCGTCCCGAAGGCAGCCGTGGACCTGAAGGGCGTGCGCCCCATGGTGGTACAACTCAAGGACGGGCGCCTGGCGCACACTGAAGTGGCGCTCGGCCTGGAAGACGCGGTCGCCGAGCTAGTGGAGGTCACCGCCGGTCTGGCGCCGGGCGACACCATCATCCTCGGCAGCTCGCGCGGCACACCCGAGGGCACCCCGGCCCGGGTCCAGGCGATCGCGGAGCGCAGCAACGCTTCGGCGGCCCGGTAAGGAGCGACCATGCTGATATCCGATTTCGCGATCAAGCGCCCCATCATCACCATCGTGAGCATGCTCGCGCTGGTGGTGGGCGGGATCATCGCGCTGTTCAAGTTGCAGACGGACGAGTTTCCCGAGGTGGCCCCGCCCTACGTCTCGGTCGCGGTACCCTATCCGGGTGCCTCACCGGAGACGGTGGAAACCGAGGTGCTCAATCCCATCGAGGAGTCCATCGCCTCCATCAGCGGCGTCAAGAAGGTGATGGGCAAGGCAGAGGACGGTTTTGCCGTCATCTTCATCGAGTTCGTCTTCGAGAAGCCGCTGTCTGAGGCGACGCAGGACATCCGCGACGCCATCTCCGGCATCCGCAACGACCTGCCGGACGAGATGGAAGAGCCGATCATCAAGAAGTTCAACGACACCGACCGGCCCATCGTATCGCTGGCCATCTCGTCCGAGCGCCTGACCCCCGCAGAGCTCACCCGGCTCGCCGATCCGGGGATCACGCGCGAGCTGCGTTCCATTCCGGGGGTCGCTGACGTGACCGTGACCGGCAAGCAGGAGCGCGAACTCACGGTGGAGCTTCTTCCCGCAGCACTGCAGGCAGCGGGCGTGAGCGTATCGCAGGTGGTACAGGCGCTCCAGGCGCAAAACCTCGCGGCGCCGGTGGGACGGGTGCAGGGCCAATACGATGAGCGGTCCATCCGGCTTCGTGGCCGGCTCGAGGGCCCGGCCGACTTCGCCCAGCTGGTGGTGGCGGAGCGCAACGGCACCCTCATCCGGCTGGGCCAGGTGGCCAACGTGCGAGACGGCACCGAAGAACAGCGCACCCTTGCGCTCTTCAATGGAACCGAAGCGGTCGGGATCGACATCAAGAAGTCCAAGGGCTACAGCACTACTGAGGTTTCAGCCAAGCTGCTCGAGCGGGTGACGAAGCTGGAGAAGACTCTGCCGGCCGGCACGATCATCAACGTGGTCAAGAACTCCGGGACCCGCGTTTCCGCGGCCGTCCGCAACGTGCAGGAAACGCTGGTTGAAGGCGCGCTGCTCACCGTGCTGGTCGTGTTCCTGTTCCTCAACTCGTGGCGCTCGACCGTGATCACCGGCCTGGCGCTGCCGGTGAGCGTGCTCGCCTCGTTCATTGCGGTCTGGGCCTTCGGCTTCAAGCTGGAGACGATGTCCCTGCTGGGCCTATCCCTGGCTATCGGCATCCTGATCGACGACGCGATCGTGGTGCGTGAGAACATCGTGCGACACGTGGAAATGGGGAAGGGCCACTACACCGCCTCGCTCGAGGGCACCGACGAGATCGGCCTCGCCGTGACGGCGACAACCTTCTCGATTCTCGCGGTGTTCCTGCCGATCGCGTTCATGTCGGGCGTGGGCGGGCAGTGGTTCAAGCCCTTCGCGCTCACCATGGCCTGCTCGGTGCTCGTGTCGCTCTTCGTGAGCTTTTCGCTCGACCCGATGCTTTCGGCCTATTGGGCCGATCCGCATGTGCCAGTGGAGAAGCGCGCCTGGATCACGCGCCAACTCGACAAGTTCAACGACTGGTTTACCCGCATGGCCGAGGGCTACCAGGGTGTCATTGCGTGGGCGCTCGACCATCGTGCCGCCATGGTGGTCGTGGCGCTCGGCGCCCTCTTCAGCGCCTTCTCGCTCCCCGCCAAGGGGATGCTGGGGTTCCTTGCGCTTGTCACGGGCGTGGTCATCGTCGTGTGGTCGCTCTCGGGAGCGCGTTCGATACCGGTGCGCATCGCGGGAGCGGTGGTGGGCTTGCTGGCCGGCTACGGGCTGTTCCAGATCGCACCCGAATGGCGGAAGGTCGGCGTCGGGTTCTTCCCGCTGGATGACCGCTCCGAATTCAACGTCTCCATCGAGACACCACCGGGGTCCAACCTCGCCTACACGAGGGCGAAGGCGCAGGAAGCCGATCGCATCATTCGCGAGCGCTCCGAGGTGCGCTACACCTATATCACGCTCGGCGATCCGACCTCGAGTGCCGTCGATGTCGGCAAGATGTACGTCAGGCTCGCGCCCAAGGGCCAGCGACGCCTGGGCGCCGAGGACATCGCCGCCCAGATCCGTGGGAAGCTGACGCAGCTGGGTGGCGTGAAGATGGCGGTCTTCACCAGCGATTTCGGCGGCGGGCGCAAGCAGCTTCTCCTCCAGATCAAGGGCCCAGACCTGGCGTCGATCAACGCTGCCGCCGAGCAGGTGCGCTCCGTGGTGGAGCAGACGAAGGGCGCCGTCGACATCGCACTGTCGAGCAAGGGCCAGCGACCGGAGCTCACGGTGGACCTGGATCGCGGGTTGGCCGGGTCGCTCGGGCTCACGGTGGGTCAGGTGGCGCAGTCGCTGCGGCCGGCGTTCGCCGGTATCGATGCCGGCGACTGGGTCGATCCGAGCGGGGAAACCCGCGATGTGGTGGTGCGCCTTGCCCCGGAGGCGCGGCAGCGCGCCGAGGACCTGCGCCAGCTTCCGCTGCTCGTGCCGGGCGGGACCGGCGGGGCGCCACGCACCGTGCCGCTGGGTCAGGTGGTGCGGGTCAAGTCCGATCTCGGGCCGGCGGTGATCAACCACCTCGATCGCGATCTGGTGGTGAACGTCGAGTGGAACGTGCAGGCCCGTTCCACCGGCGAGGTCATGACCGACGTGCGGCGAGCGCTGGCGGGCATGCCGCTTCCGCCAGGTGTGACCTTCTCGGAAGGCGGCGACTCGGAGAGCCAGAGCGAGGTCTTCGGCAACATCTTTCTCGCGCTGGGCGTGGCGGTGCTGTTGATGTACCTCATCCTGGTGATGCAGTTCGGGTCGTTCCTCGACCCGATGGCGATCCTCATGTCGCTGCCGCTGTCGCTGGTAGGGGTCATGCTGGCGCTCTCGATCAGCGGCCTCACCATCAACATCATGAGCCTGATCGGCGTCATCCTGCTCATGGGTATCGTGGCCAAGAACGCCATCCTGCTCATCGACTTCGCGAAGTGGAGCCATGAGAAGGGGCTGCCGATCCGTGATGCGCTCATCGAGGCCGGCGCCATCCGGCTCCGGCCCATCCTGATGACGACGTTCGCGCTCATCGCCGGCATGATTCCGGTGGCGATCGCCCGCGGCGAGGGTGCGCAGTTCCGCCAGCCGCTGGGGGTGGCGGTCATCGGCGGCGTGCTCACGTCGACGTTGCTGACGCTGCTCGTCATCCCGACGGTCTACGAGATCCTGTACGATTGGAGGGAGGCAATGCTGCACTGGTTCGGGCGCAAGCGGCTGCCGGCCGTGTCAACGGTGCCGGCTGGTGCCGGGGTGACGCCGGGTGCGGCGCAGCAGTAAGGCGGGCACCCCGGCCCCTCGTGAGAATGTTGCCGGGCTCCCATCGTTAGATCGGGAGACGCCGCCGAAGACAGACGTTGCCGCCCGGCAGCCTGGCTGCGTTGGCCAACTCCGTTGGCTACCCATCGATACACGGGGGTCACAATGCCAGCTACGTCTCACGAACACACTCGCCGGTTACACGCGCTGTTGCTGCTCGCTGGCCTCTTGGCCTCACTGGGGCTCAGCGCCTGCGGCGGCCCTGACTATTCCCCGCCCGACACGTGCCCGGACGGGCAGCCTGTTCCTGCAAACGGGTGCACCACCGGTTAGGTCAACGGCGCGGACGATTCATGGATGGCCTCACCGGGAAGGCCGGGTACCTGGCGCCGCTCCTTCCACCAGAGGGCAGCGCCGCTGCACACGAACGCCAGGCACATGTACTGGGAGTGCGACAGGAGCCTGATCGCTCCGCCCGCGGCGGGATCGCGCAGGAACTCCACCAGGAACCGGCCGGTGCCGTACAGGATGAGGAACAGGGCCGTCGTGCGCCCTGGCTGGTCGCGGTGCCGGTACCAGTAGAGCGAAACGA
>Ga0315273_10004421_pt1 | contig 17230 bp, 16 predicted proteins | sample YL17G02_0_MG_FD_205753 | JGI IMG/M metagenome (GOLD analysis project Ga0315273, IMG submission 205753) | Sediment microbial communities from Yellowstone Lake, YNP, Wyoming, USA - YL17G02_0 | ecosystem: Environmental > Aquatic > Freshwater > Lake > Sediment | place: USA: Wyoming | collected...
GGCGGGTGTGGCGGGGGCTCTCCCCCCAGCCCCCGCCACAGCCGCCTCAGCCTCAACCACCAATCCTTCGGCACTGCCCTTATCTCCACAAGGGGGATACGATGTTCCTTGGCTGGCCCAGCATGGGGCGCGAATTACATTGACGCGCCGGTGGTCCGCTGGTACGATTGCAACTGGGACGGTAACTGCGACTCGATTCAGTATTACACCTACGACGGGAACTTCAACGTGACGGCGCTGGTCAAGACCGATGGTTCGGTGTTCGAGCGTTACGCCTACGACGCCTATGGGGCCGTGAAGGTTCTTGAGCCGGACTTCTCCGCCGATCCGGACAACACCCCCGACGGCGGCTACAGCGGCGCTCCCTACGGCCGCAACGAGATTCTCTACTGCGGCTACCGCCGCGATCCCGAAAGCGGCCTGTACTGCGTGCGAAACCGCTACTACCACCCGGCGCTGGGAAGGTGGATAAATAGGGATCCGATGGGGTATAAGGGAAGCATAAACCTCTACGAATACGTGAATGGACGGAGCACTTTGGCTCTGGATCCCACTGGGTTATTTCCTGTTTTAATTGTACCGAGAATACTTTTCACAGACAGTGCTGAAGATTGGAATCGACGCGATGAAACGCTTGACTACTATATGTCTTATATTAACGAGTGGCTCAATGATTTCTGGAGGGATAACACACCTAAGGGATGGGTACAGAACGTCGATTTTCTTGTTGCTGCTTTACAGGGTAAACTGACGAGCCTTGATGACAATTTTATTGATAACGAATTGCAATCCTTTCTTGGCGAAGAATGGCCTACATGTCCAGGAGGAAAGCTTAGTGTTCCAGCACTAACTAGCGCAATTAACATAAAGGTTACCGGTAGCGCATCACAAACATGGAGAGTTGACTTTCTTTATGCGCAATATTTTATTCCGCCTTGGGTTAAGGTAATGAGCAAGGATTTGGTTTCAGTATCCTTCAGCGGCGAACTTAATGCTCGCATTCATATTGCGGCAATCTTCCAGTGTTGCTGTGATGATGCGAAAGGCTCAAAGGCTAGCCTGATCCGTCTTAATGTTCTTGATGCTACTGGGGATTGGACGGTGGACCAAACAGTAACTCTTCTTGGCGGTTCCAGATCGTCACAACTCTTCCACGACCAAGGGACGATTTATGAGAATTTTGGTCTTTCTGGAACCGTTAGGCCTACAAAACTAGTTTGCGGCTCTGATGGTAAACGAATCAAGTCACCAGCAACTAATTGATTAATGCATTACGTTCTATTGGTAATATCTCGAGTATGAGTTATGTATCACAACATTAATAATGGTTAGTATCTGTTTATGTTATTCATTGAATGTGCCAGGAGTGGTCCAATATAAACCTATCTATTATGGGAGGAATTGCAGTGTCGAGCAACATAAGAATGGGTATTTATGTTTTAGTCTTCGTGATAACCATGTTGGCTGCAAAGACGCCACTTTTCAGTATCGAAGGCGATGATGGTTATAGCACTAATCTCGCGTGCAATCGCGGTTGTGCGACGAGTGCGCCAACTTCAAGGCAAATAAAAGTGATTATGCGGAAGGCCGTAAGTCAACCAGATGTCATGATACAAAATGCGAGATTAGTAGTACCAAGTATAAGCACAACGAAACCGAATGCCAGACTTTTATCCAAAGGGAATATCCAATATTATTATGACCTAGACATGAAAACAATAGGACTTCCCGATAACTTTACGGGCAATCTTGTTTTGGCTGGTTATGAACATGACAAGATATTAGTAGTTATAAACGGGAAAGTGGTATGTGTCGACGGGGCAACACGACCAACGTCTTTTCCGGTGACTGCCCAAATGGCATCGAGTCAACGTTTTGTAATAACGGATCCGTCAAAAAGGCTTTTGGGGGGAGTATCGGAATATGTTGTAGAACCGTTCCAGGTGTCACCAATATGCATATCGACCCAGCCAGTGACTGGAGGTCCACATATTGTGGAGAAGACCCAACTGGACTGGCAACGTATCTTGCCAGTTTTATGGCAAGATCCAGACCGTTTTGGCGTTCCTGAAGGTTACACGGGCGAGTTCCAATTTTCCCCATCAGCAGACATTGACGGAATCACTCACGTAGCAGTCCTGAGGCGGGGCAAGGTTGTCAGGGTTGATGGAGTTAATCGTCCGGATAATCTTCCATTGGTTGGTGAGAACACAAGTGGTCCTTCGAGCCGTCCGTTTCCGGACGGTATTGTAGAAGCCAGCTTTTGGCACGTCATATGGGTTGTGCCCAACTTAGACTGGCCACTAACAAACGCGAAGCCTTCACGAGGTCTGAGAACGGGTGGCGTTCCCAGGAGTGAAAGCCTTTCAGAGTTGGAAAGTTTTATCGGGCAAGACTACGAGAAGATCGCAGCACAGTGCGCAGTATTCCTCGTGATGGATCACGAACCAAGGGACCTTTCCTTCGTCCGAAACTTTACCGGAAGAGGGGGCTTTCAAGCCGCTGACGGGTTTATGTATGAACTTACTTTTCAGAAGGGCAAACTTTTGAAATTTAAAAAGTTGACGCCATCCCCCCCGACTTCCTCACCAGTAAGATAGAAGCTATGTATGCCCGGTGCCATGGCCATGGCTAAGCCACGTGGGCATGAATGAATGATGGTTCTTTTGCCGGAGCATGGCACGATGGTAACTGGGACGGCGATTACGCCGACGGCTGCGACAGCGTGCTGTATTACACCTATGACGGGAACTTCAACGTGACGGGGCTGGTCAAGACCGACGGGGCAATGATTGACATAGGCGATTGCCTGAGCTTTTCGTGACGATGGCTGAAGGAATACGGGCGGATGTGATCGTAGTGGGCGCCGGGGCCGCGTCCCTGGCGGCTACGTATTCAATTGCCGCGCATGGCCGCAAGAGGGTCATTGTCCTGGAAAAGGCTCGCGGCGTGGGGGCCCATTCGATCTCCGGGGCTATCGTAAGGCCGGCGGCGCTGGCGCGGCTTCTGGGTGGGCAGGCTCGGCCGTTGCCGTTTGGGACGCCTGTGGTGCAAGACGAGGTCGCCCTGCTCACCGAAAGAAAGCACCTTTTCTTTCCGGCCCCTCCGCCGATTCGCTCCAAGGGCTGCCTGATGGTCTGCTATGGCCAGCTTTGCCGCTACCTAGCCGAGCAGTGCGAGTCCCTGGGCGTGGAAGTGCATTCGGAGCTGGCGGCTGAGGAACCGATCATAAAGGCCGGCCGGGTCATTGGCGTCAAGCTGCTCAGCGGCGAGACGGTTCTGGCCGATTGCGTCATCCTGGGGGAAGGCTCCTGCGGCCTGGTGACGGAAAAGGTGGTGGAGGCATTGGGACTTCGCCGCAACGGCCGGCGATTTGACTCCTATGCACTGGGGATGAAGGTGGTCGTGGAGGCCGACGGCAATGATGCCGACGGAACGGCCTACCACACGATGGGCTATCCCCTGGGCATACGGCGTTTCGGGGGCGGATTCGTCTATGGGATCGAGGGCCGGATTCACATCGGCCTTGTCATGGGTTTGGAGCATGCGGGGGCCGAATCCGGGGTACACGAGGCCTTCGAACGATTTCTGGATCACCCCTTCATCCGGCAATTCGTCCAAAGGGGCCGGATTGTCGGCTTTGGCGCAAAGGTAATCAACGAGGGGGGCTACCATGCCATGCCGGCACTGGTCGGCGATGGCGTCGCCATTGTCGGCGAGGCCGGCGGGCTGGTAAACACCATGAAGCTCAAGGGCATCGACCTGGCGATTGCGTCGGGGATGGAGCTGGGCAAGGTCATTGCCGCGGGCAAGCCATTATCTGAGTATCCCAAGGCCCTTTTCAAGACAGCGGAATTTAGGGCCTTTCGCCGCGCCCGCAACGTCCATCAGTATTTCACACACTCGATTCCGGCGGGGCATGACGGCCACGGGGCTGGCGATGGCCACCCGCGGCCTACTGCCGCCGAGGATCGCCCTAAGGAAGGCTCCCTTGGCTTCTGGCGGTCCCTACCTGAATTGCCGAACGAAAATGGAGCTTTGTTCATCCCTTGTGCACTTGACTCAGGTGAACAACCGCGGACCTGAGCATATCTCCGTGGACCCGGCCACATGCCTGCGATGCCTTCAGGAGCACGGGCAGCCGTGCACGCGCTTCTGCCCGGCGGGTGTCTATGATCCCGACCCCGAAAGCGGCCAAGTGATAATCCACGCGGAGGACTGCATCCACTGCCGCACCTGCGCCGTCAGGGACCCCTACGGTAACATCTGCTGGTCTGCCCCCGTCGGGACGGGCCAAGGTACGTAATGATGTGAGCCTTAGGCTCTTTACCGGCCACGCCCTCGCGCTCAACCTGCTGGGCTGATACCTCACCAAGGCTCACGCGGGCGACTCCGTCCGGCTTGAGATGGCTTAATGATCTGACCATTGGCACCTACGACTATTCATATAAAGAAGATTACGATGCTGCCTGCGGCAGGACAGTTGCCTCGCAGGCAGTTCTAAAATCGTCTACCCGCCCCGAGTGAAAAGGCCCGCTTCGGCGGGCCTTTTCACTAGAGGGTAGAGCGGGAGAAAGTAGAGAGTAGAAACGGCAGCAGAACACTGAACTCCGTCTGGGCGCTGACCAGTAGCAAGATCGCTCTACCCCGGTCTCCGTTCTATTCTCTCCTTTCTGGCTGTTGGTTTATCATACTGACGCGGTAGCAAGTGGGGCAGGCACGGCCCGCCGTCTTCAAACCGCCTCGCCGTGGGTGACAGAAACTGCTTGCCGCGCTTGGGCTGCCCTTGTACCGTATCCTTGAAAGCAGAATAGGGCCGCGGGTTGGCGGCCGAAGGGAGCGATCCGCGTGCGAAACATACGGCCTGGGATCCCGCACGCGGAACCCGAACCTGCCGGTTCAGAACCCGCGTGCCCTACGCGACTGATTTCCGGACAGCCTCACGCAAGCGTGGGTATGGCACCGGGCTGACATAACCAAGGGGAAGCAATATGAACTGGCTGATTCGGAGGTATCGGACGCATGTCTGGCATCGTCGCTGGTATTGGCTGTTCTTGATCCTGCTTCTCTTGATAATACTTTGGTTTGCCCCATCGCTACGGTCACACGATATGTTCATTCCCCTCGTGGCTGTGTCCTTGAGTTTCATCTACTTCCTCCATCAGGATCACCTCCAGATCGCACGCTTCTGCAAGGAGTTAGTCACAGATTTTAGCAAGCGTTATGACCAAATGAATGAGAAGTTGCAGAGGGCCTTGCAGAAAACAGGTGACTTCAACGAGAAGGAGACGCTCGACTTCGTGGACTACTTCAACCTCTGTGCAGAGGAGTACCTTTTCTATAAGCTCGGGTACATCCACCGGAGCATATGGTGGTCTTGGGAGAAGGGCATGGAGCAATACGGGGCGGATGCAAGGGTTGTGGCGATTTGGATGCGTGAAAAAGTTACGGATTCCTACTATGGGTTCAAGTTCCCAGTTCAAATTGTGCCGTAGCTCTTGGAGACAGCAATGCAATACTGGCTTGACTTGTTCACAGGCGGGTGGCATGGCCACGCCGGTGCAGGCGGAAGGCAATCCCCCGAACAAGGAGCCGACATAATCGAGAACAACCCCACCAACGTGTGGTCGGCTTGCGAGAAAAATATTTTCTTCGGGCTAAGGGAATGGCGAGACGAAAGTTAAGGCGACGGCAAGGGCGGCGGATCGGCGCCTGATGCGGGATTCGTGTTGACACGTCTTGCGGGCGTCGCATAGTTATCTAAGCAGGCGGGAAAAGGGGTCTGGCGCATCCGAGCCTGTGCCATGCAAGAAGTTTCATGCATTTTCGATCCGCGCCGATGTCAGCGTGGCCTTGCAGACAGCGTGCAAGCCCGCGCCGCGGGGCCGCCCCCCGGACACGCGGCCGGACCGTACCGCGGTTAGATTCCCCAGTATTTTCGCGGCTGCATGGGCTTTTTGTTGGGCTGGCGGATACACGCCTGGGTCAAAGGGGTCAAAGATGAGAAGGTTGAGGACTGCGCCCGTGGTGTCCCTATCGACAGAACCGGCGGACCTTGCCGCCTCGCCGCGGAGGGTGCGACTGCCCAATCAGCAGCTCCAAACCGGCCTGATCTATTCCGGTCTGCTCTTTGTGTGACCATGAAACCTGAAACCACGTCAAACATGCTGGACGAGGTGGCGATTTGCGCCGCTGCCGCCGGCCTGGAGGAGTCGCAGGTGCGGGAGCTGGCGGCCTTCGCCGCGCAGCGAGGCGAGCGGCTGATCGATTCGCTGGTGAGCCGGGCCGGCGTGGATGAAATGGCGCTGGCGCGTGGGTTGGCCAGAATGTTGGACATGCCGCTGGCGGGCGAGGAGGTCGCCGACATCCCTGGGGAGGTTCTGGAGCAGATTCCCCCCACGCTGGCGGTCGATCACCAGGTGATGCCGCTTTGCCAGGAAGACGGGAAGCTGCGCGTGGCCTGCTGGGACCCCTTCGATTGGCAAGGGTGGGAGGACTTGTGCTATCTCCTGGGCCGGCCGCTGGAGAAGGCGATATGCCCGCGCAGCCTCATCGTGCGGATGATCAACGCCAACTACGGGCTGGGCGCCGAGACGGTGGCGCGGCTGGTGAAGACCGATGCGGATACCCCCGCCGCCTTCGGCGCCGGCGTGACAGACCTCTCCGACAAGGAGGCCGCCAATGAGCCGACGGTCATCAACCTGGTCAACCGCATCCTGACGGAGGCCATTCGCTCCAACGCCACGGACATCCACTTCGAACCGCTGGAAGGGCGCTTCCGCATCCGCTACCGCATCGACGGGATGCTGGAGGACGTGCCGACGCCCTCCAACATCCACGCGCTGCGCCTGGCGGTGGTGTCGCGCATCAAGATCATGAGCGGGCTGGACATCACCGAAAAGCGCCTGCCCCAGGACGGGCGCGCGCGAGTGGCGCTGGCGGGGCAGAACTGCGACCTTCGCATCAGCGTGCTTCCGGGCCTCCACGGGGAGGCGGTGGTCATTCGCATCCAGAACCAGCAGGCGGTGCAACTGGACCTGGCGGCGCTGGGATTTGAGGACCACGAGCGGGCGGCCATCGACCAGCTCATCAGCCGGCCTCACGGCCTGTTCCTGGCCACCGGTCCCACCGGCAGCGGAAAGACCACCACGCTGTACACCTGCCTGCTGAAGGTTCGCTCTCCGGCGATCAAGATCGTCACCATCGAGGACCCGGTGGAATACTGGATGGACGACGTGCTCCAGATGCAGGTGCACGAGGAGATCGGTTTCACCTTCGCCGCGGCGTTGCGGAGCATGTTGCGGCACGACCCGGACGTGATGCTGGTGGGGGAGATACGCGACCTGGAGACCGCCGAAATCGCCATCCGTTCGGCCCTGACGGGCCACCTGGTGCTGGCGTCCCTGCACACCAACGACGCCGCCAGCGCGGTGACGCGCCTCTGCGACATCGGGATCGAGCCGTTCCTGGTGGCCAGTTCCGTGCAGGGCATCCTGGCGCAGCGGTTGGCGCGGAGAATCTGCCCCCGCTGCCGGGAGGATGCGCCGCCGGATTCACTCGACGAATTCGCGCGGGAGCTGCTGGCGGGTTCGCCCCTGACGGCCGGGGTCGTGCCGGTTCGCGGGCGCGGTTGCGAGCACTGCCGGTTCACGGGCTATCGCGGCCGCATGGCTGTGGGGGAGGTCCTGACGGTCTCGGCGAACATTCGCAGGCTCATCCAGGAGCGTCGCTCGGCCGACGTGATCGCCGAGACCGCCTGCCGCGAGGGCATGCGCCTGCTGCGGGATAACGCCCTGCGCGCGGTGGCCGAGGGCAAGACCACCGTCTGGGAAGTGCTGCGGGTCACACAGGGGGACTTCTGATGTCGCGGTTCGATTACCTTGCGATTACCGGCGGCGGCGTCCGCCTTAGCGGCGCGGTTCGCTCCAGCGACCGCGCCTCGGCCCTGCGAATGCTGATCGGCCGGGGCTACCATCCCCTGACGATTGCACCGGCCAAGGAGAAGTCATGGAGCCTGGTCCGGCTGTGGCGCCGCCTGCGCGAGCGGGTCACCACGACGGAGCTGGCGGTCTTCACGCGCCAGCTTGCCTCGCTGCTGAAGGCGGGCCTGTCGATGGTGGCGGCGCTGTCCACGCTCAAGCGCCAGTCGCGGAAGCCCGCCCTGGTGGCGGTCATCGACGAGATCACCGAGACTCTTTCGCGCGAGGGCAGCTCGCTGGCCGAGGCGATGGAGGACCACCCGCGCATATTCGGCGGGGTCTATCGCAGCCTGGTCCGCGCGGGGGAGGAGGGAGGCAACCTGCCGGACGTGCTGGCGGACATGGCCGCTTATCTTGGCCAGTCGGCGCGCCTGCGCGGGCAGGTGATCGGGGCGTTCATCTACCCGCTGTTCCTGCTGCTGCTGGGGTCGGCGGCGGTCTTTATCCTGATGACATTCGTGATTCCGCGTTTCCAGGAGCTGTTCCGCTCGTTCGGGCAGGCCCTTCCGACTCCCACGCGGATGCTGATTTCCTTGAGCGGTTTCTTGTCGGTCTGGTGGCCGGCGGTGGGGGCGGTCGCCGCGGGCGCGGTGGCGGTTGCGTTCCTGGCGCTGCGGCGCGGCGGCGTTCGCAAGCGCCTCGACGGCGTGCTGCTGTCCCTGCCGGTGCTGGGCGGGATGTTCCTGAAGCTGGAGATGGCGCGGATCGCCCGGACGCTGGGGGCGCTGCTGCGGGGAGGCGTGGGCATCCTGGCGGCCTTGCGGATCACCGAGGCGACCGTGCGGAACCGGGCGGTGGGGGGCACGTTCGCTTCGATCCTGGAGCGGGTGGCCGGGGGTACGACGATGGGCGCGGCGATGGAGGAGTCCAGGCTCTACCCGCCCCTGATGGTCAACCTTGTCCGCACCGGCGAAGAGACGGGACAACTGCCGGAGATGCTGGAGGAGTTGTCGGGGATCTACGAGGACGAGGCCCAGCGGGCCGTCTCCGGGGCCGTCAAGCTGCTGGAGCCGATGCTGATCGTTTCGATGGGCATCGTCATCGCCTCGATCATCGCGGCGGTGATGCTGCCGATTTTCCAGGCCAACGCAATGGTGGAGTGACACGATGAGGATACCAACCAAGAACACGAACCGCGCGTTTACGCTGGTGGAGGTGCTGCTGGTCATCGTCATCATCGGCATCCTGGCGGGGATGCTGGTGGCCAGGCTGTCGGGCCGGACGGAGGAGGCCCGCGTCGCCCGTGCACTGGCGGATATCCAGGGCAGCCTGTCGTTGGCGCTGGACCTCTTCGAGCAGGACCTGGGGCGCTACCCAACGGCCGAGGAGGGGCTGGCGTCCCTGGTGACCAACCCCGGCATCGAGGGCTGGAAGGGGCCTTACCTCAAGGGCGGGCTGAAGAACGACCCGTGGGGCATGCCGTATACATACGCCCTCAATTCCGACGACCCCACCCAGTACGCGCTGAGTTCCTCCGGGCCGGACAAGCAGCCGGGGACGGCCGACGACATCCTTCCATGAGCGACCATCGGCGACATAACTACCGCATCGAGCGTAGCGGTTTCACCCTGGTGGAACTGCTGATCGTCCTTGTGATGATCGCCGTCCTGTCCTGCACGCTGGCGGCCAACCTGGCCGGCCGGCAGGACCGCCAGGCACTGCACATTGCGGGCAAGGACCTGGCCGCCGCGGTGCGCTACTGCCGCCGGCAGGCTGACCTGCGCCAGGTAGCCCATCGCCTGGCCTTTGGCGGGCCGTCGTCCAGCTACCGGGTGGAGATATCGACGCCCGGCAGCCCCGACGGGTTCATCCCGGCGGCCGGGCAGGCCGGAAGGTACCACCGCCTGCCGCAGACGGTCTGCATACGGAGCGTGGTGGCGGAGGGCGGCGAGCAGTCCCCCATGCCCGAGGCGCTGCTATTTGCCCCCGCCGGCGAGGGCTTTTCCGGGACGGTTCAACTGGTCGGCCGCAACGGCGACGCCCTGGCCGTGGAGGTTGCCGACGGGGCGACGCAAGTGCGGATTGTGGAGAAGCAACCATGAGTCCCGCCCCCAGTCATGACGGTTTCACGCTGGTAGAGGCGCTGACGGCCATGACCATCTTGGCCGTGGGGATCGTCGGCGTGCTGGGGGCCTACTCGCTTTCCTCGCGCAGCGGCAGCGAGGCCGTCCGCCTGGCTTCGGCCGCCGAGGTCGCCGAGGAGCAGCTTCAGGCGGCCCTTGGGTCCGATGGAGCCGGCCTGGCCTCCCGCGGCGCCTCCGGGCCGTACAGGTGGGAACGGAAGACAAGCGACCTGCGAGAGGGTCTGCAAGTGGCCTCGGTGGAGGTTACCTGGACCGACCGCACAGGGCCTAGGAGCTTTGGACTTTCGGAGGTGTTCCTGCCTCGCGAATCGTCCGGCGATTGAAGGCCGGGCCAAGAGGGGACGGAGAAGGGTTCATGCGGGTTGTCGCGGACAATACGGGATTCACGCTGGCGGAACTGCTGGTGGCCTCGGTGGTGACCACGGTGGCCCTGCTGGGCGTCCACGGGGTGTTTCTCCATGCCTTGAACGTGGAGACCGCCTCGACGCTCCGCTGGACCGGCCTGGAGACGGCGGAGGCGGTGGCGGACCGGTTGGCCTCCACCGTCGAGTCAGCCGTCAACCGCGCGGGCACCAAGGCCCTGGTGGTGGGGCGCGGGCCCGGGGCCGACGGCTGGCTCATCTGCCAGACCGCCGCCCGGCGCGTGCGGTTTTCCTGGCAGGAGGGCAGGCAAGAAGGGGCGCTGACGCTGACGATGCAAGTCAAACCCTTCGCTGGCTCGGCGGACCTGACCAAGAACCTCACGTCCCCAGACGACCGAGGGACCGAGATATGGGATACCATCCCGGCCGTTACGGTCGCCCAGGACCTGGCGGGCGTCTCGGTTGTGGCCCAACCGCTGCGGTCGGCCGAGAATGACAAGTCCGGCCGCTACGAAGGTCCCTGCGGCGATGTAGCCGTCCACATCACCATCACCGCCGGTTCGCAGACCAGCCGGCGGACGGTCATCCCCCGCTACGACGCCAAAGGCAACCAGGAACAGGAGGGCGGAAATGGCTAATACCCCATGTCAGAACGGCCCCCGGTCGCGACGCCGCGGGGCGATCCTGATCCTGGTTCTGTTCGTGATGGTGATCTTGAGCCTCCTGGCTGTCAGCTTCACCTACCGAGCGGGCCTGTTCCGCCGGACGGTCTTGGAGCGGGTGACGATGCTTCGCCTGAGGCACCACGCCGCCTCGGCGGCGGCAATTGCGATGGCTCGCCTGGCGGCCGAGAGCAACGACTTCGACCACCCTGCCGAACCGTGGCGCCTCCACGCCCCCCTGCCCGAGGACAATTGGTTGGCCGACTGGAACACCGACGCCGCGGGGCGGGCCGCGGAATACGTCACGGACTACCAGGTCCTCGACGAGGAGGGCAAGTTCAACGTGCTGACGGCCTCTAGCGAGGCCCTCAGGAAGCTGGGCATGAAGGAAGATCAGATCGCATGCCTGTTCGACTGGATGGACTCCGACGACGTGGTCCGCTCCGAGGGCGCGGAGAGTGCGTACTACCAAGCGCTGCCCCGGCCGCACCGCTGCAAGAACGCGCCCCTGGAATCGCTGGAGGAGTTGTTGATGGTGCGGGGTTTCGCCCCCGGCGATTATTGGGGCGAGGACGACGACCACGACGGCCAGTTGGACCCCTGCGAAAACGACGGGCCTGCCACCGCCCCGGCGGACAATGCCGACGGCGTGCTCCAGCCCGGCTGGGTGGACCTGCTGACCTGCCAGGGGGACGGAAGAATCAACCTTAACACCGCCCCGCAGTCCGTCCTGCGAACACTTCCGGTCACCGGCCAGGCCGTCGACCAGATCATCGGTTACAGGCAGTTCGACGCCGGCGGCGATGAGGACCTGGAATCCCACGCCTTCCGCGACCCCAACGACATCCGGCAGCTCCAGGGCCTAACCGCCGCCGACAAGGACGTCCTGTGCCTCCGGGGCAGGTTCACATCGGAGCACTTCAGGATATTCGTCTGTTCCAGACACGCCAAGACCGCCCTCCAGTGCCGTCTGGAGGTGCTGGTAAAGGCCCGCAAGAACGCCAGGCCGGAGGTTCTCCAATGGAAATTCGGAAGCTGACAAGAAGCCTGCCGAACCGCGCCGCCTTGGGGGCGTGGATCAGGCGGTTGACCGGGGCCTTCCGGCCCTTGAAGAACCGTGGGGAGTTCCACGACGCGATCGTGATTTCCCAGGCCCCCGACGGTCGGCTGGACGGCGTGCACGTTGGGGGATGCAACAACGGAAAGGAATCGCCACCGGCGGTTCGCGACTTGCGAATTGGCGGCCCGTCTCCAGATGCGCAGGCAGACGGCAGCGCCGCTGAATCGCCCGTTGCGACAATGGCGGGCTGCGGCAAGAAAGGCCCCGTGGTGCTGGTGTTGCCAAAGTCACATTACCTGGTCAAGAAGTTGCCGGCCGCGGCGGTGGCCCAAGATGAGATGCACGGCATGCTGGAACTGGCGGCCGAGGCGGCTCTTCCGCCCCAGTTCGGGCCGGTGGAGATATCCTACCGCCGGTTGAAGGCCCAAAGCGGGCAGGCGGCGTGTTGCGAAGTCTACATCTCCCGCCGGGAGGCGCTTGAGGATTGCCTGCGAGGACTGGAGACCCTGGGCGTCCGCCCTGATTACATCCTGCCCAGCGCCGTGGTGTGGCAGTGCGCCCTGAGCGGCTGCGTTGACACCGACCTGCTGGTCGTCCGCACCTCCAGGGACGCCGCCGAGGCGGCGGGCCTGTGCGACGACAGCGCCTGCTCGGTTCGCCGGCTGATGCTCACCGAGGGTGACCCTGCCGGGTTTCACCGGCAGTTGATCGAGTGCATTCGGTCGGTCAACGGCAAGGGGGTCAACCCATCGGCGGCGGTGAACGTGGGATGTGTCGGCGAAATCCCGGCCTGCTGGGTCCCAAAGGAGGCGGTGGTCTTTCGGAACGTCGGACATCAATTCAGCAGCGACGACGACGGCGCGGGTCCGACGGTTCCGCTGTCCCGCATGGCCGGGTGTGTCTTGCGGGAGATAGCCTCCCAGGGCCTGCTCCAGACAGCCAACCTGCTCCCGCGGCGGCTGACGCTGGGGGCCAAGGCTCGCGGGGTTCGCCGGAGGTTGTGTCTGTCCGCCGCGGCGCTGTTGGTGGCGCTGCTGGGGTTCGACGCGGCCTTGCGGATCGCAACGGCCCGCTACCGGGGCGTCAACGAGGACCTCTTCCAGCGGATCAGCCGGATCAAGACCGAGGGCGAGACCGTCGGCTGGCAGATGGCGCAGTTGGAGTCCATCCAGGCCCTCCGTGCGTCGGGAGGGGACTTGCTGGGCGTCATCGGCGCCCTGGCGGCCGGCACGCCCAAGGAAGTCAGCTACAGCGATGTGGAACTGACCGAGGATGGCGCTATTCGCCTCCGCGGACAGGCCGATTCGGTGTCGTTGCCGTTCCTGCTGCCCGAGAGCCTCCAGAAGCAGGCGCAGTTCCGCCGAGTGGCGCTCCAGAGCGTGGGGCAGAAGCAGCAGGGCGCCGGGGCGGCCACCGATTTCCGCCTGGACTGCATTCTCGACAGGAAAGACAGAAAGGTCGCCCGGCCATGAAATTGCGGTGGCCCCCATTGCTCAACGTTCGCCTGACGGTCCACTTGTCGCTGGCGGTGATGCTGGCCGCCTCGGCCGCGGCGGTGGCCTACGGGCTTCTGCCGGCCTGGGGGGAACTGCTCCGTCAGCGGACGCTGACCGACGCGCAGGCGGCGCAATACGCGCGCCTGTCGCGGAACCTGGCCCTCCGCAACCAGGTGGCGGCCGAGTTTCAGCGCCTCGCCGGTTCCGCCGTCCAGACGGGCACCGACGAGGTGGCGCTGTCGGAGTTCCTTCGCGACCTGGAGGCCAAGGCTCGCCTGCCCGGGCTGAACATCGTCAACATCAAACCGCTGGCGGTCCGCGACGAAAAGACGCACAAGGTCTACGGCGCCAAGCTCACGCTGGCAGGGCGGCTGGCGGAGGTCCTGAGGTTCGCCACGGAGGTCACCGAGGGCGACCAGGCCGTGGGGATCGAGTCGTTCAGCGTCCGCGGGACGCAGAAGGTCCACGTCGTGGAATGCACCCTGGCGATCTGCAAGGTTCGGTTGGTCCCCAAAGGCCCCTCCGCCGCGCAGGTCGGCGGTGCGATTTTGGCAGGAAAGGGCGAGGCCCATGGTATCCCCTGAGAGCCAAATCCGCGCTGCCGGAGGGGTCGCCAGGCGGGCCGCCCAGGCGGCGGTGTGTCTGGCGGCGCTGTCTGTGCTGGCGGTGGCTGCCGCGCTGGTCTGGCCGGTCGCCGCGGCCTATAGCGCAGCCGCGCCCGCCAGGAGCGGCGCCGTTTCATCGCAGCCCGCGGGGGTACAAGACCTCCAGACCGTGTTGGACTGCCTGACCGCCCGGCGAAGGCCGTTGGTCAGCCCGGCGCAGGTCCAGGCTGCCGTCAAGGACACCGGCGCGGCGGCCAAGCTGGCCAAGAAGCTCAAGTTCCAGGGCATCATTCAAGTGGACGACGGCTACGTCGCCTACGTCCAGACCGAAGAGGAGGGCCTCAGGACCCTCAGGAAGGGGGACGCCATCCTGGATTTCGTCGTCCGGGACGTTGGGGCGGACAAGGTGGTCTTGTCGTTGGAAGGCGTGGAGGTCGTCCTGGGGCATTAAGAAGGTCTAACACCGGGTCGGGAGGACGCGAGGAAGGTAATGAGCTTGCGACACAAACATTTCGGAAGGTTCAGCGCGGCGGCGGCGGCGATCCTGGCGGCGGGGCTGGCCGGCGGGCAGGGCGTTTTGGGGCAGACGGACGATCCGTTGAAGTCGGCGCCGGCGGGTCGGGAAAGAAGATCCGCAACGGGCAACGTCATCTCCACCGTGGAGTTCGTGGACACCCCCATCACCACGATCTTCAAGATGGTCAGCGACCTGACCGGCTGGAGCATCCTGATGAGCCCGGAGGTCACCAAGCAGCCGCCGAAGATCAACCTGTGGATCAAGAACCTGCCCGCGGAGGAAGTGCTCAACCAGGTGGTCGATCTGGCCGCGTTGGTGGCCAATCGCAAGGGCAACACCGTCACGGTGATGACCTACGAGGAATACTGCCGCCAGTTTGGCGTGGAAAAGACCGTCCTTACATTGCGCAACGCCAGGGCCAAGGACCTGGCGGTCGTGCTCAAGCCCCTGGTGGAGAAGGAAGGCCAGTCCCGCGTCATTCCCGACGAGCGGACCAACCAGGTGGTGCTGCTGGTCCCAAAACCGCTGCTGGCCAGCGTGCAGAAGCTGGTGACGGCGATGGACGTGCCGCTGGAGGCGGTGACGGACACTATTCGTCTGATGGTGCTGAAGCACGTTGAGGCGCAGACCCTCACGCCGGTACTGGAGCAGTTCCTCACGTCCAGCGCCGCCAAGTCAGCCGGGATGACCTCCCCGACCGGCCCGGCTGGGACGCCAAGACCCGTTGACGCCACCGGCTCGCGCGGCGGTGGGGGCGTTCCGGCGACACCGACCTCCGAACCGTCCGTGGCGGCAGGGGGCGCCGAACCGGTGGTCGGAGGGGGTAACTATTCCCTGCGGTTCATGTGCGAACCGAGGCTCAACGCCATTGTGCTGCGCGGGCCTGCCAACGAGGTGGAGACCGCCGGCAAGCTCATCGCCGACCTGGACGCCCCGGGGGACATCAAGACGGAGAGTTACTCTCTGACGTACGCCGACGTGCGCGAGGCGTTCGAGGCCGTGCGGGCTGCCCTCGGCGACGTGGGAGACACCAAGACCCCCGGACGCTGCCGCCTGGCCCTCAGCGAATCCAACGCCAAGATCGTCGTCACAGGCTCCGCCGCCGACCACAAGCGGGTGGCAGAGATCATACAGGCCATCGACAAGCCCATGCCCGGGACCGGCGGGATCCGGGTCTACCGCCTCGAAAACGCCACCGCCGCCGAGGTGGCCAGGGTGATACAGGAACTCATCGACGTGGAAACCCCCGCCACCCGGCCCGGCCTGCTGGCCCGGCGATCGACGTTGGCCTCGACCGTCGGAGGCGTCCAGCGGGTCCAGCCCGCCGACGGGCAGTCCAGGAAACCGCCGCAACCCGCTGCGCCGACACCGTCGGGGTCGGGACAATCGGCCGATGCGGCGCAGGCGGGCGAAATACCCCCCAGCGTCATCGCCTCCCCGGAGATCAACGCCGTCATCGTGCGGGCCTCGGCGCTTCAGCAGGAAGAACTAGGCCGGTTGATCGCCGAACTGGACAAGCCCCGCGACCAGGTGGTCCTGGAGGTGACGCTGGTGAGCGTCCAAAGCCAATCAGGATTCAATCTGGGGCTGGAGCTGGCCGGGGCGAGCGTCAACGGACAGGGAGCGGAGGGGATCGCCTTCACGCACTTCGGTGTGGGGCAGGTGGACACGTCCACCGGCCAGGCGCGGCTGGCCAAAGACCCGCTGTCGGGCCTGAACTTCGCGATCTTCAACTCCGGCGACTTCTCGCTGGTCCTCAACGCCCTCCAGAGCGTCGGTGACACGCGGATCACCTCCTCGCCCAAGATTCTCGTCGAGGACAACTCCCCCGCCCAGATCAGCCAGATCAACCAGGAACCCTTCGAGGTGACCGACCAAGGGCAGACGACCACGACCACCAGCTTCGGGGGGTTTGTCGATGCCGGGACGGTCCTGACCGTCACGCCGCACCTCTCGCGGGAGGATTGGCTCAGGTTGGCCTACGAGATCACCTTCAGCTCGTTTGGGTCCCGCTCCAACAGCAAACTTCCGCCGTCCCGGCTCCAGAACGCCGTCACCGGGACCGTGCGGGTTCCGGCCGAGCACACGGTGGTCCTGGGCGGACTGGTCAACACCCGCACGAGCCGGAACACCGAGGGCGTGCCGTTCCTCTGCGACATTCCGCTGGTAGGGGAGGTGTTCAAGAACCGCTCCAACGACAACAACAAGGACACGCTCTATGTCTTCATCCGGCCGGTCATCATGCGTCAACCGTCCTTCGAGGACCTCATCTGCCTCAGCAGGGACGACATGCGGCAGGCCGGGGTCGTATCTTCGGAGCCGATGAACCCACTGAAATCATTCCCGTCCATGTACGAAAACCGCAAGGAGCAATAAGTGAACCGCACGACGATAACGCATTGGATCGGAATCGCGGTCTCGACGGCGTGCCTGGCGTGCCTGCCCGCCTGCCAGAACCGCCAGAA
>Ga0315273_10004423_pt1 | contig 17229 bp, 19 predicted proteins | sample YL17G02_0_MG_FD_205753 | JGI IMG/M metagenome (GOLD analysis project Ga0315273, IMG submission 205753) | Sediment microbial communities from Yellowstone Lake, YNP, Wyoming, USA - YL17G02_0 | ecosystem: Environmental > Aquatic > Freshwater > Lake > Sediment | place: USA: Wyoming | collected...
GACTCATGGTGCGTGATACCTCGCCTACCAACTGGCCTTCATCAGACCGGGAACCTTGCCCTCGCTGGCCAGCTTCCGCAGGCAGATGCGGCACAGGCGGAACTTGCGATACACCGCCCTGGGCCGGCCGCAAAGCTGACAGCGGCGGACCGTGCGGGTGGAGAATTTCGGCGTCCGCTTGGCCTTGTTTATCTGCGCCTTCGTTGCCATAGCCTGGAATAACCTCTTAATCGCGCCGGAACGGCATACCCATCAGGCTCAGAAGCTCCCGGGCTTCCTCGTCGCTCTTGGCGGTGGTGTGCATGGATATGTTCATGCCTTGCGTAAACGTCACCGTCGCCGGGTCGACCTCGGGAAACACCGTCTGCTCGACCAGGCCCATGTTGTAGTTGCCCCTGCCGTCGAACGACGACGGGTTCAGCCCGCGGAAGTCCTTGACGCGCGGGATGGCCAAGGCAACCAGCCGGTCGAAAAACTCGTACATCCTGCTGCCGCGTAGCGTGACCTTCAGTCCCGCCTTCATGCCGCGGCGGAGCTTGAAATTGCTGATGGACATCCTTGCCAGCGTGACGACGGGCTTCTGACCGGTAATCATCGCCAGATGCTTCTCGGCCGCCTCCAGCCGCGCGGCGTCCTCCTGGGCGGAGCCTAGCCCCATGGACACGACGATCTTGTCCAGCTTCGGCACGGCGTTGACGTTCCGGTAGGCAAACTTCTGTGCCATCGCCGGCAACACGTCCTTACGATACTTTTCCAAGAGCCTGGCGACCATCGCCGCTTTCACCTAGCTTTTCTCACTGTGCCCAAGACCTCTCCGGATTTCCGAGCAATCCGGTCCTTGGATCCATCCGAACCAATACGGAAGGCCACGCGGGTGGGACGGTTGGTCTTCGGGTCCACCGGCAGGACGTTGGAGATGCTGACGGGCATCTCCTTCTGTATGCGCCCGCCGCGCGGGTGCTTGCGGCTGGGCCGCAGGTGCTTGTAGACGCGGTTGATGCCCTGAACCAGCACCTTGGCCGCTGCCGGATCGACTCGGAGCACCTGCCCGACCTTGCCCTTGTCGTCACCGGCAATGACCATCACCATGTCGCCCTTTTTCACATGCCTTGACATACCGTCTAGACCACCTCAGAGGCCAACGACACGATCTTCATAAAATTCTTTTCCCGCAATTCACGGGCAACGGCGCCGAAGATGCGTGTACCGCGCGGGTTGCCCTCGGGGTCGATGATGACCACCGCACTGCGATCGAACCGAACATAGCTGCCGTCAGGACGCCGCACCGGCTGGGCGGTCCGCACCACCACGCAGCGAACCACGTCGCCGGGCTTGACCTCCCCTCCGGGCATGGCCTTCTTGACCGAACAGATGATGACGTCGCCCAGCGACGCCACTCGCCGCGTAAAGCCCTGCCGACGGGTCGAGCCTCGCAGAACCCGTATGCACCCGACGATCTGAGCGCCGGTGTTGTCGGCCACGTCCAGGCGTGCTTCTTGCTGGATCACTTCACGAACCTTCTTGCGCGGCGGTTTCCACCGCCTCGACGGCCTTACGGACCACCTTTACCAGCCGCCAACTCTTGGTCTTGCTGATGCGACGGCAGGGGACGATCTCCACCAGATCGCCCACACCGGCGGCATTGCTCGGATCATGCACCGCCAGTCGCGTCCTGCGGCGCAGGAACTTCCCGTAGGTCGGGTGCTTCACCAGCCTCCCGATGACCACGCTGATGGTGTTCGAGCCGCTCTTGGAGGCGACCACGCCCGTCAGGGCCTGGGTTCTGCCTGGTTGTTCCGCGCTTGTCATCCGATCCTCGTTGTTATCGCCTTGGCTCCGTTGCTTCAGGCAGCGCCCTGGGCCTGACGCTGCCGCATGATCGTCAGGATGCGAGCGATGTCGCGCTTGGCCTTGGTCAGCAAGCTGGGGTCCTCCAGCTTTTCCGTCACCGACTGCGCCCGCAGGTCAAAAAACTGCCGCTGCAGCCGTTCCAGTTCGGCGGCCAGCTCCTCATCGCTCAGTTGGCGGATATCCTTGGCTTTCATCGCCTGCTCTCAGGGCCTATATCGCGTGGCGCCGGCCGAGCATCCGGCAACGAATCGGCATCTTGGCCGCAACCCGCCGCAGCGCCGATCGGGCGGTGGTCTCGTCCACGCCACCGACCTCGAAAAGAATCGTCCCGGGCTTCACCACCGCGACCCACTCGGCCACCTCGCCCTTGCCGGTTCCCATTCGGGTCTCCAGCGGTTTGGCGCTGACCGACTTGTCCGGAAAGACGCGTATATAGACGCGCCCCTCGCGGTGCAGAAAGTGCGTCGCCGCCACGCGCCCGGCCTCCAATTGCCGTGCGGTGACCCAGCCCCGCCCGAGGCACTGAAGACCGTAATCGCCAAAAGAGACCGTATTGCCGCGGGTGGCATTTCCGCGCACGCGGCCGCGTTGCTGCTTACGGTACTTCACTCTCTTTGGCATCATCGCCATGGTGACACCCAAACGTACTAACTGGGCCGCTCGGTGCGACCGCCTTCCGCGCCGGCGGGGCCTGGTTTGCTCTCATCGAGGGGGGCGGGGGCCACCTCCCCGCCGGGGGAGGGAGCCTGATCCGGCGTTGCCTTTGCCGCGGCACGCCGACCGCCCAACCGCGATCCGCCCGGCCTCATGGCCGCCTCGCCTGGCTGTCCCCTGCCGCCAACCCGGCGTTCGCGCCGACGACGTGCTCGCGTCATGGCAGCCACCGCAGCCTGGTCTTCTTCCGTGGGCGCCTCGCCGAACATCCCGCGGTAGATCCACACCTTCACGCCGATGGTGCCGTAGGTGGTGAAGCTGGGGGCAAACCCATAATCCACGTCGGCCTCCAGCGTGTGCAGGGGGAGACTGCCCATGATCAGCGCCTCGCTGCGGCTCATTTCCGCTCCGCCCAGACGGCCGGAGACGATAATCTTGACTCCCTTGGCCCCAGCCTGCATGGTCCCCTCGGCCCGCTGCTTCATCGTGCGGCGGAAGCTTGCGCGTCGCTTCAATTGCGAGGCGATTCCCTCCGCCACCAGCTTGGCGTCCAGGTCCGGATAGCGTATCTCGACGATGTTGATATTGACACGGCGGTTGGTCAGGTCCTCCAGGGCCACCTTGAGCTTGTCCACCTCGGCGCCCTTGGGCCCGATGACCAGACCCGGGCGGGCGGTCTTGAGGATGACCTTCAACTCCTCCCGCGTCCGCTCGATTTCGATATCGCTGACGGCCGCGTGGGGCGGCTGCTGGTTGAGGCGCTCGTAGATGAACCGGCGGATGCGCTCGTCCTCGATGAGGAACTCGCCGTAGTTGCCCTTGGGGGCAAACCACCGGCTCTTCCATCCGATCGTCACGCCGGTTCTGAATCCTATGGGTGAAACCTTCTGACCCATCTGCTCGCCTCGTCTAGTCTTGCTGTTCCTCTACCACGATGGTGATGTGGCTGGTCCTCTTGAGAATCGGGTGCGCCCGGCCTCGATCCTTGGGCTGGAACCTCTTCATGGACGGGCCTTCGTCCACGCGGGCGTCCAGCACGTACAGACGGTCCACATCCGCCTCGGCCTCGTTGGCGTTGGCCACCGCGGAGGTCAGGACCTTGGAGATCATGCCCGCCGCCCGGTTGGGCGTGAACTTCAGGATGTTCATCGCGTCCTGTGCCCGCCTCCCACGGACCAGGTCCATGATGAGCCTGGCCTTGCGAGCGCTGATGCGAGCGAAACGGTGTCGTGCCTGCCATGCCATTGCTGTGCTTTCCGCCACGTCAGGACGCCTCCGCCTCAGCCTTCCTGATGCTGCTGTGTCCGCGGAAGATTCGCGTGGGACTGAACTCGCCCAGCTTGTGTCCCACCATGTCTTCGGTAACAAACACGCGGTGGAAGACCTTGCCGTTGTGGACCATGAAGGTCATGCCGATGAACTCCGGCACGATGGTGCAGGCCCGCCTCCAGGTCTTGATCGGCTCGCGGTTGCCGCTCTCGGCGGCCTTCTGCACCTTCCGGTACAGCTTGGGGTCCACAAAGGGGCCTTTTTTCGTGCTTCTTGCCATTCCGTGTCAGCCTCGGTTGCTTTCGTTCCTCGTTACAGGACTAGTTGCCCGTAGCGGACGTTGCGCCGCCGCCGCAGGATCAGCCTGTTGGAAACCTTACGTCGCTTGCGGGTCTTGCCGCCCTTGGAGAGCTTGCCGGTGGGGCTGACGGGATCCCGCCCGCCGCTGCGCCTGCCTTCGCCACCACCCATCGGATGCGCCACGGGGTTCATCGCCGAACCGCGCACGGTCGGGCGGATGCCCAGGTGACGCTTGCGTCCGGCCTTGCCCCAGCGAATGCTACCGTGCTCAATGTTGCCCACTTGCCCGATGGTCGCCCGGCACTGGGCGCTGACCATGCGCATCTCCCCGGAGGGAAGAAGCAGGTGCGCCCACTTGCCCTCCCTGGCCACCAGCCTTGCCACGCCTCCGGCCGTACGAACGAGCTTTCCGCCCTGCCCTGGGGTCATCTCGATGTTGTGGACCTCCAGCCCGAGGGGGATCTTTTCCAGCGGCAGGCAATTGCCCAGGCGCGGTTCCGCCGATCGGCCGGAAAAAAGTTTCTGACCGATCTTCAGACCCAACGGCGCCAGAATATATTGTTTCAGACCGTCGGGATACTGCACCAGCGCGATATTGCAGCTTCGGTTGGGATCGTATTCCACCGTCAGCACCTCGGCGGGCTGGTCGTCCCTGTTGCGCCGGAAGTCGATGATACGGTACATCCGCTTGGCCCCGCCGCCGCGATGCCGCGTGGTGATGATGCCGCGGAAGTTCCTGCCGCCCTTGCGCTTCAGGGGGCGCAGGAGGCTCTTGCACGGCACGTTGCCGGTGATCTCCTCACTGCGGTTAACCGAGCTGAACCGCCTGCCGGCCGAGGTCTTCTTGTATACCTTAATTGCCATGACTTATCCGCGCTGAACCCTAGAACAGGTCAATGTGGAAGTCCGGGTGCAGCACCACGACGGCCTTCTTCCAGTGGCGCGTCGTACCGTATTTCCAGCCCGTCCGCCTGGGCTTTCCCTTGCGGTTGGCCGTGCGGACGGACATCACCTTCACCTGGTAGATCTTCTCCACCGCCTGCTTGATCTGCGCCTTATTGGCCTCGGCGGCCACCTCGAAGGCGTAGGCGTTTCGCGTCTGCGCCTGGTAGGTGCCCTTCTCCGTGACCAACGGGCGGACGATCACGTCGTAAATCGCGCTCTTCATGCCCGGACCTCCCTGTCCAGCAAGGTCCTCATGGCCTCGTCGGTGACCAGCATCTTGCACCGCGTGGCCACGTCGAAGGCGTTCAGGTCCGCGGCCGTGCATACGGTCAGGTCCGGGATGTTCCTCGCGCTGAGGTAGAGGTTGCGGTCCCTGCCAGCCAGCGCCAGCAGACAGGAACGGTTAATCTGAAGGTTCTTCATCACCGCGGCCATCATCGAGGTCTTGGGCTTCTCGGCCGCCAGACCGGAAACGACCAGCAGGTCGTTGCCCAGCATCTTGGCCAGGATCGCCGAGTCCAACGCCGCCCGACGCATGCCCTTGGGAAGCGTCTTGCGGAAGTCGCGTGGAACCTTGCCGAACGCCCTCCCGCCGCCGCGCATGATGTTGGTGCGGATCGGCCCGCGACGGGCGTTGCCGGTGCCCTTCTGGCGGTACAGCTTCCGTGTGGAGCCTTCCACCATCCCACGGCTCTTGGTGGCCGCGGTCCCCTGGCGCCTGTTGGCGTGATACGCCACCACCGCCTGTTTCAGCAGCGCGACGTTGACCCGCTTGCCGAAGAGGGCCTCGTCGACCTTCATCGTGTCGATCTTCTTGCCGTCCGTACTGTATACGGGCACTTCCAGCATAATGAGGACAAAATCCTTCAGGATTCCCTGACTGCCTTGGCCGCCTTGCTGACACGCACGATGACGAACCCGCCGTTGGCCCCGGGCACGCCGCCCTTGATCAACAACAGGTGGTTCTCCTTGTCGATGCCAACCAGCGAACGGTTGGTGCAGGTGCGCCGCACGGCGCCCATGTGCCCGCCCATCCGCTTGCCCTTCTTGATGTCGCCGCCCCAGCCGCGGTTGGTGGCATGCGCGCTGATGGAACCGGGACTCCGGTGCTTGCGCTCCGTGCCGTGTGAATCGGGCTGACCGGCGAAAAGGTGCCGCTTCATCACCCCCGCGAACCCCTTGCCCTTGCTGGTCCCCGTAACGTCCACGAGCGACACCCCCTCAAATACCTCCACCGACAACGTCTGGCCCGGCTGAATGTCTGCCGGCGCCTGGGCCAGACGGAACTCCCGGATAAACCGCTTGGGAGCAGAGCTGGCCTTGGCGGCGTGTCCGGCCAGGGGCTTGCTCGCCCGCTGGGCCTTGACGTCCTCGAAGCCCAGTTGCACTGCGTCGTACCCGTCGTTGGCGACAGTCTTGACCTGCAATACGCTGCACGGTCCAGCCTGGACGACGGTAACCGGATGGACGGCGCCGCCGGCGTCGTAGACCTGGGTCATCCCGATTTTTCTTCCAAGCAGTGCCGACAACATGGCTACCCTACGCCTTGATCTTGATGAACACCCCGGCCGGAACCACCAAACGATTCAGCGCCTCGACCGTTCGGACCGTCGGCTCGTAGATGTCGATAATTCGCTTGTGGGTCCGCATCTCAAACTGTTCCCGCGACTTCTTGTCCACGTGCGGGCTGCGAAGAACCGTGTACCGCTCGATCCGTGTGGGAAGTGGAATGGGACCGCGCACTCGGGCGCCGGTCCGCTCCGCGTGGTCCACGATCTCCTTGGCCGAGGCGTCCAAGGCCCGGTGATCGTAGGCTTCCATCCGTATACGTATCTTGTCTTGTGGCATGAGTTTGGTCTTGTCACGTCACTGCCGCCAGCCCGACAGGCCAGGGCATGAGCAGAGTCATACCAGGATATAAAACTCCCGTTTGCTGTCAATTACTTTCAGGCAAATTTCCTTCACAATTTTTTCCTGTCCTCACACCTGCCGCAGCAACTCCTCGGTCACTTGGGCGGGGGCGATAGCATACGAGTGCGGCTCCATCGTGCTGGTCCCCCTCCCCTGCGTCAGCGACCGCAGTTGGGTGGAGTACCCGAACATCTCCGCCAACGGGACCATGGCCTTGAGCACCCGGTATTGCCCCCGGTGCTCCATCTCCTTGATCTCCGCCCTCCGGGCGTTCAGGTCGCCGGTAACCGACCCGACGTATTCCTCGGGCGTGGTCACTTCCAGCCACATCATCGGTTCCAGGAACACCGGCGAGGCCTTCTCGGCTGCCTCGCGGAAAGCCAGTGCCCCGGCGTGCTGAAAGGCCAGGTCCGAGCTGTCCACCGGGTGATGCTTGCCGTCGAGCAGCGTGGCCTTGATGTTGAGCATGGGGTAGCCTGCCAGCGGCCCGGATGTGGCGGCGTCGCGGATGCCCTGCTCCACAGATGGTATGAACTCCCGCGGGATCACGCCGCCCTTGGTATCGTCCTCGAAGACCACGGCCTCCTCGCCCTCCGCGGGAATGTGAGGATCGAGGCGCAGTACCACCACGGCGTACTGGCCTCTGCCGCCCGTCTGGCGGATGAAGCGCCCCTCGGCCTCGGCGGAGGCGCGGATGGTCTCCTTGTAGGCCACGCTGGGCCTCCCGACGTGGACATCCAGCCCCATGTCGCGGACCAACTTGTTGCGAACGATTTCCAGGTGCAGTTCGCCCATGCCCGAAATCAGCGTCTGACCGGTCTCGGAATCGTAGCGGTAACGGAAGCTGGGATCCTCCCGCCGCAAGGTGCTGAGCGCCTCGCCCATGCGCTGTTTGTCGGCGTTGGTCCTGGGCTCGATGGCCATGGAGATGACCGGCTCGGGAAACTCCAGGCGCTCCAGCACAATGGGATGCCGCGTGTCGCAGAGCGTGTCCCCGGTAAGACTGCTCTTAAGCCCCACCACCGCCACGATGTCCCCGGCGGAGGCTGCCTCGCGGCGCAGCCTCTTGTTGGCGTGCATCTCCCAGATGCGAGTGATGTTTTCCTTCTTGTCCTGCGTGCTGTTGAGCACCCGCGTGTTGCCCTTAAGCGAACCGCTGTAAATGCGGATGAAACTCAGGTCCCCGTGCTCGCCGGAGGTGATCTTGAAAACCAGGGCGGAGAACGGTTCACTGTCCAGCGGCTTGCGATCCACAACCTTCTTGCTGGTGGTCGATTCGTGCCCCTGCACGGGCGGGCGGTCCGTCGGACTGGAAAGGAAGTCCACCACAGCGTCCAGCAGCGGTTGGATGCCCATGTGATTCAGCGCCGAGCCGCACAGCACTGGATGAAGCTTTCCCTGGACCGTCCCGCGGCGAATGGCCGGCACGATTTCCTCTTCCGTGACATGCGTCGGATCGTGAAGAAACTTCTCCATCAGGTGGTCGTCGAAGTCAGCAGCCTTTTCAATCAGGTCGTGTCGCGCCACCTCGGCGTGGTCGCGGTGCTGGGAGGGGATTTCCTCCACCCGCAGGGTGGAACCCACGTCGGCTGGATCATGGAAAATCGCTTTACGGCGGATCAGGTCGATCTGCCCGCGAAAGGCCTCGCCCTCGCCCAAGGGCAACTGTAGCACGATGGGATTCCCGCGCAGGCGGTCGGCAATCTCCGTGACGACCCGTTCGAAGTCAGCCCCAAGCCGGTCCAACTTGTTGACAAAACAAAGCCTGGGAACGTGGTAACGGTCGGCCTGGCGCCAGACAGTCTCCGACTGGGCCTCCACGCCGCCGACCCCGCAGAAGACCGCCACCGCCCCGTCCAGCACGCGCAGCGACCGCTCCACCTCGATGGTGAAGTCCACGTGCCCGGGGGTGTCGATGAGGTTGATGGTACAGTCTCTCCAGGAGAGGCTGGTGGCTGCGGAGGTGATGGTGATGCCTCGTTCCTGCTCCTCCTCCAGGTAGTCCATCACGGCCGTGCCGTCATGCACTTCGCCGATCTTGTGGGTCCTCCCAGCGAAATACAGGATGCGCTCGGTGACGGTGGTCTTACCGGCGTCGATGTGCGCCATGATCCCGATGTTTCGGATTTTCGCCACGTCCGCGGCCATATTTGTGACACCGCAACACCGCAAAGCGGGCTGTTGCCGTCTTTGGGCACACCGAAACAGCACAATGCGCTCTTGGCGCTGAGGGAACGAGGGGAGCAACCCCTGCGCCCGCCAAGCGACTCAGCGGGCGCCGGTCTTAGGGTCAAATCGCGCATTGTGCGCCGACCCTGTGGCAGACCGGCCCGGTTGTGCTATCTCAAGCGGCCGGTTCACCGGGTGTCCTCCCGGCAAACCAACCTTCTCTGAGCCCCGGCCGATCTGACCGACCGGGGTCGCCCGCCTCGACGGCCACGTCGGCCATCGTTTCATTCGCGGGCGATTCCGTCTGTACCGCTTAACCCCGCCTACCCCCCGGCGAGGGCTGCTTCATTAGCTCGCGCAGAATCACCAGGCAAAGTGGGCAAACGCCTTGTTGGCCTCGGCCATGCGGTGGATGTTCTCCCGCGTCTGCATGGCCGCCCCCTCGCCCTTGAAGGCGCTCATCAGCTCATTGGCCAGGCGATTGGCCATCGGCGAACCCTTCTGGCTTCGGGCGGCGGCGCGAATCCACCGCACCGCCAGCGACAACTGTCTCTTGCTGCTGACCTGCATGGGGACCTGGTAGTTCTGCCCGCCAACGCGCTTGGAACGGACTTCGATCAACGGCTTGGCGTTTTCCACCGCCTTCGTGAATACCTCCAGCGGCGGAGTGTCCTTGATCTTGTCGGCGATGATATCCATCGCATCGTAGAACACCCGTTGCGCCACGGATTTCTTTCCGCCCCACATCATGCCGTTGATGAACTTGCTGGCCAGCTTGCTTCCGAACCGCGCGTCGGGACCCAGCCTCTCCACCGATACCGTGAACTTCTTAAATCCCATGGTGTTCTTTCCTGGCCCCGCTGTCTCGGCGGGGGTAGATTCGCCATCGTGCCTCGGCCGCTATTTCGGCCTCTTGGCGCCGTACTTGCTTCGTCCCTGCTTCCGATTGGCCACGCCCAGGGCGTCCAGCGTCCCACGAACGATGTGATACCGAACGCCTGGCAAGTCGCGCACCCTGCCTCCACGCACCAGCACGATGCTGTGCTCCTGGAGGTTGTGGTCGATGCCCGGTATGTAGGCCGTCACTTCTTTGCCGTTGCTCAACCGCACGCGGGCGACCTTTCGCAGCGCAGAGTTGGGCTTCTTGGGCGTAACGGTCTTGACCAGTAGGCACACGCCTCGCTTCTGCGGGCAGTTGTCCAGGGCCACCGTTTTCTTCTTGGCCTTCTGGACCTGCCGCGGACGGCGGACAAGTTGGTTAATCGTCGGCATCGCTAACCTCGATAAGGTTGACTCTCTGCTCGTCGTTTCTCCTACGACCGATCGCCTAGTTCCCTCCGCCCAGGGCCTCTTGGACCGCCTGGGCGATTTCCGCCTCGGAGAGTTTCTCTTCCGGCGGCCCCACCAAATCGGCCAGTTCCACCTGCTGCTTCTGCACCTTCATGTCCAGATACGGCTTGAAGCTCGTCCCGGCCGGTATCAGGTGGCCGAGGATCACGTTCTCCTTCAGGCCGCGCAGCTCGTCGCTCTTGCCAGCCAGCGCCGCCTCGGTGAAGATCTTGGTGCTTTCCTGGAAGCTGGCGGCCGACAGGAAGCTCTCCGACTGCAACGACGCCTTGGTGATTCCCAACAAAAGCGTCTTGGCCGTCGCGGGCTTGGGACGGCGGGTCTTGGCCGGCTGCCCGCCCTTGGCCTCGACCTCCGAGTTGGCCTGCTCCACCTTCGAGCGAAGCACAACGTCACCGGCGGCAAACTCCGTGTCGCCCGGTTCCACGATCTTCAACGATTCCGCAAGACGCCCATTCTCTTCGCGGAAGCGGAACTTGTCAACCACGTCGCCTGGCAGCAGGCCGCTGTCGCCGACCGACTCCACCTTCACCTTCCGCAGCATCTGGGTGATGATGGCTTCAATGTGCTTGTCGTTGATCGACTGGCCCACGCCGCGATAGACGCCCTGGACTTCCGTCAGCAGGTACTGCTGGAGGGCTTCTTCGCCGCGAATGGCCAGGATGTCGTGGGGAACCAGCGGGCCTTCGGTCAGCGGGTCTCCGGCCTCGACGTAGTCGCCGGTATGCACCAGCAGGTGCCGGTCGTGCGGTACGTGGTGCTCGCGATCCATGCCCGACTCGCTGCGGACGATGATGGTCATCTTTCCGCGGCGCTTGTCGGTCCGCAACTCCACGCGCCCGGAGATTTCCGCCATCGCCGCGGGATCCTTGGGCTTGCGGGCCTCGAAGACCTCCGTCACCCGCGGCAGGCCGCCGGTGATGTCCTGCGTGCCGATCATCTCGCGCGGCTGGCGGGCCAGCAGCTCTCCGGGCTGGACCGACTGCCCTTCCTCCACCTCGATGCGGGCCTTGGCGGGCAGGTAGTGGAAGTCGAGAATCTTGCCGCTCTTGTCCTCAATAACGATGCGGGGGTGCTTCTCGCCCTTGTGCTCGATGACGACATATCGCTTGGCCGAACCGCCCTTGGCGCGTTCCGCCTCGACGCGAACCGTTTCACCCTCCTCAATGTCCTGGAAGCGAACCACGCCGGAGGCCTCGGCCAAAATCGGCACGCGGTGGGGGTCCCAGGTCACCAGCTTCACGCCCGGACGCACCTTCGCGCCGTCGGGAACCATCAGCGTCGCGCCGTAAGGAACCTTGTATTTCTCCAGTTCGCGGTTCTTGTCGTCCACAATGGCCAGTTCGCCGTTGCGCTTCAGGGCCACCCGCTGCTTTTCCTTGGCGCCGGGGACCTCCACGACGTTGAGATCTCGGTAGTGGACCATGCCGGCCACCGTGCCCAACACCTCCGACTCCACCACCGCACGGATCGCCACGCCACCGGTGTGGAAGGTCCGCATCGTCAACTGCGTGCCCGGCTCGCCGATGGACTGGGCGGCGATGATGCCGACGGCCATGCCTTCCTCCACGAGTTGGCCGGTGGACATGTCCACGCCGTAGCACTTGGCGCAGATCCCCACGGAGCTTTCGCAACTCAGCGGGCTGCGAACGCGGATGGTCTCCATGCCCAATTCTTCGATCTGCCGGGCCATCTCCTCGGTGATGATCTCGTTCTCGCGGACAATCGTTCGGTCGGTGATGGGGTTGACCACGTTCTCCCGTGCTACCCGCCCCACGATGACGTCGCGCAGCGGCACGTCCACCTGCTCGCCCTTGTACGTGGCGGACTTGGGGATGCCCTTGAGCGTCCCGCAGTCGATGCTCGTGATGACGACGTTCTGCGCCACGTCGGCCAGCTTACGGGTGAGGTAGCCGGAGTCGGCGGTTTTCAGCGCCGTGTCGGCCAGGCCCTTGCGAGCGCCGTGGGTGGAGCTGAAGTACTCCAACACCGTCAGCCCCTCGCGGAAATTGGCCTTGATCGGCGTCTCGATGATCTCGCCGGAGGGTTTGGACATCAGCCCGCGCATGCCCGCCAACTGGCGGATCTGGTCGATGTTCCCGCGAGCGTTGGAATGGAACATCATCCAGACGGGGTTGAGATAGTTGGGGTCGTCCTCCCGGCGGTCGTCCTCCAGTTCCTGGAGCAGGCTCTTGGTGATTTCCTCGCGGGCGTGAATCCACACGTCGATGATCTGGTTGTAGCGCTCGCCCTCGGTGATGGCATCGGCCTCGAAGTCAGCCTGAATTCGGTCCACCCGCTTCTGCGACTCGGCGAGTATCGCCACCTTGCGCTGGGGAATCTTGGCGTCGGCGATGCCGAAGGACAGCCCTGCCAGCGTGGACTGCACGAAGCCCAACTCCTTCATGGCGTCCAGCAGGTCCAGCGTGGCCGAACGGCCCACGACCTGGAAGCAGTCGCTGATGACCCTGCTGGCGCCCTTCTGGCCCAGCGCGTAGTTGTAGAAGCCCATGCCCTTGGGCAGGATGTCGTTGAAGATGCATCGGCCTGGGGTGGTGACGACGCGGCCCTTCTCGGGCATGTAGCGCCTGTCCTGCTCGATGACTTCCAGGCCATCGGGAAGCCTCAGCACGATCTTGGCGTGCATTCCAATGCGCCCCAACTTGCAGGCCGTCATCGCCTCGTGGGTATTGCCAAACACCGGGTAGTATTCACCGTCGGTGAAGCGTACCTTGCGGACCTCCGGACTGACGAACTCCACCCCACGCTCCGACGTCAGATAGTAGACGCCCAGGACGATGTCCTGCATGGGCATGGTAACGGGCGCGCCGTTGGCAGGCGAGAAGATGTTGTTGGTCGCCAGTATCAGCACGTGCGCCTCGGCCTGGGCCTCCACCGAAAGCGGCAGGTGGACGGCCATCTGGTCGCCGTCGAAGTCGGCGTTGAAGCCCTTGCAGACCAGCGGGTGAATCTTGATGGCGTTGCCTTCCACCAGTACCGGTTCGAAGGCCTGGATGCCCATGCGGTGCAGCGTGGGAGCACGGTTCAGCAGGACCGGATGCTGGTAGATGACCTCTTCGAGGATGTCCCAGATTTCCCGGTCGCGGCGCTCCAGCATCTTCTTGGCTGACTTGATCGTGTCGGCCAGGCCGCGGTCCTTGAGCTTGCGGATGATGAAGGGCTGGTACAGTTCCAGGGCGATCTTCTTGGGCAGACCGCACTGGTGAAGCCGCAGTTCCGGCCCGACGACAATGACCGATCGGCCGGAGTAGTCCACGCGCTTGCCCAGGAGGTTCTCGCGGAATCGCCCCTGCTTGCCCTTAATCATGTCGGTAAGGCTCTTGAGCGGGCGGTTGGCCGTGCCCGGCACGGGGCGACGGCAGCGGCTGTTGTCGAACAGCGCGTCGACGGCCTGCTGGAGCATGCGCTTTTCGTTGCGGATAATGACCTCGGGGGCATTGAGGTCCATCAGCTTCTTGAGGCGGTTGTTACGGTTGATGATCCGCCGATACAGGTCGTTGAGGTCGCTGGTGGCAAAGTTGCCGCTTTCCAGCAGCACCAGCGGGCGAAGGTCCGGCGGAATGACCGGAATGACCTCCATCACCATCCACTCCGGGCGATTTCCGGAGGTGCGGATGCTCTCCACCAGTTTCAGCCGCTTGGTGATGTCCTTGATCTTCTGCTTGGAGACGGTCTTCTTGAACTCCTCGCGCAGATCCTTGGAAACCTCCGTCAGGTCCAGGGCCTCCAGCAGCACCTTGATTGCCTCGGCCCCCATCTGCGCCTTGAAGTCGTCGCGGTACTTCTCGTAGGCCGCGCGGTACTCGTCCTCCCTCAGCACCTGGCGGCGCTTCAGGGGGGTCTGCCCCGGATCGGTCACGACGTAGTCCTGGAAGAGGATGATCTTCTCCAGGTCCGAGGCCTTCATGTCCAGCAGCGTGCCCAGCCGGCTGGGCAGGGCCTTGAAGAACCAGATGTGCACGATGGGGGCCGCCAGGCTGATGTGCCCCATCCGTTTGCGGCGGACGCGGGAGTGGGTCACCTTCACGCCGCAACGGTCGCAGATAATGCCCTTGTGCTTGGTTCCCTTGTACTTCCCGCAGGCGCACTCCCAGTCACGTTCCGGCCCGAAGATCCTCTCGCAGAACAGACCGTCCTTCTCCGGACGGTACGTGCGATAGTTGATCGTCTCGGGTTTCTTGACCTCGCCGAACGACCAGCTCCGGATGTCGTTGGGGGAGGCCAACTGAACCTTCACCGAGCCGTAGTCGTTGATCCGGTCGTAGATGCTTTCGATCATGACGGTCTCGCTCCAGCCTCAGGCCGATGGCCGCGGCGGTCGGCCGCGGCGGCACCGGCGCCTACACCAGTCTCTTCTTTTCCAGTTGGATGTTGAGGCCCAGACCCCTCAACTCGTTGCACAGCACGTCGAAGCTGACGGGCGTGCCCGCTTCCAGGGTGTTGGTTCCCTTGACCATCGACTCGTAGATCTTGGTCCGGCCTTCCACGTCGTCGCTCTTGACGGTCAGCAGTTCCTGCAACGTGTAGCTGGCGCCGTAGGCCTCCAGCGCCCAGACCTCCATCTCGCCGAACCGCTGACCGCCCGTGCGGGCCTTCCCGCCCAGGGGCTGCTGGGTAATCAGCGAATAAGGCCCCGTGGCGCGGGCGTGAATCTTTTCGTCCACCAGGTGATGCAGCTTGTTCATGTAGATGAAGCCGACGGTAACCCTCTGCTCGAACGGCTCACCCGTCCGCCCGTCGAAAAGCGTAACCTTGCCGCTATCGGGCAACTCCACCAGCAGTTCGTGCGTGTCGCCGGCCTTCTGGGCCACCTCCACCTGTTTCTTTCTCTGGCGGACGTGCTCGTTGGCCTCGCGGATGCAGGCGACGATCTCTTCCTCGGTGGCGCCGTCGAAGACGGGGGTGATGGCCTGGAAGCCCAGGACCGCCGCCGCCCAGCTAAGGTGGGTTTCCAGAATCTGGCCGAGGTTCATTCTTCCAGGCACGCCCAAGGGATTGAGGATCATCTGGATCGGCGTGCCATCCTCCAGGACGGGCATGTCCTCTTCGGGGACGATACGGGCGATAACGCCCTTGTTTCCGTGACGCCCGGCCATCTTATCGCCCACGCCCAGCCGCCGCTTGGTGGCCACGCGAACCTTGACCATCTCCAGCACGCCGGAAGGCAGTTCGTCCCCGCGCTTCATGTGCTCCAGCTTGCGGTCGCGCTCCTTGCGGATTTCCTCGATGCGCGCCCCGTAACGGTTATAGATGACCTCGGCCTGCTGGCGGGCGGCGGGCTTGGCGGCCTTGACCCACTTGAGGGTGAAGCCCTCGACCTGCTCCATGACCACCGCGTCGTTGTCGCTGGCGGCCACCTTCTGGCGGCTGGAGGGGTCCACCATCGGCACGCCGACAACCTCATTGATCTCATCGACCATGATCTTGAAGACTTCGATCATGCGGGAGTTCATACCCGACTGATACTCCCGGATCTGTCGGTTAAGCTCCTTGCGCTGCTCGTCGGTCATGTGCATCCGCCGGCTGAATCGCTTGGCCTCCACCACCACGCCTTCTTCGCCGGGGGGCAGTTCCAGGCTGTCGTTCTTGACGTCCTCGCCCGCCCGGCCGAAGATCGCGTGCAGGAGCTTTTCCTCCGGAGAAAGCTCGCTCTTTGACTTCGGAGACACCTTGCCCACCAAGACATCGCCTGGTCCCACGCGCGTCCCCACTTGTACGACGCCGTTGGCGTCCAAGTTGCGCAGCGCCCGCTCGGAGACGTTGGGGATGTCGCGGGTAAACTCCTCGCGCCCCAGCTTGGTCTCGCGAATTTCCACCTCGTATTCCTCCAGGTGGATGGAGGTGAAGGTGTCGTCCTTGATGAGCCGCTCGGAGATGACAATGGCGTCCTCGAAGTTGTACCCATCGTAGGGCATAAACGCCACCAGCACGTTGGTCCCCAGCGCCAACTCGCCCCGGCTGATGCCCGGGCCGTCGGCAATGATTTCCGCTCGCTTGACGCGCTGGCCAAGGGAGACCAGCGGCTTCTGGTTGAGACAGGCTCGCTCGTTGAGCTTGGCGAACTTGCGCAACTCGTATTCGTCGGAATTGTCCAGGATGATCCTCTGGGCGTCGACGTAGGTGACCGTTCCGGCCTTGCGGGCGCGGACGGCCATCGAGCTGTTGGCGGCCACGGGCTTCTCCAACCCGGTAGCGACGATGGGAGGCTCGGTGCGGATCAGCGTAACGGCCTGGCGCTGCATGTTGGAACCCATCAGGGCGCGGTTGGCATCGTCGTGCTCCAAGAAAGGTATCAGCGCCGCTGAGATGCCCACGGTCTGCTTGGGGGAGATGTCCACATATTCGACATCCTCCCCTCTGACCAGGCTGACATCGCCTCGGGCGCGGGCCAAGACGTGCTCCTCGGGCACGCGGTATTCGTTGCGCGTGGTTTTCTCAAGCGCGTCAGGTGGGGCCAGGACGGTCTCCATCTCCTCGTCCGCCCGCAAGTAAGCGACTTCATCGCTGACCTTTCCGCGAGTGACCTTGCGGTAAGGAGTGGTCAGGAAACCATATTCGTCCACGCTGGCGTAGATGCCCAGAGAGCTGGTCAGCCCGATATTATTGCCTTCGGAGGTTTCAATGGGGCAGATTCGGCCGTAGTGGCTGATGTGCACGTCGCGAACCTCGAAGCCGGCCCGTTTGCGGTTCAGCCCGCCGGGGCCTAGCGCCGAAAGACGCCGTTCGTGGGTGATCTGGGCCAGCGGGTTCTGCTGGTCCACA
>Ga0315273_10004424_pt1 | contig 17224 bp, 13 predicted proteins | sample YL17G02_0_MG_FD_205753 | JGI IMG/M metagenome (GOLD analysis project Ga0315273, IMG submission 205753) | Sediment microbial communities from Yellowstone Lake, YNP, Wyoming, USA - YL17G02_0 | ecosystem: Environmental > Aquatic > Freshwater > Lake > Sediment | place: USA: Wyoming | collected...
TCCTTTCTGCCCGGGTGGTCCGGCGTGCGCTTATGATGCGGATGGCATCCCCTCTTTCGGCATGTGCCACCACGAGAAGTCTCCCAAGCGAAGACACGCCAAAGGTAACAAAATGCCTTTCATCGGCCGAATGATCTGGGTCGTCACCGGTCGCCGAGAGAGAATCGAAAAACACGCTCGAAGCTTCCTCGAACGAGACACCGTGTTTTCGGAGGTTTTCACGGGCCTTTCGGGCATCCCACTCAACACGCATCAATCGGTCCTACAGTTTGGGTTATTCGCCGAGCTTAACGACCGGCGGCCCGCTCTTGGCCGCCGCCGGGCAGCGGCTCGCTACGCGCCCCATAGACCATTCTAGCCGCCAAACCAGCAGCGGCCAACACTCCAGTTGAGTCGTCCGACGACGCGGTCATGGACGGCCCTCCTTGCGGGCATTCCCGTTCTCGGAGGGCATTTACGAGATCGGCTCGGGTCAGTCCGCGTAATCCCGCCGGGGTTACGCGGATTCTCGCCGATCTGCAATTCCAGCCACCGTCACCGGGCTGGGCCTGCAAATCCGCGTGAATCCGCGGATCATGTTTGGCTTCAGCCGTAGCCGCGCGGTGGAATCTGCGGATTGGCTCTGGTGGATGCGGCTGCGGGGCTACTTCTTGCGGGTCTGGGCGGTGGCCGGCGGTGAGGGCGGAGCGGGCAGGGTGTAAATGACCTCGCCGGGACGCACCAGTTTCATTTCTTCGCGCGCCACCCGCTCGATGGCGCGCGGGTCGTTGCGCAGCCGATTGACTTCGCGGTCCAGCCGCTGATTCTCTTCGGCCAACCGGCGCACTTCACTCTCCAGTTGGCGGACCTCGCGCTGGCGCGCGCGCAACGCCAGATAGCCGTTATCACCAAGAATCTGGTGGAGACAGAACAGCAGGAACAGCAGGCAGCCCAGGGCCACCAGCCAGCGACGGCGCCGCAGGGCGGCCGGATCCACCCCGCGGGCGGAAATGCCGGGCGGCGCCGTCCCTTCTCGCAAAATCAGCCGAATACGAATTTTTTGCTCTCCTCGAGCAGCGGCGCCACTTCCGCGGCGGCCCGCGCCTCAGCATACAGGCGGACGACCGGCTCGGTTCCCGAGGCCCGGAACAGCACCCAGGAGCCGTCGTCCAAGATCAGCTTCAAGCCGTCGGTCCGCACCGCCTGCTTCACCCGGCGTCCGGCGAACTGGCCCGGCTCTTCCTGCTTCAAGCGGGCGTCGAAGCGCGCCTTCTGCTCCGTGCTCAAGCGTACGTTGACGCGCTCCGGATAGAAGCCGCCCACTTTGCGGAACAGCTCTTCGAGCTGCGCCGCCAGCGGCGCGCCGCGCCGCGCCACCATCTCGGTCGCCAGCAGGCAGGCCAGGATGCCGTCCTTTTCGGGCACGTGGCCGTAAATCGACAGTCCGGCGCTTTCTTCGCCGCCAAGAACGATCTTATCCGCTTTGATCAGTTCTCCGATGTATTTAAAGCCCACGGGTGTTTCATAAAGTGGCACGCCGCGGTGCTCGGCCAGCGCGTTCACCAGGTTGGTGGTGGCCACGCTCTTGCCCGCGCCCGCCTTCCAACCGCGGGTTTCCGCCAGGTAATCGAACAGCAGTCCGACGATGTAGTTGGGCTGCATGAAGCGGCCGCCGCGGTCGAGGATGCCGAAGCGGTCGCCGTCGCCGTCAGTCGAGAGGCCCAGGTCGGCGCCGCTCTCGGCCATGGCCTTCTTCAGGTCGCCCAGCCGCTCGTCGGAGGGCTCCGGCGGGTAGCCGCCGAACAGCACGTCGCGGCGGTCGTGGATGACAACCACGGAAACGCCCGCCTCGCGCAGCAGGCGGTCGGTATAGCCGCGGGCGGCCCCATAGAACGGATCCACAGCGAGTTTCAGCCCGGCCTTGCGAATGACCTCCAGGTCTACTTTGGCGCGGATGTCGGCGAGGTAGAGCGGGTGCAGGTCGATGGATTCAATCTTGCCCGGTTGGCCGGACAGGCCGGGAGGCCTGTCACCACTTTCCCGAATCAAGCGCTCGATCTCGCGCGTCACCTCGGGCAGGGCCGGCGCGCCATCGGGAGTCGAATACTTTATCCCGTTCCATTCGGCGGGGTTGTGCGAGGCGGTGAAATTGATGCCGCCGTCGGTGTGGCGCCGCCGGATCTCGACGGAAATGGCCGGCGTCGGCGCCGCTTCCTCCGACACCAGGCAATGAATACCGTAGGAGGATGCCACCTGGGCCGCGAGCTGCACGGCCGTCTCGCCCAGAAAGCGCGGGTCGCGCCCGATGACCAGCGACGGAACGCCCTCGCCGTGATGGGCGACGACGTAGCGGGAGATGCCCTCCACCGCCCGGCGCACGTTGGCCAAGGTGAAGTCGTCGGCGATGATCGCCCGCCATCCGGAAGTGCCGAACTTGATTTCGCTCATGGTACGATTTCGCCGTGAGTGATAAGTTAATCGTCTTTGTGACCAGCGCCAACGTGGCCGAAGCCGAAGTAATCGCCCGGGCGCTGGTGGAGAACCGCCTGGCCGCCTGCGTCAACATCGTCCCCCAGGTTCGCTCCATCTACCGCTGGGAAGGAAAGGTCGAAGACAGCGCCGAGTGCCTGCTGCTGGTGAAAACCAGCCGCGCTCTGTTCGAGCAGGTGCGCGCCGAAGTGCAGCGGCTGCACAGCTACCAGGTTCCCGAGATCGTCGCCGTGCCCATCGAACAGGGCGCCGAGAACTACCTGGCCTGGCTCTCCGATTGCCTCAAGGCCGGAGACTGAGCCGCAGATTGCGCCGATTTCACCGATTAATCTGTGTAATCTGCGCAATCTGCGGCTGCGGCCCTAGCTCAACGCTTGTTCCAAATCGCCAATTATATCCTCCACGTCTTCGATGCCGACCGAGATTCGCAGCAGCCGGTCGCTGATGCCGAGTGCGGCCCGCTCTTCGGGCGCCAGCGAGACGTGGCTCATGGTGGCCGGATGGGACACCAGCGTTTCCACTCCGCCCAGGCTTTCGCCGAGCGAGCAAAGGCGCAGGCGCCCAAGCATCGCGCCAACGGCCTCGAAGGAGTGCAATTCAAAGGCGATCATCCCGCCGAATCCGCTCATCTGGCGCCGGGCCAGCTCGTGCTGCGGATGACTGGGGAGGCCGGGGTAATAGACGCGGGCGACGTGGGCATTACTGCTCAGCCATGCGGCCACGGCCATGGCGTTCTGGTTGTGCTGGCGCATGCGGACCGCCAGGGTCTTGACGCCGCGCAGCACCAGCCAGCTATCCATCGGCCCGAGAATCGCCCCGGCGGCGTTTTGTATGAACTTCAAGCGCCGCAGCAGATCTTCCCGTCCGGCCGCCACGACGACGGCGCCGCCGATCCCGTCGCTGTGCCCGTTGAGATATTTGGTTGTGGAGTGGATGACGATGTCGGCGCCGAGCGCCAGCGGGCGCTGGAAGTAAGGGCTCATGAAGGTGTTGTCCACCGCCAGCAACAGGCCGCGCGAGCGGGCCAGTTCCGCGGCGGCGCGCAGATCGCTGAGCGCCATCAGCGGATTGGTGGGCGTCTCCACGTAAAGCAGCCGCGAGTCGGGCCGCAGCGCCTTCTCTGCCTCGGCCAGGCAGCCGGTGTCGGCGTAGGTGAACTCCAGCCCGAACCGGGTGAGCACGGAGTTGAACAGGCGGAGCGTGCCGCCGTAAGCGCCCCGCGTGCACACCACGTGGTCGCCGCGGCTGAAAACGCTGAGCGCGGCGTTGATGGCGGCCATGCCGGAGGCGAACGCCAGCGCCCCCGCGCCGCCCTCCAGCGCCGCCAGGTTGCGCTCCAGCGCATCGCGCGTCGGATTGCGCGAGCGCGCGTATTCATACCCCTTGTGCCGGCCCAACCCTTCCTGTACGAATGTGGACGTCTGGTAGATGGGCGTCACAATGGCCCCGGTGGCCGGATCCGGTTCCTGCCCGATGTGAATGGCGTCAGTGGCAAATCCCATAGCTTTCTAATTAACCACGGATGCACACGGATGAACACGGATAAACGGCTGTAGGCCGTGGGCTGTAGGCTCTTGCCCGCACCATCGAAAACGGATGCTTCAGCGTGCTGTCGGTCGGGCAGTGCGCGTTATGGACAACGCCGCCGGGGGTGCTTACTCGGGCACGTTCCTATATGCCGTAGGTGCGGCGCAGGAGCCGTGAAACCCGGGCGTGAAGCTCAGGAACAGAGAAGGGTTTGCCCATGTAGTCGTCGGTCCCGACCAGAAAGCCTTTGGTGCGGCTGTTCTCATCGACTGTCCCGGTGAGCATGAGGATTGGAATGAAGGCGGTCGGCAGATTGCTGCGCAGCTTCTGGCACACCTCAAACCCGCTCATACCCGGCATCATCACATCAAGAATCAGAAGGTCGGGCCGCAGGCTGTCGACCAACTCCAGTGCTTCCGGGCCGGTGGCGGCTTCGAAGATATCGGCATTGGGAAGGCCTCTGAGAGCTTTCACCGCCACGTAGCGGCATAGCTCATCGTCGTCGACAACCAGGATGCGCGGCCGCTTTACCGGGGCGCTCTGGCAGGCCGGCGGGGGTAACCGGCCGGCTTGGCCGGGGGCGAGAGGCTCGTTGGCTCCCGGCGCAGCCGCGGGCGGCGTGCACGCCGGCGCCGGCGCGGGTTCGCAGCCCGGCGTCCGGCAGTAGGGGCAAGCGCGCCACTCGGGCTTCAGCTCCTGGCCGCACGACTGGCACATGGTCCGCACGGCGAACAGGCAATTGGGACAGAACGTGAAGTCCGCCCCGACGCAGGTCCCGCACCGCGGGCAGGCAAGTGCCTGCTGCTCCTCATTCAATTGGATCACGCGCAGCACTTCTTCCACCGTGGTGACGCCCTGCTTCACCTTTTCCAGGGCTTGGTCCAGCAGGAATTGCGTACCGGTGGCAATGGCTACGCTTCGCAGTTCTGCCTCCGAGGCCTTGCGGTTGATGAGTTCCCTGAGCTGAGGAGTCATGCGCAGGAGTTCCTGGACGGCGATGCGGCCGCTGTAGCCGGTTTGCCCGCATGCGGCACAGCCGCGGCCGCGAAAAAACCGGAAACCGGTATCCTGCAAGCGCAACCGGGCCCGAACGTCGGCCGGAGGGGTGTATTCCTCGCGGCACTGGTCGCAGATCCGGCGGATCAGTCGCTGCGCGAGAATCAGGTTGACACAAGACGAGACGATATAGGGATCGAGTCCAAGATCGAACAGCCGGGAGACGGTGGCCAGTGTGCTGTTGGTGTGCAGCGTGGACATCACCAGGTGCCCCGTGGCCGCCGCGTGGAAGGCGATCTCACCCGTTTCCAAATCCCGAATCTCGCCGATGAGGATGATGTTGGGGTCTTGACGCAGGATGGAGCGCAGACACGTGGCAAACGTCACCCCCGCCTTCTGGTTGACTTGCACCTGGTTGACGCCCGGCAACTGAAGCTCGATGGGGTCTTCGACGGTCACGATGTTTACGGCCGGGTTCCGGCGCTCATTGAGGATGGCGTACAGAGTGGTGGTCTTGCCGCTCCCCGTGGGGCCGGTGACCAGAATCATGCCCTGAGGCTGGCTGGCGGCATTCCGGATGATTTCCACGTGGGCCGGTTCGGCACACATGGCCTCCAGAGAGGGAAGCTGGCGCGAACCGTCCAAAATCCGCAGAACCACTTTTTCGCCGAAATAGGTGGGCAGGGTCGCCACCCGCAAATCGATTTCGCGGTCCTCGAAAGACACCCGGATGCGGCCGTCCTGGGGACGGCGCCGTTCGGCTATGTCCAGGTGGGCGAGAATTTTGAGGCGAGATACCAGGGGATCATGCAGCCATTTAGGCACCCTGAGGAACTCGCGCAACATTCCCTCGTGGCGCGTGCGGACCAGCATGTCGTTCACGTTAGGTTCGACATGGATGTCGCTGGCGCCCTCCTGGATGGCGTGTTGAATGATCAGGTTGACCATTTTCACAGCCGGCGCCTTGCTCTGCGCGGGGCTGGGCTCGGCCTGTTCCTCGCCAGCTTCGGCCGTCAACAGCTTCACGCCTTCGCTGTCGCTGACGTTGGCAAGGAACTTGCGCAGCCACTTCTCGGGTGAGCAATGCCGGTCCAGGGCGTCCCGAATCTCAGTGGGCGTGGCAAGGATCGGCCTGATGGAACAGCCGCTGGCAAATTCCATGTCCTGCACGGCGCCCAGATCCGTGGGATCGGCCATGGCTACCAACATCGTCGGGCGCTGTGCTTGGGGCCCGGCTCCGGCCCCGGCATCCTTCCGCACCGGCAGGCAGGTGTGTTTTCGGCACAACTCTTCGGGCACCGACCCAATCGCTTCCGAGTCAAGCGTCATGGCGGCCAAGCCCACGAACGGCAGTTGTGAGATTTTCGCCAGCGCCCGAGTCAGGACTTCCTCCGTGATTCTCGTTTCCGCCAACAAGATTTCCGCCACCGGCCTGGACTCCAACTCCGCGCTCTGGATAGCGGCGGCGATCCGTTGTTCAGGAAGCAGGCTTGCCTCCCGGACTATGCGGAGAATCGTACGGTCGTTCCAGTGCGGGCCGGCCTGCCGTCTGGCACGCGGCATCGCGCCGACGAGACGTGGCGTTTTCACCATGTGCGGCTCCACAGTAGTCATGCTCATGGTTATCCTCCTCCGAGCGGCCGCGGCGCCTCAGGTTGCGAGCCGACCCCGGTGACCAGCTCGGCGAGAGCGGGCTGCAGGAGCGCGATTTGCCGCTCCAGCCTCTCGTAAATCTCTGCGGCCTTGTCCAGCGAGCGCTGGCGTCCCATGGTTTCCAGTTCCTGGGCCGTCTTTTGCGCAGGCGGGCAGAAATAGCCGACCGCGCCTTTGAAGGAATGGGCGGCAGCCTGCAAGGTGGCCGGGTCGCCTTCGCTCACCGCTGCCCGGATGGCGCCCAGACGCCGCGGGAGGCTGTTGAGCAGGATCTGGGCGCTTTCCTCCATCAGCTCCTGGTCGCCATCGAACGACGCCAGAACCGCCGGCTTGTCCACGACAGGGTCGGCCGGTTCGGGCACGGCGTCCGTACTCTCGGAACGGCCGGCCGGCGGCAGCACCCCTTCGATGGCCTCGAACAGCTCTGCCCTCCGGATGGGCTTGGAGACGTACCCATCCATTCCGGCCGACAGACAGCGCTCCCGGTCGCCCTTCAGGGCGTTGGCCGTCATGGCGATGATCGGGACATGCAGGCCGGTTCCCTGCTCGCGCCGGCGAATCTCGACCGTGGCCGCAAGTCCGTCCATTTCCGGCATTTGCACGTCCATGAGAACAGCATCGAACTGGCCCGGAAGGGCCGCCAGGGCCACCAGAGCCTCTTTCCCGGTAGCGGCCAGAACCGACGCATGTCCCCGCTTCTGGAGGAGCCGAACCGTCAAGGCTTGGTTGACTTCGTTGTCTTCGGCGACGAGGATACGTAGGCGCCGGGCCGGCCGTCCTGCGCCTGCGCCATGGTTCGGGTGGGCCTCGGCGGCCATCGGTGACTCGGACGACCGCCGGTTGCCGATCTCATTCAGGATGGCGTCCAGCAGCTCCGATTGAGTGATCGGTTTGGTCAAGTACCTGCTGATGTCTAACTGCCGGCAGCGCTGGGCATCGCCCCGTTGACCATCGGAGGTCAGCATCATGATGATTGCCCCGCCCAGTTCACGCTTCCGCCGGATGTGCTCAACCAGCGTAAATCCATCCATCCCGGGCATGTGGGAATCCAGCAGGATCAGCCGATAGGAGACTCCAGCGAGCCTGGCCTTCTCGATCAAATCGAGGGCTTGGCGTCCACCCTCGGCCAGGCTGGCACTCATCTGCCAGTTGGCCAGCATTTCTCTAAGGATCAGACGATTTGTCGAGTTGTCGTCCACCACCAGCACGGGGAGGCCGCGCAAGTCCTCAAGGGCGGAGACGCTCTCGGCCGACCGCGCCGCCGGCATGCCGAAGCCGACAGTGAAGTGGAACGTGCTGCCGCGGCCTACATCGCTCTCCAGCCAGATGCGGCCGTCCATCAACCCCACCAGGCGGGCGGAAATCGCCAGTCCCAGCCCCGTGCCGCCGTACTTGCGCGTGGTTGAGCTGTCGGCCTGGGAAAAGGCCTCGAAGATCAGCGCCTGTTTTTCAGGAGGGATGCCAATCCCGGAATCGGTCACCGCAAAGTGTAGCCGGACGCTGTCGGTTGTCTGCGCCTCCACCGAGGCGTGCAGGACGACCTCGCCCCGGTCTGCGAACTTGACGGCGTTCCCCACCAGGTTCACCACCACTTGGCGCAGTCTGGCCGGGTCGCCCACCAGCCTGTCCGGCACCTCCGGCGGGATATGGCAGGCCAGTTCCAGGTCTTTCTGATGGGCGCGCAATGCCAAAGTCTTCACCGTCTCCCCAAGCGCGTCGCGCAAACTGAAATCAACTTGCTCCAGCTCCAGCTTGCCCGCTTCGATCTTGGAGAAATCCAAGATGTCGTTCAGCAGCGCCAGCAGTGAATGAGCTGAGGTCTTGGCCAAACGCAGATACTCGCGCTGCTCGCGGGTCAGGTTGGTGTCCAGGACCAGTTCGGTCATTCCAATAACGCCGTTGAGGGGGGTGCGAATCTCGTGGCTCATGTTGGCCAGGAACTCGCTCTTGGCGCGGCTGGCGGCTTCGGCGACCTCCCTGGCCCTCGCCAGTTGCGCCTCCGCCTTTTGCCTCTCTCTCGCTTCTCTGTCTCTCTGCAACCTGGCGCTGAGGACCGGCGCGAGGACGGAAGCGATGATTTCCAGAAGCTCCCGATCCTCTTCGTTGTAGCCCGTTTCTTTGTTGGCCACAAGCAACAAGCCGATCGGCCGTCCCTGGTGGACGATGGGTGTCCCCAACGAACACAACAGCTTGAGGTGGCCGTCGGGCACTTGGTGAGGTCCGTTCTTGTAGAAACTTTTCTGCTCCGACATGACTCGTCCCCACAGGCCACCCCACGTTTGTCGCGGGAAGCTCAATTTCTTGTCTGCGATCTGGCACTGCTGCCAGACCCGTCGCGTCATAGACGGGTAAACCAGGGAACCCTCCTCGTCTACATATCCGAACACGCCCAGGTCGCTTTTCAAAACATCAAGAACAATGTCCAGGCAGTTCGAGTACATTTCCTCGTCGCTGCTGGCGAGAAAAACATGGAGGAGCCTGTTGCGCATGTCGAGCTGCGCATTGGCGGCCTGCAATGCGAGTTTTTGGCGGAGCAATGCCTGCTCCGCCTGGTGCCGTTCGGTAACGTCCAGCAGCGCGGAACGGATTCCGGCCACGTTGCCCTGGGAATCGAGAATCAGGCGTTCATGCATCTCCACGGTCAAACGGCCGCCGTCCCGCCGGTTCCATTCGCGCCGGAAGGGAGCCGGCTGGTAGGGGCGCGCGAATTTGCCGGCAATGGCCGCACGGACGGCCTCGCGTGTTTCAGGGACGACCAAATCCCATACCGGCCGGCCCAGCAGTTCCTCGGACGCGTAGCCCAGCAGTTCACACTCGGCGCGGTTGGTTCGCCGCAAAATGCCGCCACGATCGATTTCGTGATAGGCGACCGGCGCTTCCTCAAACAATTCCCGGAACCGCTCTTCGCTGGCCTGCAACGCTGCCCTGGCCCGGCGCCGTTCGGCGATTCCATTCACCAGTTCATGGTTGGCCGCCTCCACCAGCCGGGCACGCTTGCGGGCCTGCTGGGCAAGATGGATCAACGAGGCCAGCAGCAGGGCCGCCAGCAGGCCGGTGGCCAGCACCGCGTAGTCCAGGCGTGAAGCCATCTCCGCGCGCAGCCAGGGCTTGGGCCACACGCAGAGCACCCAAGGCACACCGAGGATGTCCACCGTCTTCTCGTGCGCGGCGGCGCGCTCTTTCTCTTCGCCGGCCGCGTAGTTTCCGTACAGCTCTTGCCCGTCCAACAAAACGGCGACCGAAAACGAGCGCGTCAGGTGTTCGCGCAGCACGGCGTCGAACAATTGCCGGATGTCGAACGCGGCTGCTATGAAACCTTCGAACTGCCGCCCGCTACGGACAGGAACATAAACACGGGAGTTCGGCCGCCCATCCCGAGAAACGAGTTGCCGGGAGAAGACGGGACGGTGGCTGTCGCGCGCGCGTTCCAGCAGCCCTCTATGGTAGAGGTCGGCAGCCGCGTCAATGTTTCGGTTCTGTCCACCTCTTTCTTCGGGAACGACAAGTTGAACGCGAAGATTGGGATCGATCCACTCGATGGCCTGACAACCTGGGTTGTAGGCCATGAAGAGAATGGCGTCTGACTTGAATCGTTCCGGGGTTGGGCGGCCTTCCTGTTCCCACTGGCGGGCCATGCCAAGCAAGGCGCGCAGTCGCGCGTCGAACTGGCCGAGCAGCACCTCCTGAACGGCGGTGACGCCGGACGCTTCGATCCGCTCGATCCGCTGCCGGTCATGCCTGTCCAGCGCGCGCCAGAGGCAGAGGGTGAAAATGACGACAGCGATGCCGACGCCGACCGGAACCCACCCTGACCCGCTTCTCGCCACTACCCGTTCCCACATTCCCGTCCTGAGAGATGGAACGGAAGCAAACATTTCACCGGCTTCGTCCATTAGGGCTCCTTGCCAAAACCGTGCTGGAAAGCGTCGCCATTGACATCTCGCGGACTCACCCTAAAGTGGTCCTGCGTTCCACTTTGAGTCAGTGCATCCGAAGTTCCAAGATAGAGACAGGCGTGCGGCGGTCCTTTCCTAATGATCAGAAGGAGATCCGGGCCATGGCCCCAGACGCAGGCTGAGGACACTGTCTGTTTTTGAGAAACTGCCTAAGTCCAAGTCATCGCCGCCCGGAGCCTCGGAGCAGTTCTGGGCGCTTCGGATTACGATGCCCAAGGCACGCCTCCTGGTGGTGTTACTACAAGATCAACAGGGGCATGCCATTTGGCAAGATGGTAGAGGCGGCTGCCTCCTACTGCCTTGCGCCTCCGGCCTCCCTCCCGGGCGCTTTTGGCGTACAATGTGAACCACTGCCATGCCTGCCAGAAAGCTTTCGGTTTTGCTGTTGGTGGCGGCGCTGCTGCTGGCGTGCCTGCCGGCCCTGGCCCAGAAGGAGATGACCAGGCTGTCGATCGTCGTGCTGGACCCCAAAGACCGGCCGGTGCCCAAGGCCTCCGTCACCGTGACTTTTATCAGCGGATCAAAGATGTACGTGAAGAAGGTCCGCGCCGAGTGGAATACCAAGACCAGCAGCAAGGGGGTTGCCGACCTGCCGGAAATGCCTCCGGGCAAGGTGCGCCTGCAGGTGATCGCCTCCGGCTTTCAGACCGTCGGGGAGGAATTCCAGATCAGCGGGAAGGAGTTCACCCATACGGTGAAGCTGGCGAAGTCTACCGGTTCACAGTTTTCAGCGCACGAGCAGAGCCAGCCGGCTCCCGAGAAGCCGCCGGAAAAACCGAAGCCGCAATAACCGATGACTGAGGACCGTATCGCCAGCTTTCAGCGCGCGCCCGCGGACGCCAACTACCGATGCGACCAGTGCGGCCACATCATCGCCGTGCGAACAGGCGAGACGGTGCCGCCCTGCCCGCGCTGCGGTTTCCGCCTCTTCCACCGGACCGACGAAGGAATCCCCTGCTGAAGTAAGACCGATCCGCAGATTTCGCAGATTGCGCAGATTACCGCTGAATCTGCGAAATCTGCGTAATCTGCGGATGGGCTCTTCATTTCCGCACCGGGAACTCCGGCGAATCGACGCGCAGCGATTTCATCAGCTCGGCTGCTTTCTGCGCCACCGGCGCATTCCCGGCCGCCACGTCGTTCTTCTCGCCGATGTCGGTTTCCAGGGCATACAGCTCGATCGGTTTCTGCGGGTTGTTGCGGACCGCTTTCCAATCACCGAATCGAACCGCCTGGGAAAACCCGCGCTCGTGGAATTCCCAGTACAGCGGCGGGTGCTCGACGCGCCGCTCGCCCAGCAATGCGGGCAGCACCGAGATGCCGTCGAGGGAGGCGGGCCGCGGGACGCCGGCCAGCTCGCACAGCGACGGCAGGATGTCCCAGAAGGCCAGCACCTGGCCGGAAACCTGCCCGCCGCGGATGCGCCCCGTCCAGCGGGTCAGGAACGGCATGCGGATGCCGCCTTCATATAGATCGCGTTTGATGCCGCGCAGCGGGCCGCGGCTGGAGAAATAGTCGGGATCGTGGCCTCCCTCGCGGTGCGGCCCGTTGTCGCTGGAGAAAACGATCAGCGTGTTTCGATCGATGCCACCGTCGCCGAGCGCCGCCAGCAGCGTCCCGATGTCGCGGTCCATGCGCGTGACCAGCGCGGCGAAGTTCCGCTCCACCTGCGGCCAGTTTTCGTTGCTGTAGGGCTCGTCGCCGGGCACCTCGATGCCGTTGCCCTGGAACGCTCCCAGTTCGTTATCGGCATGGGGCACGGTATAGGCCAGGTAAAGGAAGAACGGCCGGCTCTCGCGGCGCTTGACGAACTCCAACGCTTTTTCGGTGAACAGGTCGGGCGCGAACTTCTTCCTGCGGTTGAACCAGTTCTCGGTCAGAAACACTTCCTCTTCGTTCTGCCAGAGGTGCTCCGGATAGGAGTTGTGGGCATGAAGCTGGTCCAGGTAGCCGAAGAACTCGTCGAAGCCTCTCTGGTTGGGCATGCTGCGCGTTGAGGGCCCGCCCAGTCCCCACTTGCCGGACAGCGCGGTCCTGTAGCCGGCCTTCTTGAGCAGTGCCGGAAGCGTCGCCTCATCGGGGCGCAACCCGACCTCCGGCCGCTTGTTGCCGCGCACCGTGGCGTGGCCGCCGTGTTTCCCGGTCATCAGGCAGCAGCGGGACGGCGCGCACACCGTGGCCCCGGAGTAGGCCTGGGTGAAGCGAATGCCTTCGGCGGCCAGGCGATCGAGATTCGGGGTCTTGATGCGCTGCTGGCCATAGCAACCGAGATCGCCGTAGCCGAGATCGTCGGCCAGGATGAAGATGATGTTGGGGCGCGCGGCCGCCTCCGCAGCGCCGGCCGCCAGCGACACGGCGCCGGCGGCGGTGGTTTTCAGGAATTCGCGTCTGTCCATTCGGTGGTTCCTCCAAGCATGTAAGGGCGGCCCCTGCGGGCGCCCCTACATGCTACCGCGGCGTCTGCTAGAATCGGCGAGTCAAATAGAGGGGGTTGATGATGGTCAAGAGAATTGTCCTGGCGGCGGTGCTGGCCGGGATGGCGCTGTTCGCCTGGCAGTCGATTTCGCACATGGTGGTCGGGCTGGGGGAGGTTGGCATCCGGGAGATTCCCAACGAGGACGCGGTGCTGGCCGCCTTCATCCAGCAACCGGCCACGTAGCTGTCAGCTATCAGCTATCAGCTTTCAGCTTCCAGCCAGACGCGGCGTCCTGGACCTGACACCTGGAACCTGACACCTGGCACCTACAGACGATACAGCATCAGGTAGACGGCCACGCCCGAGAGCGAGACGTAAAGCCAGACGGGCAGCGCCCAGCGCGCCACCGCCTTGTGCCGCTCGTAATTGGCCCGTAGCGCCCGCGCCAGCGCGACCAGCGCCAGCGGGACCACGGCGGCAGCCAGGAGAGTGTGCGAGAGCAGAAGGGAAAAATAGACGGGGCGAATCCATCCGGTTTTTTGGAAGCGGATCGCGCCGGCCTGGTAGTGGTAGGCCAGGTAGGAAAACAGGAAAACGGTGGAGACGGCAAAGGCCGCCAGCATCATTGCCCGATGCTGCTTCACGCGCCTGGCGCGGATGAAGAAAAAGCCGGTGAGTAGCAGGGCGGCGCTCAGAGCGTTCAGCGAAGCATTGATCGTCGGCCACATCTTAGGCTGTAGGCTGTGGGCTGTAGCCTGCAGGGTGCGGCCTACAGCCTAAACCAGCAGAAAGGCGTATAGCAGCGGCAAGTAGATCACCGAGGCATGAAGCAGGCGGCGTGCCTCGGCCACCGTGCGCCGGCTGGCCATGCGCCACGCGCAATACAAAAACGCCACGCCCAACAGCAAGGCGGCCACCGCGTAGAGCGGCCCGGCCATGCCAATCAGCGAAGGCAGCAGGCTGACGGGGATAAGCGCGCCCGCGGTCCACAGGACTTGGCGCGCCGTGCCCCGGCCGTCCGGTTCGACCACCGGCAGCATCCGGATTCCGGCGCGCTGATAGTCCTCACGGTAGATCCAGGCGATGGCCATGAAGTGGGGAAACTGCCAGAGGAACAGCACGGCGTAAAGGATCCAGGCGCCGGGGTCGAGACGGCCGGCCGCCGCCGCCCAGCCGATCAAGGGCGGCACGGCGCCGGGCAGCGCGCCCAGCGTGGTGCAGGAGGGGCTGCGCCGCTTCTGAGGCGTGTAGAGGAGCAGGTAGCTGGCCATGGTCAAGAAGGCCAGCAGCGCCGCCAGCCCATTGGCGAACCATGCCAGGTGGGCCACGCCGGCGGTGCCGGTCAGCAGGCCGAAGGCCAGCGCCCGCGCCGGCGCCATGCGGCCCGCCGGCAGCGGACGCCCCCGGGTGCGGGCCATGCGCGCGTCCACGTCGCGTTCCAGGTACTGGTTCAGCGCCGCGGTGCCCACCGCGGTCAGCAGCGTGCCCACCAGGGTGTGGGCCATCAGCGCCGGCTGCAGACTGCCCGCCGAACCGGCGTAAAAGCCCGCTCCCGTGGCCACCAGGATCAGCGCCGTGACTTCCGGTTTGGAGAGCTGCAGGTAGTCGGCCAGCGAGGCGAGGTTCAGCCCCGCGGCAGCCGTCGTCGATTTCGCAGCCTGCAGTGCCATTGTTCAGTCAGCGGCAGCGCCGGGCCTGGCGCCCGGCACGCCCGATTCGGGCATGCCGAAACCCAGCCCCGGCACCACGTTCGTCAGCACTTGACGCTTCCTTCCGCGGCGGGGGCCAGAACGGGCACCGGGCGCCCCAGGGCGCCGAGCAGCCGCCGCGACCACAGCGCCAGCGACAGCGCCGCGGCCAGGATCAGGGCGCCGCAGGCCACGTGTGCCGTCGTAATCACGATCGTGAACGGCAGCGGCTGCGCGTCCTGGCGCGCATACTTCGCCAGGTAGGACGCGGTGCCAAGAATCATCTGGATAAAAAGAAGCACGCCCAGCGCCAGAGCCGGCCGCCGCAACTCGGCGCGGTCGGCGTGGTGCTTCAGGGCGCGAAACGCCGCTGCCAACCCGACGCTGGCCACCACACCGGCAAAGAACACATGCGGCAGAAGGCCCAGAATCGGATGGCGAATGGCCGCGCCCAGGATCAGTTGCAGGTAGACGGCGGCGGCGGCTCCGGCTGCCAGGTGGAACAGCGGGATGCGGTCGCTCAGGGCGCTCTCCGCCAGACCTTGTCCTTCCGACTGCCGCCACTTTGGCGAAGTAACGATCGCCAGGCCCACCGCGCAGCAGAAGAAGAACTGGGCGAGGCTGGCGTGCGCGATGGAAATCACCGGCGGCAGGTACAGCAGCACGGTGATGCCGCCCAGGAACCCCTGAAGCACAACCGCCGCCAGCGCGGCTACCCCCAGGTGGCGCACCCAGCGCCGCGGTTCGCTCCGGAACAGCCAGGCGACCAGGCCGATGGTCAGCAACCCGACCCCGCCGGCAATCATCCGGTGACCGTGCTCATAAAAGATCCCGCCCACCATGGGGGGCATCAGCTTGCCGTATGAGAGCGGCCAATCGGGAACAGACAGGCCGGCGTCGTTGCTGGTAACCAGCGCGCCGGCGATGATCAGGCAAAAGGTGGAGATCGCGGTAATCACCGCGTAGCGGTGCAGGCCGATATTGTCTGGCGCTTTGCTCATGTGCCTCTCCCACTCCTGGCAACCGCCTCCCGCGGCCCATTCCGGCCTGCCCAGGCCGCGCCTCTTCCAGGGATGAGCAGGCGGGCCCCCGGGAGTCAGAAAGATTCCGTCACAGCTTCTTCCGCGGCTCCAGGCGCGACATTTCAGTTTACCTTGCCCGGGCAAATTGGGGAACAGTTTGCCTCTGCTGTGAGAGCGGCGGTGCAACCTGCTATGATGCGGCTGATGCGCGTAACGTTTCAGGGTGAGCGAGGGGCCTTCAGCGAGGAAGCGGCCCGCAGGCTGCTCGGCGACAGGATTGAGCTGGTGCCGTCGGCCAGCTTTGAAGAGGCCTTTCGCCGGCTGCGGCGGCGCGACGTGGAGTGCGGACTGCTGCCGATTGAAAACACGCTGGCCGGCTCGGTGCACGAAAACTACGACCTGCTGCTGCGCTACCGGCTGCCGATCGTGGCCGAGACCCGCGCGCGAATCGTCCACAACCTGATTGCCGCGCCGGGGGTCAAGTTCGGGCAGCTTCGGCGCGTCTTTTCCCATCCGGTGGCCCTGGGCCAGTGCCAGAACTTCTTGCGGCGGAACCCGAGGCTGCAGCCGGTTCCTTTCTACGACACCGCCGGCAGCGTCAAGATGCTCATGGAGCAGCGCCTTGCGGATGCCGCGGCCATCGCCGCGGCCGCCGCGGCCGGCATTTACGGGGCCCGCATTTTGAGGCGCGGGATCGAAGACGACCAGGAGAATTACACGCGCTTCTTCCTCCTGCTGCCCGGCAAAGGACCGCGGCCCAAGCTGCCCCGCCTGGGACGCCCCGACAAAACTTCGGTCGTCTTCGCCACCCCCAACGTGCCGGGAAGCCTGTTCCGGTCGCTGGCCGTGTTCGCGCTGCGGGATATCAACCTGACCAAGATCGAGTCCCGTCCGTTGCGCGGCCGCCCCTGGGAGTACTTCTTCTATCTGGACTTCCTGGGCAGCCCGGAAGAGCCGCGCTGCTCGAATGCCCTCCGCCACCTGAAAGAGCTGAGCGAGTTCCTGCACGTTCTGGGCAATTATCCCCGCGCCCGGGAGTGAATTCCGGATTTTCCGCCGCGGCGGACAAATTGCGGATTTCAGAGGCTGCCGGTTTGAGGCCGGCAACCCGGAATCCGCCGGCAGTTTGATGTGACTCCGGGGGGCCAGAGGCAATCTAATTACACGCAGGGTCAGGGGTAGGGTAGTGTCTCAGAGGTGGCGCTTAGGAGACGGAAGGCGGGAGGCAGAAGGCGGCAAACGGCAGGTTTTGCTGCCTTCCGCTTTCCGCCTTCTGCCTTCGCCATTGTCAACCTGTTTCTGAGACACAACACCAGGGCCCCGTCCCATCCTACGGAGGGTTGGCATGAGCAAGAAGACGATTTTCCTTATGGCCGGCGTGGCTTTCGTGGGGTACTTCTGGTGGAAGAACAAGGGCCAGTTCGAGAACAAGATCCGCAGAACGGCCCGGACATTGCGGCGCGGACTGGATCCCATCGAGGAGCGCGTTACCGATGG
>Ga0315273_10004425_pt1 | contig 17224 bp, 14 predicted proteins | sample YL17G02_0_MG_FD_205753 | JGI IMG/M metagenome (GOLD analysis project Ga0315273, IMG submission 205753) | Sediment microbial communities from Yellowstone Lake, YNP, Wyoming, USA - YL17G02_0 | ecosystem: Environmental > Aquatic > Freshwater > Lake > Sediment | place: USA: Wyoming | collected...
CAGGCTCGAGACGGCACCTGATGCGGCCACACGCGGGGCACGCGGTCAGAATCTCACGCCGGGCTGGAGCCCGGCGATCCCAGGCTCGAGACGGCACCTGATGCGGCCACACGCGGGGCACGCGGTCAGAATCTCACGCCGGGCTGGAGCCCGGCGATCCGGTAGGTCTTGGGCGCCCCCTCTGGCTGTCCTTGGCAGTTCGGGCGGGCACGGGGGCCCGCCCCTACGGAAAATTCGTGGTGGTGTTGGGGCAACCCCCCGTGGCTTGCCGTGAGCAACGCGCGCGAGCGCCGCGTCGAACGGTTGCCCGTGAGCCGATCAATCGAGGGTGACCACCAGTCCGTCATGGGCCGCCTCGCAGTCGAGACCGTCGACGCGACGCAACATGTCTTCGCCCATGTGGGTGAGCAACAGGCGACGGCACGTGAGTTCGGCCCGGTGTGCCTGGAGCGTCTGGTAGGTCAGGTGGCCCGGGGGCGCCCAGTCGCATCCGAAACACTCACACAGGAACAGATCCGCGTCGCGCGCGAGATCCGGGAGCGTCGCAGCCCATTCTGTGTCGCCAGAAAAGGCCAACACCCGGCCGGCGAACTCGATCCGCAGCCCGAAGCACGGCATGCTGTGCGAGTGTTGCACGAGACGGGGCGTGACCTGGCACGAGCCAAGGTCGTCGCGTCTTTCAGCTTCCCATTCCACAAATTTCAAGCCGAATCTGAATGGCAGCGGCCCGGTGCCGGGAAACATCACGGCGTGCGCAAGCTGGATTTGCGTTTCGAGGCCGACCGGTCCCGCGATACAGAGGTCACGGGTGCGCCCCGATGCGAAGTGGGCGTCCATGAGAAGATACGGCACGCCGCCGAAGTGATCGCCGTGCAAATGGGTCAACAGGATCGTGTCCACCAGCCCGGGGTCGAGCTGCTGGCCACGCAGCAGCGCGAGGGTTGATGGGCCGCAATCCACGAGGACAGTTCCGCCACCCGCCTTCAGCAACGTCGACGTGTGGAACCGACCGCCGCTGCCAAAGGCATCACCGGTTCCCAGAAACCGCACTTCGACCGTACCCATCACCGCCCTCCCGCCTACCCCTGGAACGCCGTTGAGTTGCGCATTGCCTGGCCTTCTGGCAACCCCCGAAACGACGGGCCGATGGTCCTCCGCCGCCCACGACTCAACCAGTGAAGCTTCGCCTCAAACCGCCGAGCGCGGACGGACCCTTTCTATGTCGTCATTCCGGCGTACGCCGGAATCCAGTCGTGTACCTCTCTGGACCCCGTATGCCACCCCAATGCGGCTGCCGCGTTGGGGACCCCGTATGCCACCCCAATGCGGCTGCCGCGTTGGGGACCCCGGCTTGCGCCGGGGTGACGAAAACTTGCTTCAATCGGTGACATGACGCCGATAGAAGATGTCTAGCAGCCTGTCGGACTTACCTGCAAGTCGGTGTTTCATCGCCCCCAGTAAAGCCCTCAGAGCCAAATCTTCATGGCAAAACGAGATTTGTGAGCAACTTTTCAATCCTACGGCACTCGGAATCGCCAAGTCCGACAGGCTGCTGGGCTCCCCGTTCAGGCGACCAGCCGAGCGATGGCGCCCACCGCTACGGTCACCGCGTTGGTTTCGCCTGCGTCGAGGCCTTCCCTGGTCACCGTCTCGCTGACGGCGCGGTTGACGACCACGCCTGCGACGCAGCCGCCGCGCAGGCCCATCGCGGCGCAGAGCGTCAACACCGTAGACGACTCCATCTCGTAGTTGAGGACGTGCAGCCTGCGCCATTCCTCGGTGATGCCCTGAAACCGCCGCGGGACGTAACCCGAATAGGAGTCGTACCGCTCCTGCCCCGGGTAGAACGTGTCGCACGAAGCGCTGACGCCGGCTCGATGCGGCACGCCGAGCGCGCGCGCGGCAGCAATCGCCGCCTGCACCACCTCGTGGTCAGCCACCGCCGGGTACTCGATCGGCGCGTAGTGCGTGGAAGCGCCGTCGAGCCGAACCGCTCCGGTGGTCACGATGACCGTACCAATTTCAACATCCGGCTGGATGGCCCCGGTGGTCCCGACGCGCAGAAACGTCCGAATGCCGAGCTGTGCCAACTCGTCGATCGCGATCGAGGCGGAGGGCCCGCCAATCCCCGTCGAGGTGACCAGCACCGGCGTGGTGCCCAGGTAGGCGATCCACGTCCGGTATTCGCGCTTGAAGGCGAGTTCGCGACTGCGCGCGAAGGGTGCGGTCCGGGCAATCGCCTCGACTCGTCCCGGGTCGCCCGGCAGCAGCGCGACGGTCGCCCCTTCGATGTCGTCTGAGTTGATGTTCAGGTGATACACGGTACGCAGCGGCATCTGTTCCTCCTGGGCGTCCTCTGTGGGCTTCATCTTACCGAATGACGCCCGTGTCTCGTCACCCCGGCGGAAGCCGGGGTCCAAAAAAGAGAACACTGGCTGGATTCCGGCGTACGCTGGAATGACGGACCGAAAGGAGGTTTCCAGACGCCGAATGCTCTCGGGATTCCGCAGCCGAAGGCGTCGGTACAAACACTCGGTGGGTTGAGGCGAGATTCCGCCCGCTCGCTCAGCCCAGGTCATGAAGGAGAGGGCAGGTCCCTGCCCTGCGCGTTGGAATTTGTCGTCACGGCCGGTCATTGGTCGAAGCGGCAGTCGAACTGCATGGCGGCCTGGAGCAGGTTCAGGTAGTCGTCGCGCGGAATCTCGATCGCACCCATTGTGGCCAGAAACGGCGTCCGCCACTGGATGTCGAGCAACTGATACCCGCGCGTCTCCAGGATACCGCACAGGCGCCACAAGGCCACCTTTGACGCGTCGGTCAGGCGGTGGAACATCGATTCGCCGAAAAACGCGCCGCGCAAACTGACGCCGTAGAGCCCGCCGACCAGCGCCCCATGGTGCCAGACCTCGACCGAATGAGCCAGGCCGACGTCGTGCAAGGCGCAGTAGCTGTCGACGATTTCGTCACTGATCCACGTACCCTCGTCCCGGTCGGCCGCGCAGGCCAGCATGACGTCCCTGAACGCGCGGTCGACGGTCACGTCGAAGCGCCCCGACCGGGTGACTCTCAGGAGCCGCCGCGACGCATGATATGCCTCAATCGGGAGGACTCCGCGCGGATCGGGCGAGTACCAGCGGATCTCGCCGGAATCCTGCGCCATCGGAAAGTAGCCGGCCTCATAGGCGGCGACCAGCAGCGATGCCTGCAGCATGTCGATCCTGACTCTGTTGCCTCGGAGCTCCCGGTGTCAAGTCGGTGCCACGGCCGCGCCGCAACAATCCTGACCTGATCGACGTGAGTCGCGGTACACTCGCAAGGTGGTCCGCCGTCGCAGGCGTCCGTCACCACAGACACTGACGGCCCCCGCGCGCACGAGCGTTCTCGGTCAGGGGCCGCGCGGAAACGGCTGAAGACGCGGGTTGTATCAGCGCGGGATCGCGGTTAGAGAACTCGGTCAGAGGATTAGCACTCATGGTGACTGCCAGAACCCGTACTCATGTCGTGACCACTACCCTGTTTGCGATCGCGCTGGTCGCGGGACTGCCCGGATGCGGTGGTGCCGCCGGCGAACGTGACCGTCCCGCCGCGCCGCCATCGAGGCAGGAACCGGCTCCGAAGCCGGCCGTCGCCTACGATCGCGGCCTCACCGACTCGGCTCGCGTCCTTGCCGGGATGGATCCCGAAGATGTGCAGCGATTTGCGCCCGTCCTCAACCGGGCCAGCTGGAAGGCGCACAAGAAGGAATTCGACACGAACTGGGCCCAGATCGAGCAACAGCGGTTCGCGCTGATGCGCGACTGGCGCGACAAGGAATTCAAGGCGCTCGCCGACGCGTGCGATACGCTTTTCTACCCGTTCGGGGGCCCCGACTTCCTCAACGCGTACCTCATCTATCCGTCGTGCAGGACATATCTCCTGTTCGGCCTCGAGTCGGTCGGATCGGTTCCGGCCATCGAGAAGATGAAGGACGACAAGATTGATGCCGGGCTGGCGCAACTGTTCGAGGCGCTCTCCGACATCTTCAAGCGCGACTACTTCATCACCAAGACGATGGAGTCGGAACTGCGCACGGCGCAGGTGGACGGCACGCTGCCGATCATCCTCACGTTTCTCGCGCGACTGGACGCACGGGTGGTGAGCATCGAAACCGACGGCCCGTGGAATCCGCCGGTAGAGGCCACCCCTGCGACTCCCCCACCCGCCAGGCCGGCCGCAGCCGGAGCTGCCCGGCCGCGCAGCAACAAACTGCCGTCCGTGACGGTGTCGTTTGTCGGCCCGAACTCGGATCGAATCCAGAAGATCGTCTACATCCGCGTCGACATGATGAATCCGGAATACTCGAAGCGGACCACCCTGCTGAGCTACCTGAAACGTCTCGGGCCTGTCACAACGTTCGTGAAGTCTGCGTCGTACCTGATGCACGACGACCGGTTCTCCCTGGTCCGCACCATGGTGCTGGATCAGTCGTCATCGCTGCTGCAGGACGATACCGGCGTGCCTTACAAGTTTTTCGACAAGGCCAGGTGGACGCTGACCTTCTACGGGAAGTACTCGGCCCCGATCAGGGACTTCAATTACGGATTCCAGAGAGACCTGGACGCGGTCTACAAGCAGCCGGAAGTCGCGCGCGAGCTGCCGTTCTCGTTCGGCTACCACTGGCGCGAAGGCACATCGAGCGTGATGCTGGCCGTCAGGAAGACGGGATCTCAGTAGCGATCCCCGCCAGCGCGCTCCACGTCTCCGGGTCCTGGCCGGCCAGGGTCCGGAGATAGAGCCGCACCGAGTCGGCTGGGAATTCTGTCGCCAGCGCGTTCGCGGCGTCGCGCAGCGCGGCCGGATCGGGCGCCGTCACCGCGGTGTCGGCGATCATGCCCTTCTCGTGACTGATGCCGAGCCGGGTGAGAAACGCCTCAAGCATCGGCCTCTGGGTGCCGAGGTGGTAGACCACCAGCGCCCGGTTCGCCACACTCTCGGACACGGTGTGCAGGTTGGCCAGCTGGCGGATGCGTTTCTCGACAGGCTCGGTGATCACGCTCTGCGGGCGGAATCTCAGCTGACGGGCAATCAACTGCACGGCCTCCATATGCTGGGTCACCGACTCCTGATCCGCCCAGAAGGCGGTCGAGAGGGCCAGGCGTTGATCGATCGTCAGGTCGCGCCAGAGTCGCGCGGGGCCGAGCGGAGCGGCCTCGTTGGTCACGGATGCCTCCAGGAATCAGATGTGGCGCGTTGCGCGCCGACTCGTATTCTATCCCGACCCGCGACGCCTGCCACGCCACGTTGCGTGCAGGACGACAGCCGCGTAAGATGCGCAAGGCATGGGCGCCTGAAGCCCGCACCAGAGGTGGATCATGAGTCTGTCCCGTTGGTGGCGTGAGCAGCGGTTCGAACGCTCGTATCGCAAGGCGATCAGGCAAGATCTCGCGCGGATCGGCGCGACCTTCGGTGCGACATTCAAGGACGCGTCATCAGGCAACGACTTCGACGTCGCCATGACGGCGTATCTCAAGGAATGCGATCTTCCCGATCTGCGTCTCGACACGCTCAGGAGCCGCCGGCTCCGTCGAAAGGCTGAACGGTTTGGCATCGAGGCGCCACGCGACTGGTGGATCCACGACGAAACACGCGACCTCTGGTACCTCACGCCGGACGGCAAGCGTCAGCTCAAGCGGCGCGTGACGCAGGAGCGGATCTGGACGCTCAAGCAGTGGTTCCACGCGCTGACGCCGGTCGTGGCGCTTCTTGCCGGCCTGATCGGCGTCATCATCGGCCTGGTCGGCATCTGGCGCTGGCCATAGTGTAGAAAATGGCGTCGGACGTGTTTTCCAAGAATGACGAGGAAAATAGGTCCGACCCCATCTTCTACTGGAGGGACTCTGATGCGTCGCATCGCGGAGACGGTCGCCTCTGTCGTCCTGGTCGTGGTCGTCATGAGCCTTGCGAGTTCGGCCCAGGCTACTCGGCCACGCGCCCGGGACCTCGGCATCGCCCCAGGCGTGCTGGCGCCAGGAGCCCTCAATGCCATCACCGATGTCGCGGGCGTCCGCGTCGGTCACACAACGCTTCTCCAGGGCGACTCGATTCGAACGGGCGTGACGGCGGTCCTGCCGCACGCCGGGAATCTGTTTCAGGACAAGGTGGCCGGCGCGGTGTTCGTCGGCAACGCGTTTGGCAAGCTCGCGGGTTCCACGCAGGTCGATGAGCTGGGCACGATTGAAACGCCAATTGTGTTGACCAACACGCTCGCGGTCGGCGTCGCCATTGATGCAGTGGTCGCGTGGACGCTCGCGCAGCCTGGCAACGCGGATGTGCGCTCGGTCAACGCGCTGGTCGGCGAAACCAACGACGGCGGCCTCAACGACATTCGAGGCCGTCACGTGACGCGCGAGCACGTCGCGGCTGCGATCGGCAACGCACGCGACGGCGCGGTGGACGAAGGGTCCGTCGGCGCCGGCACCGGCACGCAGGCGTTCGGGTGGAAGGGCGGCATCGGCACCTCGTCTCGGATGGTGCCCGGCCCGGCCGGTCCGGGCGCACAGCAGGGCGCCGGCTACACGGTGGGCGTGCTCGTACAGACGAATTTCGGTGGCGTGCTGATGATTGATGGGCTGCCTGCAGGCAAGGCGCTCGGTCGCCATGCCTTTGCGCCGACCCGGCCCGGCGGGGCAACACTCGATCCGGCTGATGGCTCCTGCATGATCGTGGTCGCCACGGACGCGCCGCTTGACGCGCGCGATCTCAAACGGCTCGCCGCCCGCGCCGTGTTCGGCCTCGCCCGCACGGGTTCGTCCTACAGCAACGGCAGCGGCGATTTCGCGATTGCGTTTACGACCGCGCCGGCGCTGCGGAGCCGATCTGGCGCCCGTCTGCCCGTGGCCCGGACGATTCTCCCGACCGATGGTATATCCGGGTTGTTCGAGGCTGCCCTCGAGGCGACCGAGGAAGCGGTGTACAACTCGCTCTTCCGCGCGACGACGGTGACGGCCGGCACGCGAACCGCCGACGCCATCCCGATCGATCGGATTCGCGAACTGCTGGCGAACTACCGGCATACCAAGTAGCGGTGGCCCGATCGCCACTCTGGACCGGGGAAGAGGGGTCGGACCTATTTTCGGAAACTGGGCACACGTCGTACCAGGCTGCAACTGTCGAAAACAGGTCCGACCCCGTTTTCTACAGTTCTGGTTCCAGCGGGGTCGGAATGAGCGGCTCGGTCGCGACAGTCTGCGGTCCCCCTTCCGTGCACACGGCGTACGTCGACGGGTACATCGACACACCCGCGTACTCGCCCTTCGCATTCAGCACGTAGAAGTTGATCTGGAACTTTGGATTGCCCGACTTCGTCAGCAGCCGCTTTTCTACCGTGTTCGCCTTGATGCGCTTGAGCGCCACCATCCCCGCGTCCCTGGGCGTGACGCCCCGGCGCATTTCTTCGACGATCAAGTACGAGCACAGGTTGTAGAGGTTCGCCTCGCCACGTCCAGTTGATCCAGCCGCCCCGACCTCGCCATCGACGTACAACCCCGCGCCAAGGACGGGCGAGTCACCGACACGCCCCGGGATCTTCCACGCCAGCCCGCTCGTGGTCGTCACGCCGCACATCTCGCCCTTCGGGCTCAGACCGTTACAGTTGATAGTGCCCCAGAAATGATCCAGCTCGATGAGCCCGTCTTTCACCATCTGGAGCCCGCTCTGGTAGTAGGCCGCCGACCGCTTGATCGGATCGAGGTAGTGATCCGGATCGGTCCGGCGCTTCCACTCCAGCCACAGCTTGCGCGACTGTTCCGTGTTCAGGTCGTCCTCGATCTTGAACCCGAGCGTGCTCGCAAACGCCTGCGCCCCCTTGCCGACAAGCAGATGATGATCGGTCATCTCCATCACGGCCTTGGCCACCAGTGAGGGTGTGCGAACCCCTTCGATGCACGCGACCGCGCCGGCGCGCTTCTTCGGACCGTGCATGACCGACGAATCCAGTTGGACGATGCCGTCCGCGTTCGGCAGGCCGCCGTACCCCACGCTGGTGTCCGCCGGATCAAGTTCGCAGAGATTGACACCAGCAATGAGCGCGTCAAGCACGTCCGACCCTCCCGTGATCAGCTTGAACGCCTTTTCGACGCCGGTCACATCCCCGCCGTTCTTGAAGCGATTCCCGTTGGCGGACGAGACAACGACCGGCTTGACCGTTCTCTTCACGACCATCGTCGGGGCTTGCCCCAGCACGACGTCGGGCGTCACGGTCGCAGCCGCCGCGACCGCCGCGGCACCCGACAGCACGAATTCACGACGATTGACTTTACGGATCATGGTTGGCTCCTGCGCGTGTCCGGGCGCGATCAATCGCGCCCCTACGCTTCATGCTTGCTTCTTGCTGCTTGCGTGTGCCCGGGCACGACATGTCGTGCCCCTACGGGCTCCCACCGGATCCCGAATCCCGACTGCTGCCTGCCGTCTACGTCAGGCACGGAACCGTCGCCGATTCTATCCGTGGCAGAGACGGTAGACAACTCTATCCCTGGGGGCGACCGCCGACAACCTGTTTGACGGCCAGCCCCGACGCCGGTACGATACACCCCTTCGCGCCAGGTCTGATTGACACGGGGTTGACCGCCATGACGTCTGCGCTTCCGCGCGTTCCCGAACGAATCAAGGATATCGGCGATCTGGCCTCCGACGTCTGGTGGAGCTGGAACGACCGTGCGCGAGAGCTCTTCAGGAGGCTCGACTACCAGTTGTGGACCTCGACCGCCCACAACCCGGTCCAGATACTGCGCATGATCACGCCGGAGCGTCTCGAGGAAGTCGCGCGCGATCGCGTGTTTCTTGCGCTCTACGACGACATGATCCGCGGTCTGCGCGAGGCGCGTGCGGCCAAGGACAGCTGGTGGGCGCACACGAAGAACGGGCATCCGGCTGGCACGATCGCGTACTTTTCTGCCGAGTTCGCACTCCACAAGTCGCTGCCAATCTACGCCGGTGGTCTTGGCGTGCTGGCCGGTGACATCTGCAAGGAGGCCAGCGACCTCGGTCTGCCGTTTGTCGGCGTGGGTTTCATGTATCCTCAGGGATACCTCCATCAGAATGTGACATCTGACGGCTGGCAGCTCGAGGCCTACGAGCAGCTTGACTGGGATGATGCCCCGATCGAACCAGCCATGCAGGCAGACGGCCAGCGGTGCATCGTGGAGGTGCCGCTGGCGAATCGCACGCTGAAGGTGGCGGCCTGGCACGTCCGCGCCGGCCACGTGTCGCTCTACCTGCTCGACACCGATGTCGAGGGCAATCCCGCGTGGGATCGCGAACTGTCGGCGCGTCTCTACAGCGGCAATCAGGAAACACGCATCCAGCAGGAAGTCGTCCTTGGCCTCGGCGGCGTCCGCGTCCTCCAGGCGATGGGCATCACGCCGGCGCTCTACCATCTGAACGAGGGACACGCGGCATTCGTCGTGCTCCAGCGGCTCTGGGACATGCAGGAGCGCGGCGCCTCGTTCGACGAGGCGATGGCCGAAGTGCGCAGGACCACGGTCTTCACAACGCATACGCCAGTACCAGCCGGACACGACGCGTTCCCGTTCCACCTCATCGAGACCTACGTCGGACCGGCACGCCCCGACCTGCGCGGATGGCGCGAGCACTTCCTGGCCCTCGGCAACTTCGACAACGGCCGTGGACCGATGTTTAACATGACGGCACTCGCGATGCGTTCGTCGTCGGGCATCAACGCCGTGAGCAAGCTTCACGGCGACGTCACCAGGAACATGTGGACGGGTCTGTGGCCGGGAACGCCCGCCGCAAGACTCCCGATCCGTGCCGTCACCAACGGCGTCCACGCCGGCACGTGGCTCTCCAGCAGGTTGGGGCAATTGTTCGACCGGGCGCTCGGGTCCCATTGGCGGGATCGGATCGACGAACCGGAATTCTGGGATCGCGTCCTCGACATCCCCGACGATGAACTGTGGAAGGTCCGGCTGCTGCTGCGCGCCGACCTGTTCCGGTTCATCCAGGACCGGGCCCGATCGCGGTGGGGCGTGCACTACAGCAGCGCCGCCCAGGTGGTGGCCGCAGGCACGCTGCTCGATCCGAAAGCCCTCACCATCGGCTTCGCGAGGCGCTTCACGGCCTACAAGCGACCCGAACTCATCTTCCACGACCCGCAGCGGCTCGCCTCGATCATGAGCGCCTTCCGCCGGCCGGTGCAGTTGGTGTTCGCCGGCAAGGCACACCCGGCCGATGACACCGGCAAACATCACCTGCAGCAGGTCTACAGGAAAGCCGCCGATCCGGCCTTCGGAGGCCGGGTCGCGTTTGTCGACGACTACGACCTGCACGTGGCGCACTACCTGGTGCACGGCTGCGACGTCTGGCTCAATAACCCGCGCAAGCCACTCGAAGCCAGCGGCACCAGCGGCATGAAAGCGGCGATCAACGGCGTCCCCCATCTGAGCATCGGCGACGGATGGTGGGCGGAAGGCTTCAACGGCTCAAACGGCTGGCTCATTGACGGCCATACGACCGGGAACGACCCGGTGGCGCAGGACGCGGCCGATGCCGACGCGCTCTACACGCTGCTCGAAACCCGGATCGTTCCCACCTTTTACGATCGCGACTCGAACGACCTGCCGCGCGCGTGGGCCCAGGTCGTCAAGGAATCCATCCGCACCGCCATGCCGACCTTCACGACTCGACGGATGATGAAGCAGTATGTCGAGGAGATGTACGGCCCGGTGCTGGGACTCGGACTCGGGAGGCGCGACGGGCCCGGCTAGTACCGCTCGCCGCGAATCTGGGATAAGATTTCGTCGATGGCGCGAAAAACGACAGACAAGGTCCGGTGTGCGCTCTGCGGCGCCAAAGAGGTGTCGGAACCCCGCGGCGACGAGCGCTACTGCACCGATTGCTGGGACAAGAAGATCGCCGTTGAGGAAATCGTCGCGAAAGAATTCGCCGTCAAGCGCTACATCAGGGCACAAAGCGCCGAGAAGTACCTGGTCTACCACTCCACGCTCAAGCGGCCGTGCGGGCAACTGATTGTGATTGACGACGGGTACGACCTGTTTCTGACGCTCGTCCTGTATCCGTCCTTCCTCTGGGACGACCCTGCGTACCATCTCGAAGGCGACCCGGAAACGCGGACCTTTGCCGAAATCGTGGTCGACGTCGTGGTCACAGAAGTCATCGAGCCCTGGGGCGGCGGGAAGTGGCACCTCGAGGTGTATCGTTCGGCCAGCCCGGAGCCCGAGGATTGGAACGGCGAGATGTAGCCGGCGCCCCTGCCCCTCCTGCCCCAATGGTCTGCCCCTATTTGAGCTTTCGGCCCCGGCGTCCTATAATTCCGCCAGTTGGTATCGTTGACCGAAGGACTCATTGCTGCCCCCTGGAGGGAATATGATCCGTCTCGCTTACGCCGTCGCCGCGGTGCTCGTCATCCTCGCCCTGTCGGTCGGACCCGTCATTGCCCAGGCAAAGTATGTCGCGCCCCTGAAGGGCGAAGCCGAAATCCAATTGCTCCCGATCAAGGCCGAGCCTGATTACAAGGCCAAGGTCGTCCGCACGACGGTCAAGTTGAAGAACAACTCGCCGACTGGGTCAATTGCCGGCCTCAAGGTCATCCAGTATTGGTGGGACAAAGCCAACAGCCCCCAGCCAGTGATGTCGGCGTCGAAACGACTCCAGAAGCCGCTCCAGCCGGGCGAAGAGGCAACGATGACGTTGGAGTGTCAGCTCGACCCGAAGATGTTCAGAGACAGCTATCAGTTCGAGCACGCCAACGGGAAGATCAAGATCAAGCAGGTCAAGAAGTTCTAAAAAGGAACGATCCGGAACTGCACTTCGCGGGCGACGCTCAGGGGTTTGCCCAGGCTCGACCGCGCCTCCACCTTCAGCACGTACAGGCCAGGTGCCAGATCCGTCAACGGCACCCTTGAGGTGTATCCGTAGCCCCCCCGCGCCCCGGCCAGTTCTGAACTCTGACGTCGCTCGGTGTTGCTGAAGACGGCCTTTCCGTCGTCGGATCGGAGCGTAGTCGTAATCTCGACCGTGTGCGACTGCGCGCCGAGATTATCGTAGACCTCGGCCAGCACGGCGAGTTGATCCTCCGACGTGAACTCGCGCGCCGTCGTGGGCGGCGCCGGCAGCAGGGCGCGCAAGTCCGACTCCCCGGCGGTCGGCACCTGGCCGGCGGTTGCCGACGTCACCGCAAGCCCGCTCATCGTTAACGGTTCCTTCAGGAAGTCGGGCACGACCAGGTCCGTGAACACGGATCCGACGCGCCCGCCGCTCTCGTGCACGGCCAGCCTGAGCGAGTAGCGCCCGGGCGGCACGTCGATCTTGGCCTGCAACCGGAAGCCCAGCTGCATCACGCGCTTGTAGGTCTCAGGCTTGAGGCCCATGTTGATGGTGTCCTTGTTCCCGGCGACGACCTTTCCCTGCGGGTCGACCAGGATGTAGGACATGTCGACAAGGTTGGTAAACTTGCCATCCTTCTCGATGAACGCGAGGTCTTTGCCACTGAACTGGGCGACGATCGCCAGCGTCGCGCCAGGTGCTGGTCCCTTGAACGGCGCGGCAAACATCGACAGGGTCAGTCCCGTCGTCTGCAGCGGGCTGTTGAGGGCATCCCGCACAGCAGGAGACGTCGTATTCGAGGCGTCGGCCTTCTTGGGCGCCGGAGCCTTCCCCGAGGGCGCGACATAGCCCTTGCGGGCATGCACGATCAGCCCCGGACGCGTCAGCCGAACCTCAATTTTCCTATAGCGGCCGTCGCGCCGCTCGTTGGCCGGGTAGTAGCCGAGCACGTAGTACGAGCTGTTGTCGTCGACGATCTTCTGCAACTGGCTGGCGGTGTCGTTGGTGCTGGTCACGGCGAACCCGCCGGTCTCTTCGGCCAGCGTCTTGAGTCCATCCTGCGACAGGCGAATCTCGTCGTAGAGCGCCGTCACGCCGAGCGAGTTCACGTTGGGATCGTCGGGCGGCAGCCCAATCAGGTTCATGACATCGTCGCCCGCGTAGGTCAGACCGCGTGGATCGAGCGCGTAGATGTTGATGTTGGCTCGGGTCGCGGCGCCAATGGCGTCGGCCGTCTCCTGCCGGATCGTCGACGCCTCCGACATCTCCATCGGCCGGTTGATGTCGTAGTCGATGCCCTCGCTCAGCAGCACGATCGCTTTACGCCGGCCGTGAATGGCGGACATGTAGTCGGCCAGGTTGCTCATCGTCGCAAGGAGCGAGCGGGCATTGTACGCGCGCTGCTGTTCCTCGAGGTCGGCCGGCGGCCCGTCCCCGCGCATAGGATTGTTCCGCTTCATCAGAAGGTCGTCGATCTTGTTGAGTGTCGCGGATCGGAGCTTCCGCCCCGAGAACTTGTCAATCGCCTGATCGAGCAGGCGTTTGTTGTTCGTGAAGTCCTGGCTGGCGTCAGCGCGCCCGCTGGCATGGACGACGGCCGCGAGGTCGTTGGCGCCGAGGAACCTGTCCACGAACTGCTTCGCTGTCCGCCTCACCTGTCCGGTTCTCCGCAGGTCGGTGTGGATGTCATCGAGAACGAGAACGTACATCCGGCCGTCCGGCGATTTCGCGTTGGAGCGAACGTCGGGGTCGACGGCGCGTCCGAGAAACGCCGGCTGCTCGGTGCGCTCGACCGGAATGTCCACCAGCGAGAACGCCGACACCTTCTGGGGTTTGCCGTCCTCGAAAACCTGGAAGTCCCCCTGGTGGAGGTTCCGGACGAAGTTCCCCTGCGCATCGACGACGACGGCGTCGACTTCGACGTAGCTGACTTCCGATCGGAACGTGATGGGTGGAACCTGCCGATCTGGCCTGGCCTGCGCCCCCGCCGGCGGTGGCTGCTGGGCCGTCAGGCTCGCGGAGACGAGGCTGATCGCGATGACGGTGGATAATGTCCTGAACACGTTCTCTCTTGATTATAGACGTCTCTGGACCGTCGATGGCCGAGCCCGTCAAACTTCCTGGGCCGGGCGGGCGTCAAAATGGTGGTCGGCGTATACTTTCTGGAGGCCCCCTCCGTTGTCCGACGAAGTCGTTTGGGCAGAACAGAGGTCGGACCGCCGGAGCCTGATTGTCATTGGAGGGTTGGTATGTCCAGTCGTAAGACCACGTTCTTCTACACCGTGCTCATTGCCGTCGCGTCGGTGGCGGTGGGGATGGTGATTGCCTCGCGTCTTGATTTGTCGCCGCGCTCTGACGCGCAGACGCTCGTCCCGCAGGTTGGCGCCAGTACGCCCGCAGCCGGCCCCGTCGACGCGCAGACGTTTCGAACGATCGCCAAGGCGGTGACGCCGACGGTGGTCAATATCCGGACCACGTCCAAGCGGCAGGCTCAGGATATGACCGACATGTTCGGTGGTAACGAAGATCAGCTCCGCCGGTTCTTCCAGCAGCCGCGCAACCGTCAACCGCGTGAAGAAGTGACGCAGGCGGCCGGCACGGGCTTCATTATCAGCAAGGACGGCTACATCCTGACCAACAATCACGTGGTCGAGGGTGCGACCAAGATCGAGGTCGGCTTGTACGGCGACGAAGACCAGGTCTACCAGGCCAGGATCATCGGGCGCGATCAGTTGACCGACTCGGCGCTCATTCAGTTGACCGATAAGGTCGGTCATCCGCTGCCCGAAGCCCGGCTCGGCGATTCGACGCAGATGCAGCCCGGCGATTGGGTGATGGCGATTGGCAATCCGTTCAACCTGAGCCACACGGTGAGCGTGGGTGTCATCAGCGCGCTCGGGCGGCCGATGGAGGTGGCGGACCGCCGGTTCGAGGACGTGCTGCAGACCGATGCCGCCATCAACCCGGGCAATTCGGGCGGGCCGCTGCTCAACCTGCGCGGCGAGGTGATCGGCATCAACAGCGCGATCATCACCGACGGCGCGCGCGGCGCCAACATCGGAATCGGCTTTGCGGTCCCGATTAATACCGTGAGGGAGATTCTGCCGCAGCTCGAGAAGGGCAAGGTGGTGAGGGGCCGGATCGGCGTCACCGTCACGGATGTCCAGCGTAACGCGCTGGCCGAGTTTGGCCTGAAGGAACGCACGGGCGCGATGGTCTCCGAGGTCACCGCGAACGGCCCGGCCGCCAAGGCCGGCATCGAACCGGGCGACGTGATCCTGGAGTTCAATGGCAAACCCGTGGCGGGCCGGAACTCGCTGGTCACGATCGTCACGAACACGAAGCCGGGCGCGTCGGTGCCGATCAAGGTGCTTCGCGACAAGGCGGACAAGAGCCTGTCGGTCACGGTGGAGGAATTGAACCTCGAAGCCGAGTCCACTCGCGCCGCCACGACCGCCAGCGACGAAGAAGTCGGCAGCGGTTTCGGCCTCACGCTTGGCCCGCTCGGCGCGGATATGGCGCGCCGGCTTCAGGTGCCGTCCGGTACACGCGGCGTGCTCGTGACGGATATCGATCCGACCAGCACGGCGGCCCGCGCCGGGATTCGCCCCGGGGACGTCATCCTGCGCATCAACCGGCGGCCGGTCGAAACCGTCTCCGAGGCGAGCAAGGCCCTGGCAGCGGTGCGCGTGGGCGGCGCGGTCCAGATGTTGCTCTTGAGTCAGGGGCAGCAGCGGTTCGTCGTCATCACGAAGGAGTAGCCGCACGTGGGCGGCCACGCGACGGAGTCCGACTGCCGCGCGCTCGTCGCAGATCGCATCCGGCGGTCTGGCCCGATCACCGTAGCCGAGTACATGGAAGTGGCGCTCTACGCGCCAGGCGCCGGCTATTACGCCCGCGCGGCCCAGCGGTCGGGCCGCGCGGGCGATTTTGTGACCAGCGTCGATGTCAGCCCACTCTTCGGCGAACTGCTGGCTGTCCAGATCGCCGAGTTGTGGCATCAATTGCCGCCCGACGGCGGCGATGGACGAAATCACCACAACCTCAACGAAGTGGGCGCTGGCAACCCGCGTCTGTCAGTACCCGACGGCGGCGCCGAACCAGCTCACTGCCACCTGGTCGAAGCCGGTGCCGGTAACGGGCGTCTGTCGCGCGACATCCTTGACGCGCTCTCGCGGCGGGATCGGTCGCTCTACGATACGATCCGGCTCCACCTGGTTGAACGCAGTGCGGCGGCGCGCGCGGCGCAACCCGACACGCTTGGTCCACACGCAGGCAAGCTGAGTTCGTCATCGCCCGACCTGCCCGACACGGGTGCCGGCGTGATCTTCGCCAACGAATTGCTCGACGCGTTTCCCGTACATCTGGCGACGATGACGCCCTCGGGCCTGGGCGAGATCTACGTCGACATGGATGGCGAGTCGCTGGTCGAACGCCTGGGACCGCCCTCGACAGATCGACTGGCCGATTACTTCGAGGATCTCGGCATCACGCTCCACCCCGGGGCCACCGTCGATGTCAATCTGGCCGCCATCGACTGGATTCACGAGGCGTCACGCCGTCTTGCACGCGGCTTTCTGATCCTTATCGACTACGGCTACGAGGCCCGAACGATGTACGCCGACCCGAACGCCGTCACGACCCTGACGGCATTCTCGCGGCACATGGCCGATCCGCCGGAGTCTCCCGAGATCCACCAGGAAGGCTGCCGAGGACGTCCGCATCCTCGTGGCTTCGGCGACCCGGGGTCTGCCTTCGACTTCGCTCAGGCCAGGGAGGACCCCGGGCTACACCGATGCGCGAGGAGGCCGAGTGATGGGGTCCGGGTGGAGGCCGGGTCTTCCCTTCGACTGCGCTCAGGGCAGGCAGACCCGGCAACACTGGCCCCCACGCGCCGCACGCCATCGTGGCTCGCAGCACCGGGCACACGCGATCTGACGTCGCACGTCGACTTCACGACGCTCCGGCGCGAAGCTTCGCGCTCTGGGCTGTCGACGCTAAGCGTCTCGAGTCAGTCGCGATTCCTGCTCGATCTGGTCGAGCGCAGCGGGCTTGTCGGCGATCTGGACCGTCCGGATCGGTTGCGCGATCGCCTGGCGCTCAAGTCGCTCCTGGTGCCCGGGGGGCTGGGCAGCAGCCATTCGGTACTCGTGTTCGGGAAGAATGTCGAGACCGCCACCAGCGCTCGGGCCGGAGGGACCTAGGCGTATTCTATGGGTGTCATCTGGCCATCTGATTCACGTGCCTGGTCGCCCCAGCGGGAAGAGGGACCTCACATCGAGATCGTCATGCCGGCGGAAGCCGGCATCCAGAGAGGTGCGCTGGCTGGATTCCGGCGTTCGCCGGAATGACGGAGAATGTGAGTCATTCGGTAGGATAGGAC
>Ga0315273_10004427_pt1 | contig 17222 bp, 11 predicted proteins | sample YL17G02_0_MG_FD_205753 | JGI IMG/M metagenome (GOLD analysis project Ga0315273, IMG submission 205753) | Sediment microbial communities from Yellowstone Lake, YNP, Wyoming, USA - YL17G02_0 | ecosystem: Environmental > Aquatic > Freshwater > Lake > Sediment | place: USA: Wyoming | collected...
TGTTACAGATACTCTAGTTGCGCTAACAACCACAGACACTTTAACTAATAAGACTTTAAACGCCACCAACAATACGATTACAGACACGAGCGCTGCATTGGGCGATATTCTTGCGATAATATCTGGTACCAAATTTACTAGACTTGCTAAAGGCGCAAACGGTACATTCTTGGGTGTTTCTGGTGGTACACTTGGATATTTTACTCCATCTGGAAGCACACCAACTGGTACTGGATTTGCTACGGTAACGGCTGGCGTTTTTGATGCCACCGCTACTGCCAATATCAGATATACTGGGGGTAAGCTTCAGACTGACGTGGCGGTACAATTTAAAAATGGTGCTTTTACTGGAGACTTATCTTGGGGCCCATCTGTTTCTAACAAAACTATTACTTTGCCAAATGTCAGTGATACGTTGGTAGGCCAATCTACTGCAGATGCTCTCACTAATAAAACAATCAATGCTTCATCTAACACTATTACTGATACGAGCACTGCTGTTGGAGATATTCTCAAAAGCAACGGTACCAACTTTGTCCGTTTTGGTAGGGGCACATCTCTACAGGTTCTAAGGACTAATTCTGGTGGCACAGATCTTGAATGGGCAACTGTAAATACTACTACTCCATCTAGATTAACACAATCTGGAGCAGGACAGCTTCTTGATGTTGCTACCACGGATGGTAGCGGCAATCCAGCTACTATCATTAGGTTCTCTGGTGACGGTGCTGCCACTGATATTCTTCTTAGCGGTTTAGTAGCTCCTACAAGCCCTAGCTCATCACTTACAACTCAAAGAATTACTCTGGTTTGTACAAGTTCTAGCGGCAACAAATTAATTCTTTCTAATCAAGATACAAATGAATTAACTAGCATTAATAAGCTAAAATGGTTCGGTGCCGCTAACACAACATATGTCGTTGGCGTGGATGGTTATTCAATTGATGTTGTTTGGGATAGCTCAGATCAGAGATGGAGACCACTTATCAACCTAAGAGCTATTGATTTTGGCGCCGCTTAAGTTTGCGGTTTTCCATATCAATTCTTCGGTATATCATAGAGAGTTTCCCTGTAAGGAGTTTTTATGGACCCAATTCTGCAAGTTTTACTTAGCTGGCAGTTCATTTTCTTTGGACTAGCTGTAGCTACCGTTATGTATGTCTTTCGCTTAATAGTCGAGTATTTAGCCTCGGTTTTTAAGAAAGACTTGTCCACTTCTCATCTGTGGAACAATTTGGTTTTGCCAGTTATGCCTATTGTTTTGGGTGTGGTGGCAGCTATCCTGCTAAAAAAGTTTCCTTATCCAGGATTTACCGCTGATGCTACCGGAGTGGTACTAAGAGGCGATAGAATTATCTTTGGATTAGTGGCCGGTACTTTTTCTACCTTGATGTATCGTGTAATTAAGTCTTTGTTCTATCAGAAATTAGTATCTGTTGCTCAGGGATTAAGAGGACCCACAAACCCAAATGTAGATGAAAATGTTACAACTGAACAAATTGCGGCAGAACATTTACCATCTAGAGGACAACTCTAAGACTTTTTAGTTATATATTTGGTGAATAATGAGTAACTATCCAAACAACATTGATGACGACTCAACCTTACCGGTTGTAAATGATAATCTCACCGAGATTGGTGGCGATGCCATCAATTCTTTGCGAGATGCTGTTGTTCAGATAGAACAGGCGCTGGGAACCAATATTGCCGGAAGCTCTCCGTCATTGGCTGCCCGTTTGGGCGTCTTCATCAATCCAGATGGAAGCCCTAACGCTTCCGTTATGACCAGTTTGGGATTGGTTACTCTTCCAATTAGAAATGATCAAATCGCTGAGGCTGCTGGAATCCCAGAATCTAAACTCCGTCTGGATTTCAGAACTCAAGATTTGTTCAACTACATTAGAGACCTATCACTCGATATCAATACGACTCTTGGATGGATAAACGCCGAAGGCATCAAGCTTGAGCCACATTTGATTGGTGCTATCTATCGCCACACGATGGATCAAATTGATGTTAGCTCCAGCACTAGTAATTTCCTAAAGAACAATCTGCGTGTTTTAAGAGACAATACTCAGTCCTATACATTAGTTGCGGACATGAACACAGAGCTTCTTGCTCATCAATGGGCCGATGGTTCTCCGTTTGGTCCACTCAACACGATTACCACCAATAATGGCTCTGTTTACACGAGCTACTTTGCTCACGTTGGCAGTGGCATTTTTATCAATCCAGCTAGATTCAACAACATTCCTCAAACTCTAGACAACCTTCAGTTGTTCGCAGAGTTTATCGACAGCTCCAGTATCTTTTTGCTAGGAACCAGAATTCAGAATCTGTATACTAGCGGCATCTCTAGAGTATCTGAGTCTTCTAACCTAACCGTAGACGGATATGGACAGTTCATTGTTCCACCTACACCAGCTATTGCATTCTTACTTAACATTGGTAATAATAGTAGTCCATTTGATGACATCAACTCTGGTGACGATATTGTTGTTTTCAATCCATCCACTATTAACCAAACTTCTAATTATTTCGATTCACTATTTGCTTTAGTAAGACCTGGCGATATTATTAGAGTTCACTATGGTGACGGCTACAATATCGAAGTTGCCTACGTAATTAAAGAAAAGAAATATAATCCTACTGTAGGAAACAAAAAGTATCAAGTTAGAATTGCTGGAAAAAATCAAGCCTATTCTCCAAATGCAATTGCCAGAATTGATAGACCACTTTCCAACAATAACAAGTATGGCGAACTGTCGATCTCTCCAGTAAACAATTTGTTCAGCGGCACACCAAGTCTAATCATCAACAACCCACGTGGAGCCCAAGCTACAGGTGTAGGTTTTGATCCTGATCAATTCGATGAAACTCATTATTTTCTATACTTGGCCTTTTACCCAACGGGTCATGCTGTAGATGGATATACTTTCTTACCTGGTATTGATGTAACTGGCAATCAAGGAAAAACTCCTGGATTGTATACGCTTGAGTCGATTGTTCAAGCCACTAACAATGCTTTTCATGCGGTTGGTTTCAACTACAGATTTACTGCTTTCTCTTCAGGCGGTGAATTCGGTATCTGTCTAGCAGACTCCTATCATAATAGTGGGTTCTCCATTGTTAGCTCGGCAATCGCTCCAGATGGATCGATTGATACTTTAGACAATGGTATTCACTTCCCGAACAACGTTATTTCGTTGATTCCGGTAGTAGGTACCGTTGCTCCTGACCCACTAGGATTTGGATCAACCGGATCTGGTGTTGCCAGCCCTCCATTCATGACATCTTACGGCTCATCTGCTGCGGCTTTGAGCCCAACTAAACTATTCGTTCCTCTCAGAAGAAATAACTACTACGTCAACGGTTCTGAAACTGAAAGACTAGCTATCGAAGATTCTCAAGCTTTGGATGGATATGGAGATGGTTACTGGGTAGCCACTCTACAGAACGTTCTGGTTCAAGTAGGTAGAGTTCAAACAACTTATCGTATCCCCCTCAATTTAGACACGTCTGGACTAAAAATCGGAAAGACTGTCGTTATTCAGTCTCTCGGATCAGGTGGTTTGGTTGATTTTGGACGTTACATTATCCAAGCAGTCAATTTCAACTGTGCGCCGAATGTCTATACAGATATTACGGTTTACGACTCTGTTCATGGAAAAGGTTTATCTCCAACACCAACACTACAGCCATTTGCTGCGGTTGCCGTTTATTTTTGCTCTGATTCCGTTTCTTTTAACACCGAGTCGTCAACAGACTTCACCGTAGCCACTCCATTTAAGAGAAACTTCGAAGTCTATGTAGATCAAAATGGAAAAACGTTCACTCACGAAAGAGGAAGATTTACTAACAGTGGTACTGACATAGTTGTTAATGGAACTACACTGTATGGGTACGTTCAGCTTAACAAGCTAGATATAGTCGCTATTTCTCCAAAATTGAGAGGCTATCAGTTTGGTTCTATAAACAAGATCACTTTAAATATGTTTAGCTACAGTGCTACTACAGGTTTATTTGACGGTTACTTAGCATCTTATGATGGAGTAAGCCTTACTCATTTTGGACCTCGTACACAGGGCAAAAGAGGTGAGATTATCAGATTCTATGATGAAACAAACATAGACTATATTGATCTTATCCTTGATTCAAGTGTTATTCCTACTAATTTTACCAATCAGAGACTTGACTTCCAGCTCTTCCCAACTTTGCAATTAGATACTGAACTTATGTTGATTGGAACTTGCCAAGTCAACGATACAACTCAAATTGTTAACAAAATTGTAGATAGACGACAATTTGGAAATATAAGTGAGAAAGACTTAAGCGACTCAGTTTTTGACTTCATGTCAATACCAGAAAAGTTGTTGCATTCTAACGGCATCATTCGTGGATTTGATATCTTTAATGTCTATAGTGGTCTTGAAGGTCTCATTAACTTGAGTGGTGGTGTTATACTGGTTGATGGTCAGATGACCGATGTCAACAATGACTCAATCAATATTCCTGTAATCCAAGAATCTTACAATTTTAGTCTATGGAACATTAACTGGGCTGTAACTATCGATAGCAACGGAGATTATGACGCTATTCCATTATTAGATGCGGATAACGTTTTGATTACTCCAGGGGTTGCTAGAACTTTTATGGCTTTTGACCCGGTCAGCTCTAACACTTACAATATGCCGGCAGTGTACTTCTCCGATCTAATCAATAAGAGAACTGACCTAACTGTTCTATATATAGTATCATCTGTTGTTACTGGATCTGGACCGAGCGCAACAATTGCACTGACAGCTAAGGATGCCAGAAAATTTGTCTACAAGAAAGATTGGGGTGAAATTTCTACCCTTTGTGTAGATGCCAATAACGGTGAGTTTAGAAGTTTCGATGCTTTAACCTCCTGGTTTAACTTGAACTCTAGCTACAATAGTATGGTGCGTGTTAAAGGCTTATTTACAAGCTTCCCTACTGGCGGATTATCATTCAACAACCCTGCCAGACTAGTTGGTGATGGTACTGCTACTTTTAGCCCAACCAGCGCATTGTCTGTCCTAAATGTTGGCTTTGATAGCATTGCTCTAAATGTTCAGACGCTTGATTTTAATGGTTCTCCAATGAGTGGATGCACCATCAATTTCAATCCAACCGGCGGTGGACATCTAGTAACATTCAATACGCTGATAACCAACACCACAATTAATTTTACTGGTTCTGGTGGCCCGCTCAATTTCTTAGCAAATACCAGGCTAGAAAATGTAACCATCAATCTAAATGGCGCCAATGAAAGTATTGACTTCAGCGGAACTATCGCTAAAGACTGCACGATTAACGTCAATAGCACGGCGGCCACAATTATTGTTGACTTCAATAGTACTGTAGATAACTGCACTTTCAATCTAAATTCAACAAACACAACTTGGAGTATGCTTGGAACGATGATTAACTGTACGGTCAACTGGAACGCTATTGGAACAATGCTTCCAATCACAGCGGGCAGTGCGGCACCTCACAGTTTCAATTTTTTGGGCAACAGACTTATTGTTACCTCTGCTACCTCTGCACCATCTTCTATTATCTCAGTAGTTAACGGAACTAATGGAATCATAAACAGTAACTTTTTCTTCAGATCAGGCACTACGCTTACTAGTGGATACATTACAGCTTTAGCCCCAGCAACTGGTACAGTTTCTGTACTTAGTAACTTCTTCGATAGTTCTACTTATAATGGTACCGACCAAAATCTGGTTAATGGTATGCCTCCATCATGGAGATATCAAAACAACCTAAGCACTCCGGCTACCATGCCAACCAATACCACGGCAACTGGTAATGGACTTTTACCTTATACAGTTACCGTAGACGATGATGTCATTCTTCTCACTCCTGCGGCAGCTATGGTGGTCAATCTTCCACAGATTAGCCTCTCACCTCTAGGCAGAAGAATAACTATTAAAGATGTCACAGGTGTTTTTGATACTAACCCGGTTACTTTGCATAGGGCGGTTAACACAGAAAAGATAGAAGGATTAACGGTCGATTATATTATGCAGGCTCCTTTTAGTTCAATTACGTTAGTAGCAGGAACAAATGGATGGGTTATAGTATGAAGGTGAACAAATGACTAGTCCTAGACTTTTTAAACAATTTTTCTCTACTGGCGGTAGCTTACTTTATACTACCCTTACGGTCGGTGCATTATCACTGCCACAAGGAACCCTCAATGTGGTTTCTACGGCCAATTTTGCTCCCAGTGGAACTTTATCTGTATTAGTAACTATCAATAGTTCCATTATTTATCAAACAGTTACCTATACTAGCATCAATGCCACACAATTTTTGGGATGTGCTGGTGGAACAGGTCTTTTAAGCGTAGGCAACTCTGTTGTTCAAGCCGGCTCTGTTGCCGATGGTACTTGGACTTGTCCTGCTGGTATAAAATGGGTAATTGTCACTGGCTGTGGAGGTGGAGGTGGTGGCGGCGGTGGTGCTAGCTCTGGTGGAAGAACTAATACACAATTTGCTGGTGGTGGTAGTGGGGGACAAGCAGCTCCGACATCCACACAAATAGTAGCGGTAACGCCAGGAGTAACTTATAATATCTCTATTGGATGGGGTGGAATAGGCGGAACTACTAACTGTGTTGCTAACATTGTAAGTGGCGGCGGCTCAAGACCTGGTAACCCCGGCTCTGATGGGGCATCTAGTGTATTTGGTTCAGTTGTATTTACAGGAGGAAGAGGAGGGCGAGAAGGATATCTAGTCACACTAAGTTCGCTCACATTTCCATTAGGAAATGATTGTGCTAACACTCCAATCAGTGGTAGCGCCAACCCAAACCCACAAAATATTCAAGTGGCAGCCACTCTACCAGCATTTACTACGGCAGGAGAGATTCAGGGTGGAGCACACGCCGTTAATCGTGCCGTAGGCCAGTACTCTGTCTCTGGAGGGGGAACTTACGGAGGAGTCTCTAATAACATATATTCTGCTGCCGGATTTGGTGGGCCAGGAGCGCAGGGATTTGATGGATACCCATTCGCTATTTATGGCGGAAATGGTACTTATGGCGGCGGAGGCGGCGGTGCTGGTGGTGGTGAAAATTGGGATTACAACAATACACACGATGGTTCAGTTGGAGGCGCCGGTGGCGCTGGATTCATTGAAATCTCATGGATAGCATAATGACATACATAGCATATAAAACAGCAAAAAATGACCCTAATCTTCCAAATGGCTTTATCATTGAGCATTTTGAGACAGATAAAGATACCCTAGAAGGATACGTTGTTGTATCATTAGAGATTTTTAACGCCATTTTCCAAAACAATGTAGTTCTTTTGAGAGCGGCAGAAAATAATAAAGGAGTTACGTCTCAGCATCCTAATGTACCTCTCCCAGAACTAAAGCCTGCTAGTGATGTTGAACACGTACCTTCGGATTTTGCTGCTAAAGTAGCCCCCGCCGCTAATGCTGAATTGTTTAATCAATTTTTGACTTGGCTTGCAGCTAACAAGCCACCAGGCAACACATAATTCGACATTAATATATGTCCTCGAATAATTTCTTTAGATCCGATCTGTTCGGAGTTTATAATATCATCCAAGCATCGATGATAGTGTATCCAAAAGAGATCATCATTGCTACCTTGCGTGATTTCTTTTCGCATGACAGTTATTACCATTTTTCAAAAGACCAGTGGGGATTTCCAAATACAGTAGACCATACTGATTTGCCGCCAGGTGCCGATTTGCCACGTGGACCGGGCGCTCACTCAGAACTAAATCCACATCCCGTTCTACCAACTCGTATTTTTATTGGAGAAAATTATCGTTACGATGGTATTTTCTATCCTGCCGTTTTAGTTAAGAGTGGCGGCTCCCGTTATGTTCCAATCTCTATCAACCGTGATCAGGGCGAAGTAAAATATGACAATGTTCTATTTGTTGATGGATATGGCAATGAAACAATTGTAAGAAAACCTGTTGCTTTAGTTACTTCAGGTGCGTGGGAAGGATCGATAATTATCGATGTAATGAGTCGTAGTTTAAGGGCAAGAGATGACCTAGCAGAGTTGGTCGGAATGTGTTTTACTGAGATTCATTTTGATACACTTCATGACATAGGCATCATAGTCAAGCCTATTTCAATAGGCGCCCCGTCAGAGCAAGATGATCGAAATGATAAGCTATTTAGGCAATCTTTAACATTAGAGATAAGAACGGAATGGCGAAGAGAAATACCGATATCCAATACGATCGATGCCATTTTCTTTACGGCCAGCTTTGGTGACTTGTCAAAGCCAAACAGCCCAATTGCAGCAAACATAACCGTTAATACAGAAACTAACACGGCAGATATGCTACTAAAAATGTAAGATACTGTGGCTGGATAAAGGCAAATTGAAAAGTTTAAGACCCTGCAAGACAACAAAATGTGCTAATATAGCGCCAAGGATAGCAATATTACTACATTTTAGTGATACAACCCACAAAACCGAGTGAGAAGGATTTAACATGGCAGATATACCAGGCGCAACAAATGCCTTACCAGGAGTATTCACCGACGTAATTACCCAGTCAAGTGGCGTTGCGCTCCCTGGAGGTTCCCGTGTCGTAGCTATGATCGGTCAAGGCTCGACTAATGAGATTTTAGTATCTCAAGCTCAAGGCGGCGGCAAAGACGGACTCAATGATACTTACACGTCGAACTCTGGTTCTGACGGCAGACATTTTGCTCTCGTACATTTTCCTGTAATCCAAAACCGTACAACCATTTTCAAGAATGGTGTACCACTAGTAGGTTTGGAACTTGGACCAATTACAGCAACTACGACTTTTAGCTTTAACTACGATTATCAATTAGATCCAACCACCGGTCACGTTCTATTGCAAGCAGCCCATCTACTAGATCAGGGCGGCTCTTTCTATACTCCGTTGAACACTAACGTTGGATTGGGTAGCCTTAATGTTTTGACCCTTCTAGATAGTAATGCTCCTCCTGAAACCTGGACCATTCGTTGCGTGTCTGTTCAAAGAACCGCACTGAACCAGCCAATTGGCGGAACTGCAAAGTTCTTAGCTTTCGGATCTGTATCTGGTGCTAAGTTAGATGCTAACGGTAACCCAATTGTTTGGGCCGCTAATGGACAGGTAGTTAGTAACAGTATTCTAAGCTTTAGCATTACTGAGACTCAGATTTCTGGTATGGCAGTATCTCCATTCCGTGAAGGCGATGCATTCACTGTTATCGTTTCTAGCGGAGTTCTAGTTCGTGGAGACTCTGTTACCGCAACTGATATCCCACTTTCTAACATCAACAACCCGACCCTAACTCAGGGAATCAGCGACATCACTAACTTCAGTGGTCCTGCTAGCTTGACTAACAACCTCAGTTTAGGTGGCCAGTTGCTTTATTCAAACGGCGCCTCGTCTATGATCGCTGTTCAAGCCGCCCCTCCACTACCAAGAAGAACCTCTTATGTTATGGACCCAACGGTAAATTCGCTCTCCACTAACCCAGATGAGTTTATCTTCCCGTTCCCATTGGGTGTTGTACCAAACTTCAACTCTGATATCCATGTGTTTGTAACCAACCCAACTACTCAAGTTGAGACTCAGTTACTACCAAACAAGTATACCTACTATACATTAGGAACTTCTGGTAATCCAACCAAGAGTCAGTTTATCTTCAGCGATTTACAGCCACCTTCCGGCTATTCCTTCGACTATACCATCATCAACAGTTTTGAAACTGTAGTAAGTGGATTCGACGGATATGTTGGCAGACTACCAGCTTTTGGTACTCAGGGCGTCTTCCACGCTGAAAGTGCTAACTTCAACGCCGGTTACATTGGCAAGTTGCTTAAGATAATTGAGTCTAACAACAAAGCCAACATCGGAACCTTCAACATCACGGCCGTTTCCAATGGTCAATTGTCAATCCAGACCGTCACCACTGGTGAGCCTGGTGATCCAATTCCATTCCCAAGCCCAAGTGGTTTCCCAGACTTAGTTTCACAAGGCTCGGGCGTAGCATTCCAGCTAATCTACATTCCTACTGGACTACCAGTTAGTGGTAAGTCAGGGACTGACGGAACTTTGGTTGCCCTATTGAATACTGCTCAAGGTACTTTAACTAGCACCGCTGTCAATTTCAATATCCCAGATTTGGTTGCTGACTATAGACTACAAATCAACGGATCTGCTATTGGTAACAATGGCCTATACGATATCATCGGATACAACTCATTCACCAATACTCTAACCTTGCAGATGGCTTTCGTAAGCGAGAGTAACGTTAGATATGAAGTTCTTGATCCGGGCGCAGTCAGCACTTACTTGGTTTTGAACCATAACGTTGTTCCAAACGGAAATCAACTCAGAGTCACAATTGTAGACGCAAGAGATGCGACCTTCTTCGATGCGGGTTGGTTAAATGCTCTAGAAGTTCTACAGACTGTTGAATGTGATATCTTGGTACCACTACCAGATCAAACTATCTCAGTCATTTTCCAGAACTGCCTAAGCCATTGTATCACAATGAGCAATATCGCGAACAGAAAAGAACGCGTGTTGTTTATCGGAGCAATCCAAGGCTTGGTTCCAGCTAACTTGACGGGCGCTCAACCAACAGCCGTTGAAAACATTGGTATCCTTGAGGGTATCCAAGGTGATAACATCACTGACGTATTAGCTGGTAACGTAGAAGACCTAGCAAACTATTCCGTATCTAATGCTTACGGCTCAACTTTCAGAGCAGTGTATTTCTACCCTGACCAGATTGTTGTTCAAGCAGGTTCAGAGAATATTTTGGTTGACGGTTTCTATATTGCAGCAGCCGCAGCAGGATTTGCAAACGCGGACCTCGCTCTTCAGAATCCATTTACCAACAAGGTATTCAGCGGATTCACCATCTTGAGAAACAAGACTTTCTCATCACTAGTACTTGAGCAATTGGCCGCAGCCGGTGTAACTACCCTACAGCCAGTAGCAGGCGGCGGTAGAGTTGTATGGGGCATCACAACCAGCCAGTCTGGATTCCCAGAAGAACAAGAAATCTCTATCGTCTTCATCAGAGATAGAGTTGCTAAGATTCTACGTGCTGGATTCTCCGGATTCATCGGAACTCCACAGCTACCAACCACTGCAACCTCACTAAGTACAGAAGCGGTAATCCTACTCAACTCCTTGATTTCTCAAGGATTGATTACGGCCTTCAAGGGACTAGCGGTACAACAAGACTCATTAGATCCTCGTCAGTGGAATGTTGCAGTAAGTGTTCAACCAGTTTACCCAATCAACTGGATCTATATTAAGGTAACAGTAGCTAATTTGGGAGCTTGATATATATCAATCAGGGAGTATAAATAAATGGTAACAGGCTATCCACAAACAGGTTCATTACTTAATCTAGGTGACGGTTTTGGTACTAACACTACTAATACTGCTATTTCAACTAACATCTTATTGGCTGTAAGAACCCCAAGTGGTTACCAACCAATTGGCGCAGTTCAATCAATGATGATCTCTGAGAAGAGATCAATTAAGATGATTGACGAAGTTGGAACAGATGGTCATATTGATTCTGTACCTAACCAATCAACAAACGTTACTGGCACTTGCCAGAGAGTAAGATTCCAAAAGCTAAGAGTTGCTGAAGCATTCGATAGAGGCTTCTTGCATGTAGCTGCACAAGCTTATCCTTTTGACATTGTAATTTTCGATAAGCAGAAGTTCCAACCAACCGCTCAAGTCACTACGATCATTAAGAACGTATGGATTTCTGGTATTGACTATACTTACCAAGTAAGTGATTGGGTTATTACCGATAGCATGACTTGGGAAGCAGAACATATCTACAGCACAGTAAACGGCGGTTCTGCCGCTGTTGGTGGTCAGAATAACTTGTATAAGCCATTCGGTGGAGCTTCCAATCCAAACTGGATTGAATCCCAGACTGATACTGGTGGTAGTGGTAGAAGAGGTTCTTTGGATGCTGCTGGTCTTATCGACATTGGCTCCAGCCAATACCCAGGTTCTACTGGCGTCTTCTAATCCTTTCTAATAACATAGAACTACTTAAAGCGCTTGGCTAAACAGTCAAGCGCTTTTTCATTTGTTATATATTTGGTTAGGAGTTGTATAATGCCAAAGTTCGAATCGCCAATAGGAAGTAAACAGTTTCAGGGTCAGCCTATGAGAGATGTCAGTATCCCTGATGATAGTGGTTATGAGCAACCACCACAGAGACAAATGCGTACGCCACATGAGCCAATACCACAGTTTGATGAAAGGTCTATGAGAGAGTTTCAAGGCCAAATGCAACAGCCTGGTGTTAGAGAGATGTCTGACATTGAAAAAGAGATTCATACTGCCAAGAAGGCCAAGCGTGAAGGCAAAGAAAGGCTATCTGACGGGGCTAGACGACGTATAGAATTACTGATCGGTATGACCAGGCTCACCAGAGACGTCGATATCGATGGGCAAATGTATAAGTTGCAGACGCTGACCTCGCAAGAATTACGTGACGCTATCGTGGCCACCGCCGAGTTTGATGGTACTGTTGAGTTTATTTTCGAGACTCGCAGACAACTATTAGGCCGCTCATTAACTGTAGTGGCTGGTGTAGAAATTGACCAATTTCTTAATTCAAGAGAGCTAGATGATCGCTTATATTTCATTGAATTACTTGACCATGCCCTTCTAATTAGACTGTATAATGAATATGTTACCTTATCTAAGGATGCGCAAGATAAATACAGCCCTAAAACCGAAGAACAGGTTAAGGAGGTTGTAGAAGACCTAAAAAAATAATAAATGAACCGGAACACCGCTTTCATTGGCATTTAATGAAGATGAAGAATACTGTGGATATCGGTGATCCTGAACTTACGGAAATGGACCCGGTTCGTAAAATGTGGCTTTTTGAACAATGGCTAGGTGATCATAGAGATGAAGCTGAACTAGCTAAAAATCACGCATATCTATTAGGTTCCTTTTGGAATGCTGAAGCAGTACAACAAATGCTTAATGATAATGTTCACGAATCTACTGATGAAGATATGGAAGAATCCATGCGAATGGTCACTGACGGTTTGCCTGGAATGTTTGATACTCCACAAGAGAAACCACTGCCTAAAAGAAAGCGCAGAGCGGTTTTAAAGGAATGATAAATGGCTAACCCAACAGATCCAACGCCAACAGATCCAACAGTTGCAGTCCCAACACAGGACCAGATTGATAAATGGACTACGTTCGAACAGGTCACTGCTGCCTCTGGCGCATCTCTAGAAAAAGTTGGAGACATTAGTTCTGGTGTTGGCGCTATTTTCGGCACGTTGTCTGATAAGCTAAAAATGGCCGGCCTCTCATTTACCGATCTATCATCTATGACGGATCAGACATCACGTCAATTTGGAGTTTTAACAACATCTGTTCTTGGTAGTAGAGAAGCGTTTACTAATCTATCTGGAGCGATGGATACTTCTCGTTTAGTTACATACATGGACCAGTTTAAAGAATTAGGAGATATCCTAAAAGCTGGTCCAGGGACCCAAATGGCCGCTAACGCCATTGAGGCTATCATTGGAAAAATGTCTTCACTAGGAGCTTCTTCCGCTACAGTCGCAAAGGTACAGCAAGAATTGAAAACTGGTGTTATGACAGCAGCCGCCGCATTCTTTACTAGCGCCGACAACATTACAAGATTACAATATTCTATGATGCAAATGACTACCAGTGGTAGCGGTATGCAGGCACTTCTTGATGCAGTTGGTTCAGATTTTCAGAATTTGGATAAAGTAACAAAATCATATACCGATACACTTAGCAAAGCAACGGCAGCTTTAGGTGGAAGTAAAAAAGCACAAGAAACGGCCGCCCTTTATATGGCACAAATTAACAAGATGCCAGGTGGACTCAATCTATTGATAAAGTCAACTGATATTGCTGGAAAGTCAACTGATTTACTTACTGAAAGTCTTAATATTGCGGCTATTTCTGGCAGAAAAGAAGAAGAAGTCTTAGGAGATATTGCCGAGGTTCTGAAAGGCTACAAATCAGCTCTTGATGATTCAAATGATGTTGGTGGCGCAGCCGCAACACTTCAAGCAAGAATGGCAACTATAGCTGGAACATTACACGCTAACATTCAGGATGTTAGAGGCGCTTTAATGGAATCAACTAGTGCCTTTAAGATGTTCGTAATGGATGGGGCTAATGCGGCTGATATGACTAAAGGCATGGCTGATGCCATGGAAAACTATACCTCCAGTCTTGAGGCAGTAGGTGTGCCAGCAGGAAATGCCATCGAAATGTTCAAAAATTATACTGGTGTTATGAAGAATATGACACTTGGACAACAGGCATTCTTATCTACTATGTCCGGTGGTCCTGGTGGTTTAAGGGGCGCATTCAAAGTTCAAGATCAAATTGCTAAGGGAGATTTTGAGAGTTTAAGGAAAGATGTAGAAACTACTATCAAAAGAATGACCGGACCAATTGTATCTAGAGAACAAGCAATGCAAAGTGAGAGCGCAGCCGCTAACTATACTCGTCAGATCCAACTTTTGCAGCAAGGCCCACTGGCCGGCTTGGCAAAATCTATGCCAGAAGCACAGGCTCTTCTAAAAGCCATGGCAGAGAACAAAAAACTTCCAGAAGTTACTGCTGATAAGTCAAAAGACAACCAAATGCAAACGGCTTTGAAAGCGGGACAAAAAATTCAGCAAGATTCATATACTGAATTGACCAAAGTTAATTCATCTCTAAATACGCTTGTTCTTCAGGCTGGATTAGCTAACAAGAAAACCACCAGAGAAATGTTGGGTACAGGAAATACTGGTTCTTATGGGGGCGGTGTTGCTGGTGCTGGTGGAGGCATTACTCCAGGTAGGACTCCTGTTGGTACGCCCACTAATGATGCCTTACAACAAGTAGCTCAGATTGCGATGGATCTGCCAAAAACTGTAAAAGATGCTTGGGCTAGTTTTAAAGAAGCTCTTGGTACTGGTAATAAGCAATCTATTCAGCAAGCTAATGATAAAATGGTTTCTGCTATCAAAGATCAAAGGGCTGTTTGGAGCACTTTAACGGCCGAACAAAGAGCTGCTACGGCAACTGCACAACAAGCATTCTCTGTTGCAAAACCAACAGTACCTACAGCGACCGGAACAACTACCAAAACAGTCCCTCAAACAGGCACTCCAACATCCCCTGGTACAACGGCTGGTTCAGGATTCACTTTTAATCCGCCGCAAAATACAGTAAAAACGGCCCGCCAATTACCATCGCCATTGCCACCAACTACAGGTGGAACTGGTGCGACAGCAACTGCTGGAGGAAGACAAGCAGCCGGTGGTCTAGGTCATGGAACGCCAGGTCAAGCAGTCCCAGTTACGTTAGGACCCGGATCTGTAATCACAGTAAATCTAACAGGTGTCTGCCCACACTGTGGAAGAGATGTCAAGCACACACTAGCAGATAGTCAAGTTTCACCACAATCGGGCGCTAATGCCTAAGGATAACTAAATGGCAAAATTCTCTCTCGACTCAGCTATAAATGGAATTAGTAACATTCAATCTACTTTGAATGCAGCTAACCCACTTACACAAAGCAATTTAGCCTCCTTTGAATCTAATGGGTTTTTGGTTTCCTCTACACCATCAGCCGATGGAAATGGATTACCATATACTAAGATTGCGCCAAATATAACTGGACAGATTAGCAGAAATATCGTTACTTGGTTCGTTCCAAATTTCGGAACTGTTAGAATGTTTATCAATCCACAGAACATTACTTATACTCATAAGAAGCTAATCAGCAAAGAAAGAACTAAAGGCGGATATACTTTACAATATTGGGGTGAAGAGTTAAGCCAACTTAACATTAGTGGTACGACTGGTAGCTCAGGTATTGAAGGTATCAATATGCTCTATGAACTTTATCGTGCAGAGCAATATGCATTTGATGCCACCGGACTAACTCTTGCTGGAAATAATGCTTCGGCAGACTTAGCCAATAACTTAGTTCAAGGTATTGGTGGGGCTATTGGAAAAGCTATTGGCGGAAATAGCGTAACGGCCGCCGCAGGTGGTGCCGGACTACTAGGCGGTATTCTTGGTCTTGATTCTCCAAACAACAATCTGTCAGCCAGAAACATTCCATCATTAGCTTCCGTAGCATTTGGCGTTGAGATGTATTACAATGGTTGGGTTTATCGTGGCTTTTTTGACAGCATGACTATCACTGAAAGAGCCGATAATTTCTTATTGGACTATAACATGATGTTTATGGTAACCCAGAGAAGAGGCTACAGAACCAACTACCTACCATTTCACAACAGCGCAAACAATGGTCCAAGTACAGTTCAGGATACTTATCCAAATATCAGATCCTCTTTCAATGGAAACACTCAATTAAATACAAACACGAGTATTGCGACAGTCTCAAATACTGGATCGTTAGGTGGTATAGTAGGAGCGATAGCAGGACTTCTATGAGTTTTTTAGGTGATTTAGCAGATCAGATAAGCAGTCAATTCAACCTAGGAGAGAACCACACTTCATCTTTAGATGCCGTCATCGACGGCCAGAATGTAAAGTACGGTTCTCTGGGTGATTTTGCGTCTCAATTTGATCAATCTGCTGAAAGAAGATATGTAGAAGAAGGGTATCTAAGAAGAGACCCTTATAATACAGATCCAAAACAGTTTGATATTCTATGGCAGGAGCCAGATGCTACTGTTATGGTCAAAAAAAGAATGTTCTCTTCTGTTGCTGAGAACTATCGACCCGATTTTATGGATGCTGATGAGAGGTTATACTATAAGGCTATACGCATTTTGATGCAGAACAAGTGCACTCAAATAGCATCCCTGGAAAAACTAAGTAAGATTCAGAAAATTACAGCGGCAGTGGGCAATATAGACAACCAACTGGTACCAGTTATTATTTCTCTCACAGACGCTGCAACCGGAAGTGGATTTGCAAGTGGTAGTAATCTATTTGGAGCGGTTGGATCAGGCTCCAACCCATTTACTACACAAAATGCATCCAGTTTCGTTAAGACAGTAGACAGATTGCGTACACTGTATGCTTTCAATCAACCCAATATGTATACTACATGGATTACTGACCCTACCAATCTATTCCAGTCTATATTTGGCACCGGTACTGGAACTATCGAGATAACTAATTTCACTAGAATTAGTACTA
>Ga0315273_10004428_pt1 | contig 17221 bp, 22 predicted proteins | sample YL17G02_0_MG_FD_205753 | JGI IMG/M metagenome (GOLD analysis project Ga0315273, IMG submission 205753) | Sediment microbial communities from Yellowstone Lake, YNP, Wyoming, USA - YL17G02_0 | ecosystem: Environmental > Aquatic > Freshwater > Lake > Sediment | place: USA: Wyoming | collected...
TGCTGTATCCGCGGGCCTTCAGCTCCTCCTTGAGGAGCCAGGGGGCGCGGCGCAGGGCGACGACGAGGGTGGCCTCCTCCCGAGGGATGACGTCCGGGGAGTAGTGGCCGTCGACGACTATCGGCTTCGTGGCGGTTCCCAGGATGTTTGCGAGGGTCTGTCTGAGCGCCTTTATGTCCGCGATGGCGGTGGCGCGGGACTTGTCCCAGCCGACGGTGAGGCCGCCCTCCTTGACTAGGCGCGTGAGCTCGATGTGTTCGCCGCCGAGTTCATCGGCGAGCATGGCGGATACTGTGGTCTTGCCTGTTCCCGGGACGCCTGTGACGAGGATGATGAGGCGCTCGGGGTTCATGTCAGGCGCCGTCAGGGCTTCTCAGCGCCCTCTGCCTTCATCTTGAGCATGTCGCTGATGGTCTTGGCGCCCGTCGGCTTGGCGAGTATCTGGGACCTCGAGGCGTCGACGTGCTCGACGATGTCAAGCCCTAGGTGCTTCTTGATCTTGGAGATGAGCTTGTGGTCGGGTGTGAACTCCTGCTTCTCAAGGTTCTTGACGATGGACTCCTTCTCCTGCATCTTCTTGGCTAGGTCCTTCTCGGATAGGCCGAGTTTCTGGCGCGCCTTCCTGATCTGGGCGCCGTAGTCCTCGACGAGTTCGAGTTGTTCCACGGATTCTACGTCGTTTCTCATGCGGGGGCGTGGGGCGGCCTGTGGGAACGCCTGCGCCCTGCCGGGGGTCCTCGCTGGCGCTGGCCTGCTTGTCGACCACTCGGATGACCCGAACTGGGCGCATCTTGAGCAGACGGTCAGCTTCGCCCCCTCTATTACTCTCCGCTGGGGTGGACCCAGTATTTCTCTTCCGCATACCTCGCAGCGCATATCGGAGCCTCACTATTGAGAGGGAAATCGGCTTATAAAGGATAGGCGACCAGTTTGGGGTGGAATGGACGAGGACCTAAAGAGGATCAGGGCGGTCGCCGAGTACCAGTACGGCCACGGGGCAGGCGCCGCCCTCTTCCCGGACGACGTGAGGATAATCCACTCACGGAACACTGGCAGGATAAGGCACATCCACCTCGGCGACTCCCTGCAGGCCACATTCCGCCCAAACGACGGCGTCTTAACACTCACAATAGCCGCCGCCAAGCGCCTCACTGAGCAGGTCCCCGACCTCGCCTACACAGTCACAGTCAACGAGGAGGCCGCCGAATTCGTCTCCCAGGGCAAGAACGTCTTCGCCAAACACGTCCTACGCGCCGGTGAGAAGATCAGACCCGGCGACGAGGTGATAATAATCGCCGAGAAAACCGGCGTCATAGGCGTAGGCAAGGCGCTACTCCTAAGCGAAGAAATGAAGGCGTTTAAGATTGGGGTAGCCGTGAAGACCCGGCGCGGCTCCGAGACCGACGCCTAGGCTACTTCTCGAACTTGTCGCCGAGCCTCGTCTTCTTCCGCGTCTCGCCCTTGCTGAAGTGGGTGAGGCGCGCCGCGGTGTCGTTCCCCTTCTCAATCTCCCTGGCCTCGTCGGCTGTCTTCGCCGCCTGCCTGAGCAGCTCGTGTGCCGCGGCGAGGATGGGCAGGTACCTCTCGGGCTCCTCGACCTTGTAGGTGCCCTCGGTGCTGAGGTTGGCGACGCGGCGGGCGGCCTCGAAGGCTGCCATCGCCTTGCCCTGGGCGTAGGGGTTCGTGATGTGGGCGGCTGCGAGGGCGGACTCCTTCTCGATGACCACCTGGGGGAGCGTCGGCTTCTCGCCCCTCCCGATCTGCTCTATCACCTTATCCAGCTCCTGCTGGACGATCCTGAAGGAGCCCGTGACGGCGAGGACCCTTATGGCGTCAGCGTTGAAGAGCGCCATCTCGACGGGGTCGAGGAAGGACTGCTTCGCCCCGATCATCGGGTCGTTCGTGACGACTATGTAGCCGACGCCCTCGACGGGGTTCTCCTTGAGCGTCTTCCTGCTCGGCTCATCCGAGACGACTATGATGGGCTTCCCCGTCGCGCGTAGCGCCTCCCGGGCCTTCGTCGGCCCCGGCATCGCCGCATTCGGGGATACAACCACGTACAGGTCCGAGGGTATCCCCGCGGCCACCTTGGCGACATCGATGGCGGCGTCCTCCTCCATGCTCACGCTTGAGGAGACGACCCTCATCTGCAGGTCCTTGCGCCCGCTCCTCTCGTCGAGGAGGGCGTCGATCACGGTGGTCGTGGCGATGTACCCGATCTTCACGAAAGTGACCTTAACCAACATAAATCACGGCTCTGCTTACGCTAACATTTAACAAGCTATTAAAACAGATGCATGGATTATTCCTATGAAAGCCTATGGCTCTACCGACGAAGATTGAGATAGCACAGAGCGCCAAGCTCAAGCCAATCACGGAGATCGCCGCTGGACTCGGGCTCGGCCCAGACGACATCGAGATGTACGGCAAGTACAAGGCGAAGATACGCCCCGAGGTATACACCCGTAACAAGGACAAACCCGACGGGAAGCTCATCATAGTCACCGCCATAACCCCCACCAAGTTCGGCGAGGGGAAGACGACGATGAGCATCGGCCTCGCCGAGGCCCTCGGCAAGCTGGGGAAGAGGAACATAGTCGTCCTCCGTCAGCCGAGCCTCGGCCCCGTCTTCGGCGTCAAGGGCGGCGCCTGCGGAGCCGGCTACGCCCAGGTCCTCCCAATGGAGGACATAAACGTCCACTTCACCGGCGACCTGCACGCCATCACCTGCGCACACGACCTCCTCACAAGCATAATGGAGAACCACATAAACAGGGGCAACGAACTCGGTATCAGCCTCCACGACATAATGTGGAAGCGCGTCATCGACATAGAGAGCAGGACGCTCCGCAAGATCGTCGTAGGCATCGGGGGGAAGAACAACGGCATCCCCTATGAGAGCGGCTTCGAGATCACGACCGCCTCCGAGATCGCCGCCATCCACGCCATAAGCAGCGACTTCATGGACCTCAAGAGGCGCATGGCCGAGATCACTGTCGCCTACGACAAGGAGGGGAAGCCCGTGAAGGCGGGTCAGCTCCAGGTCGTCGGCGCCATGGCGATACTCATGAAGGACGCGGTCAAGCCGAACCTCGTCCAGACAATCGAGGGGACACCCGCCATAATACACGGCGGACCCTTCGCAAACATCGCCCACGGCTGCCCAAGCCTCATAGCCATAAAGACGGCGCAGAAGCTCACAGACTATGTCGTCCTCGAACCTGGCTTCGGTGCAGACCTCGGCATGGAGAAGTTCTGCAACATCGCCAGTCGCGTCGGCGGCTTGAAGCCCAGCGTCGCGGTCATCGTCGCCACCATCAAGGCGCTGAAGAGGCACGGCGGCACCAAGTACAGGGACATAGACAATCCCAGCGCCGAGAACGTCAAGAAGGGCTTACCCATCCTCGCCAAGGAGGTCGAGAACGCCAAGAAGTTCGGCCTCTACCCCGTCGTCTGCATGAACCACTTCCTCAACGACTCCCAGGAGGAGATCGACCTAGTCATGAACTGGGCCAAGGAGAACGGCGTCCCAGCCGCCTTCACAGACACCGTCCTCAAGGGCGGCGCGGGAGGCACCGAACTCGCCAACCTAGTCCTCAAGGAGCTTGAGAAGCCGAACAACTTCCACTACCTCTACCCGCTGGAGATGCCCGTCGAGGAGAAGATCCGCACCATCGCAAAGGAGATCTACGGGGTCGCAGACATCCGCCTCACGGACGACGCCCGGAAGGCGCTGAAGCAGATCGAGAAGCTCGGCTTCGACAAGCTCCCCATCTGCATGGCCAAGACGCCGCTCAGCCTCACAGACAACGAGGACCTGCAGGGGCTACCCCCCGCGGGCTACATCCTCCCCATCGTCAACCTCAAACCCAGCACAGGCGCCGGCTTCATAATCGCCTACTGCGGCGACATAAGCACCATGCCGGGCGAGCCGACGCACCCCGCCAGCGAGGAGATGGACATAGACGAGAACGGCATAATCAAGGGGCTGGCGTGACATGGCAGTCATCCTCGATGGTAAGGAGACATCCGCGAAGATAGTGGAGGAGGTCAGGGCCGAGGTCGAGAAGCTCAAGGCTAAGGGCGTCAACCCGACCCTCGCCCTGATACTCGTCGGAGCCGACCCGGGCTCCACCCGATACGTCAACATCAAGGTCAAGCGCGCCGAGGAGATAGGCATCACGGCCCAGCTCCACCACCTAGAAACGGCTACCACCGAGCAGGTGATATCCCTCATAAAGAGGCTCAACGCCGACCCCAAGGTCCACGGCGTCATGGTACAACTCCCCGCCCCCAAGGAGGTCAACGAGGGCGAGATAGTCGAGGCAATCGCCCCCGAGAAGGACGTCGACGCCCTCAGCCCCGTAACCTTCGGGAAGATAGTCCTCGGCGAGCAGTCGTTCCTCCCCGCGGGCGTCGAGGCCATCATGGAGCTTCTCAAGCGCTACAGCATCGACCCCGAGGGGAAGCACTGGGTAGTAGCCGGCCTGCCGAGCTGGCTCGGCAAACCCATGGCGGCCCTCCTCCTCAACAAGAGGGTCGAGGTCACCGCCTTCGCCGCGGGGGACGCACGGCTCCCTGAGTTCGTGAAGCAGGCGGACGTCCTCTGCATCGAGGTCCACAAGAAGTGGATCGTCACCGCCGAGATGGTGAAGAAGGGAGTAATCGTCATCGATAATGGCAACAGCTACGAGGGGAAGAGGGTCTTCGGAGACGTCGACTACGAGGGCGTCAGCCCGCTCGCCTCCGCCATCACCCCCGTCCCCGGCGGAGTCGGCCCAATGCTCATCACCATGCTCCTACGCAACACCGTAAACGCCGCCAGAACCGCGTAGGCTCATTTTTACCCTCGAATACAACTATTTTCATCAAACCCAATGTATCGACAGTTGGGTCTCCCAAACGGGCACACACGATCATAGCCTAAGGTTTCTAAGATCTAGGGCCCTTATCCCCAACGCGCCCTCGTTGGCGATCATGTACTTATCACTGGTGATCAATGGCAGGCGATGGTGCGCGGCGGTCGCAACGTGGTAGGAGTCGAAGTAGTGGAGCCTCCTCGACCCCCCATGCACATCGTATAGCTCCAGGGCCGCCAACGCGATGGCGGGCGTGACCGGGAGGGAGACATGTGGGATGGCGGCGACACCCCTTATCGCTGCCTTCACATCCCCCAGTGGAACATCCTTCGACCTGAGCGCCGTTATAACATCGTCGTAGAGCGCGCTCGACACCGAAGCCCGGAGGCGACCCTCCAACGCCGCGTAGACCACCGACTCCGCCGCATCGGCGAACTCGTCGTCCTTCAGGTAGCTGAGGAAGACGTTGGAGTCGAGAAGCGCCTCACCGGGAGCGCTTGAGGATGACAGACTCGGCGGCCTCCTCCAGCTCGTCGTCGCTCCACGGCGCCTTCAGGGACCCCCTCAGCGCCCTGGGGTCGGGCAGGGGCACGAGGCGTAGCCCACCATCATCCACGTGCACTATGAACCTCTTAGCGCCAAGAGACTCCCTGATCTCGGGCGGGATGGTGACCCTGCCCCTATCATCCATGGAAACGACACTCATGTGGGTTCAGAAAATAATAAACCCACGCAGGGTAATAAACGCATCTAATACCCATTTTTCTCAAAGGATACCCACACCTGTTGGGGCTCATCGCCACGCCCCCATGCAACTCCTTGAGGGCTTCTACACCTCAGTTACGCCACTTTTACACATAACCCGCCCAACAGCCATCAAGGATTTTAAACACGGACACCATCCCCATTCTACAAGGTGTAGCCTTTTGGCCAAGATGGACTCACGAAACGCCCGCCGCATGATGCAGCGCATGGGCATGCAGATGCAGGAACTCAGCGGCGTGACAAGGGTCATAATACAGAGCCCCGGCAAGGAGATAGTCATCGAGCAGCCCATGGTCACGAGCATAAACGTACAGGGGCAGAAGATGTACCAGATCACGGGCGGTAAGGCGACGGAGAGGGCGCCACAGGGCGCCGCACCGGCCGAGAAGCCACCCGTGCAGGTCCCCGAGGAGGACGTCCTGCTCGTCGCCCAGCAAGCCAAGGTATCCATGGAGAAGGCGCGTGAGACCCTCGCCAAGTGCGACGGCGACCTGGCCAGGGCCATACTGATGCTCCAGACTGGTTAGAGGCTTCACAGTGGCACTCCGGGTAAGGCAGCAGCGCGGCGTCGTCGTCGAGTACAAGGGTTCAGGGGTCGTCCTAGACCCAACGGGTAACGGACACGGCTACCCCGTCTTCGTCAGCCACGCCCACGCCGACCACGCGGCCGCCTTCAAGTACCCAGAGAGGCAGAAGTACGCCACAGAGGAGATCCACCAGCTCCTCCACAGCCTCGGCTGGAAGCACCTCGACAACTGGCAGAGGATCAAGCTCGGCGACAAGATAAAGGTGGACGACATCGAGGTCCACGTCCACAACGCGGGCCACGTCCTCGGCAGCGTCCAGTTCGAGGTCAACACCCCCGAGGGCACCGTCCTCTACACGGGGGACATCGGCCTCGAGGAGTCCTACACGATGCACCCCGCAGAGCCCGTCGAGTGCGACATACTCGTCGTCGAGACCACCTTCGGCGCTCCAATGTTCAACTTCCCTAAGCGCCGCGAGGTCGCGCTGGATATGGTGCGCTGGGCCACCATGGAGGCGATCCCCGCGGGCAGGATACCGACCTTCAAGACGGACTCCATCGGCAACGCCCAGGAGGTGATACGCATCTTCAACACCCTCACCAAGCTCCCAGTCGTGACGGCGAAGAGCGCCACAAAGGTGAGCGACGTCTACAAGGACTTCGGCCACAGCCTGGAGTACTACGACTGCAAGTCGCCGGAGGGGGAGGAGCTGCTCGCGGGTGGGAAATGCGCCGTCATCTCCCCGAAGGGGTCGAAGCTCCCCTACGATAACCTCGACTCAGCCCTCGCCTCGGGGTGGGCCGTCCTGTTCGGGGGCAGGCAGCGCGCCTTCGCCCTTAGTGACCACGCCGACTTCAAGAGCCTCCTGGGCTTCATACGCCGATGCAAACCTAAGCGGGTGCTGACGTTCCACGGGGGCACGATGACTAAGGAGTTCCCCGAGTACGTGAGGAAGAAGCTCGGCATAGACGCCCGCCCCCTCTCGGCGAAGGAGGAGACACTCAACGGCACCGTCCAGCGCGGCGAGACACGGATCAAGGCGTGTGCCAACCAGTTCCTCCGCACCATCAGGATCCCCGGCTTCGAGTACAGTAACGCCTGGCTTGAGAGGGAGATGGCGAAGCAGGGCTACAGCAGCGGGGAGACGGAGGAGACCCTCGACTTCCTCGTTTTGAGGGGCATCCTCGTGAAGACTGAGAAAGGGGTAAAGATGAGTTAGGCGGCCAATAGAGGCCTAGAACTTCACTATCTGGGCGTGTGGGACGTCGCCGAAGTAGATGACTGCCTTCCTGTGAACGAGCCTCTTCTCGATGGCGGCCTCGACCACCCGCTTCCCCACGAGGTTGCAGATGGTGGCGCGGCGCATCGCCTCTATGGCCTCCTCGACGCTGCCGGGGATGCCCTTGTAGAACTCCTCGCTGACTTTGAACGGTACCCTACCCCCCTGAAGGGTCTGACCCAGAAGCTCGACGTCACAAACGGCGACGAGGGTGTCCCTCCCGTGCCTGCTGGTCCGGAGGTAGACCTCACTCATGCCGCTCAGCTCGAGCCGATGCTGCTGCGGGCACCACACGCCTCGCACTGGAGGAACCAGAGGCGCTTCTCCTTCACCAACTGGGTGTCGGGGCGGCCGCAGACGGGGCAAACGACGTACTTCTTCGCGTATGCGTCGATGAGGCCGCGGATGGAGTCGGCGTTGTGCTTCCCCTGGAAGAGGGCGCGGCTCCCGTCGAAGTTGGCGAGCGTGGCCATCTCGCCTGTGAGGTACTTTAGCAGGTGGTCGGGTTCGCGGCGGAGTTGCTCGGCGATCTCGCGGAAGTTGATGATGACGGTCTTCCTACCCTGCAGCGCTATGTTTGCCCTCGGGACGATAAACCTGTCCACGTAGTTCGTCTGCTCGGGTATATCCTGATATGCCCGGTCGAGCATCGCCTTGTAGTCTTTCTCCAAACCTGCTCACATCCTCTGTGACGCGCCGGGGTTATATTCCCTTGGGCGCTTTCAAGAAGGAGGTGCGCCGGGTCTTAAAAGGGTTCCCGGGGCTAGGGGCGGCGGAGGGCGCCGAAGTAGAGGGCGGCCACGCCCACAAGCGCGACCATGATTCCGCCGAGTAACAGGCCCCAGCCGACCCAGCTCAGGATCGTGACGCGTGCACCCACCTGAGCGTCGACATCCACGACCTTGGAGCCGTCCGCGTTCATGATGACGACCCAATACTCACCCGTCGTAGGGGTCCACGTCACGGTCTGCGTCCCCGTGCCGGAGGAATGGGCGACCCAGAAGGACTGCGCGGTGGGGGGCGATGATGGTGCCCCGCCGGGGATGGTCTGATAGACGGGCCTCTCACTGCTCATCATGCGATACGGCGCCCACGAGTAGGAGACGAGTTTGTCGATGTTGACGTTGTTGAGGTAGTTCTGCGCGTACTGCTGTTGGGCGATGCCGACGAAGATGGGCGCGCCGTTGTTCGAGGTGGCCGAGACCTTGATTGAAACTATGTCTCTGGTGGAGGGGTTCATCATCCAGCCCGAGTCCATGTGGATGTCGATGTTATCCTGCACTATGGCGTAGCTGGCGACGTTGAGGTTGATGGGAGCCGTGATCATGTATCCTTCGCTGTCGGTTATGGCGGATTGGCTCCAGAGTATCGCGCCTCCACCCATGATGAGCCCCGCGGCCATTAGCAACACGAACCCCCCGAATATGAGGGATAACACCCTCCCCGCATGCCAGCCAGCCGAGTCTCTTCGGTACACAACACCAGTCACTTTGACGGGCGCACCACATTTAGGGCAGAAAAGGGCATCCTCAGACATCTCCGCGCCACATTTAGAGCAGAAGGGCACCTCTATACACCATCGAGGATGAGAACCGAAAACCCACCCTTAAAGGGTTCCCTACGGTGGACCCTAACCGTTTTATCCCATGGGACACAATTCACCTAAACGTGCCCGTCGAAAAAGTGTTCTGCGAATACCTGACGTGGAACAGGTTCCTTGAGATATCGGAGAAGACCGCAGACAAGATGAACGCGTCTGGGTATAGACCCGACTTCGTGGTCAGCATCGCCCGCGGTGGCTGGGTCTTCGGCCGCGTCCTATGCGACTACCTGAACGTGACGGATCTGGTGAGTCTAAAAGTCGAGCACTGGGGGATGACGGCCACCCCGGATGGTGAGGCGAAGATAAAGTACCCGTTCAACCTCGACCTCACAGGCAGGAAGGTGCTCATCGTCGACGACATATCCGACACGGGGAAGAGCCTGAAGGTCGCCACCGAGTTCATCGCGAAGATGAACCCCGCCGACATCAAGACGACGACGCTGTTCTATCTGACCGGTAGCAAGTTCATGCCGGACTACTACGGCGTGGAGATGAAGTGGAGGTGGGTCGTATTCCCCTGGAACTGGGTTGAGGACATGTGCAACCTAGTCGCAAAGGTCTCGGATGACGACCCCGCCCCCTCGACGATTCAGGCGAGGATGAAGGACACGTTCTCCCTCAACATTTCAAAAACGCAAGTCGAGAAGATGCTGAAGGAGATTAAACGGAGGAAGAAGTAGCCTACTCTTCTTCTTCGTCTTCCTCGTCGACGTCGACCTCTTCGCACTCATCGTCCTTCTTCGCCGCGGCCTTCTCCGCGTTGGCCTTCTTTGCTGCCTTCTCCTCATCGGTGGTTGGTCGATACTTCCTCGAACCGTCCGGACCGCGTAGCGAGGCGATCTCTCCCCCCTCGAATAGGCTGCGTAGGAGACGGAAGACACGCTTCTCCTTCAACTCCGTCGCCGCCGCCAGCTCGGCCAGGCTTAGGGGCTTCTCCTGTAGGTGGTTTAGGACATCCTTCTTGAGTTTGGCTGTCGACATCGGGCTCTGCTGCCTATAGGGTGGTCTACGTTAAAGAATTTGACGCCGAGGGGGCATGGGTTAAATAGAGTCTCGTTTTCTGCTAAGGTATCATCGGGGGTTAGGCGTTGAAGAAGTGTGACATCAGCACGGTCGCCGTGACGACCAGCCATGGCGTCATGCACGCGTATCTTGTGATAATGCCGGCCCTCATGCCCCTGATGGCGGGGGAGCTGGGAAGCCTCGCCCTGCTCGCGTACCTCGCGAGCATCGCCAACGCCCTGTACGGTTGGGGCTCATTCCCCGTCGGGTTCCTCGCCGACATCGTGTCCCGGAAGAGGCTCATAATGCTCAGCATGATTGTCTGCGGGCTCTCCTCCATCATCGTCGGTTTCTCCGGCAACATCTGGCTGACCGGCGCCGGGATGATACTCCTCGGCATGGGCGCGAGCCTCTACCACCCCCCGGGCTACAGCCACATGGCGCTCCTCAGCGTCGAGATGAGGGGGCGCTTCATGGGCATCCAGGGGCTCGGCGGAGACATGGGCATGGCGATCGCCTACATCACCTCGGCGGCCCTCGGCGTGACACTCGGCTGGAGGTACACATTCGCCCTCTGGGGAGTCGTCGGCCTGCTGATGGCCGCGTGTGACCTCTTCCTCGTGGAAGACGTCCCGGTTGAGCCCGAGGACAGGTCAAAGCCCAGGGAGGGTTACGTCGCGACCGTGAAGAAGATGTTCACGACCGACCAGCGCACAAACCTGATACTCGTCCTCCTCGTCGTGATGTTGAGCGGCGGCCTATGGACGGGCGTCAGCCAGTGGATACTCACCTACATCAACCAGACGAAGGGTGTCAGCCTCATAATCGCGGGTGGCCTCAGCACGATCCAGTACACCGTCGGAGCCGTGGCGCAGATATTCGGCGGCGAACTCAGCGACAAGATGGGCAGGAAGAGCATCCTCGTCGCGGGCTTCGGCGCCTTCGCGGTCTCGCTCGTGGCGATGGTTCTGGCGCCTGGCGAGATTGTGGTCCTGCTCGTCCTCGTGGCGGTCATGGGCTTCACGTTCTACGTCACCCAGGCACCCATAACGGCGTTGCTCGCAGACATCACCCCGAAGAACACGGTGGGAGTAACCTACGGCATCAACTTCACCGTCAAGTACGGCATAGGCGCCGTGCTCCCCTTCGCCGCCGCCTGGCTCTCAAGCAACTACGGCCTCGACTACGTCTTCTACTTCTTCGCGGCGCTGAGCGCAGCCGCCCTACTCATCATCCTCCCCGTGAAGGAGAGGAAGAAGCAGAAGAAGTAGCTAGAGCTTCCTTCCCAATTCCTCGATCTGCCCGTAGAATCTCGTCTTCTTTAAGCCTTCGGGGTCGCCTATGGCGGCCTCGACGGAGGCGTCATAGTCTACGGCGCCGAGGTACCTGGAGCCCGTCTTCCCCGTCTCCCCCTCGATGTAACCCGTGTGTTTCATCGCCATGTTCTCGACGACGCCGATCGTCGGGATGCCCTGCTCGTTGAGGAGGACTAGGAGCTTCCTCACGGACTCGTAGGCGAGGCGGCTGGGGGTCGTCACCACGAGGAACTCTATCCGGGGGATGAGGCGTAGCATGTCGAGGGTGGCGTCCCCGATGCCGGGGGGCATGTCGATGATGAGGTAGTCGAGTTCCCCCCAGCGCGTGATGGCTAGCAGCTCGACGATGGCGTTGCTCGCGTCGGCCCCCCTGAGCGGGACGGGCTCATCCGCGCTGTAGTGGACTATGCTCATGTATGAGAGGCCGTGGGTCACGGGGGGCGTGATGCCCTTCTCCTCGTCCGGGTACAGGCCCTCGACGCCGAGGATGACGTGCGTGCTGGGGCTCGTGAAGTCGAGGTCGAGTAGGCCGATCTTGTGGCCTTGGACCCTGAGGCTGAGGGCGAGGGCGACGGCGACCATGCTCTTCCCGACGCCCCCCTTGCCGCTGCTCACGGCGACGATGCGCTTGACTTCGTCGAATCTGCCCGGGATTATGGCGAGGCGGGGGTCGCTCACTCCTTCTTCCTCCCCTTTATGCTTGCGAGCCAGACGCCGCGGCCCTCCGTGACCTCGAAGTCGGGGCTGCCGCAGCCCGGACACTTGAGGTAGACGTGCGCCATCTCGGGGATGAAGTGGATGGCCTCGCCGGTCACATCGTCGAGCTTACCTGTGTCTAGCTGCCACTCGTGGGAGCACTTCCGGCACCTGAAGCGCGCCGGGACGGCCTCGATGACGAACTTGGCGCCCTTCATGCGGTGGGTCCTGAGCTGGTCGAGGGCAAACTCGATTATGTCGTGCTCCACCTGTTGGAGCTCACCGATCATTATCTTGACCTCGGTGACCTCGTCGATGCCCTGATCCTCGGCGAACTTCTCGGCGGTCTTCACCACTCCCTCCGCTAGGGCCCACTCGTGCATGGCTCATGGGAAAACTGGGGGATTAATGAATATTACGCCCACCCCGAAGCGTATTACCGGTGCGGGGAATAATATTAATCAAAACCATGTCGATTGGTGCTCCGGGGGTTTCACGGGTAAACGGCCGCCCCCAGCGAGTAAATATTACAATTACCTACTTTCGTAATACTTATATCCCCGGTATTACGGTTGAGATGAGAAGTAATAAGAACGTGGGAGCCGAGGATAATTGAAAGTCGTCTCAACGCCCAAGGATAGGGAGTGGAGCGAGGGACTCTACCAGAGCGCGGTGGAGTTCCACGGCCACGGCGGCCCCTTCATGGTCATCGGCTTAAGGATGGGGATGACCGCCCTCGAAATGCTCGACGCGGGGGGCTGGTTCGGCATAAGATGCAGGGCCGTGCTACGCTGGAGGCCGCCGGACTCGTGTGTCTTGGACGGAATCCAGATCTCAACGGGATGCACCACGGGGAAACATAATCTGGACATCGTGGAACGGGACGGCGTCGCCGCCGAGTTCAGGGCCGACGGGAAGACTCTCCTGATAAGGGTCAGGGATCATGTCCTCGCCGAAGTAGGGCACGAGCTCGCGGAGGAAGACCATGTAGAGGAGCCGGAGGAGCTAATCGACTGGCTGAGGGAGATGCCCATGGGAGACCTCTTCGAGACCTCGATGCAGTAGTTCATCTGCAAGCCCACTGTGATCAGTCGCCGCAATCATCGTATGTTGCCCACGAGTCGGTGTGGGGAGGCTGGAAAACTCGGCTTACCAGCCAGTGGATAGATTTAAAAACGGTTCGTGTCCAATCTTTAGGATTCACCGCTGGTTCTGGACATGATGGACGAGGTCGAGAAGCTCGCAGCCGGGATAAAGGACGAGTCACTCAGGGGGAAGGTCATCGACCTTCTCAGGAACCCCACCCTCGACTTTGACTACCCCTGCCTCCCCGTCGAGGAGTGCCCCGCGGGGGCGTACCAGCACCACAGCTACAGCGGCGGCCTCCTCCAGCACATGATAGGCGTCACGAAGCTGAGCATGACCCTCTGCGACCTAGTCGAGGGGGTCTACGGGGGGAATGTGGACAGGGACACGGTCCTCGCCGGCGCCCTCATCCACGACATAATGAAGTGCTACACCTACGAGCCGCGGGGGGACGGCAGCTACATAAGCTCCCCACTGGGCGAGAAGGTCGACCACCTCACCCTCCTCGTCGCGGAGCTCTACAAGCGGGGGTTCCCCGTCGACGTCGTCCACGTCGCCGCCTCCCACCACGGCGACGTCAGCCCCGTCAAGCCCAAGACAATGGAGGCACTCATAGTCAGCATAGCGGACCTCGCCGACTCGGAGTTGAGCAGGAAGACTCTACGCGCCGCCGAGTACCTCCTGAGGCAGATGGGGGAGAGCCAGCCCAAGCTGAACTCCAGCCGGGAGGCACTCGACCTCGTCCAGGCCAAGAGCAAGGAGGGCTGGGACGGCGTCAAGAAACTCAGCAACGGGAAGAGCTGAGCCACCCGTCTTCTGGTATCGAATATGCCTCCGCCTCGGCGGTTGCCAACGCTAAAATATGGATGGCGGTGAGAGACAACTCAGAGGTTAGGATATGATCAAGGTCGCCGTGATTGGCTTCGGGACCGTTGGCAGCAACTTCGCCAGGGTCCTCCATGAGAAGAGGAAGATGCTCAAGGACCGCTACGGCCTAGAGTGTGGGATCGTCGCCGTGAGTGACATAAACAGGGGCTCCGTCTACGACCCGGAGGGGCTTGACATCGCCGAGTTGCTCCGCCTCGTCAAGGAGGCTAACAAGATCGACGGCTACAAGGGCGGGAAGAAGGGTTGGGATAGCCTCAGGACGATAAGGGAGACGAACGCCGACGTGGTCCTCGAGGCGGCGTGGACGAACCTTGAGACGGGTGAGCCGGGCCTCACCCACATAAAGGAGGCGCTCGGGGCGAGGAAGCACGTCATAACGAGCAACAAGGGGCCTATCGCCCTCGCGTACTCGGAGTTGAGGAAGCTGGCGGATGAGAACGGTGTCCAGATCCGCTTCGAGTGCACGGTGATGAGTGGGACGCCGACGATCATGCTTGGGATGGACGGCTTGGCGGGGCACGTCGTCAACGGCTTCCGCGGCATCCTCAACGGAACCACCAACTACATCCTCACGAACATGGAGAAGGGCGGCGCCTACGCGGACATCCTCAAGGAGGCCCAGAAGCTCGGCTACGCCGAGGTTGAGCCCTCGGGGGACGTGGAGGGGTGGGACGCCGTGGGTAAGACGGTGATCCTCGCCAACAGCGTAATGGGGGCGAAGCTCAAGGTCGGTGACGTCGAGAGGGAGGGCATAACGAAGATAACCTCTAAGGACATAGAGGCGGCGAAGAAGCAGGGGAAGAGGATCAAGCTCATCGCCCACGCCTGGAGGGAGGGCGCCAAGGTGAAGGCGAAGGTCTCCCCAGAGCTCGTCGACCTCACGGACCCACTCGCCAGCGTCAGCGGCACGACGAACGCCCTTACATTCGAGACCGATGGCCTCGGCCCCGTCACCATAATCGGTAAGGGGGCGGGGGGCATCGAGACGGGCCACGGCGTCCTGTCGGACCTGCTCGCCATCCACAGGTCGATCTAGGGAAGTGTAGAGTTGGGCGCCGAGCAGAGGATATCGTTCGACTCCTCTGGGCTCGACGCGACCCTCAACTACCTGAGGCATAGAACTGGAGACAATTTTCGCGTCCTCGTCGCCAGTCGGGGGAACGACTTCGCCTTCAGGTACTACCGGTGGTCGAAGAGGATGATCTTGCGATATATGATCAGTTCAGTGGGAGGCCTTTCCGTCTCTGGTATGTCGCGGGGTGTCACATGGCGCAGGTGATCGAGGCGATGCAGGGCGTGGATGCCCTGCGTGAACTCGTCAGGAGGGGGAGCCCGGCCTTCTTCGAGACATATAGTGGAATACCGGACCCGGTGAGGGACTAGAGACCAAATGCCCTGAGGGTCTCAACCGTGGGGCGCCCCACCTCGTCCCAGCCGCGTAGGGCGAATATCTCCTGCACCTGCTTCTCGAAGAGGTCGCGGGGTATCCTCTTTCCCTTCATCAGGCCGGCCTGGCTCGCTTCCTCGAAGAACCTCGCGGGGAGGATGTCGTCTGCGTGTGTCCTCCCCCTCTCCAGGGTGTAGACCCTGCTCAGTGCCTGAATCCTCGCACCGGCCCGCATTATCTCCTCGGGGGTGTAGTCGAAGCCGGTGGCTGCGTTGAGGAATGGGGTGAGGCGGTCGAAGCCGTATGGGAGGAAGTCGCAGACTATCATGCTGTTGCGGGCGTTGACCTCGTCCTGCCCCTCGACGACGACCTTGGGGAGTGCCTCGAGTCTTAGGGCGTTGTTCATCTCCGCGGTGGCGGTCCAGAGGCGGGTGTGGCTGGCGAAGTCGCTCGTGGCCAGGCCGAGGCCCATCGAGTAGCTGCCTAGGGGGTTGACGCCGCTCAGCTCCATCCCCGCGGTCTGGATGGCGAAGTAGTCGCTCCCCTTGCCGATCTTGGCGGAGGCCCTCCTCGTCCCCTCTGCGAGCGTGTCGCCGAGCCCCTCGCGGCGGGCGATCATCCCTATGAGTCTGTGGACGGCCTCGGCGGAGCCGAATCGGATCCACGAGTACTCTGGGGGTAGCAGCCCCCTCTCGGCGCACTCCATGGCGAAGCTGATGGAGACGCCCGCGCTTATCGTGTCGAGGCCGAGCATGTCGCAGAGCCTGTTGGCCTCGGCGACGGCCTTGGCGTCGTTGAGTTCGCAGCCGGAGCCTAGGTAGGCGGTGGTCTCGTACTCGGGGCCCTCCACCTCCTTGCCCTCCCACTTGGCGAGCTTGCTGCACATTATGACGCCGCAGCCCCAGCAGCCCCTGCTCGTCCAGTTCAGCTCCTTCTTCATGGTCTCGGCGGTGATCTTCTCGTAGTCTGGGAACTCCCCGTAGCGGAAGTTGTGGGTGGGGAGGAAGTGGCCTATCTCCTGTCCCATCCTTATCCACATCATTGTGCCGACGTCGTAGCGCCTCTTGGCGTTGGGGTGCTCCTTGAGGTCGGAGACAAGCTTCCGGGATAGCTCGGTGTATGTCGCCTTGTCGTGTAGTTCCACGGGCTCGTTTCCGGAGGCGACGACTGCCTTGAGCCTCTTCGAGCCCATGACGGCGCCCGCACCGCCTCGGCCGAATTGGCGGTAGAGTTCGGTGTTTATGGAGGCGTACCTTACGAGGCGCTCACCCGCTGGGCCAATCGTCGCGACCTTACACCCCTCGTGCCTGCCCCACAGCGTCTTCTCGGTCTCGAATGTGTCCCTGCCCCAGAGGTCGCATGCGTCGAGGAACTCGGCTCCCTCGGGGGTGACGTTGAGGTAGACGGGCTCATCCGAGGCGCCCGTGATGAGGAGGTAGTCCCACCCCGCCCTCCTTAGGGCCGGGCCGAAGTGGCCGCCGGCGTGGCTGTCGAGGAAGCCGCCTGTGAGGGGGCTCCGGGTGACGACGGCGGATCGCCCCGAGGTCTGCAGCGGCGTACCCGTGAGGGGCCCCGTCACAAACATCAGGGGGTTCCCCGGGTCGAGAGGGTCCTTCGACCGGTCCTCCTCGACGAGGAGGCTCAGCCCCACGCCCTTCCCGCCTATGAACTTCCTCAGAATCCCCGCGTCGAGCTGTGATGTGGAGAATCTCCTACGCGTCAGGTCGACCCGGATGAGCCTGTCAAACATGGGATAAAATTATTCCTGGGGGTATTAGTCTTTTTAGTGGCGTGGCTGGGAAAGCTAATATTG
>Ga0315273_10004429_pt1 | contig 17217 bp, 20 predicted proteins | sample YL17G02_0_MG_FD_205753 | JGI IMG/M metagenome (GOLD analysis project Ga0315273, IMG submission 205753) | Sediment microbial communities from Yellowstone Lake, YNP, Wyoming, USA - YL17G02_0 | ecosystem: Environmental > Aquatic > Freshwater > Lake > Sediment | place: USA: Wyoming | collected...
CGCAGCTTGAGCCCTTCCTTCTTGATTATCTGGTCGGCCTCGCCGGAGCTGATCATCCGGTCGAACTCCGTGAGCTTGGCGACGCGTGCGTGCACCGTCTGGAAGTTGGTGAGCATGCCACCGAGCCAGCGGTAGTTCACGTACGGCATGTTGGAGCGCTGCGCCTCGCGCTGGATCGGCTCCTGGGACTGCTTCTTGGTCCCGACGAACAGCACCGATCCGCCGTCTTCCACCGTGCGGCGGACGAAGCGGTAGGCGACGTCGATCTGCACGAGGGTCTGCTGGAGGTCGAGGATGTAGATCCCGTTGCGCTCCCCGAAGATGAATCGCTTCATCTTGGGGTTCCAACGGCGCGTCTGGTGGCCGAAGTGCACACCGGCCTCCAGCAGCTGCTTCATCGTGACGACAGCCACAAGTTCTCCCTCAGGTTGTACTTCCGCCCGCCGTGCGTGGCTGGGTTGCGGCCACGACCCTGGAGTTGCCCCCGTCTGCGGAGGCGTGCGGGCGTGTGAGATCCCGAGCCCAATTGTGGAGACCGGACTCGAGTCGGAAACCACTCTAGCGGGCGGCTGTCGCGACTCCCTCGGCCGGAGCCGAGCTATCTCCCCGTGATCGGCGAGCGTGCTCAGGAGGACGCCGAGAGCATCCAGACCTCCCCCTCGCCCCGGCTCCGTCCGCCGAGGAGGTAGAGGCGCCGACCGGCCGCCGCGGAGCCCTCGAAGGTCACCGCAGTCTGGACCGCCCCCGGCGCGTCGTTCCGGACTCGCGTGCCGTCGGCCGCAGTGACGGCGACGAGCCCGGTGCCGTACGTCGGCATCGCGATCACGTCGCCGACGACCGTAGGAGCCGCCGCGTACTGCTTGCGCCGAGTCCGCCGGCGCCAACGGAGCGATCCGGTCTCGAGATCGAGCGCGGTCAACGTGCCCGGGACGTTGACCACCGCGGCGATGTCGTGGTCAGCAGCCACGCGGAGGTGGGGCAAGAACGGGCCGTTGAGGCTGTGGGCCCACACCTGGGCACCGGTCGCGAGGTCCAATCGACGGATGCGAGCGCTCACGTGTCGGCCGTCGACCTCGAGGTTCTCGCTCACGACGACCGCGTCGCTGGTCACGGCCGGCGTGCCCGAGAAGAGCGGCGCGACCACCGACCAAACCTCTCGTCCGGAGAGGGCGTCGAACACCTGCAGGTGGGAACCGCCGATGTCGCCCCAGGCAACCACGACCCGGCTCGACCGGACCCCGACGCTCACCGGCCCTGCCCGCTCGCCAAACGCGAGCTGCGTCGACCATCGTGCGCTTCCGTCAACGCTGTCGAGCACGTCGAGGACCCCTCCGAAGGTGAGGACCGCGACGACCGACCCGTGGTCGAAGTCCACATCGACGGCCACCGGGTCCTGGATCGCGGTGCTCCAGCGCACCTCTCCATGATTGCGACCGACTGCGACCACGCGTCCCGGGGTGACCGGCACAACGGCGACATCGGGACTGAGCACGACGGAATCGATGGTCTGCTCACCGTCGCCCGCGACGGTGAGCGTCCACTCCTCGCGACCTCGACGATCGAGCGCCACGATCTCCCCGTACCGACCGATCGCCACCGCGCCGCGTTCGTCGGCGGCAATCACTTGCGGATCCGATGGACCGGGCGCGACCCAGCGCCGGGCGAGCATCGGACCGGACGATGTGCGACCCGATGGCGTCCGATCCCTCGGTCCCGGCTCCGAATCGTCGGGTCGTGTCACCCGCTCGGTTGCTCCGCACGCAGCCAGCGTCACGACCGCGATCAGGGTGATACTGCGCGTGCGGAAGGTCGACGGACGAGCTGACCGGATCATGGGAGTCCTTCGGGGCCGAGGATCGAGGAAGCGGGGAGGGGTGCTGGCGAGGGCATGCCGGACGGCTGGATGCTCGAGACCATCTCGGCCGCGGCCTGTTCGGCCACGACGTAGCTGGTGCCGACGACATCCGTGAGCGGCCCGCACGATGCGACCGGGGCGCCTCCGGAGAGCTGGGCCTGGGCCGCGCTCAGCGCATCGGAGTCGCGCAGGATCCCCGAATGATCATCGAGCGGACTGAACGCGGAGCCGACCGGGACCACGATCTTCGTCGCGCCGGGCACATCCCCCACCGCAGACGGTACGGCTGGATCCAGCGAGCCCACGATGGACAGATACCGAATGGTGCGGGGCGGGCCCTGGGCGGACCACAGCTTGTGCATCATGGGCGAGCCCAAGGAGATCTGTTCGAACGCCGGCGCCCCGAGCGGGATCTGTGCCTCATCGTCGACGATGGGTTCGACCACGGGGCCGAATGGGCTGTCGGCAGCCGCGGCGGCAACGTTCGCCGCCGGCGTGCCCTCATGGGGGGACGCGAACGTCACGACGTTGTCGATCGGTGGGTACTCCGACTCGTGGCCTCGGTAGACCTCCATCACGAAGAGGTCGATCACGACGCCGCCCTGGGAGTGGCCGACGAGATCGATGTGGCGACCCGGCTGGGCACGGGCGGCGGCCTCGATCTGCTCGCCGAGGAGCCGGGCCTTCGCGTGAAGGTCGCCGTACGTGGCTGCCTTCTCATAGGTGGCCGAGCTCGCCTCGTACGAGAAGTACGACACATCCCCGCGTCGGTACCCCAGCACCTTGTGCTCGAAGTGGAAGCTCCCGGCGACACTGCCGTCGGGTCGCCGCCTCCGCAGGCTCCCCTGGCCGGCGACCGCCATCACGAGGTTGCCGGAACCCGCCGGGTTCGCGATCGGGTCGGGTTGCGGGCACGACGTGAGCTGCTCGTACGTGCGGATCCCGAGCGCGACGAGGGCGCGCACCGCTCGCTCGACCTGATCAGCGGCTTCGCCCGCGACCGCTTCTGCCGCTTCCGCCAGACTCTCGCCCAGGTCTTCCATCCGCCGGATGACCTCCTTCACCAGCGGTTCGATCGCGTCGGCGAGGTGGGCCGCCTCGGACCCCAACGAACGGAGTGCGTCGAGACCGGCCTCGACGGCGGCGCCGAGCACATCGCACAACGACGACGCCTCGTCGCCAAGGCCGAGCGCCTCAGCGGCCCCGCCGACGACCCCACCGCACGAACTGTCGCCGTCCGGCGCGCTCATCCAGGCCAAGAGCGCCGCACGCTCGCCCTCGGGGTCGAGGCGGCCTCCGGGGTCGCGCTCGCCGGCCGGCACGAGACGGACGAGCTGGGTGAGGTCGCGGGGGTGGAACAAGACCATCGGGTCGACGTACCGGTCGCCGATGCGCACACCGAAGTGCAGGACTCCGGCACCGTGCCCGTCGCCGACTCCCCCCGCTGCGCCGACGACCTGCCCGCGACGCACCAGCTGGCCGACGCGCACGTCGACGCGGGTCAGGAACGAGTACGACGTGCGGATGCCACCATCGTGCGCAACGACCACATGCAGCGAGCCCGCGACGTCGCCGGCGAATGACACGGTGCCGTCGTTCGCGGCGCGCACCGATACACCGGCTGTCGCGGCGAAGTCGACCCCTCGATGGCCCGCCGCGTACCGCGCGATCGGCTCCGCGAACGGCCGGACCACCCGACCCGGGACGGGTGGAGTCCAGTTCCCGGCGACGCCGGGCTCCTGCGCTGCGGCGCGCGCGGCGAACGGACCCCCGATGAGCGCGACGCAGGCCACCACAACGCCGGTCACCCCGACGAAGACATGGTGGTACCGACGGCATCGACGCATCGGTGGCCTCCCGGGACGCGAGCAGGGACCGGGGAAGGCGTGGGAAAGGTGCTACCAGGCGGGGCGATGCCCGTTCACGAGCGAGGGAGTGTCGGGTGGGGACGGCGACGCTTCACCCCGGTGACGGGTCCCCGGTGACAGGGTGCCTGATGATGGGGCGGTAGTCAGGCGGGTTCGACGAGGCGCGATCGGAGCTGCAGGATCGCCTTCGTGTGGATCTGACACACACGGCTCTCGGTGACGCCGAGGACCTGCCCGATCTCCGCGAGGGTGAGCGCCTCGTAGTAATAGAGCGTGAGGACGAGGCGCTCGCGGTCGGGCATGCGATTGATCATGTCGGCGAGCAGGTGCTTCATCTCGTCGACCTCGAAGGCCTCCACGGGGTCGTACGCGCGATCGGAGATGTGGTCGCCGACGGTCGAGCCGCTGTCGTTGTCGCTGTTCCCGCGCCCGATGAGCTCATCGAGCGCGACCAGGCCGGTGAACGAGACCTGCGAGAGCGTGTGGTCGAGCTCGGCCTTGGTGACGCCCAGCTCGGCGGCGACTTCCTCGTCGTCGGGGTTGCGCTTCAGCTCGTTCTCGAGCTTCGAGTAGGCCCGCTCGATTGCGCGCGCCTTCGCGCGCACCGATCGGGGCACCCAGTCGATGGAACGGAGCTCATCGATGATCGCACCCTTGATGCGCGAGATCGCGTATGTCTCGAACTTGAACCCGCGTTCGGGGTCGAACTTGTCGATCGCATCGATGAGCCCGAAGATCCCGTAGCTCACGAGGTCGGTCTGCTCGACGCTTTGTGGAAGGCCCGCCGCGACACGGCCCGCGACGAACTTCACGAGAGGTGAGTAGTGCAGGATCAGGCGCTCACGCGCCTCCCGGGTGCCATCGGCCTTGTAGTCGTCCCAGAGCGCGGCGACGACCACGGCGACCGCGGCCTTCTCTTCGGCCTTGGCCGTGACGTCGATGTCGTCAGGCACGGGGATGCGTCGCGTCGTAGACCGCCTGGAGGCGGTCGCGAGTCAGGTGCGTGTAGATCTGGGTCGTCGCGAGGTCGGCGTGGCCAAGGAGCTCCTGGACCGCACGCAGGTCGGCGCCGCCCTCGAGCAGGTGCGTGGCGTAGGCGTGACGGAGCACGTGCGGATGCAGCGTCTGGCCGTCGGGCAGCGGGTGCGCCCGCACCACTCGGTACGCCTCACGCGACGAAATCGCGCCGCCGCGCCGAGCGAGGAACACCAGGTCCGCCGGCGAGTCGGGGGTCGCGAGCACGGGGCGACCGACCGAGCACCAGTCCGCGAGCGCGTCCCGCGCGGGTTGTCCGATGGGGACCCGTCGGACCTTCGACCCCTTCCCGAGGACGGTGAGGAGGCCGCGGTCGAAGTCGCAGTCGTCGATGCGCAGACCGGTGCACTCGCTCACGCGCAGCCCGGCGCCGTACAGCACCTCGAGGACAGCGAGATCCCGGCGAGCGAGCGCCCCGGCGACCCGGTCGTCGCCCTCGCCCGGCAACGCCGCGACCTGGGCGCCAGCCGCGTCGAGCATCGCCCCGGCGTCGCGCGATCGAGGGACCCTCGGCAGCCGGGCGTCGCCCTTGGGGGTACGCAGCGCTCGCCCTGGATCGGTGGCGATGACGCCACGCCGGTGCAGGTGCCGGACGAAGCCGCGCACCGCCGCGCCCTTACGGGCGATAGAGCGACGCGAGAACCCGCGGGTGGTCAGGTACGCGAGGTATCGGCGCAGCGCCCGGTGATCGATCGCCGCCGGTTCACTGCAGCCCCCACGCTCGGCCCACGCGACGAACTCGCGCACGTCGTGCTCGTAGGCCCGGCGCGTGCCCCCGCTGTAGCGGCCCAGCGACGCGAGGTAGTCGTCGAGGCCCCACGTCATGACCCGAGGGTACCTGCCGCCCGGCCCAGAAACGTGCAACTACGGCGGCTGGCCTCCCGTCATGGCTCGACGACCTGGCCAGACTCCCCGGCAGGGGGGTGACCCACGAGGACGTCGTCGCGGCCATCGAGCCCGCGCGCAACGAGTTCGAACGCCACGATGCCTGATCGCGTGATCGTCGATGCCTCGGGGATGATTGGCAGCCGCCTCGGCGTCAGCCGAACTGCTCACCGCGCAACGCTGACCGAACCGCTTGGTCGAGTTCCTCTGCCGCGTTCGGCCTTGACGGGCTGACCCTCGCCCCGGCCGCCCGAGACGAACGGCTCTTCTTCGTGGTCAGGCCCGAGGGGACCTCCGCAGTCGGGCAAGGGGGCCGAGACCGCGCCCGATGGCGAACATCGACCGCATCGTCTGTTCGATGTGGCGCGCCGGGTGAACCTCGAGCACGAATCGGGCCTCCCCGGGCCCGGCGTTGGCAACCCGATGCAGGCGCCGGCGGGCGATCACGGAAGTGTCACCCGGTCCCAGCACTCGGTCCTCGCCTCGAGTGCGGAACCGGACCGAACCGGCCAGGACCTCGAGGCGCTCGTCCTGGCGCAGATGGAGATGCCGCGGAACGAATCCGCCGGGTTCGAGGCGGATCTCGGCTCGCAGCCATCTCCCTGCGGTATCGGCCGCGGTCTCGAGGAAGGTCAGGTGTTGGCCGGTCAGCGGATCCTGGATGGTGCCGTCGATCGTGGTCACGGGTCAGCCTCTCTTCGCTGCGGTCCGAAGACGATCGAGCGTTCTTGTCATGTTGTGGAGTCCATCGCGGCGCGCCTTGGCGTGCATGCCCGGGAGGCGGTGCAGCAGCTGCACCCAGCGCGGCATCGAGACAACCTCGTAGGACTCAGTCACCCGCGTCCCCGTCGATGTCGACTCGAAGCGATACCGCCAGCGGGTTGCCTCGGCGCCCTGGAACAACGTCTTGAAGGCAAACTCGCGGTCCTGGGCGCTGGTCGTGATCTCGCACACCCGGGACCAGCGAACCGGGCCCTGGCGGTTGTGGCCGATGAAGCGGGCGCCGACCGCGGCCGAGGCGAACCCCTCGATCCATTCGCAGCGCCGGCACACCGGGCTCCACTCCCCCATCCGCGGGACATCGGCGATGAGCCGCCACAGGCGCTCGGGAGGCGCTGCCACCTCGGTCGCGACCTCGTCACTCCAACCCCGGCTCCTCGACATTTCACTTTACACTATGTACGCTGAATTTGATGGTTGTCAAGCGGTCCGTCGAGATGAGCCGGCCGTATCGGCTCGGGCGCCGCGAGCAGGCCACCCAGAAGACTCGGGAGAAGATCCTGCGCGCGGCTTCCGGCCTGTTGGCCGGAGCCGGGATCCGTGGCCTCACCATGGAAGCCGTGGCGCGCCGAGCCGCGGTCTCGCGCGTCACCGTCTACGACCACTTCCAACACAAGGCCGGCCTGCTCGAAGCGCTGGCGTGGTGGACCTTCGCGCAGCACGACATTGACCGCGTCCGCCGAGCTCGCCTTCAGCAGGACGTCCGGGTCGCGCTGGTCGATTTCGTGCGGGAGAATGCCCGGTTCTTCCACTCCGTCGGCCCACAGGGCCACGCCATCCTCAAGGCCATGAGTACCGAACCCGATGCGGCCGCGGTCTTCGAGGCCACCTACATCAATGCCCGGCGCGCCGCGATCCGCGAGCTCGTCGAGCGACTCGACCATTCCCACGAGTTGGCTGCGCCATGGGCGCCGGAGCGGGCCGTGGACGCGCTCATGATCATCACCAGCCTCGAAGCCTTCGAGACCGTCACCGACCGCGGTCACCTGGACCTCGATGAGGCGACCGAAGTGCTCGCCCGCATGGCCGGCGTCCTACTGCGCAACTGATGGGGGCCGCTACAGGACCGCGGTCACGACGGAGCCGAACGCCAGCAGCAACATGTCGCGCCCGCGAGACGAGCACCGAACTGCGGAACCCTCAGTCACTCGTGCGTCGTGCGTGGTCTGTCGTCACGCCAAGACCACGCGACGCAGGACGACGAGACCCACACCATCGGGTGGGTGTCGTACCCCCCTGCTTGGATGCGATCCACCGTCGAGGTTGCCGCGGTTCGGCCCTCCCACTCGCTCGGGCAGCTCGGTTGCTCGTTCACCCTGGGAGGTTGCTGTGCTCGCGTCGGTCACCAGTGCGACGTTGCTCGGCGTCGACGGCCAGGTCGTCACGGTCGAGGTGCACATCGCGTCCGGACTTCCCGGATATCACGTCGTCGGGCTCCCGGACCCCGCGGTGCGCGAATCGCGCGAACGCGTCCGCGCCGCCTTGCAGTCATCCGACATCGCGTGGCCCCCGACGCGCATCACCGTGAACCTCGCCCCCGGCGGCGTCCGCAAGACCGGAGCCGGGCTCGACCTCGCGGTTGCGGTCGGGGTCCAGCTCGCGTCCGACACCCTCCCCGCCGGAGCGCTCGAGGGGATCGCCGTGCTCGGTGAGCTCGGCCTCGACGGCACCGTGCGACGCGTCCCCGGCGCGCTCGCACTCGTCGCCGCGGTCGCGCGGGCGGGCTGCACGACGGTCGTCGTCCCCGCCCACGACGCCGCCGAAGCCGCGCTCGTCCCCGGAGTCACCGTGCGCGTCGCCCGCGACCTGGGCGAGCTGCGCGCCTGTCTCAAAGGCGAGGCACCGTGGCCCGACCCGCCGGCGCCCCCGGCACCCGACGGCGACGACGAGCCCTTCGACGAGCCCCTCGACCTCGCCGACGTACGCGGCCTCGCGTGGGCCCGCCGCGCCCTCGAAGTCGCAGCAGCAGGAGGCCATCACCTCCTCCTGACCGGACCGCCCGGCGTCGGCAAGACCATGCTCGCCCGGCGAATCGCCACCATCATCCCCGACCTCACCGACACCGAAGCCCTGGAAGTCACCCGCGTCCACTCCGCAGCCGGACGCCCCGGCCACGGCCTCATCCGCCGCCCACCCTTCCGCTCCCCGCACCACACCGCATCCGTCGCCGCGCTCATCGGCGGCGGCAGCGGACGACCCAACCCCGGCGAAGTCACCAGCGCGCACCACGGAATCCTGTTCCTCGACGAGCTCGGCGAGTTCCCGCCCCGCGCCCTCGACGCGCTCCGCCAGCCGCTCGAGGAACGCGCGGTCTGGATCGCCCGCCAGCCGATCACGCTCTGCTTCCCCGCCGACTTCGTCCTCGTCGCGTGCACGAACCCGTGTCCGTGCGGGCTCGGCGGACCGGCCTGCGTGTGCGGTGAAGGCGCGCGCTCCCGCTATCGACGTCGCCTCTCCGCACCACTGCTCGACCGCTTCGACGTACGCCTCTCGGTCGGATCCCCCGAACCGACGGACCCACCGGGCGAGTCGTCCGCAAGCGTCCGGGTTCGGGTCGAGGCGGCAGTTTCACGCCAGCGGGCTCGGCTGGCGGGAACGCCCTGGCGTCGGAACGCTCACGTACCGGCCGGGGCACTCGAACGCCTGCTGCCGCTCGCTGCCGACGCACAGAATGCCCTCCTCGTGGAGACCGAAGCGCGGCGACTCACCGGGCGGGGCGGGGCGCGAGTTCGACGGGTCGCCCGCACGCTTGCCGATCTCGAAGACTCGCCCGACGTGACCGCGGGCCACGTCGCCTGGGCCGGGCAGCTCCGGGAGGATGTGCCATGACCGGAGAGCCGATCAGCCTGCGGGACGTCGCGCACTCCACCAACGAGGTGGCCGCGGCAACCCTCGTGTGTCTCCCGAAGATGACACCGACGCGACTGCGCGTCCTCCTCCATCACTTCGGGAGTGCCGAGCTCGCACTCCGCGCCGTGGTCGCGGGTCAGCTCGGCCCGGAGACCGGTGATGCCGGCGCGGATGTTCGCCGTGCTTGGCGCGATCGAGCCGATCCGGATGCAATGCGACGGTGCCTCGAAGCGCGCGGAACTCGCGTCTGGCTCGAAGGTACCGATGCGTACCCGATCATCGATGCCGTTCCCGACCGGCCCGCGGTCCTCCTGGCGGAAGGGCATCAACCCGACGTTCTCACGGCCCCTCGGGTCGCGGTCGTCGGCACTCGCACTGCGACACCCCATGGCCTCGCGGATGCGCGCGAGCTCGGCGCCTTCCTCGCAGGCGAGGGGGTGACCGTGGTCAGCGGTCTGGCGATCGGCATCGACGCGGCAGCACACGACGGCGCGATCGCCGCCGGCGGTGGGGTGGTCGGGGTCGTTGCAACCGGGCTCGACGTCACGTACCCGCGCCGCCACGCCATCCTCTATGACCGCGTCCGCTCGCTCGGGATGATCGTCGCCGAACGCGGATTCGGCGTCGGTCCGCTTCCCGGCCTCTTCCCGATACGCAACCGCATCATCGCGGCGCTCGCGGATGTCGTCGTGGTCGTCGAAGCCACGCTGCGGGGCGGCGCGCGCATCACCGCTCAGTTCGCGCTCGACTACGGCCGGTCCGTGCTCGCCGTGCCCGGGTCGCGTCGGAACGCTGCTGCGGCCGGTACCAATGCACTGATCGCAGACGGTGCCCACCCGCTCGTCGAATGGAGTGACGTGCTCGTAGCGCTCGGGATGACCGCGGCCGGCACGCCGCGGATCTCGACCTCGCCGTCGCGCCCGACGCCGACCCCGAAGGCGCAGGCGCTCCTCGACGCACTGGGAGGTGAGCCGGGGAACCCCGACCAGCTCGCGAGCCGCTCCGGGCTCTCGCCCCAGGAGGTTGCCGTCGCACTCGCCGAGCTCGACCGCGCGGGTTGGACCGAACGAGCCCAGGGAGCGATCTGGCCGTGCTAGGCAAGTCGACCGTGTGATCTGTGCACCCAGGGTAAGAATGACCTGAGCCCGCGACGCGGGAGAGGAGCCGCACATGTCTGGTCTTGCGATCATCACCGAAGCGTGCATCGACACCAAGGATCGTGCGTGCGTGGATGTCTGCCCGGTGCAGTGCATCTATGAGTTCGATCCCGAGACAAACACGCTGTTCTCCGAGGTCGAGGCCGGCGACGGGATCATCGAGAACTCCCATCAGCCGAACCCGGCAGCCATCGCGATCTTCGGAGACAGCACGCTGTACGTGAACGTCGACGAGTGCACGTCATGTACCGCGTGCTATCAGCCCGACGTATGCCCGGTCGGAGCGATCTACGTCGAAGAGGACGTCCCCGACGGAAGCACCAAAGCGAAGTACAACGCCAATGATCCGCTCAAGGGCCACGACCACACGTTCTTCATCCAGCACACGCGAGAAGTCTTCGCTGACTAGATCACTATCGCTTCCGGCTCCAATCAGCCGGTGACGCGCCGGTCCGAGATTTCGGCCTGACCTGACCATCGAGACGACTCCATTGGACCGCGAGGTCGCTGCACACGCACTCGATCAGCCGCAACGCTGCGTCATGACTCTCCGCTGCCCCTCGCCACGTCGCGCGCGACTCGGCGACGGGCCAAGAGTTCTTGTCCCCCGTCACGCCATGGCGCCAGAGCGACGCCTCGATCTGGTCCTCGGTGAGCGCTGATGCCCCGAGCGCGCACGTCAGCAATCGCGCCCTTCCCGGTACCGGGCAGGCCGCTCGCCGCCATCGGGATCGCTCCGGTCACGAGGGTGACGGCTCGGTTCATCACCCGCGCCTATTCGCCGGTGAACTCGGGGTCGCGCTTCTCGAAGAACGCGAGCATCGCCTCGGCGGTGTCCCGGGACGAGAACGCGAGCGACTGCGCGACATCCTCGAACTCGAGTGCTTCGGCCATCGACACCGACATCGACTGGTTCAGCAGCTTCTTGGTGATCGAGATCTGGACCGGCGGCTGCGCGGCGATGCGGCGGGCGAGCGCCGTCACCTCGGCGTCGAGCTCCGCTGCCGGCACGACCCGGTTCACGATACCGAAGCGCTCGGCCTCGGCCGCACCGATGATGTCGCCCAGGAACGCCAGCTCCTTGGCCTTGTGGAGCCCGATGAGGCGCGGCAGCAACCACGAGCCGCCGAAGTCGAGTGACAGCCCACGTCGGGCGAAGATCTCCGAGAAGCGCGCCGCGTCGGAAACGACGATGAGATCGCACCCGAGCGCCAGGTTGCAGCCCGCCCCGACCGCGACACCGTTCACCTTCGCGATCGTCGGCTTCGGGAGATCGTGGAGCCGCAGCGCACAGCGGCCGACCAGCCGCATCGAGTGCAGTGCGGCACCGGCGCCCGACGACACGTCGCCGGCCTCGCTCCCCGAAAGATCGGCTCCCGACGTGAACGCGTCACCGGCGCCTGTGATCACGAGCACCCGGTCGTCACGAGAGTCGGCCACCTCGTCGAACACCGCTGCGAGCTCGCGCCACATGCGGTCGTTGATGGCGTTCTTCTTCTCGGGGCGGTTCATCGTCAGCGTGACGACGCCGCGGTCGTCTCGGCTCACGGTCAGCGTCTCCAGCCGAGCCTCCATCTGGGTACCGTATCCCCGTGGGCCTGAATCCCTTCCGAGAGCAGGTGAAGCGTCGGAGCGACATCTTCCTCGTCGCGGGCGCGCTCGTGGTGATCGCGCTGCTCGTTGCCTGGGGCCTCTTCTCCGGCTGAGCCGGACCCGCGATGCCCGACCATGCCTGGACCGGAGACGCCTGGGCCGACGACGAGGCGGACGCCGTCGACGTGCGCCACGTGCAGCCCTACGACGCCGTGAAGATCTACCGCTGTCCCGAGTGCGACCACGAGATCCGTCCCGGTGAAGGTCACGAGGTCGTCGTGCCGCGCGCTGACCCCGAAGCGCGACGTCACTGGCACTCGGGGTGTTGGCGGCGCGTCTCGGCCCGCAACACCGGTGGCGCCCGACGCAAGCGCCGGTAGCCGCTCAGAACGCGCCCTCGAGCACCTCGATGTCGGGGGCACGGCCGGGCTCCTTGCGGACCGACGCTACGTCGAAGCGGATCGTCGGCGCGCGCTCCCTGCGCTCGGCAAGCCAGCGGATCGCGAGCCGTCGGATCCGCAGCTGCTTGACGCGCGTCACCGATTCGGCCGGCGCGCCGAACGCGTCGCCGCGGCGCGTCTTCACCTCGCAGAACACGACGACCCCGGGGCGAGCGACCACAAGATCGAGCTCGCCCTCGCGACAACGCCAGTTGCGATCGAGCACCTCGTAGCCGGCGACCTCGTACCACGCCGCGGCTGTGTCCTCGCCCGCCGCGCCCAACGCGCGACGCCGATCGGACACGTCAGACGTCCTTCACTTCAGACGTCCTTGCCGGCAAGCTCCTCGATGTTCACATCACGGAATGTCAGGACTCGCACATTCGTGACGAAGCGGGCCGGGCGGTACATGTCCCACACCCAGGCATCGGTGAGGCTCAGGCGAAAGAACTTCTGCCCGTCCTCCTGCTCGACCTGCACATCGACCTCGTTCGCGAGGTAGAAGCGTCGCTCCGTCTCGACGACGTAGCGGAACATCGGGAGCACGTCGCGGTACTCCCGGTAGAGCTGGAGCTCGATCTCGGTCTCGTAGCGCTCCAGGTCCTCAGCGCTCACGGGCTAGTCCCGCTTCTCCTTGATCTTCGCGGCCTTCCCGATGCGGTCGCGCAGGTAGTAGAGCTTCGCCCGCCGCACGTCGCCGCGAGTGACGACCTCGATGTTGGCGATGACCGGGGAGTGCACCGGGAACGTGCGCTCGACGCCGACCCCGAAGCTCACCTTGCGGACGGTGAAGGTCTCGCGGATCCCGCTCCCCTTGCGGCGCGTGACCGCGCCCTGGAACAGCTGCACCCGCTCCCGGGTGCCTTCCACGACACGGACGTGCACCTTGAGGGTGTCGCCCGGCGCGAAGTCGGGGACGTCGTCGCGGAGGCTCGCACGGTCGACGAGGTCGGTGGCGTTCATGAGCAGAGCTCCCGGAGCGGGTCGAGGTGAAGCCGGTCGAGGCAAGCGGGTAGGCCGCTCATCGTAGTGGCCGCACCCCGAACCGATCCCCTCGAGGTCAGGCGCCTCGCGGTCAGGCGCCGTCCGTGGACCCGGTGTCGGGCGGGAACTCCTCGAGCAGGCGCCGATCTGCGTCGTCGAGAGCGCCGGCGGCGAGGAGATCCGGGCGTCGTTCGGCCGTGCGGCGCAGTGCCTGGGCCCGCCGCCACCGCGCGATCCGGGCGTGGTCGCCCGAGCGCAACACATCCGGCACCTCCCACCCCCGGAACTCGGCCGGGCGCGTGTACTGCGGATGCTCGAGGAGACCGGCTGCGAAGGATTCTTCCGTGGCCGACGCCTCGTTGCCGAGAACGCCCGGCACCAGGCGGGCCACCGCTTCGATCACCACCAACGCTGCGGCCTCGCCGCCGTTCAGGACGAAGTCGCCGATGGAGAGCTCGCCGTCGCAGAGATGGTCCGCGACACGCTGGTCGACGCCTTCGTAGCGCCCGCAGATCAGTGAGAACCCGCCCCCCTCGACCAGCTCGGCCGCGAGCTCATGATCCAGAATCCGGCCGGACGCCGCAAGGAGGTACAGCGGGCGCGGCGGGTCAGCTGCCTCGACCGCGGCAAACAGGGGCTCGGGTGTCATCACCATGCCGGGACCACCGCCTGCAGGTGCGTCGTCGACGCTGCGATGCCGATCGGTGGCGAAGTCGCGGGGGTCGTGGAGGCGAACATCGAGCAAGCCCGCATCGCGCGCACGACCGAGCAGCGACACGCCGAGCGGTCCTTCCAGGTACTCGGGGAAGATCGAGAAGACGTCGACGCGCACGACTCAGAGCTCGAGCAGTCCATCAGGGAGGTCGACGACGACGCGCTCCGGCCCGTGCTCGACGACGAAGGTCACGGGCACGAGCGCGCCACCATCGAGCACGAGGAGGTCGTGCGCCGGGTTGGCCTGCACGGCGACAACTTCGCCGATCTCGCCGCCCGCGGTGTCGTACACCGTCGCGCCGACCAGCTGGTGCACCCAGAGCTCGCCGACGTCGGTGCTCGGGAGCTCGTCGGCGCTGAGGATGGTGCCGCGCAGCGCCTCGGCGGCGGTGCGGTCGTCGACGCCGGCGAAGCAGAGGAGCCAACGCCCTTGGTGCGGACGAGCCGTCTCGATCACGAGCGTCTGCGCGGTACCGTCGGCAGCGGGTGCGAAGAGCACTGCGCCCGGAGTGGTGCGCTCCACGCGGTCGCTCACGAACGTGACCGCGATCTCACCGTGGAGTCCGTGCGGGCGCCCGACCCGACCGACTTCGAGGCGGCGAGGGGTGCCGCCGGGCACGGGCACCTCGCGGCTACTCGGCGACGTCGACGCCTGCTTTCACGCCTTCGGCCGCACCGGCCGCTCGCGTCACCTGACGAATCGCCTGGATGACACGTCCACGACGTCCGATGAGGCGACCCATGTCGGACGGACTGGCGTGCACGAGGAGGAACACCTCGTCGCCGCCCTTCTCCTCCACGTCGACCTCGACCGCGTCGGGCTCCTCCGCGAGTGCGCGGGCGATGTGCTCGACCACTGCCTTGGCCCGGGCACCGACGATGCGGTTGCCCTCGGCGCCGACTTCGTCGCCGATGTCGTTGTCGAAATCCTCCGCTCGGGGCTCGGCGATCCGATTGCCTTCGCCTGCGATCTCGTCCTCGAAGTCATCATCCGCGAGGTCGGCGCCCAGGTCGCTCATTCGCCGCCATCCTCGGGAGTCGCGTCTTCAGACGCAGTCGCCTCGGCGACCGGGGCTTCGGCGACCGGGGCTTCGACCGCGGCCGGAGCGTCCGCTGCGGGTGCCGGAGCGGCATCGGGCGTCGGCTTCTTCTTGGTCTTGGTGGTGACGCCGCGACCGGTGGAGAAGCCGCGCCGGTTGAGCTTCGTGACGATCGGTCCATCCTTCTCGGCCTCGAACGTCGCCCAGACCCCGGAGATGGTCAGGAGCTTCTGCACCGATTCGCTCGGCTGGGCACCTTGGCGGAGCCAGTCGAGGGCACGGTCGCCGTTGATGTCGATCTTCGACGGCTCGCTGCGGGGGCCGTAGTGGCCGATGGTCTCGATGATGCGGCCGTCGCGGGGACTGCGCGAGTCGGCGACGACGACGCGGTATGTGGGCTGCTTGCGCTTGCCCACCCGCATCAGGCGGATCTTCACGGACACGTCGATTGGGTCCTCTCGCAGAAACAGGGGTCGAGATCCAGCGAACTCGAGAATGCTGGTGCCGCATGGCACGAGCACCCCAGGGTAGCGGTCGGAGCCACCGGGTCGCGAGCCGTGGTCAGGCGCCGGGGATGCCGCCGCCCGGCATCCCGGGCAGGCCGCCGAGCGCACCGGGGTCCATGCCCGCCGGGAGCTGCATGCGCCCCTTCTTCCCCATCTTGCCTGGCTTGTTCATCGACTTCATCATCTGCTGGATCATCTTGAACTGCTTGAGGAGCGCGTTGACCTGCTGCGTGCTCGTGCCGCTGCCGTTGGCGATGCGCAATCGGCGTGAACCATTGATCTTCGACGGGTCGCGTCGTTCCGCTGGCGTCATCGAGCAGATGATGGCCTCGACACGCCCGAGCTCACCGTCGTCGATCTCGGCCTGACGCAGCTCCTTGGGCATCCCCGGGAGCATCCCGACGATGCTCGACAGTGGGCCCATCTTCTTCATCTGGCGCATCTGGTCGAGGAAGTCCTCGAGCGTGAACTGACCCTTGGCCAGGCGCTCCTGTGCCTTCGCCGCCTCCTGGGTGTCGAACGCGGATTCGGCCTTCTCGATGAGCGTCAACACGTCGCCCATGCCGAGGATGCGGCTCGCCATGCGGTCGGGGTGGAAGGCCTCGAAGTCCTCGAGCTTCTCCCCGACCCCGGCGTACAGGATCGGCAGCCCGGTGGCCTCCTTGATCGAGAGCGCGGCGCCGCCGCGCGCGTCGCCGTCGAGCTTGGTGAGCACCACGCCCGTGAGCGGCACCGTCTCGCCGAACGCCTCGGCCACCGCGACCGCCTCCTGCCCGGTCATCGCGTCGACGATCAGGAGCGCATCGTCGGGCTTCACTGCGTCGCAGACCCGGGCGAGCTCCCCCATCATCTCTTCGTCGACCTGCAACCGGCCCGCGGTGTCGACGATCACGACGTTGCGGCCCAATCGCTCGGCTTCGCGCACGCCCTCACGCGCCACGGTGACCGGGTCCGTCGCCTCCGAGTACACCGGGACGCCGACGCGCTCGCCGAGGACGCGCAGCTGCTCCACGGCCGCGGGCCGCTGCAGGTCGGCGGCGACAAGCAGGGCGCGCTTGCCCTGATCGTGCTCCAGCAGCCGCGCGAGCTTCGCAGCCGCGGTCGTCTTACCGGAACCCTGGAGGCCGGCGAGCACGATGACCGTCGGCGGCTTCGACGCCACCGTGAGCTTGCCCGTCGCACCACCCAACGTGGCGACGAGCTCTTCCTGCACGATCTTGATGACCTGCTGCGCGGGACCGAGGCTCTGGGCCACCTCGGCACCGGTCGCGCGCTCCTTGATCCGGGCGATGAAGCTCTTCACCACACGGACGTTCACGTCGGCTTCGAGCAGGGCGAGCCGAATCTCGCGTGCGACTTCGTCGACGTCGGACGGTGTGAGCTTCCCGCGGGTGCGGAGTCGGCGGAAGATCCCGTCGAAACGATCGGCCAGCGCGTCGAACATCCGCGGCGCTACCCCACCAACGCGGCCGCGAACTCGACCGGGTCGAAGTCGACGAGGTCATCGGCC
>Ga0315273_10004431_pt1 | contig 17215 bp, 17 predicted proteins | sample YL17G02_0_MG_FD_205753 | JGI IMG/M metagenome (GOLD analysis project Ga0315273, IMG submission 205753) | Sediment microbial communities from Yellowstone Lake, YNP, Wyoming, USA - YL17G02_0 | ecosystem: Environmental > Aquatic > Freshwater > Lake > Sediment | place: USA: Wyoming | collected...
TTTTAATTTTAGGCGCCATTTCGGCCGCTTTTATCCCGGTTTTTTCGTCACTTATTGCCAACAAAAAACATCAAGAGGCTTGGCATGTCGCCAGTTCGGTAATCAATATTGCCATTGCCGTGCTGATTTTTTCTTGCGCAATTTTGGCGATCTTAATGCCACAAATTGTGCCGCTTTTTGTCCACGGATTTACGACCGAAGAGCAAAATTTGACCGTGAAATTGGCTCGAATAATGTTAGCCTCGCCGGTGTTCTTCGGATTATCTTATATTTTTGGGGCGATTTTAAATTCTTTTAAACGCTTTGCCGTTTATTCGTTGGCGCCGCTCGTCTATAATGTGGCTATTATCTTGGGAACGCTATTCTTTGCTGATGAATACGGTATTACTGGGGTGGCGGTAGCGGTGGTGATTGGCGCATTTTTACACATGATGATCCAGGTACCGATTGCGATTCGGCTTGGCTTTAAGTGGAGTTTGGTTTTTGCGATCAAAAACAGTTTGGTTCGTAAGATTGGTAAATTGATGCTACCGCGGGCTTTAGGGCTTGGCGCGAACCAGATTCTGTTGCTCTTTTTCACCGGCATTGCTTCCGTGCTCGGTGGTTCAGCGATCGCTGTCTATAATTTAGCCGATAATATCCAAACGATGCCAATGGTAGTTTTTGGCACTTCTTTTGCGATGGCGATTTTTCCAACTCTTGCGGAAAAGTCGGCTGAAAAAGACAACGAGCAATTTTCGTATTACATGATAAAAAGTCTACGGTCAATTTTGTTCTTTATGGTTCCGATTGTATTTGGAATTTATTTACTACGACAACAAATTGTGAGATTAATTTTAGGTTCAGGCCATTTTGGCTGGTCTCAAACAAACGATACGGCCAGTTGTTTAGGATTTTTTGCTCTGGCATTGGTTTTCACTAGTGTGGTCCCGCTGTTGGCGCGCGGGTTTTATGCGTTGCACAATACCAAAATTCCGATGATTGTCACTATTTTTACGGTTGCGATTTCGGTCGCTTTAGCGTATAGCTTGACTCCAGGTAGAGGCGTAAGCGGTTTGGCGATCGCTTATTCAATCGGCGGTTTTTTTAACGCCGTCGTTCTATATTTTTTACTTCGGGCAAAAGTCAATTTTAACGAAAAAGGGCTAATACTATTTATCGTCAAAATTTTAATTTCATCGGGATTTATGGCGGTTGCCATTTGGGAGGCGATTAATCTGACAAATGTTTTCGACATGACTCGTTTTTGGGGTGTTTTTGGCCAAACCGCGGTGGCAATTTTAGCGGGCGTGGCCGTTTATCTTATTTTTACGTGGATATTTAACTGTGAGGAAATTGCGTCGGTAAAAGTTATTTTTTCACGGTTAACTGGGAGGTCACTTGCCGAGGCCAATCAAGAGCCAGGAAGATGAGTTTTATGACCGTAGGACAAAAAACTTGAGCCAGGAAGGCGAGTTTTACCGCGATCTTGATGAAAACACTGAAGAAAAAAGCTGCTGCAGCGCATACACTTTAGCCATTTTTTTTATTTTACTTTTTTGCTTTTTATCGCTTTTAACTATTTATGTAATAAAAAACGCCAAAATAGATAATCTGCCAGAAGTTGTCCCGGAAATTTCAACAGCACTTTCTGGTCTTGATCTTTCTAGGAAAAGTCCGACAATTGAAGTTCCGATTAGTGCAGCTGATTTGACGGTTTGGCTACAAACTGGACTAAGCGGTTTAGGGGCAAACTTTTCGGAACCGGAAGCGGAAATCATCGCTTCACAGATTCTTGTGACTGGAAAAATTCAAATAGCCATAAAAACCGGTTGTACCATGACAATTCTGCCTTCCGTCAAAGACGATAAATTATATCTAACAATTATAAAGTTACAAAGTTGGAAGATGTCTGTACCGGGAATTATTAGGTCAGGTTTAGAAAAATCTCTCAATGGAATTATGGACAAAAATCTTGAAAGTTTTTACCAGTCTTATAAAGCTACTGACGTTCAGCTCGAAGAAGATAAAATGATAATTTTTGGAAAATTAAAGTAAAGGAGTAAAATGGATCAAACATTTTTAGCGATTATCTCGTTGGTGGCGGCAGGGTATGCGTTCATCACTAAACAACCCAAGCAGGGTCTTGGATTCTTAATCTATACGGGGGCATTTATTTTGCTGATGCCCGGGTTATCGAGCGGGATCGTAACGAACGTATTAGTCGCTTTAGCGATGGTTTTGTTTGTGGTGGGTAGCTTTGTGATTATTTTTAAAAAGAAAAAAATCGAACTACCGGAAGAAAATGAAAATGAAGAAGCCAAGTAAGATTTTAATTTTGCACGGCTGGGAAGGAAATCCAAATTTATATTGGTTTCCTTTAGCGAAAAAAAGATTTGAAGAAATAGGCTTCGAAGTACACGTGCCAGAAATGCCCGGGGGATATTTCCCGAAGAAAGACGAGTGGTTAAAAGTTATCGATGGTCTAAACGTGGATGAAAATTGGATTTTAATCGGGCACTCTTTGGGCGGGGTGGCGATTTTGAAATTTCTTGAGACGGCATCGAAACCAATCGCAAAAGCAATATTGATCGCTACGCCGGTTGAGCCAATGAAATTTTTACCGATCAGCAATTTCTTCGGCGAGGGATTTAACTGGCCGAAGATTAAACAAAACTGCTCAAATTTTGTGGTGCTAAACGAAAATGCTGATTCGGTCGTGCCAGTTTCACATGGTGAACAACTAGCTGAAGCGCTGGGGATAAAACTTAACGTTGTTTCCGGCTATTCTCATTTTCACAAAATAGATTTAGACTTTTTAGAGAAGTTATTAGTCAAAGAATAAAATCTAACGAACAAGGAGTTAAATGGGTTTTGAAATCATTGAAGAAAAAAAGGTTGATGGTTATGAAAAAGTAGTTGTGGCTAAAGTGGGGCCGAAAAAGCTGAAAGTAATCGTGGCGATTCATAATACAAATTTGGGGCCTGCGCTTGGCGGCGTTAGAATGTATCCTTATGAAAATGAAGAAAAAGCTTTAACCGATGCACTACGGCTGGCGCGAGGGATGTCTCATAAAGCCTCCGCGGCCGGTGTTTCTTTTGGCGGCGGCAAAGCCGTTATCATCGGTAATCCTTCTAAAGATAAATCGCCAGAAATGTGGAGAGATTTTGGCAAGTTTGTTGATAGCCTAAACGGTAAATATATAACTGCCGAGGACGTTGGAACTTCTCTTGAAGATATGTCCATGGTGGCGGTGGAGACCAAGTATGTGACGGGACTGTCAGAATTGGAAGGTGGTAATGGGGATCCGTCACCGGTGACGGCTTGCGGGGTCGTCTGGGGAATCAGGGCCGCGCTTAAAACTGTTTTTGGTAGCGATAAGATTCGAGGAAAGAAATTTGCGGTTCAAGGTCTAGGCAAAGTTGGTTATTCGCTTGCGAAAAATTTAGCTGAAAAAGGAGCAATTGTTTACGTGGCAGATATCTCTGAAGATCGGGTTCAGCAATCTGAAAAAGAACTTGGGGCGATCCCGCTTGACGTTAACGAAATTTTATTTGCAGATGTAGATGTTATTTCTCCTTGCGCTTTGGGAGCAGTGATTAATAATGAAACAATTCCGAAATTAAAAGCCAAAATAATTGCTGGCGCGGCCAATAATCAATTGGCTGATGAAAACAAAGATAGTAAGTTATTAGAAAAAAAAGGTATTTTTTACGCTCCTGATTTTGTAATTAATTCGGGTGGCTTGATTTGTGTAGTCGGTGAAATTTCGGGTTATGATAAAGCCGAGTCAATGAAGCGATCGAAAAGTGTTTATGATACAATTCTGAAGATTGCTAAGATTGGTAAAAAAGAAAATATTACCACCGCCCAAGCGGCAATTAAGCTAGCCGAAGCAAGAATTCACAAAGGAAAATAAAGAATCAATATTTATAATTTTTTAGGAGGACCTTATGAGACTAAAAATTCTTCTAATTATCTTGGGTGTTTTGGTCGTTGCCCTTGGCGTTGTTTTCTATTATTATGGACCGTACTCAGAAGCTAAAGGGAATGGCGGAGGCAGAAAAACTCGATCAACGCCGACGCCTTCTCCGACGCAAACAATCACACCAACACCTTCGACCCCAGCTGGTTTAATACCCGACCCGATTTATGGGGTCACAGTTGATAGCGTTAGTGGTCTTGCCAACACCATTACGGCTTTGAGCCAATTGCCTAAGAAAACAATAGTTCGAATTGTTTTTGATCCTGGGATGCACCCGGCTGATTATCAAACGGCTGTAAGCCAAATTCATAATGTGGCTTACATTATGGGTCAACCGGTTGATTCTGATGGGATGAAAAATATTACCCTCGATCAATATAAAGCGAGATTCACAGAATATTTAAATGCTTTTGGAAATACGGTTGATGTTTGGGAGGTGGGCAATGAAGTCAATGGCGAGTGGCTTGGTTCTGCCGGTGACGTTTCGGCCAAAATCGCCGGGGCCTATGATATTGTTAAAACCGCCGGAAAGAAAACCGCTTTGACTTTGCATTTTAACGAGGGGACTGATTGTCCAACATATCCAATTAACGAAATGTATTCATGGGTTAATACATATGTGCCAGACAGAATGAAACAGGGGACTGATTATGTTCTTTTTAGTTATTACCCGGAAAATTGTCCGGAAATTAAGCCGGACTGGAACGCCGAATTTACTAAAATCGGCAATGTTTTTCCCAATTCCAAACTTGGGTTTGGCGAAGTAGGAGTCGAGAGTGGGACACAGGCTAAAAAAGAAGCTTTAATAAAAGAGTTTTACGGCCTGCAAATCTCGCACCCGCGATATGTTAAGGGAGTATTCTGGTGGTATTTCAAAGAAGAGATGGTGCCATACACTAATTATTTGTGGGGAGTCTTGAATACGGCCATTGGAGGATAATTTGAAGGAAGTTGAAATTGACGAAGCATTGCGATTTCGCCATCCGGAAATCGTGGTCAATGTTGTCACTAAATCTAAAGAAAATAAAATTGATATTACGCCGTTAGGGTGGGCGATGCTTGGGAGCTCCGAACCTCCGACGTGGGCTATCGGTGTTGCCAAGAAACACTACTCTCACAAAGCAATTATAGATACCAAAGAATTTACGGTTTGTTTACCTTCATCAGCCCAAAAAAATGATACACTTTATTGCGGTGCAAATTCCGGTTGGCAAGTGGACAAAATTCCCAATACATCGTTTAAGGTATTACCAGCTTTAAAAGTTGCTGCACCATTAATCGATAAATCTTTGGCATGTTTTGAATGTAGGCTGATCGATAAAATGGAAACTTCCGACCACACGATATTTCTAGGCGAAATTGTGGCCGCTCACGTTGCCGGCAAAAAAGATGGTTTAATAAACTTAGGCCATCATAATCTTGTGAAAATTAAAAGAGGTCCTCAAAAATAATTGCGGGAGCGTGCTGAGGCTCAAAAGATGACAAGAACTCGATTTTAACCTTAATTTATGCTAAAATTGATTTATGAAATCAGTTAAATTTGAAATCCAAAGGAAGATTACCGCTGAAGAAGCGGTCGCTTTTGAAATCGTCGAAAAACTTCAAGCCGCGGGCTATGAATCTTATATTGCCGGTGGAGCCGTGCGAGACGAAATATTGGGAATCGTATCGCACGATATCGATATTGCGACGGCTGCCAGACCAGAAGAGGTCAAAAAAATATTTCCTAAAAGTTTTGATCGGGGAAAGCAATTTGGTGTTCTAGCGGTTTTGGAAAATGATCATGAATTTGAAATCGCGACTTTCAGAAACGACATTGGCATTTCTGATCATCGCCGACCCAAAAAAGTGGAGTTTACATCCGCAAAAGAAGACGCCCAAAGACGCGACTTTACGATCAATGGCTTGTTCTATAATCCGCAAAAATCGGAAATTATTGATTATGTTGGGGGAGTCGAAGATCTTAAAAAAAAGAGCTTAAAATTTATCGGTGATTCTAATGAGCGTATCGAAGAAGACTACCTTCGCATGCTCCGCGCCGTAAGGTTTACGACGCGATTTGAATTTGAGCTTGACGAGGCGGGGGAGAAAGCGATCAAAGAAAATGCCGCCAAAATCGAAAAGATCTCTCCGGAACGAATCCGCGACGAGTTGTCAAAAATTTTGATGAATATTAATCGGGTTAGCGGAATCGAGCTTCTAGAAAAACTCGGTCTTTTAGAACATATTCTTCCAGAGCTGTCGAAACTCCATGGTATTGCCCAAGCGCCGGAATTTCATAGCGAGGGCGATGTTTGGGAGCACACGATATTAGCTCTAAAGCAGCTTCCTGATAAGTGTTCTGAAGAGCTTGCTAGGACAGTTCTACTTCACGATATTGCCAAGCCCGAAACGCAGGGTTTTCGTGACCATCCAAAAAGCAAGATTACTTTTTTTGAGCATGACGTTTTAAGTGCGCGTAAAGCCGAAGAGATTTTAAAACGCTTCAAATTCTCTAACGAATTTATCCAAAAAGTTAGTTGGTCAATCGCTCAGCACATGCGGATTATCCACGCCTTCGGCAACATGAGCGACCGAAAAAAACAAAAACTTTTTTCCGATCCGAACATTGATCTTTTGCTTGACCACACTCGCGCCGATCTTTTGGCGAGTATTCGAAAAAACGGGAAAGCGGATTTAACGATGTATGAAAATGCCATTAAGCTTCGTGACGAAGTGGCTAAGAAAGTTACCGAGGAAGAAAAAAATCAAGTTAAAAAATTTGATCTTATTACCGGTAAAGACATTATCGATATTTTAAAAATTACGCCGGGACCAAAAGTCGGTGAAATTAAAAATAAAATTGAACAGGCATATCTTGACGGTAAAATTTCTACCCGCGAAGAAGCGATTGAGATGATAAAGGAAGAAAAATGAGCTTAGAAAATATCAGGAAATTAAACGGACAAATTTCGCAAATACGAAATTTCGTTATCATCGCGCATATTGATCACGGCAAATCTACATTGGCGGATCGGATGTTGGAAATAACTGGCACGATATCAAAAGACAAAATCAAGCCGCAAATGTTAGACACGATGGATCTTGAACGGGAGCGGGGAATTACCATTAAACTTCAGCCAGTGACGATGAACTATCGCGATTATATTTTAAATTTGATCGACACTCCCGGCCATGTAGATTTTTCCTATGAAGTTTCACGATCGTTAGCGGCCGTGGAGGGGGCGATATTGTTGGTGGACGCCAGTAAGGGTATTCAAGCCCAAACGTTAGCGAATTTACATGTTGCGCAAGTTCATAACCTTGTTGTTATTCCGGTGATAAATAAAATTGATCTACTGGGTGCGCAGGTTGTGGAGACCAGAAAAGAGTTAGCTGAGCTTCTTGAAATCGATGAAAATCAAGTCCTTACTTGTTCGGCCAAAACCGGTGAAAATGTTGAAAATATTTTAAACGCTATCGTTGAACGAGTGCCGGCGCCGAAAGGGGAAGAAAGCAACCGATTAAAAGCCTTAATTTTTGATTCAGTTTTCGATGATTTCCGTGGCGCCATTGCCTATGTCAGGGTTTTCGCAGGGACATTACGAGGAGCCGACAAGATTCAATTTTTAGCGACAAAAAAAATTGAGGCAGCCTCTGAAGTAGGGGAATTTAAATTAAAATATAGCCCCAAAGAAATTCTCAAAGTGGGGGAGATCGGCTACATTGTCACCGGCGCCAAAGACATTTCGGAAATTAAAGTTGGAGATACAATTTCGACGGACTCCCCCGAAACAGTCTCCCCTATTGCTGGTTTTAAAATTCCCAGCCCGTTCGTCTACGCGAGTTTTTACACGCAGGGCGACGACCCTTCTATTTTGCGTAAAGCGCTCGAAAAACTTTCTTTAAATGATTCCAGTTTGGTTTTTGCGGCTGAATCATCACAAAGTTTTGGTCAGGGCTTTAAGTGTGGCTTTTTAGGACTCTTACATATGGAGATTGTTAAAGAACGTTTAGAGCGTGAATATAATTTAGATTTAATTATTACCCAACCGCAAGTCGCGTACAAAACCGAGGTCATTAATGGACATATTGAATATCAAGAGCCATGGGTTAATTTGGAAATTATCACGCCGAATGAATATCTCGGGCCGGTGATGGAACTCGCTCAAGGAAGGCGGGCAATTTATTCTGACACCAAATATTTAGGTGATAACCATGGCCGGGCCCGCCCGCTAACGCCTGAGCGTAGCGATGGCGGGCGGGTGATCTTGGAGTACGAAGCACCGTTGGCGGAGATAATTGTCGATTTTTACGATAAATTAAAATCAGTCTCTTCGGGTTATGCTTCGCAAAGCTACGAAATGATCGGTTATAGGCAGTCAGACTTGGTCAAACTTGATGCAGTCATCGCCGGAGATTTAGTCGAAGAATTCAGCCGAGTTGTCCCCCGCTCTCGCGCGCAAGTAGAGGCCAAAAAACTGGCGTTAATATTTAAAGAATTAATTCCGAAGCAACTTTTCGAAGTCTCGGTCCAGATTGCGGTGGGCGGTCCCTCGACTTCCCTCGACAAAGCTCGGGATAAATCGCTCGGGACAGGGAAAATTTTGGCCCGCGAAAATATTTCGGCGCTGCGTAAAGACGTTACGGCTAAGCTTTATGGTGGTGATGTGACAAGAAAAAATAAGCTTCTCAAAAAACAAGCGGCTGGTAAAAAGAAGATGAAGAAGATTGGTAAGGTTGACATCCCAGACAAAGTCTTTATGGAGATCCTGAAAAGGTAGCGCAGTCCCGCATACGACGCACTGCCATAATACTATGGAATAGATTTGGCAGTAAGGAGTTGTGCTGGGACAGGCTAAAGGCAAAAAAAGATGAAACAACTTGGGAAAGTTGAGATCCCGGATAAAGTGTTTATGGAAATATTAAAGCGATAACGGAAAGCTTATTTTAGCGGTTCTTTGACGATCTCTTTAGCTTCGGCAATGCCTTTTCGGACATCTTCGCCGCCTTCTTCGGTAATCTCGCCGGCCGCTTTTTCCGCTTCGACAATAACTTTGGTTACGCCTTCTTCAGCCGCGCCAGCGGTTTCTCCGGTAGCCTGAATTGCGCCAACAACAACATCTTTGACTAATCCCGTCGTGTCTTTGCCGGTTTCTTTGGCGATTTCAAAAACTAAGTGAATTAATTCGCCGACTGTTGTCCCGCCTTCTTTAATAATTTCCCCGCTGACCGAAACCACCGTCTTTCCGGCTTCACCTGTGCCGGAAATAACATCCATTAATGCTTTTTTGGCATCCATTTGAACTCCTTATTTTATTACTATTGCGATTTAATTATACCAAAAACCGATCTATATGATAGTGGCAGAAGATCTCGTGCTTGAAGAAAGGGGCAATTTATGATAGAATATTTTCATATGGGCCTGTAGCTCAGTGGTAGAGCAGTTGCCTTTTAAGCAACGTGTCGTGGGTTCGATCCCCACCAGGCCCTCCACCCTTCGCTCCTTCGGAGCTTCGGGTGGCAAGCCAGAAGCGACAAGGAAGTAAGGGTGTGACCCATAGCTTTTCGCCCTTCGTCAAGACTACGGGCGATCCACCGTAACTTTAGTGAAGGTGGAAGCGACGGGTCATTTTTATTATGATTAAACTATGTATTATGTCTATTTATTAAAACTTAACGATCACAGTTATTACACTGGCTCGACTAATAACGTCAAAAAACGATTCGTCAAACATAACAAAGGCGATGTATTGGCGACCAAAGGCAAAAGGCCAGTTGAATTAGTCTTTTATTGTGCATTTCCGACTAAGAAAAAAGCGCTTCTGTTTGAAAGATATCTCAAAAATGGTTCTGGCCAGGCCTTTAGAAACAAGCATTTAATATAAGCAAGAAAGACCGTTTTGGCTCTTTTTTGGTGCTAAATGGGCTTGTTTTGGCGCCCAGCCCAAGTGGGGATTGAACCCTAATAACATATTTACCGCATTAAAAATTGTGGAACTTTTATCAAAATATAATTTGTCAGCTTTGTTTAAAATCATGAAATATTAAAATATAATTAAATAAGACAGCGGTTTTGTAAACATAATTTATCAAGAATTAAAAATCATGATAATAGTTGAATTCGATTCACTTCTTAAAATCAATCGACTCGAAGTTGTTCGAGAAAATCTATCGAAAATTATTCACACAACCGAGAAGCTATTCCAATTTGAAAGGGATTACTCGGTATTGATTAGAAAGCGGCTTCCCGCCGAGGAGAAGCCGTTGTCATCATCGCCTGGGCAAGTTTGTTGGGAAAGGGGGAAAATTATTATAAATATTGATAGTTTTAAAATTATTTGTAATACAAAAATCGAAACTTATGATTTGAAACGGTTTGAGATAGTCATAAGACACGAATTTTATCATCTTAAAGACGCTTTAAATCACAAACCCCTGTTTGTATACCTTACCTCAGGCCGTCAATTAAATATCATATCTGAACTTATTTGGGAAATTACGATTGATAAAAGGATGGGATTAGATTGGCAAGATAGATTATTGAAACATCTTGGTGAAAGCCAGCGCGGAAAAGAATTGTCTGACCTATTCAAGAAAAATGAGAAAAAAATAGAACGTTTGGGCAAACTATCCGATTCAATCCTAAAGTCCAAAAATACAATCGGTGAAATGATTTTAAAGTCGTATAAAATCTAAAAATAGGTTTGCTATCTTAAAGAAAACTGAATATGATTATTACGATAATCCATCTGACAAAATCGATTCTAATTTTTTTGAACTAACTAAATCCCATGGATAAATCGAAATCAATTTTATACCGTGTTTTTTACAAAGCTCTTGTTTTAGTTTAGTTTTATTATCGTAATCAATATTTCCCGCTAAACCAAAGTATTCGACAAAAATATTATTGATAATAAAGTCTGCTCTCAAATTAGATTCGGGATATTGTGGTTCCTTTTCGTGTTCAATCCCTAAAGAATGAATTAAATCATCAATAGTTTTTTCTCCTAATGAAAAACAAACATGGCCGTCTACAGCAAGACATTGAGTCCCTCTACTTGTTCTCCGAGCACCATCTTCCAAAATCCCAGCTTCTATAAGAGCTTCGAACCACGAACCAAACATTTTTTTTACACTTTCTGCTGCAGGTTTTCTTTTAAGAATTTTAAAAACTTCTAGTCTTTCTTTTGTGTTCAAACCCCAGAGAACGGGTATCTCGCCACCGAGCATTCTAGTACCAAAATTTTGAGAAGGAATTCTTTGTAAAACATTTGTCAAATCACGAAGATAAGCTATTGTTTCTTGCATGGAAAGAGAATGGTGCCCCTCATTTAACACGCCATCCAAACAAGGTCTACAGAAATCTAATTGGTTAATTCCCAACATTTTAACGTAATAAATAGGTAAAGAATCCTCGATAAATTTTTGACCACATAAAGGACAAACATGCCATTTAGGTTTTCGAATCAATTTTGTTAAATTAAGATTTTCTGCACGCGACATAGCAAAATTTCTCAAAACACCACCACGTGCACAGTTATCTATATTTGAACGATGATCCCATTTCCCTTTTTCCCTATATATGATTGTATCCACAATGTCAGTTCTTTGAGACATTAAATACAATGGATCTGTCTTTTCCCAATTTTCTATAATCTCCTTTGGAGTAATTTCTATTATTTTTGGCCAGATATCGTAATCCCAAAACCATTGATACTTTTTAATTTGTTGAGTAAGTAATTTATCATAAGAGGGGGTCCACCACCTTAAAATATGAGGATTTTTATCGCAAAAAGTATTTACTTCAGAACTATTATACGTTGTATAGTGTCTATCTAATTTTGCTTTTTGGTCAGCAAGGCTTTTTTTATACAGAATTTTTTGCCAAGCAGTTTTAGGGTTAATTGGCGGTTGTATAGTTCTATAAAGATTCTCATTCACCCTGTAAAATAATTTTTCGAATTCATTCTCTTGAATGTTCTCTTTTTCAGATAAAATTCTTATGCTCTCTATTATCGCAGGAGCAACAAAAGCATTTTCAGGATTAAATTTGAGAAAAGATTCGCGATTAATCCCAATTACATCCCCAATTATACACGGCATATTTTGAGGTCCATTTACATCAAGATAAAGAACTTCGGCATAATACTCTAGTGCATTTAAAATTTTATTTTCATTTTCTAAAAATTGGGCCATATCGAATTTTGTACAACGATAACTAGCCCAATTATTATCGGTGGCTGCCTGCGTTAATTCTTGATTTAATTCTTTCCAATTTTTTTCTTTTCCGTTCATAAATTTTTCCTTGAATCTACTATAATTAAACCAAAATAACAGGTTAAAGTCAAATATTTCCAAATTAATTGTAATATTGTGATACAATAAATACGAAAAGGGGCCCGAAGGCCCCGATTCGTTGCGAAATACCGAGAGTTTGGTGGTTATTTGCCACCATAGCTTTCGGTATTTTCATGACACTCGACACACAGAATTTTGCAGTTCTCGAGTGTGTCTGGTCCACCTGCATCTTGCGATACTCGATGGTGAGCGTGCCACTGCATGTCAGGTTTCTGGTTGGCAGGATCTAAAACCCTGTTACACCTGTATCCTGAATGCTTTGGACACCGGCGCGTGCATTCACACTTACCGCCAGCCCTTCGCCAAGCTGCATCTATCACTTCCTGAGGAAATGCCATAATGTTCTCCGCTTGCTATTTTACGAAGTTCGACCACCTTCTTCGTGTCGCTTTCGCGACCAAGTCCCAGAAGCCGCCGTGCAACAGATAAGGTGGTTGTCCAGATTTTAATGTAATGTATACTTTACATTTTGTCAAATGGTGTGAAAAATGGGGATTATGGGGATAAACCTTCCAAAACCCCAAAATGGGACAGTCCTTTTTTATACTGTGCCATTTGTAACATTTTCCCTGAATCGTTATATCATTTTACTATACGTTTACCATAAATTCGTATATCATGAAGGCATGATTAAAAAATGCGATAAATGCGGGGAAGAGTACGACATGCATCCAGGATCGAACGATTGTCCTAAATGCAGTGAGCGCACCTTTGTACCAGCAGAAGAGACAGACGGCAAACAATAAGCTAAAAGGTTCTAGACCCGAATGTCCCTCCACGAAAAGGCAACACATCTTGTGTTGTTTTTTATCAAAGTGCAAACTTAGGCAGCTAAAAAATAATGTAAGATTATCTTATATTAATAATCGTGCGCGGACCCAGGGTGGGAGTACTAAATTTTATTAATTTATCTTGTTCCATCTTTTCTAACTCTGAAATAATCAGCTCAAAGGGAAATCTTCCAGCTGTTTTATGGATTATGCTATCAGCCGTCATATTCAAAGAATGTTCTTCCATATTTCTTATAAGGTCTAACAAAAATTCGCGTATAGTTTCCTCGCGAGCTTTGGCTTCAGCACGCCTAGACCCTGAAATAGCTCTATTCATCAATGCCCTTAATTCGCGGATTTTAGCTTCGTTTGTATCTGCTTGTTTTTTTATAACTTCTGCAAGCTCTTTACTGGCCTCCTCCTTAAGTTTGTCAACTTCTTTATCAGCTCTTTTTTCTGCTTCCTCTTCAACGTTTTTTTCAGGCCTTGGCTGCTCAGGCCAAATATGCCTACGCATATCAGAATATGTTTCTTTCATGACCGAGAAAGTATCGCTGTAAAACCTATCGAACAGCTTTTCTAGCCTGGCGACGCTTGATGAAATATCTTTTGAGGCATTTCTTGTATCTTCGGAGGATTTACTTGACATTATATAAAATTGAATGGATAGCCATATGGCTAACAAACCGATAATTACAGATATTATTGCCGCTATCAAGGAAACAGTTTCCAAAACATTCATGTTACTCCTTCATAACTTTCCTCAATATCTTACAGGTTACATTTTTTGTCAAATCAGACTCATTGGATATCGCTTGTTATATCCAACTTATTGGTATAAAACAGCTTGAAAAAATCTTTTTTAGCGAGTTCTCTTTTATTTTTTTGTTGTGATATACTAATTTTAAGGAGAATTATGTCAAAAATAAAAGACATCAAAGCTCGCGAAATCTTGGACTCTCGGGGAAATCCGACGGTAGAAGTTGATCTTATTTTAGCCGATGGCTCGTTTGGTCGAGCGGCAGTGCCCTCTGGGGCTTCAACTGGAAGTTACGAAGCGCATGAGCTTCGCGATGGCGGCAGCCGCTATGGTGGCAAAGGCGTCCTAAAAGCGGTAGAAAATGTCGTTAAAATTGTCGCCCCGGAAATTATTGGCAAGGATTTTGATCAACAAAAAATTGATTTAATGATGATAAATCTCGACGGCACCGAAAATAAAGAAAAGCTTGGCGCCAACGCGATTTTAGGAGTTTCTCTTGCCTTTGCGCACGCGAAAGCGACGAGTGAACATATTAAGCTTTACGAATATTTTGCAAAAATCGCCGAGACCGGTAAAGAAAAAGTTTTACCGGTGCCGATGATGAATATTTTAAACGGCGGTCGCCATGCCGAAAAATCTACGGATTTACAGGAATTTATGATCGCGCCAGTCGGCGCGCCAAGTTTCAAAGAAGCCCTACGCTATGGCGCGGAAACATTTCAAAGCCTAAAAACCATCCTGGCATCTAAGGGTCTTTCCACGGCCGTTGGCGATGAAGGCGGCTTTGCGCCGCAACTTTCTTCAAATGAAGCGGCGATCGAAGTCATTTTGGAGGCGATCGAAAGAGCCGGTTATAAGGCCGGTGAAGATATTGTTTTAGCTATTGACGCAGCTGCTTCCGAACTTTACTCTGGTAATACTTATCATCTTAAAATGGAAAAAAAGATGATCACCTCGTCCGGCATGGTGGATATTTATAAAGAATGGGTGGCGAAGTATCCGATCGTTTCGGTTGAAGATGGTTTAGCTGAAGACGATTGGCAAGGTTATACCGATTTTACTGCTCGTTTGGGAAAAGATATCCAAATTGTTGGCGATGATTTATTCGTCACCAATATCAAACGCCTCAAAGAAGGAATTGAAAGAAAAGCGGCTAATTCGATTTTGATTAAACTCAACCAAATCGGCACGGTTTCGGAGACGATTGAGACAATCAACATGGCGCTTGAGGCCGACTACACGGCCATCGTCTCGCATCGTTCCGGTGAAACTGAAGATACAACGATCGCTGATTTTGTGGTTGGCTTAGGGACTGGTCAAATTAAAACCGGTTCGCTTTCCAGAAGCGAGAGAATTTGCAAATACAACCAGCTTCTTCGAATTGAAGAAGAATTAGCCGGGACAGCCGGATTTGCCGGCCGGAAGGCTTTAAGGCCTTACTAAAATGTATAACGAAAAAACGATCGAACATTTCACGCATCCGCAAAATATGGGAGAGCTGAAGGATTTTGATCTCAAAGCCGAGGGCGGGAATCCGGCTTGTGGGGATGTGGTTCGGCTGTGGATAAAATTAGATTCAAATAAAAAAAAGATCTCGGATATAAAGTTTAAGGCTTTCGGCTGCGGAGCCTGTATTGCCTCTTCTTCTGCTTTAACCGAGATGGTTAAGGGTAAGGATATCGCGAAAGTCGCTTCTTTAACGCGGGAAGATGTTTCCGAATATCTCAATGGTCTTCCCGAATCAAAAATAAAATGCTCCGGTTTTAGCATTGACGTACTAAAAAAAGCGCTCAAAGACGCTTAAATTATTTTAAAAACTATTTTAATCGCTTTTACGAATAAAGCCTAAGCCGACCATGACTACGACAGGCGTGATCACCCATAAAGGATAATATCGGATTATTGCCGAGGCAAGATTTGAACTTTGCATAAAAACATCGCGCGATTCTGGCGGCATAAAGAAGAAGATTGAAGAAATAATCAATCCGGTTGTTAAAAACGATAAAATCATGATCTCAATTGGCGAAAGGAGGCCTTTAGACTTCGTGCCGGAAATTCCACCTTTGGCTGAAAGTAAGGCAATAATGCCAATGAAAACCAACACTCTAATGGTAAACGGTGAAGCGTTGGCTCGAATCCAGACCGTATCAAACAAAAGTTTGTTACCCTGGAAAAAATCAAAAACATTGCCGGCGAAAATTTGGGTTACGATAAGCGCAACGTACACCGAAAGTAGCGTCGCCATAATTTTTTCCCGCTGCAAAATATAACCGAAAACGATTCCGATTAAGAAAAATACTGTAATCGCCAGATTCCAACTCGGTGCTGGCATTTGCCCCTCCTGTAGAGCATTGTTTTGTCAGCTAAAACAGTTTCTGTATCCATTATCTAATAGGCTTATTCAACTGTCAACTAAAATTAGAGTCCTTGCCTTTTTAACTCTTCTAAAAGTCTTTTTTGTTCAGAGGTTAGCCTTCGAGGTAGTCGGACCCTGACGGTTAACAATAAATCGCCTTGGCCGCGTCTGGTCGGCATGCCTTTACCGCGAAAGCGAAAAGTGGTGCCGTCAGCGGTTCCGGGCGGGATACGTAAAACTATTTCTTCTCCTTGGTTAGTTCGAAGATGAATTGTTTCGCCGAGTAGCGCGGTTGTAAGGCTAATTTCGACTTCACTTTGGACTTGAGAAAAGGCGCCAGAGAAAAGATCCTCAAAAATGTCGCTAATTCCGCCGCCGAAACCCCAACCCGAGGCTGGTCCGCCTTGGGCGGAGAATCCGGAAAAATCGCGAGGGTCAAATCCTCGGCTGTTTTGGTTAAATCCACCAAACCCTTCTCCGACTGACCCGAATTGGTCATATTGAGAGCGTTTTATAGGGTCAGAAAGAATCTGGTAGGCTTCGTTTATTTCCTTGAATTTTTCGCCATCACTCCGATTTTTATCAGGGTGATGTTCGTGGGCCAGTTTTCTATAAGCACGCTTAATTTCCTCGGCAGAGGCATTTTTATTCACGCCAAGGGTTTGGTAATAGTCTTTGGCCATATTATTTACTCTTTTTTATCTGTATGCTCTGCTGGTTTCTCTTTTTCTTGTGTGTTGGGATTATCAGTTCCGGTTTTATCATCGGCTGGCTTCTCGTACATCGCTTGGCCGATTTTTTGGATTACTTGGCTTAAAGTCTCGGTGTCGGTTTTTATCTTTTCGATGTCATCGGTCTTGGCAGTTTCTTTTAGAGTGTTAATTTTTTCTTCGATTTCTTTTTTATCCTCGGCCTTGACCTTGTCGCCCGCATCTTTAAGCGCTTTTTCAGCCGTATAAACTAAGTTTTCCGCCAGATTCTTGGCTTCGATTAGCTCTTTTTTCTTTTTATCTTCTTCTTCATG